>Ga0315336_1006339_pt1 | contig 12179 bp, 14 predicted proteins | sample ASW5metaG_FD_204512 | JGI IMG/M metagenome (GOLD analysis project Ga0315336, IMG submission 204512) | Ammonia-oxidizing marine archaeal communities from Monterey Bay, California, United States - ASW #5 | ecosystem: Environmental > Aquatic > Marine > Intertidal zone | place: USA: California...
AGAGAGCTGTTCGGCTACGCGGGGATCGTTTACCCGCGAGGAGATCATCACTGCCATGCTGACCGCGGCAACAGAAAGCAATGGGCCAACAACCAGGATGCCAGTCAGCCAATGCGGTGAAATGAACTGAGCCAAAACTGCATTACTAGCCAGTAGTGCGGTGCCTATGGCGAATATGGCGAAGCCAAGCAGCGTTGCTGCAACCGCGGGGACTACCGCGGCCAGTGATTTGCCAATAAGTAACTGTGTTGTTGAAAGAGGTGTAGCCAGCAGAGGCTCCAAAGTACGCCCAGCTTTTTCGCCCACAATGCTGTAGGAGGCGATTGTTACTGGGATCATTACGGGGATCATCAAAAAGAGCACCATAAATTGCTGTAGAAGCAGCAGCTGCCCACACTCCAGGTCGGACAATGTTGTGCACAATTCTTCCGCAAAAACAACCATGTTGCCCAGGTCTTCCATTTCGCTTAAATCTGTTGCGCCCTGCAGGCCGTATAGTCCCATCAGAGGCAAGGTAGACAGCAGCAGCGGCAAAAAAGTAACCGAGAATAAAACAATTTTTCGCCTAAAAACCTCGCGCCATTCTTTGCGAATAATTGCCCATATCTTGTTCATGAATTTTCTCCAGGTTCATTGCTGTCGTTGCTCACCAAATCGAGATAGACAGTTTCAAGGCTCTGTTCATTTTCATGGACGAAGCGGATCTCAGCGCCCATGTCGAGCAATTCGCGAATAAGCTCAGGGTTACGCATGTCGGGATCGTCGAGAGTGACGCTGAGGTTGCTGTCGGCCTCCTCTACACTATGGACATAGCTTTTTTGGCGCAGGGCCTTCGCAAAACTTGCCTTGAGACTCGAAAGTTCGAAGATCACCTCGCGACCATATAATCTACGCCGCAGATTTTCTGGCGTATCCAAGGCAAGTAATTGGCTGTTGAAGACTGCAATGCGATCACAGAGGCGATCGGCCTCGTCTAGGTTGTGGGTTGTCAAAATAATCGTGCGGCCCTGCCCGCGAAGCTCTTCGATGAACTCGCGCACCAGCTTGGATGCAGATGGGTCCAAGCCGCTGGTGGGCTCATCCAGAAAAAGAACCTTGGGTTCGTGCAGTAGCGCGCGGGCAATGGCCAGTTTTTGGCGCATACCCTTCGAAAACGTGCCAGCCTGATCCTTTCGGCGCTCCCAAAGGTCGAGCATGCGCAAGTAGCGCTCCACCTGTCCGGCTATGTCCTCCACCTCATACATCGTGGAGTAAAACTCCAGGTTTTGCTGGGCGGAGATTTGGGTATAAAGACCCGGGGCTTCGGTCAGTATGCCCACAGACTTGCGTAATTGGTGGTCGTCCTCCCCCAGGCGAAAGCCGTTGACAATGGCTCCCCCTTCAGTCGGAGATATCAGTGCTGCAAGCATGCGGATCGTGGTTGTTTTGCCTGCGCCATTGGGGCCAAGGAAACCAAAGACCTTACCCGCAGAGATATCCAGATTGAGGTCTTTCACCGCCTGGACATCCCCGAATGATTTTCCTAAGTTCTCGGCAAAGATTACACTTTTGGCGGAAGGCATAGACGAGGGCCCCTTGGGTGTTTCACGTGAAACCTGCGTTTCGCTCTCTTCCTGGGCAGGTTCTCCCTTCCACAGAATCCAAGCGGCCAATACCAGCCAGGGAAGGCCGCCGATTAGGCCTAAGGGAAGAGGGCCAATCAACAGGTTGGGGCTGCTTCCTGGAGCTAAAAAGAGGACAGCTGCACCGGCGATGCCATTGATGGCGGCATGCGCGATTACCGCGGGCCACACGCTGCGGCCCCTGATGGTTAGCCAGCCAAAGACAACGCCTGCTGTCATTGAGAACCAGGTCATTGCCAGGATGCCAGCCCAGGGGAAGCCGGGATAATCCAGGCCGTAGTTATGGCCCATGGCGATGATCGGGGCGTGCCAGAGCCCCCAGATTGCCCCTGTTAGCAGGAGTGCTTTGCGATATCCCAGGGGCATGAGCTTGGGCTGCAGATAAGCGCGCCAACCAAATTCTTCACCGAAGGCAAAAATGCTGTTGATCAGTGGCGCCAAAAGAAATCCCTGCAGGATCTGAAGTACAGTGAAGGCCCCCGTGCTGAGAGGAACGCTTTCCCCGCTCTGGCTTTCCGCATTTTGTATGAGGGCTTTGGCGGTGCCAAGAGTAGCATCGAAATGTTCAGGGAAGAGGGCAAAGTAGATCCCCGCCCCTAATAGCGTAAGGATACCGGGAAGGAACCAGGCCATCGCCCATGTCCAACCGCGGCCCTTGAAGTTCAGAGGAAGGCCGCTATCTTTCCAGCCCTCTTTAGTGATCAAGCGGGTCAATATAGTGGCGAGGGCTGGAGCCCACATGTAGCCTGTGGCCAGCAGGATTACGGCCAAGGATATCCCGGTGCCGGCAATCATTTCCGGACTATTGGCCAGGCCCCCGTTCAGGAAAATGATAAGGGCGACGGACCATGAGATGCCGAAGGCAAAGGCCAGGAAAACATTGATGCGTTTGGTGTCGAGAGCTTTGTTCATATCGTGGTCCTTTGGTTTCACGTGAAACCTGGCGGATTGGCCCGCCAGGTTAAGTTTATCAAATTGGCCGACAGGCTTCTTTGTTAGTTAGAAGAAAAAGACAATTGCGGCCACAATTAGTCCGATCACGGCCGCTCCCCCCAGGGCTACTGCCGCTATGCCTCCCTCGCTCAGGCCATATTGAGTTCTGTAGGGGTCAATGCCGGTGAACAATGTGGCGTCCTTTTGTCGGGCGCTGATGGGCCGCCTTAAGCGTACACGGCCATTGTCGAATTTCTCCAACAGTTCCCAGCCTGCGGCTGCCTCTTCCTCGAGAACATTGGCCAGAGTGGTCAGGTTCTTGAAAGCATTGGTTTGAGAGCGCAGGATTTTGAATTCCCAGTTCTGGCTTAGGTCTTCTCTTGTGTATTTCGTCATCAGTTCTTCCTCAAGGGCTTCTTCCCTTTTTCTTTGTATGGCTGCATGAACAGCAACGTGTGCTCCAGACATAATCTGCTCCTGCTTCGGCCGCCGACCCAATGAGTAGCTCGGGCCGGCGGCTCAGGTCATTTAGTTGTTTGACTCCGGATTGTTTTGCTGAGCCAGGGAGATCATGCCGCTAAGGCCACCCAGGTTCATCGTGTCCACCGCGCTGCTGGGCACGATAACCATTGCGCCTTTTTCTTTGAGCCCCTCAAATAGCATGTTCATGGCCCGCAAATGAAGGGCCGTGGGGTTGTCGATGTAGGCTTCAGACGCTTCGGCAAAGGAATCTGCGATCTGTTTCTCTGATTCGCCCAAGATGACACGCGCCTGGCGTTCGCGCTCGGCCTGTGCCTGTCTCGACATCGAGTCTTCTAGTTCCTGGGGGATGACGATATCGCGGATCTCCACTGACTGCACAGTGATGCCCCATGGCGTTGTGCGTTCATCGATGATCTTCTGCAAATCGGCATCCATCTTTGCACGACCAACAAGGATATCGGCCAGGTTCAGTGCGCCGATCACTTCTCGCAAAGCCGTTTGAGCGGCCCAGGTGATTGCGGTGCGGTAGTTCTCCACTTCCAGGGCGGCCTTCTCTGCATCCCAAACCAGCCAGAAGAGAACAGCGTCGACATCAACGGGAACCGTATCTTTGGTCAGCGTTTTTTCTGCGCTAAATGGGGAAACCATCACGCGGTGATCGATCCACTCGGCAATGCCATCGACGATGGGGATGACCCAAAAGATACCGGGACCTTTCAGTCCGTGGAACTTTCCTAATCGCAGGACAACGGCTTTTTCCCATTGGTCGGCAATCTTGATTGCCAAAAGAACGTAGAGGCCGGCAAAGAAAGTGAAGGTAAACCAAAGCGGCTCTACGTTTGCTGGTACTAGCCTGGAGATTGGGATGCTCAATATCCAAATGGCAATTGCAGCAATAATGGCAACGCCATTAATGTGCGTGGGGTTGGCGGTCTGAGCAAAGTTGTTTCCTGATGGTCGCGGTATCCTATTCATCGTTAATCTCCTTGTGGTTGAATGCAGTGCTATTCTTGGTCGTTCCAATCTGAAAGTTTTTCTTCAATAAGTGCGCGAACCTCTTCTAAAGAAAAGCCCAATTTCTGTGCTTCGCCAAGAAAGTGTTCTGCGAGCAAGCCCAAGTCCTGGCGGCGTAAGCGCTCGCTTTCTTCGCCACTGGGCAGGTCGAGGATAAAGGTTCCACGGCCATGCTGGGTGGAGATGATGCCTTCTTCATCGAGCAAGCGATAGGCCCTTGCAATGGTGTTGAAATTCACACGCAGATCGGCGGCCAGATGCCGGACTGTGGGAAGCTGATCGTCTGGCTTCAGCTCGCCGGTGGCGATCGCGTGTTTCACCTGGCGCATCACTTGCAAATAGATGGGCGTGTGGGTAGTTAGATCAATTTCGATTTGCATTTTTGCGCCTCGCACTCATTTTGTAGCATTGTATCTTTGTATCATTGTATACCAAATGGGGAAAATGTCAAGAGCAGTGCGTTGAAAAGGTCGCAAATCTCCACATGGTAAAATCTCAACCCAAATTGACTTTCCCATCTGGAGTGCGTTGATGGCTGAAAAAGTAGCAACATTTGCTGTAAAGAAAGGCCTGGCCCAAATGCTCAAGGGAGGCGTGATCATGGATGTGGTTACCGCTGAGCATGCCAAGATAGCTGAAGAGGCTGGCGCCGTGGCAGTGATGGCGCTGGAACGCGTACCCGCAGATATCCGTGCGGATGGCGGCGTGGCACGTATGAGCGACCCCGGTTTGATCGAAGAAATAATGGAAGCAGTTACTATCCCGGTGATGGCCAAGGTGCGTATCGGCCATTTCGTCGAAGCGCAAATCCTTGAGTCGCTCGGCGTGGATTACGTGGACGAATCTGAAGTGCTCACTCCGGCAGATGAAGCGCATCACATAAACAAACACGATTTCAAAATTCCCTTTGTGTGCGGTTGCCGCAATCTGGGCGAAGCTCTGCGGCGCATGGGTGAAGGCGCGGCGATGATCCGCACCAAGGGTGAAGCAGGAACCGGCGATGTCGTTGAGGCGGTGCGCCACGCACGCTCTGTCTTGGGGGCGATCAAGCAATTGCAGACTATGCCCGATGAAGAATTGATGGCCTATGCCAAAGAAATCGGTGCGCCATTCGAGCTGGTCAAAGAGACTAAGGAATTGGGCCGATTGCCCGTGGTCAATTTTGCAGCTGGTGGCCTGGCCACCCCTGCGGATGCGGCACTGATGATGCAGCTGGGTGTGGACGGCGTTTTTGTGGGCTCAGGCATCTTCAAGTCGGGTGACCCGGCCAAACGTGCAGCTGCGATTGTGAAGGCGACCACACATTATCAGGACCCCAAAATTTTGGCAGATGTGAGCCGCAATTTGGGTGAGCCGATGGTGGGTCGCCAGATAACCGATATTCCTGAAGAAGAATTGATCGCCAGCCGCGGCTGGTAGCAACAGACAGTTCAAGCCAAACTCCTATGCATATTGGCGTGCTTGCCCTGCAGGGCGCTTTTGCCGAACACCTGGCTATCCTTCGCCGTTTAGGCGTGGAAGCTTCAGAAGTTCGGCTCCCAGAACAACTCAAATCGCTGGACGGACTGATTATTCCTGGCGGTGAATCGACCACAATTGGCAAGCTGGCCGTTGATTTCAATTTGATGGAGCCGCTGATTGAATTTGGGGAGAGCAAAGCAATCTGGGGCACCTGTGCGGGGGCGATCCTGCTCTCCAAGGATGCAAGCCGCGAGCAGCCATTGCTGGGCCTGATGGATATCACTGTGGAGCGCAATGCCTTCGGCCGTCAGGTTGAAAGCTTTGAGGCGGAATTGGATGTGCCCGCACTGCGTGATGGCAGCGATAGTGCCGCCCCTTTCCATGCTGTTTTTATTCGGGCACCACTCATTGAAAAGGTAAACGGAAAAGCAGAAGTGTTGGCGACATTGGCGGATAAGCGCATTGTGGCTGCGCAGGAGGGCCATTTGCTAGCGACCTCATTCCATCCTGAGCTGACCGGAGATGACCGCTTCCACCGCTATTTTATTGATATGGTGAAAGCCCAGAGCTCCACTTGACTCAGGCCGAAGCTAGCCTTTTGAAGTTCCTGAAAATTGCTCGGGAGGCGGAAATTGAGCAGGGAAATTTTTTTGGGTTTCAAGCACTAAAATTTCGGGGGAAAAGCTTCGTTATACTATCAGGTGAGCATTTGGTTTTTCGCCTGGATGAGGATCTGCGCAATGAGGCGATGGCCCTTGCTGGAGCATCGTTGTGGAATCCCTTTGGTAAGGAGAAACGCAACTGGGTGCAAATTTCATCTGATGAGGCTGTGCGATGGAAGTACTTCTTTGATGCAGCTTTGCGATTAATCAGGACAAGGTAAGCAGGGAGAGTGATGATTCGTTCGTTAAGAGCGCGGGACTTAGGCCTGATCAGCCGCTACCGCAATCGCGGCCTGTTTCTGGATAGCGTTCCGACCCTTACCTGGGGCCGAGGAATTGTGCCCGTGGGCGCACTGCTCTCCACATTTTCGTCGATGACAGGTGTGTTCACATCGGTTGGCCCCAGTTCAAAAGGGCAGCTTCCCCTGCTCGGGCAGGTCGTGCATAGCGCTGGATCGCCCTATGCCCATTTCACCTATTTGGCGCCAGAGGAAGGGATAAGTTCGGATGCTTTGCCCGAGTTAATGGAGCATCTGATTGCTCAATTGGGATCGCGCGGTGTGCAAAGTTTGACGGCTGATGTGGAAGAGGCCGAGCCTGCTTTTACGGCGCTGCGAGAGGCGGAATTTGGAATTTATGCGCGCCAACGAATTTGGCGACTGGACGAAGCTCAGCAAGAAATTGGGGCTGAAAGCAATTGGCGATTCGCGCAATACGCGGATGAACTGGCGATCAATCTGCTGTGTACTAGTTTGGTACCGGGACTCGTTCAGCAGGTGGAACCCGCTGCATGGGATGGATTGAGAGGATATGTTCTTTTCCACAAGGGCGAGTTGATGGCCTATGTGGACGTGCGCTCAGGTCCGCGCGGAATTTGGCTGCAGCCATTTGTGCACATGGACGCCCAAGCTATAGATGAGGATTTGAGCGCACTGATGGCCTCGCTTAGGCCGAGCCGGAAGCGGCCGATCTACTTATGTTTGCGGTCCTACCAAACCTGGCTGGAAGCTGCGACTTATAATCTGGGCGCTGAGGCGGGCCCGCGCCAGGCCGTAATGGTGCGCAGGACCACACGGCAAGTGAAAGTGAAAGAGAAGGATGGGCTGATTGCTGGAGAAGGTCGGCGCACAGAGCCGACAATGCCGATTAAAATACCAACACCTTTTGTTTCAGTTGATGATGAGTTAAACGTATATGACCAAACGACAAATTACTGATGACCTTGACGCCCTATTGGGCGTACTACCAGAGGACATCAACGCGGCTGTGACCAAGAGCAATCACAGCAGCGATCTCTTAGAGGTGATTCTCGATCTGGGCCGAGTGCCTACTTCGCGTTTAGTATCCGACGAGCTTGTGTTGCTGGATCGGGAAATTACACATGGCGATATTGCGTATGTCGTCGAGCGCCTGGGCGATTTTGATGACGATAATCGCGCGGGCCTTGAACGCACCCTGCATCGCATTTCGGGGATCCGCAACCGACGCGGCGACGTTGTGGGGCTCACACTCCGTGTGGGCCGCGCAGTTTATGGAACGATTGACATTATTCAGGATTTGATTGAAGAAGGAAAAAGTCTACTGCTGCTTGGCAGACCAGGCGTGGGCAAAACCACCATGTTGCGTGAAGCAGCGCGCATTCTCGCAGAAAAGAAACGTGTAGTGATCGTGGACACATCCAACGAAATCGGTGGCGATGGAGATGTGCCGCATCCAGCGGTAGGCCGCGCCAGACGCATGCAAGTTTCCACCCCATCTCGGCAGCATGAGGTGATGATTGAGGCGGTGGAAAATCACAATCCGGAAGTGATCGTGATTGACGAGATTGGCCGCGAATTGGAAGCAATGGCCGCGCGCACGATTGCGGAGCGCGGGGTGCAGTTGATTGGTACCGCGCACGGCAACACGTTGGAAAACCTGATGCTCAATCCCACGCTGGCGGATTTGGTGGGAGGAATCGAATCGGTGACACTTTCAGATGAAGAGGCCCGGCGGCGTGGAACGCAGAAGACAGTGCTGGAACGCCGCGCTCCGCCAACCTTTGATGTGCTCATTGAGATCCAAACGCGAGATCAGCTTGCTGTGCATCGCGATGTAGCCGCGGCAGTAGACGCGCAACTGCGCGATCGAGCCATGTCAGCCGAATTGCGCTCGCGCAATGAGGAAGGTGAAATAGAAATCAAAAAGGTTGCAGAACCTACAGGGCGAGGACAGCAAAAATCAAGAGGGCTTCGCAGGAGCAATCTCCCGCCTGAGGTGAAGTACAAAAGCGCAACTGCGTATAGCAATGTGTCACCCAGAAATGGGACGGGCCTGGATACGGTGCGGATTTATCCCTTCGGTGTGGCGCGTAATCGTTTGGCCAATGCTTCCAAACGGCTTGGTGTGCCAGTCATCGCGGTTAAGGATGCAGGGGAAGCAGACGTGCTGGTGACATTGCGTTCCTATTACCGAAAACGACAACGTACGATTGTGGACGCGGAGCAACGGGGTACGCCGGTTTACGTGTTGCGCGCGAACACAGTGACTCAGATGGAACGCTTTCTCAGCGGGCTTTTTGACCTGGAAACAGTTCCAGACGGACCCAGCAATGTGGATCAGCAATTGCAACGCACGCAGAGTGCGATTGAAGCTGTCCTTAACGGCGAACGCTGGGTGGAACTGACCCCCGCATCCTCCTACGTGCGCAGGTTGCAGCATCAGATGGTGCAACAATCCAAGCTGGTGTCGCACTCTTATGGCAAAGAACCAAACCGCCGCGTACGCATCTTTCGTGAATAGTGGACGCTGATAACAAACCAATGTTTATAAGTTTTGAAGGTCCAGATGGCAGCGGGAAAAGTTCGCAAATACCGGGTTTAACTGAAAAGCTGCAAAAGGCTGGACAAGAAGTTTTACTCACGCGGGAGCCGGGTGGAACAGAGATTGGCGATCAGGTGCGCAAAGTGCTCTTCGATATGCGCAACAATGCTATGCACCCGCGCAGCGAAACCCTCCTTTTTTTGGCTTCACGGGCCCAATTGGTTGAGGAAGTTATTCGGCCTGCACTTGTGGATGGAAAGATTGTGCTTAGTGACCGATATGCTGATTCGACTCTAGCCTATCAGGGTTATGGACATCGGGCGGACTTGGAGCAACTTCGCAATATTGTGAATTATGCGACGGGAGGCCTAAAACCAGATTTGACCCTTCTGTTTGATGTTGATCCTGGTGTGGGACTGCGCCGCAGAGATTCTGGGGGCGATTGGAATCGCCTGGACGATTACGATCTGAAGTTTCATGAACGCGTTCGCGCGGGCTACCATCAACTGGTTGAGGCTGAGCCTGAGCGATGGGCAATTATTGATGCGGCTCAAGAGCCCGCAGACGTGGCAAGCGATTTGCAGCGAATAGTCATTGAAAAATTACGAAGCCAAAAAGTTTAGAAATAGCGCGTGTAGAAAAGCAGATATTCAAATAAGCATTGTTTGGGGAAAGCTGGGAGAAGGCGGCTAGGTATAATACCGCCTAGTATTTTCCTATTCCTTGCGGAGACAATTTGAGCACAGAAAGCCCCCATTTCGGTCCAGCGCAGCACCCATTAATGATTGTCATTTCCGGCCCCTCCGGATCGGGCAAGGACAGCGTATTGCGCAGCTTAAGGGCGCGAGGCTTACCGTTACATTTCGTAGTTACAGTAAATACGCGCAGCCCCCGCCCAGACGAAAAAGACGGGGTTGACTATGTCTTTGTTAGCAATGCGCGCTTCGACGAAATGAAGGCCAATGGGGAATTGTTGGAAGATGCCAAGGTCTACAACGATTTCAAGGGAGTGCCCAAAGAGCAGGTTCAAGAAGCAATGGCAAGTGGCAAAGATGTGCTCTTGCGCCTCGATGTGCAGGGCGCGGCGACGATCCGAGAGGTTGTCCCGGATGCAATCCTTATCTTTCTAACAATTTCAAGCGAGCAGAAACTGCTTGAACGGCTTAAATCCAGAAAAACTGAAAGTGAAGCCGATTTAGCGTTACGCCTGGAAACCGCTCGCGAGGAATTCAAGCGGGTAGATGAGTTTGATTACGTAGTGGTGAATCGCGAAGATCGTTTAGATGATGCGGTGGACAAGATTGTAGCGATTATCGGAGCTGAGCACCAGCGCGTGCATCCGCGCAAGGTGGAATTGTGACATTCTCGAGCCAGGAATCACCCGAGGAGGAAATGTCACCTGAAAGTCTGGGCGAAGCGTCCAGCCCGGAGACTTCTGAGGCCGTCCCACCACGCGTTACTGTCCGCTTGCCGCAGAGGGTGCCATATGTCGTTTACTTCATCTTGGGGCTGACCATCCTCGTTTACATCCTACAAAGGCTGACTGCCCTGGGGATTCTTGATGTTGGCGCGGCGATGTGTCCATACTTTTTCTCACCCGATCTGCCGGCCTGTTATGGTCTGAAAGTCAATGAACTAATTCTTGGCGGACAATACTGGCGTTTGTTATCGCCGATACTCTTACACGGATCATTACTTCATGTAGGTTTCAATATGTACGCACTTTACATGCTGGGACCCGAATTGGAGAAACATTTTGGGCACTGGCAGTTCCTCCTGCTTTATTTAAGCAGCGGATTTGCAGGTTTTGTAGCCTCTTTTCTGCTCACTCCCTCAGCAGCACTTGGTGCTTCCACCGCCGTATTTGGATTACTAGCCGCACAGGGCGTTTTTATTTATCGTAATCAACGCATTTTTGGACCGCGAGCTAAAGCTGTGCTAAACAATTTGATTACGCTGGCAGCAATCAATTTAATGATCGGGCTATCTCCGGGGATAGACAACTGGGGCCATGTTGGCGGCCTGCTCGGGGGATTACTGTTTACTTGGATAGCCGCACCGGAATACCGTGTGGCCGGGGAAGGTCCGGAATATACGCTTGAAAACCAGAGAGGCGAGAGCGTTTTTGTAGTTGCTGCTTTGGTTACAACGGGCCTTTTCGCGATTCTGGCCGCCGTCCCGATTGTGCGGCTTGCCTGGTCCTAAAACATCACCCGCTTTTTCTGACAGATAATTAACAGGGTCTAGGATTTGAAAATTTATTCATTTGCTGTAAGCTTCTTTCCAAGAAGCCTCCGCGAATGGGATAAAAGATATCGAGCATTACAAATGGTTCGTCACCCAGGCAGGTGTCGCCATGCGGAACATTTGAGGGGATGCAGTAGAAATCACCTTTCTCCACAATACGCTCTTCATCACCGATGGTCAATTTAGCTTTGCCAGCGAGTACCATGCCAATTTGTTCATGGGGATGTTGATGCATGGGGACAGTGTGCCCGGGCAGTGTGGCGTTGAGAACCATCATCATTTTTTCTCCATTGGCTCCAGTGAGGATGGTCGTTTCCAGCCCTTCCATTTGTGTAAATGTTTGAAAATCAGCGGCTGTGGGAAAATAATTGACTTTGTCCATATGGTCATTTCTCCTAGAGGCTAATCGCTCTCGATTTGAAGGCCTTTTCTTGATCGTGCTCACGCAAGTCGTTTCCAAATTCAATGTAGGACTTTAGATTGGTTAAAAAGAAAGACCAACCCAAATTGCAGGACAAATGCCAACTCAGGTGGCCTTCTGCTGTATCGGCCATATTTGTTTGCTCAAGGGTTAACTCAGTTATTTGATGTTGTTCTCGAAGAAGAATGTTGACGATTATTTCTTCGTTGGGCCGCGTTTGGTCTTTTCCAAAAGTAAACTTGATCTGCTCGTTTTCAACCAAGTCAAGAACTGTACCTTCTACAGAGTGATCCTGATGCCATTTCCATCGGTATGTGTCGCTGATTTGCATGTCTTCCCCTGATTTGCGGGTTACGCCGTCTTTTGAAATCAGAGTGGATTCGGCTACATACCATTTGAGGATTTCTGAGGAGTTCACCCATGAACGATACACACTCTCCTTGGGAGCCTTGATAAATACGGCTTTCGAAAATTTTGTCCAATCGTATTCCATAACCTATCGCCCTTTGATTTGTGTGGAGAAGCGAGGAGCAA
>Ga0315336_1006340_pt1 | contig 12179 bp, 6 predicted proteins | sample ASW5metaG_FD_204512 | JGI IMG/M metagenome (GOLD analysis project Ga0315336, IMG submission 204512) | Ammonia-oxidizing marine archaeal communities from Monterey Bay, California, United States - ASW #5 | ecosystem: Environmental > Aquatic > Marine > Intertidal zone | place: USA: California...
AGTCCCTATTATTTTTCAGCGTGCCCGACTCGATTAGTGTTTGGATGGCCTCATAGACCGTCATTTGCTTGGCCAAATTCTGGGCGTTCTTCATCTAAACTTTCTCCACAATTTTCGCGGAAAAGTAAATATAGAATTGGGCGGGGAATGTTCCCCGCCCAAATATCCTTAGCAGTAATTCCTCCTATTTAGGGAAGAACAAGAGAAGTAAGGGTGCTGTCCCCGTCTTCATCTGGGACTTCCACCCAAGCGCCATTCACTGGAGGACCAAAATCCTGGCCATCGGCTCCAAAGTCAGCAAACCAATTCCCTGATGAGTCGATTTGGATGCCGTCCAGCCGAAATGGTTCAGGCGCAACACCATCATCAATCCCCACAGCTATAAAAACGCCCGCTGGCCCTGTTCCACCCGCCGTGTCTGTAACATCATCTGCAAAGTCAAAGCTGGCATCAACTACAAGTAATTCTTTAGTATCAACCCCATCTGTAACTGACACCAAAACTCCTGGACCAACGCCGCTACCAGCAAGATCGTTGAAGAAAACATCTCCTGCAGCATCAGCTGTTAGAGTATCCCAGTCAGACCCAAGGAAAGAGAGCGTTATCGGACTGCCCTCTGCCCAGCCACCACTGTGCGCCCAACCATCATCAGGATTAAGATTGATAAAGGCTGAACTTGGTTCTGGAGGAGGGTCGATGAATAGGTGAGCCAATGTGCTATCGCCGTCTTCATCGAAGACATGCACCCATGCATCAGTCACTCCATCGAAATCCTGGAATGTATCGTCAAAATCCACGAACCAATTTCCCACCCCGTCAGCCTGGAAGTTGTCGGCCCAGAAGAAGCCGTTGTCCGCCTGGATCCCGACTCCTAGCCATGAGTCTGCAGGTGCGCTTCCTTCCGCAGTGTTTTCAACATCGTCAACAGTATCTAATGTTGCATTCACTACATGGAGATCCTTGAAATCTGTGCCATCAGTGATATGAACATCTGCTCCTGCTGCTATGCCGCTTTCACTTAGATCAAAGAACAAGTTTCCGGATGGAGGAGCAAACTGACTAGCAAAGTATCCATCGAAAGAAATGGTTACTTCAACACCTTCAGCCCACTCGCCTGTGTCCGCCCACATATGATCTGGTTGAACATTAAGATATTGCGAGCTAGGCTCGACATACATTTCCAGTTGGAAATCTATATTTTCGGAACCTGCAGCCACACCTTCCTGCATCTGCTCAGCATAGGGATGCTCATCACAGAAATCCCTGCCTGCAACTACGTTGTAGTCGCCCGCAGAGAGCGCTCCCAGAATGTAGAAGCCATTCTCGTCAGTACAAGTACCAAAACCTCCATTCTCCGTATCTACTGCTATTCCGCCTAAAGGATTCTGCTGATCATCAAAGACAGTTCCGGAGATGTATAGGCCTTCACTTAGGTAGAAATCCACACCCGTTGACCCGACAGGAACATCTTCAATCAACTGGTCAACATAGGGATGTTCGTCGCAGAAGTCCCTACCTGCAACAACACCAACATCACCCAATGGCATTCCTTCTAGTACGTAGAAGCCATTCTCGTCAGTACAAGTACCAAAACCTCCATTCTCCGTATCTACCGCGATTCCGCCTAAAGGATTCTGCTGATCATCAAAGACAGTTCCGGATATTGAGCCCCCTTGCTCCAGTATGAAATCGATATTGGTCGTCTCCTGGCCGCCAAGCACACCCACCCTGGCAGCATCCTCGTGGAAAATCGCATCATCGTAGTTCTCGTTGGCCCATCCAGGCTGCCCGTAAACACCCACCCTATAGTCATTCTCAAAGAGTCTTTGAATATAGTATTCTCCGTTGCTGTCTGTTTGGCCCTCTTGGCAGTAAGGATCTTCTTCATTGTCATATTCACACACAGTAACCATGATCCCCTCAATGGGGCCTGACGCTGATGCAACATTGCCTGATATCAATCCAAACTGGAAGAAATTCAGATCACTGCCAGACTTTTCCATCATCAGGTTCTGCGCATTAATCACAGATTGGCATTCATGGCCAAAGCCCGGATTGTCGCGATGGGATTCACTAAAGGAGAGGATCCTGTATTCGTACAAGCCGTCATCCAGTTCACTGAATGAAATCCCATGATCGAATCCGTCAGGATCATCCTCAAATTGGTCAACCACGAATGGGCTCCAGGGGATATTGTGATATGTGCTTGACCCCCAATTCATGCCGTAGAGCATTCCCCCTTCCTCAAAGGATCCAACTTCAATCTGGTAGAAACCAATTTGTGGATCGCCATTGGGCTCAAACTGCCCAGGAACATCCGCAACCCCTGTCCATGAAGTATTTACATGATCTTCGAACAGGTAAGTGGCCACCGGATCGCTTGGCGCACCCTGTGGGCAGCTATACCAATAATCTACTGTTTCTGTCCCCGGAATGGTATTGCCTAGACTGTCCAGCAATGTAAAAGTGTAGGGTTCTCCCGCTATTGGAAGTCCTTCCAGATTGAGGCCGAATGCAAATTCGTTGACAAAATCGGCAAGCGTAAAGATATCTTGCTCATAGTCTACAATTTCCACTCCCCCATCAGGCCACTCCACCAGCATTGCGGAAGAGACTATATTCGTATTTCCACCTAGCAGAGTGTAATCGGGATAATTGGGGGTCGGTGAGCGGTCTACATCGACGTAAATGTCCGGATTAAACCAAAGTACCGAAGGATCAGCAGCCGGGCATTTCACCCGTCGGCGATCGTGATGCTCACCAGTCCATCCTCCTCCGCCATATCCGGTTTCCAGTCCACCGTCGATGACATCATCCTTGACGCCGCTGCCAAAAACTTCAAAGTATCCATCGAAGCGAACTATAAATGGCCCCATTCCATTTACGCCTGGCACGACTGTGCTTAGGAAAACGACATCGTAGCTTCCATCTAAATTGTCAGTGGCTTGAAGAGATAAGGGAGCGTAATAACCCTCTTCGGCAATAGCCATACAGCCAGTGGCCAGATAAACATCTGCTTCCGTAGACGATGGTTCTATTTCGGTTACAAGTACTTCAAGTTCGGGAAGTGGGACGTTGCCCTCGCTATCCATTTGCCATTGAATATCCCACCTTCCCCTTATGTCATCTACCCCATTGTTGCCATTTGCTGCTGATACAGGAATAACAAATAATGCTAGCAAGATAAATAATGTGAATACTCGCCATTTTGACATGGCTTGCCTCCTCATCTAAGTGGTCAATTGATATGCAAACTCATAAATCTGTTCATATGCCTCCTACGGGAAACATTGATTGGATTGACGCACGGGAATACATCAATTGAAGGAAACAGGTGCAATTCAATATTCACCTCGCCCAGCCCTAACCTCGTTTCTATACAGTACCTATCATTATCTAACCTTGCAAAACTGCAAGGATGGGGCAAATATCCCAAGATTTGTGGGACATTTGTCACTACTCAAACATATAAATACTTACCTTTAAGATATTCGGCTTGTGATTATTCACATAATCAGTTACCCACCTGCTCAATCGTTTTGGTGCCGACGGGTCACTGATCCTTGGTGCAGTTTTGGTGCAAACAGTATGTACACTACGGAAATTATGCACACAATGCACAATCACTTGTCTTAATTCCCCCTAAAAGTGAACAATATGCACACAATGCACACTATGCAAACTATGTATAGAAAGGCTGTATTACTCTGAATCAGAAAGCCTCTAAGTACGAATATTTGCCACTTCGCCAAACCACATTCCGGTGCAGTTTCGGTGCATATACGTTGGACACATGGGAAACATGGGACGTATGGGACAATTTATTGTCCACTATTTGCTGTGTTTAGGGTAAATTACCTCTAGATCCGCGAACCTGGTTAAGGCCTTTTAAGCCATTGGTTACAGGTTCGATCCCTGTCGCGCTCACAAAAAAAATGTATAAGTGGGGGAAAGATATTCACTGGTTTGAAACGATCTTATCTCCCAATTCTCGCACGCGGCGCACCAGCGCGTCTACTTCAGCTCGGGTGCCACGCGGGTTGATGTAGCAGGGCCGGATTGTGATCTTGCCATTGATCTCGGTGGTGGAGGGCACCAAACGGCCTTCAGCCCGCAGGCGACGGGCGATTTCCAGGTTGAGTTCGTTCAGCGCTCCATCATCCTTGCCTTCGGCTAGGTAGCGGAAGCAACAAATGGAGAGAGTAGCGGGGGAGAGTACTTCAAGGCGCTCGTCCTCTTCGGCCATGTGCTGGACGCGACGGGCGAAATCGTTATGCCGAACCACACGGTCGCGCACGCCCTCCGCACCAATTTCCTTTAAGATCGCCCAAACAGAAACGCCTCGTGAAGGCGCGGATTGTTCTAAATTATAATCGTGGAATACTTCTCCTAATTGGTCGAAGGCTGACGTCACCTCTCCAGCCAAGCTCGTACCCTCCAAGTATTCAGCTGGTTCCAGGGTAAGCGCGCGCCCCAGCAAAGCTTTATCACGTACAAAAGTGGCACCTATTCCAACCGGTGCGGCCAGCCATTTATGCGGGTCGACGGCGAAAGACCTTGCCCGATCCAAGCCCTCAAATAGATAGGCAATGCGTTCGTCAAGAATCCCAAAGCCTCCATAGGCCCCATCCACATGCAGCCATGCGCCAAACTCATCGGCCAAATCGGCGATAGGCAAAAGAGGGTCGATAGCACCAGTATTGACCGTGCCGGTGGTTGCGATGATCGCAAGGGGACGAATTCCTTTCTTTTTATGCCTTACGAGAATAGATTTGAGCGCTTTAATATCAAGGCGGAATGCATCGTCCGGGGGGATTTGAACCACAGAATTACGCCCCAAACCCAGCACTGCTGCAGCTCGAATGGAGACGTGGTGAACTTCACTACTGGAGTAGATGCGCCAATTCTCCACATTTTGCACCCCTTCTCGCGCTGGATCTAATCCAATTTTCTCAAAAGCGTGCTGTCTGGCAGCAGCCAATCCGATGATATTGGCCACCGAGCCACCGCTGCTGAAGGTTCCTTGCCATTCAGAAGGTATTCCGAGCAGCTCAGCTAACCACTCTAACGCGATTCTTTCAATAGTGTTGAATGGCTGCACCATCCAACGTTGCGAGCCTGCCACGCTGCCAGCCAAGTTTGCCACGACAGCTGATGTAGTTGGGGATGTAGTTACCCAGCCACTGAAACCAGGCATGCCGATGCGCAATCCGTTGGGGATAACGGTTTCGCTTAATTCAGAAAGTACAGTGTCAAGACCTTCACCCTTTTGCGGAAGGGGTTTTTCCACAGCAGATTTCCATTCTTTTTGGTGTGTGGCAGTCTGATCTGGCTCGGCATAGCGACTGAATTCCTCCAGTGCGGGGATGATGGCCTGGAGGGCATCGCCCAGGCGGCCGCAATCAGCTTTCTCATGGTTCATCCCTTTCTGCATAATGACACCTCCCGCGTAGTTAACGCTAGCTAGCGGGATTAGCCATACATGAATTATATACCTAACTTTTTATTATCCCGCGCTATCTCCTTGTTCTGCCCCATTATTTGGCCCAGCTCTTGTTTTGGTCTAACTGACTGCGAAGATGAAAACCGAATCGCCTTGCCATTAGTTGAATCTGCAGTTTTGGTGCAATTTTGCTGCAACCCTTGTGCAACCATGGTTCGCCAATGTTTTTAGCTTGCTGTGTTGAGTTGGGCTACAGTTATTTTCCATAAAAGCTAATTAACATTTACAAGATGTATTAATGCAATTATGATTGTGCAAACAAGCAATAATAAATAGTTGCAATGTTCCAGCAGTAATCCCGCAAGCATCTCACAATTTAGCTCCCTATCGCCGGGGAAAATTTCTAGCGCCCTTATTTCGCGCAAGGAGTAAACGTATGAAAATCAAAGCCCTAATTCAACGTAATCCCACATTGTTTTACTTTTTGATAGTTTTCTCAATTTCCTGGGGAAGTGTATTTCTGGGAATGGGCCCCGCCTTTTCGCAAGGAGAAGAACTTGCACCAGAAGATTTTCTGATTTGGGGATTGCTAATGGTCGCTGGTCCCTCAATTGCTGGGATTTTCGTGATTTATCTGACGGAAGGGAGGAAAGGGCTCCAAGATTTTTACGCCCGCCTTACAAGATGGCGGGTCGGAATCCGCTGGTATGCGCCGCTATTGATATTCCCATTGCTTATCCTTGTAACTCTAATTCCGCTATCCCACGTTGTATCGTCAGATTTAGCTCCTACGATTTTTCCCTTTGGCTTGCTGATTGGTCTTATGGCAGGCTTTCTTGAGGAGATTGGTTGGACAGGATTTGCATATCCAACGATGAAGAAAAAATATGGTGTATTAGGGGCAAGCATTATTTTGGGCTTTATTCATGCAGTTTGGCACATTCCAGCCGATTTCCTGGGAAATTCTATAGCTTTTGGAGACCACTGGCTTCCCTACATGGCAGGATTCTTCATTTTCGTAATGGCTCTACGCGTACTTATGGGATGGGTTTACGAAAACACAAAAAGCTTGTTTTTGGGCCAGCTTATGCATGCAAGCTCGACTGGCTTTTTAAGCGTTCTTCTACCTATCGGTATTGGGGGCTTGAATTGGACGATTTTTTACGCTGCATACGCAATAATTCTCTGGGGTGCAGTTGTGATCGTTATAGCCAGGCATGGAGAAAAATTGCTAGAAAATTCACAGGCTAATTACGAAGAGAAATCCCGTATTCCAGAAGCTGGATAAATCTATTGAGATTATTTGATTAAGCCACTAGAGGTCTGGAGGTTTCTATGGATACAAAGGTAATCCGCTGGCTGATAACAGGTGCACTATTGGTTCACAGCATTGGGCATTCGCTTGGATTTTTTATGCCAACAGGATCAAAATTGTTGCCAAATCTTAGCGAACAAAGTGCCAGAATGGTGAGTAGCATTTTTTGGGTTTTATCGGTAATTGGTTTTATCGCAGCGCTGTTGGGTTTCCTAGGGATACTGATTCCCACCGAATGGTGGCGAGGTCTGGCAGTGGGCACTGCGATCATTTCTCTCGTAGGTTTGGCCCTATTCGGCCATAATTGGGATGCATTCAATCGGTTTGGGGCATTGGGGATGAACCTCACCATCCTTGTATCTCAGCTGTGGCTCCGATGGCCGCCAGATTCAATGTTTGAGTGACCGATATTGAACAAGCGTTCCTCGTAAATCGAAAGATCAATAGGCCTGAGATGAAAAAAAGTTTTGCAGATGGAGAAAAGCAGCGAACCGAGTATGTGCTACGCACTATCCGGATTGTCCACACTGTTATTTGGCTTGTCTTCGCCGGTGGAATTTTCTATGTCTTTTACTCCGGTGTCTCAGGAAATATCACCGTGATCACCTGGATATTTGTCATTGCCATTCTTCTGGAAGGTGTGATCTTAGTTGCTAATGGGTGGGTGTGTCCACTGCATAAGTTAGGGGTTGCGGTGACAGGGAATGAGGAGATCAACGATACCTACTTGCCTGAGTGGGTGTTTTTTCCAGGTTACAAGATAGCATTCTCCGTGGTGTTCGCTATTGGAACGGTTTTATCCCTAGCGAAGACCTTTTAGGACATATGAGCAAGCGTTTTGAGCTACCCGTAACTATATATACAGCGAGGAAACCCACATACTATCTAGTTAAGAGTAATGCATTGGCATTAAAACAAGGAGGAAAAGTGTTCGGCCTTGAGAAATACGATTCCCTTTTCGTTGCTTGGTCCTTTTTCTTTCAATTAATCCTAATCTCACTGTTTACAATTCGAAGAATTCGTCTAGATTTAATCCTAAGCCATGGGTGGATATTTTACGCCCTAAGCCTTATTGGCTTACTCGTTAGTATTACGCTACTTAAGCAGGGAAAGCCATTGTCACTATGGCTAGGTGGGTTCATTTTTCTAATATGGGCGATTTTTGGGTATATCGTCGAATATCAGTTAAACATTCATTGGCGCACTCCAATTATGTGGTCAGTTTTCATTCCATATGTTTTTCTTTATTTAGGAACAACAATGTTTTATTGGTGGCCAGTGGCGACCATTAGTCGTCCACTTTGGTTTGTTTACGCTTTTTTCTTTGTTATTGGAGCGGTTTTGAACGCTACCTCACATTAATGCATCCGATAAAAAAACACAGGAATCTTACCTGAAGGAGACTTGGGCTTGCCATTTACCATTCGCTCTTCGGTAAATGGACCCTTCTTGATTTCCTCGTCTTTTTGCCATTTCCTTTCTCCTTTACTTCCAGAAAGGAAAGACAATTTCTCTTTGCCATATTGAGTTGGTAATGTCCAATATTGCTTGACTCATTCTAATACAAGATTGCAGCCCAATTCCTTCTATTTTGAAACCCATATTTATTTACTTTTCCCTTTACTACTTAAACTACACCTCCTTACTAGTACGGGGAGGTGATGGAGATTCTTCGGCTTCGCCAATCCACCGCGGGTGCGCGCGTCCTCGTCACCTTGAGGGCGCTGCCCCCCGCGCTGTCTGGCTCTCTAGACTGGTCGCTACCATCTAGATATCTTGCTAGGCTTAGCCTGGCCCAGTCTTTCTGCGTCTCTCCTAGCAAAGCTCGGCTTTCTTCGAGGGTGCAGGCTTTTGGAGGTTTTCTTCGATGTGGGATTAAAGAAGAAGTGCTCCGGCGTCTCCAGAGCACTTTGTATATAGCAACAGATTAGAATTGCTGAAGCCATCTTCCAGCTAACCCTGGATGGGTGGTTAGGGACTGTTCGCTGTTCAAGCAACGGGCAGTCCCGTCTTTATTCAATTATTCGACTCAATGATGGCCTCCCTTCCAGTTCGGGCTGCGTAAAGTTATCGGCAGCGCCATTATAGAACATGTATTCTATTTTGTCAATTATGAAGTGAGCTTATTTTCCGACAATCATTCGGAGTGTTGCATCCACCAAAATATCGTTTTTCTTCACCCTTCCCTAATTCGATTTAGTAGCGCTGCTGAAATTACCAACAAAGAGGATACGGGTAATTATCGATGTGGTAAGCACTGGTACCGATTTCCTATTTCCCTGTCAAACAGTTCTCAGTATTGTTAATCGGCAATAATGTCGAAGCAGTCATAATGCTCATCATTTCTTTGGTGAGACAAATTTGAGTGCTTCCAAGGAATCTAACAGGAGGCATCAATGAACAAGCTTTCATTCTTCGGTAGCGGAAAAATATCCAGTTACAGTTTCTTCACAATAATAATGCGCCAATCGCTGCTCATTCTTATTTCATTGGCATTGCTGGTTGCCTGCACCCCTGATTCTGAATCTCAAAATCAAGGCGATGCTGAATTTGCGGAAGAATTGACCTATTATGATTGGGAAGATGATATGCCAGAAATCGTGCTCGAGTTATTTGAGCAGGAATATGGCGTTCACGTCAATTACATTTATTACGATACTCAGGAAGAGGCAATAGAGAGCATTAGAGCTGGAAATGTTTACGATATAGTAATCCTTGATAACGATTACTTAATAGAATTCACAAATGAAGGGTTATTTGCGGAGATTAATTTTTCAAATGTTCCCAACTTCAAGAATATTTCTCCAAATTTTCGAGATTTGGCTTATGACCCAGGAAACTTATTTTCGATACCTTGGAGTTGGGGCAGTACTGCATTAGTTGTCCGATCAGATCTTCTTGATCAGCCTATACGCAGCTGGGCAGATATCTGGAGTAGTGAATTTAACGGAATGATCGGTCTCCGGGATGAGCCGCGTGATCAATTTGGTGCAGTCCTAAAAAGCTTGGGCTATTCGATCAATACTAATAACCCGGTAGAGCTTCAAGAGGCGTATGAGATCCTTGTTTCAAACAAGGACAGAATCATAATTGTAGACGAAGTCCCTAGTTTGGCTCTTCCACTCCTTATGAGTGGGGAAATTGTAGCTATGGTTGGGTGGGCCGAAGATGTCCTGGAAGGTCAGGAAGAAAATGAAAACATTGATTATGTTATTCCCGAAGAAGGGCCCATGCTCTGGGGAGATAATTTTGCTCTCCCAGCAAATTCTTCTAAAAAAACAACGGCGGAAGCTTTCTTGAATTTTGTATTAAGACCTGACATCGCTGGGCTAATTGTAAACGAAACAAATTACGCGAGTGCTAATAGCCAGATTTATGATTTTCTCGATCCGGAAATCAGAGACAACAAAACGATCTTTCCTGAACCGGAAGCGCTAAGGAATTCAGAGGTATTTTTAAGTTTAGATGACGATATCACAGATTTGTATGATGAAGTATGGGATGAATTCTTAGCTAGTTTGGAGTAATCTTGAATCGCAAGCTCAAAATTTCTATCAGACTAACAATACGCAGGATTTTCTCTTACTTTAGGCGATTGACTCATCCAGGAGCTAGTTTACGACGCTCCTTGATGAGCTTAATCGGCTTTACGCTGTTTTTCACATTGTTAGCTATTAGTATCGTCGTGCTCATATATGTGCAGACCGCAGAGAAAAACATGTGGGAGGCCCGCCAGAGGGAAATGGCGTTGGGGGCAGGGAGAACGGTGGCAGGATTTCTAGCGCGGGTCGACGCTTCCCTGTCCGCGGTTGCGACGCTGGGATCAACTTCCCCTGCATTTCTCGAAGAACTCTTGGATTATCAAATTAGCAACATGCCCGCAATCGAGGAATATGTGTATGTAAACAAAAATGGTATGGTCATTGCAAATTCTAGCCATAATCAACCCTTATTAGGAAATTCCTTCACAATTCCGCAATCAACTTGGTTTGACACAGCAAAAAATGGGAATCCCTATGTAAGTGAAGTGCAAATCGCTCAAAATGAAAAGCCATACATAATAAAGTCAATTCCGACTGCAAATGGGAACATTGTTGCCGTAAGGGTGGACATGGCTATTCTTTGGGATGAGATTGCTAGAGTTAGATTTGGTAATGAGGGAAATGCATATGTTATAGATATGCGAGGAAGATTAATTGCTCATCCGGATCCAGAGATAGCTTCAAGCTATTTGAGTATTGGACACACCAATGAAATGCAATCAATTATGAATGCGGCAAACTACGAATGGGCCGGAATATACAGTAATTTCCAAAATAATTCTGTGTCTGGTGTGGCTCTTCCTTTACCAGATACAGATTGGATTGTAATCACAGAGATACCTTCACTCGAGATTATTAGTTTGAGTCTCAAGGCACTGGTCGTACTTTCCATAACGAATTTAACTGTTGGAATTCTGGTTGCCGTAGCAACTGCCCGTTTGCTTCAGAAGAGGGTAATTCAGCCCATGAATAAATTGACAAGGGGGGCAATTAATATTGGGAAGGGCAAGCTGGACCACAGAATAAATATCGAATCACAAGATGAAATTGGTTTGCTCGCTAGCGCTGTTAATAAAATGGCATCGAAGTTGAGCGAGCTTACTAATAATCTTGAAGCTATTGTTAAAAGACGCACATTGCAATTAAGGATAAGTAAGGAACGATACAAATTGGCTGCCCTTGGATCAAACGACGGTTTTTGGGATTGGGACATGAGTACTGATGAGGTCTATTATTCTGATCGATGGAAATCCATGCTCGGATACTCTATGGACGAGATTGGCAATTCTCCAGAGGAGTGGTTTTCCAGAATTCACGCTAAGGATATTGACAATGTTAAGATATCTATTAGCAATCACATTAACGGATTAAGTAAGCGGCTAAAAATCGAGCACAGATTGGAGCATAAGAATGGATCTTTTCGATGGGTTCTAGTTCGAGGTATGGCAGCGAGCAGCAATGGTAGCAGTGGCCCAAGTCGAATGGCTGGATCCCAGGGAGACATTACGGACCGCAAAATAGCAGAAGACAAATTGCGTCAGCATGCGCTTCATGATCAATTAACCGATTTGCCAAACCGTGTGTTGCTTACTGATCGATTGACCAGGGCTGCTGAGAGGGCAAATCGGGAGCGAGATTATAAATTTTCCGTACTATTCCTGGATATCGATCGATTCAAAGATATCAATGACACTATTGGTCATAGTGCAGGAGATCGATTACTCAAAAGGCTTGCCCAGCGAATAAAGGAGTCTATACACGCAAATGACACGGTTGCGCGTATAGGTGGAGATGAATTTGTGATGTTAGTCGACCAGAGAAGCGAAGACAGTTCACCAGAAAATACTGCCGAGAGAATTCTGAATGCGATTTCTCGTCC
>Ga0315336_1006341_pt1 | contig 12178 bp, 7 predicted proteins | sample ASW5metaG_FD_204512 | JGI IMG/M metagenome (GOLD analysis project Ga0315336, IMG submission 204512) | Ammonia-oxidizing marine archaeal communities from Monterey Bay, California, United States - ASW #5 | ecosystem: Environmental > Aquatic > Marine > Intertidal zone | place: USA: California...
TAGTTGGACAGAAAAGGCTGGCGGGACTATCCCTCCGGCCTTTTTTTTCATATTCTTTATCGCATGAGAGGATGTGAGGGGGTGACACCACGAAGTTCTCCACCATAAAGGTAGAATTTACACAAGGATATCCAAAGCCAAGCCAAGATGACGGATCAATTTTCCACAACAGAACTGACAATTATCTGGCTGGCGGCGCTTTCCTTGGCCGGGCTCGTGATGGCTTTGATTGTCATGCGGAAGAAGGCGCTTGCTTTACTAAATCAGACAGACACTTTTGCTGACCGTATTGAAGATATGGAGGCTACGCTTGAAAAAAGCGAAGAAGAACAAGCCAAGCTCAGCGACGAAATATTGGGAGTTAAATCTTCTCTTGCAAGCGTGAAGTCGGAGCGAGATGATTTTGTTGACCTGCTAAATGCCGTTCCATTTCCTATTTGGCAGCGCGATCAAGAATCCAGAATTATCTGGCGAAATAGAAAATATGACGAAATAGTTGGCGTCGATCAAACAGTGACAGAGGTACCAGATTTAGCCTCTAATCGTGAACCGGATCAGGCTCGGAAGCTGGCGACGAAAGCGCGCGTTACCGGTGTGGCACAAACCGAAATTAGAAGATACGTCGTTGGCGGGGATCGACTGAGTTTTAATGTAACGGAAACGCCGCTGGAATTTGACAATCAATTGGTTGGTGTTGCCCAAGATATCTCCAAAGAAGTTGAATTAGGAGCGGAATTGGCACGCCATATTGCAGGCCATGCTGATGTGCTTGAAAATATTGCAACAGCAATCGCTATTTACGGACCCGATCAACGTCTAGAATTTTTCAATCAAACCTATGCGAAACTTTGGCGCATGAGTGATGAGTTCCTGTTTGAAAAACCGACAATCAGCGAGATATTGGATAAACAGAGAGAATTACGGCGATTGCCAGAACAAGCGGACTTTTCAACGTACAAGGCGAAACGTAAGTCTCTTTTCACGAATGTGATTTCGATGCAGGAAGAATTGGTTCAGTTGCCTGATGAAACGATCCTCAGAATGGTCATAACGCCACACCCGTTCGGCGGACTTTTGTTTTTGATGGAAGATGTCACCGATAAGGTTGTCTTGGAGCGGGCGCGGAATACTCAGATAGCAGTTCAGCGGGCGACTTTGGATAACCTGTATGAAGGGGTTGCCGTATTTGGCTCAGATGCACGATTGAAGTTGTATAACGCGGCATATGCTGAAATTTGGCGTGTCGACGAGGGCTTTTTGCAGGAAGACCTCCATATTGCGCAAATTATCGACCACTACCTGCAGAAAAACGGCGCTGAGTGGACAGATGAATTGCGTGAAAAATATATTGCTAACGTTACATTACGAGATACGGCAAGCGGCCGACTTGAGCAACCAGACGGCTCCATCATAGATTTTAACCGAGTTCCCCTTCCGGATGGGAATGTATTATTTACGTATATTGACGTAACGCATGAACTTCGCGCTCAGCGGGCACTGACGGAAAAGAATGAGGCCCTTGAAGCTGCGGACAAAATGAAAACAGAATTTGTCGCGAGTGTTAGCCACGAACTGCGAACGCCATTGAATACGATCATTGGGTTTGCGGAAATACTTGTAAAAGAATTCTTCGGCCCCTTGAATGAAAAACAAGAGGAATATGGCCAGGGAATTGTTAACAGCTCAAATCACTTATTGTTATTGATAAACGATATTCTGGATATGGCGAATATTCAGGCAGGTCAGATAGAGCTGGAAAAGCATCCTGTGGATCTAAGTGCAATATTGGCAAATGTTGTAACCATGGTTCATGAACGCGCAAAGAAACAGGATCTCGCCGTTGAGACAATTATTAGCGAAGATCTCGGTATGGTCGATGTCGACGAAAGACGGATCAAACAGGTCGTCTTCAATCTGTTCAGTAATGCAATTAAATTTACGCCGAAAAATGGCGAAATAAAGCTGATTGCGGAAAAAACGGATGAAGGATACGTCTTAACAGTAAGTGACACGGGCAAAGGTATCGCGAAAGAGTTGCAAGAACAGATTTTTGGCCGGTTTTCTAAAGGGGATACAACGCGGCAAAACGCTGGCGCTGGATTGGGACTCGCTTTGGTTAAAAGCTTTGTGGAATTACACGGCGGCCATGTTGAGTTAAAATCGGAGGAGAATGTTGGTACATCCGTTTCCTGTTATCTTCCTGTTTCCCTTGCAGCAACGTCTCAACACAAGCAGGTTTCCTGATACGTGATGCCCGAGCAAACTTTGATTTTAGATAAGCATTTGCAATCTCAATCAGAGACTATGGCCTTTGCGCGTCAATTTTCACCTGTCTTGAAAATTGGCGATGTCGTGACCTTATCGGGGACGTTAGGCGCAGGCAAGACAGCGTTTATCCGTGCCATTCTGCAGTCCCTTATTGATCCTGAACTGGAAGTTCCGAGTCCTACTTTTAACCTACTGTTGACATATGATGTTCCGGGCCAAAACGTGACAGTCTATCATTATGACTTCTATCGGATCGAAACATCCAATGAAGTGTTAGAGCTGGATATTGATGAAGCGTTTGAAGAGGGAATTACTCTCATCGAGTGGGCGGATCGTATGGGTCCGTATTTACCAGAAGGCTACTTGGATATCGCCATCACACCTGATGCGAAGTGTGGAGTGGAATTTCGAACGCTATCGCTTCGTGGGAATAAAACTTGGCAGGATCGATTGTCCATTTTGAAGGCAGATTCCGGTGCGTGAAAATCTCCTGAATCATTTTCTGCAAGATAACAATATGGCGCATTTCCAAAGGGTTAGATTGGCGGGCGACGCCTCATCCCGCCGGTATGAACGCCTCACCTACCAGGCAAAGACATTTATTCTCATGGATGCGCCACCACCGGAAACAATCTCTCAGTTTGTTAATGTCGCGAAAATTCTTAACACTCAGGGCTATAGCGTGCCGGAAATCCACGCGAGTGATGCCGAGAACGGCTTCTTATTGCTTGAGGATCTGGGTGACGATTTGTTCGTCCGGTTGATAGAAAGGGGCGAGGACGAGGAAGCTCTTTACAAACTTGCTGTCGATTTTTTGCTGACACTGATACAAACGCTAATTCCTGTAGAACTGCCGAAATTCTCTGATGACTATGTCCTCGATCAGAACCAAATGTTTCTTAATTGGTATGTACCGGACAAAACTGGATGTGCGATTACGGAAAACATTCGATCTGAATATGACGAGATCTGGCGCCCGTTATTGGAAAAAATCAGGGCCGGTTCCGAGGTTATTATTTTGCGGGATTTCCATGCTGAAAATTTGCTTGTATTAAAGGAAAGAAAGGGGATACAGGCCCTTGGTTTGCTCGATTTTCAGGACGCACTTGTTGGTCCGGCAGCATATGATCTTGTGTCCTTATTGCAAGATGCGCGGCGCGAAGTGTCACCAGCCCTGGCATCAAAGATGATCAGCTATTATATAGGAGAAGCAGGTGTTGATGAGGCAGGGTTTCGGTTGTCATATGCTATTTTGGGAGCGCACAGGGCCCTCAGAATCTTGGGGATATTTAAGCGTCTCGCCAAGAAAGATGGAAAGCAAAGCTATTTGAAGTTGATGCCGCGAATGTTGCATCATTTGCAGACCAATCTCGCGCATCCGGATTTGCGTGACCTCAAATTATTTTTGGATCAGCTAAACCGAAAGAATAAGGACGCATGACCCGCGAAAAAAACTCGGATAACCAAGCCATGATATTGGCAGCTGGAAAGGGGACCAGGCTTCGACCCCGTACAGATAAAACACCGAAACCGCTGGTAAAAGTCGCCGGCAAAGCGCTGATTGATTACAGTTTTGATTTGCTGCAAAAGGCAGGAATTCAACAGGTAGTGGTTAACAAGCACCATTTAGCTGACCAAATAGAAGACCACTTACGTGTAAAACAAGGCTTTAATATTTGTGTATCCGACGAGACAGACCAACTTCTGGAAACAGGAGGAGGTGTGCGTAAAGCGCTTCCAATGTTGGGGTCATTGCCTTTTTTTGTTCTAAATTCCGACGTCATTGTTCTCGATCATGGGCGAAGCTCTCTTCGTAAGATGCAGCAAAGCTGGAACCTTGCAAAGATGGATGCCTTGTTGCTTTTGCATCCGACCAGTACGGCGGTCGGGTATGAAGGACAGGGGGATTTCTTTATGGATGGCGCAGGTCAAATTACGCGTCGTGTTCCCGGCCAATCCGCCCCCTATATGTTTACCGGCATCCAATTGCTTAACCCGGCTCTTTTTGATGATGTTGAAGAAGACATATTCTCCCTTAATCTACTTTATGATAAAGCCGCGGCCACCGGACGTTTATTTGGCTTGCTCCATGACGGGCAATGGCTGCATGTTGGTACTGAAGACGCCTTAGTGATCGCAACGGAGAAAATTAACGGAACGTGATAATGGGTCGCCCTCACATACCTCAAGTTCTAAATGTTTCTCCTGAATTTTCCTTTGTGGATGTTCTCGCAAAGGAGCTGTTGCGGCGCCATGGCGCCAAACCGGGAGAATTGAGTACAGTCAAAATATTGACGACGACACGCCGCGCCGCCCGGGCCCTACAGCAGTCGTTTTTACGGGAAACAGCAGGACAGCCGCTTATGCTGCCCGTAATGCGCCCGATTGGTGACGTTGATGAGGATGAATTCCTTCTGGAACCAGATTTCAGTTTTGCCGGCATCGGGGAAAGAATCCTCGAACTACCACCCGCCATTGAGCCCCTTAGACGACAATTATTGCTCAGCAGGCTGATTGATGCTCGGGCGGACACAAACACGACGATCGGTCAATCCGTTGGTTTGGCGCGAGAGCTTGCGCGTCTGCTGGATCAGGTTCAGACAGAGGGTCTTGACCTGAAAAGTTTAGTAGATCTTGTTCCAGAGGAATATGCAGCGCATTGGCAAATAACTCTCGAGTTTCTGGAGATCATCAGTGTTGCATGGCCAGAAGTATTAAAAGAGGAGGGATGTATTGATCCAGCTCTTCGCCGCGACCTTCTGCTTCGTGAGCAATCGGAATACTGGAGTAAATTTCCGCCGGAAGGCCCGGTCTATGCGGTTGGTTCTACGGGCTCTATCCCGGCTACAGCAGCCTTGTTGAAGACAGTCGCTCTGCTACCGAAAGGTTATGTTGTCCTTCCTGGGCTTGATCGTCATCTGGATCCAGCCAGCTGGGAATTGGTGAGAGCGGATCCAACTCACGCACAGCACGGGTTAGCGTGTTTGCTGGGTAGCTTGAGATTGGATCGGGACGATGTCGTTGATTTACAAGACGAAACAGCCCGATCCAGTGTGACGGCGCGAGCGCAGTTTCTCAGTGAGGCCTTGCGTCCAGCAGCCACAACGGAGTTGTGGCAGAAAGCCCCTCCTCCGTCCGATGATTCATTGATTGGGGTTCGCAAATTCGATTGTTTGGACCCGCAAGCTGAAGCTCAAACAATATCCTTGCTTCTACGGGAAGTTCTGGAAACACCAACGAAAACGGCCGTGCTCATTACACCGGACCGTGATCTTTCCCGCCGTGTCTGTGCGGAGCTTTTGCGTTGGGGCGTCGAAGTTGATGATAGTGCCGGAACCAGTCTCGATCAGTCGCCCCCTGGCGTTTTTTTGAGACTGGTGGCCCGCATGATTGCCGAAAAGGCGGCTCCTGTTTCTTTTTTAGCGGCGATGAAGCATCCACTCGCAACCTTTCAGGAAAAACCTGAAAAGTTTCGCCGATACGTCCGTGAACTGGAAATGGCAATCTTGCGAGGACCTGCACCAGGCGCCGGACTAGAAGGTATTGCCAGAGCGTTGAAAAATGTGAAAGGCGATGAAAAAAACCCGCTTTCCAAAGAAGGCTTCCGTTGGTTTGACGGTCTTTTGCTGGCCGGAGAGGAAATATTCCAATTGTCTCAGCAAAAGACGATCGATTTCGCTGAGTTCCTGAACAGTTTTTTTCGCTTCGCAGAATTACTTTCTACGTCGGCAGAGTCAGAAAATTCCTCGCTTTGGGACGGGACTTACGGAGATGCAGCCGCCAATTTTGTTTCTGAGTTATTGCGGGCCGCGCCTGTTATGGGGGACGTTTCGCCAGCGGCATGGCCGGAGTTGCTCGACAATTTGATGACTGGCCGAATGGTCCGCAGAAAATTCGGACAACATCCCAGATTGCAGATTTGGGGGCCATTGGAAGGACGCTTGCAACGCGCAGACCTTATTGTATTAGGAGGATTGAATGAGGGCGTTTGGCCACCTGAAACAGGCAGCGATCCCTGGATGAGCCGCCCCATGCGCAAAGATTTTGAACTTCCATTACCAGAGCAGCGCATTGGACTTTCCGCTCATGATTTTCAGCAGGCTTTCTGCGGAAAAGAAATTGTTTTGACGAGAGCGGAGAAAATCGATGGGACGCCTACAGTTCCCTCAAGATGGCTATTGCGGCTTGAAACTTTATTGAAGAAGTTTGATTTAAATCTGACCGGGGCAGATGACACAGCAGTATTAGCGTGGCAGCGTTTACTGGATCAACCGGAGTTATATGCGCCATGCCCGGCTCCAAGACCAACCCCGCCTGTCGCCGCGCGGCCGCGCCGTCTATCTGTCACCAGGATTGAGAAATGGATAAAGGATCCCTACTCGATATTTGCTGACGCAATTTTAAAAGTTCGACCGTTGGCAGATCTCGCTGAGGATCCGGGCGCTGCGGACAGAGGGAACTTTATTCACGCAGCGCTCGAAAAATTTGTTCGATTATATCCAGAGGAAATACCGTTGGACGCGGAGGAGAAGTTACTTGAAATCGGGCGAGAAGCGTTCGGTGATACTCTATCCTATCCGGCGGTTTGGGCTTTCTGGTGGCCGCGTTTTGAGAGAATAGCGCATTGGTTCGTCGAGTTTGAACAGATACGCCGTGTGAGCTACCAAACTTTGAAAGTGGAGGTGAAGGGTGAAATTAAAATACCGGCGCCACATGCAGATTTTGTTCTGAGTGGTACAGCGGATCGTATCGATCAACATAGCAACGGCTCAATTTCAGTGTTGGACTATAAAACAGGATCCATCCCCTCAGTGAAAGAAGTCGAAACCGGTGTTGCGCCCCAATTGGCATTGGAAGCTGCGATGATTGCCCGGCATGGATTTTCGGCAATAAAAGCTGCTCCAGTTGCGGAGCTTGCCTTTGTCAAGGTAACTGGCGGAGAGCCCGCCGGGGCCTTGCGGTCGGCCAGCAAGGATTTGTCTGTCGACGAATTGGCGCTCTCAGCCTATGAAGGGTTACAGCGGCTTATTATTCTTTTTGATAAGCAAGCGACACCTTATTTATGCCGCCCGCGGCCTGATCTTTTTGGACGCTTTAATGACTACGAGCATCTTGCGAGAATAAAAGAGTGGTCGAGTGGGGAGGCGTCGGAATGACACTCGCCACGATGATTGAAGAAGGTATTTCCCGCCAGAAACTGGCAGCAGATCCACAGCGATCCGTTTGGGTGTCTGCATCTGCTGGATCCGGGAAAACACGGGTTCTGGTAGAGCGATGCCTTAGGTTAATGTTAAACGGGACGCGGCCAGAGAAAATTCTTTGCATAACCTTTACGAAAGCGGCTGCTGCTGAAATGGCAAACCGTTTGAACAGCACCCTTGGCGATTGGTCTGTAATCTCCGACGTGGAACTGGAAAAGGATCTGGTGGAACTCATTGGCCACCCAGCATCCCTGGATGAAAAGCTGAGAGCACGACAATTGTTTGCACGCGTCCTCGACGCACCAGGGGGATTGAAAATCCAGACTATCCATTCCTTTTGCGAATCCATTTTGGGGCGGTTTCCATTAGAGGCAAACCTGTCTCCAAACTTTGAAGTGATGGATGAACGTACAGCCGACGAGATAATGCAAACGGCACGCGATAAATTACTGCTGCAAAGTAAAAATTCTATGTCTGTGGATCTCTCCCACGCATTGCAGTTGTTGAGCGAAAAGATTAATGAAAGTAGTTTTTCAGATCTCATTCGAACCCTGAGCGGAAAACGTAGCCGGCTAAAGCATTTGATGAGAGTGTATGGAAACGCAAACGGGATCGTTGAAACGATGTCGAAACGCATTGGCGTTGCTATATCGGAAACAGAAGAAAATTTAATTCGCATTGCCACAGACGAGGAGGTTTTTAATGGGGCTGGTTTGCGACAGGCATGTGAGACGTTATGTATCGGGACTGATGCTGAAGTAAAACGCGCCGGAATAATGACGGACTGGCTGGCACAACCAACGAAAAGAGAAAGGCTTTTTTCCGGCTACAGATCGATTTTCCTTACGAAGGACAGCAGCATCAAGGCTGCGAAAAGCCTGGCAACAAAGAAATCCGTCGATCGTCAGCCGAATATCACTGCGATTATGACGTGTGAAGCGGAGCGGTTGCAAACCGTAATGGAGAACCAAAAAAAGGTAAGAGTGCTAAAATATTCAGTCGCGCTCCTGCGCCTCGGGTTGGCTCTGCTGGATCTTTACGAAGCGGAAAAAACACGGCGCGGAAAGCTGGATTATGATGATCTGATACTCAAAACCCGAGATCTGCTCACCAGCGAAAATGTGACTCCCTGGGTGATGTTTAAGCTTGATGGCGGTATTGAGCACATTCTTGTTGATGAAGCTCAGGATACCAGTCCAGACCAATGGCAGGTGATAGGCACTTTGGCGGAGGAATTCTTTCACGGGCAGAGTGCAGTAGAAGCAGATAGGACCGTATTCGTAGTTGGAGACGAGAAACAATCTATCTATTCCTTTCAAGGTGCAGATCCTGCAGTGTTTGACATCATGCGCCGCACATTCGAAAGAAAAGCGCAGGAATCTGACAAACCGTGGAAGAAGGTACCACTTGATTTATCTTTTCGATCGACAGACGTAGTTTTGGATTTAGTCGATACTGTATTTAGTGACGAGCAGACAAGACGTGGTTTGACGTCGTCGGGTGATGAGGTCAAACATCTTGTCAAACGAGCAGGAGAGGCGGGGCTGGTTGAAATTTGGCCAACGGTCAAGCATCCAGATCAAGAAATAGCCGATCCTTGGGATATGCCAGTTGTGCAAGGTCTTGATACTAAACCTGAGGCGCAACTTGCAAAAAACATCGCCCAACAAATTCGTCTCTGGTTAGATAAAAAAGAGATTTTGGGCGCTCATGGTCGACCGATTGCGCCAAAGGATATTATGATCCTGGTGCAAAAAAGGAATGCATTTTTCAGTCATATAGTGCGGGCGCTTAAGCTGCATAATATTCCGGTTGCCGGCACCGACCGTATGGTATTGACAGAGCAATTGGCCGTCATGGATCTGATGGCTTTGGCAAAATTTGTTTTGCTGCCGGAAGATGATCTTAATCTAGCGATAATTCTGAAAAGCCCGTTTGTTGGTTGTGATGATAACCAACTCTTCGAATTGGCTTATGGACGACAGGGAAGCCTTTGGCGGGCCCTCCGAGACAATAAGCCAGGCCTGGTGGTTTTTGACGATGCCTGTACTCTACTAAGGGGGCTCCTGGCCCGGGCAGACTTTGTGCCGGTTTACGAATTTTTTGCTGATATTCTTGGGAAAGGCGGCGGGCGCCGAAAACTACTGGCTCGACTTGGCGATGAAGCTGCGGATCCTATTGAAGAGTTTTTGTCTCTGGCGCTTAGTTATCAAAGAACTGAGGCGACGTCTTTACAGGCATTTTTGCATTGGGTGGCAGCTGGCGCGGCGGATGTTAAACGGGATATGGAGCAAGGACGGGACGAAGTCCGAATTTTAACCGTGCACGGCTCCAAAGGGCTGCAATCACCAATCATATTTTTGCCAGATACCTGTCAGTCTTCTGGCGCCATGACGCCGATCCTTTGGACTGATGACGACAATTCCCTACCGCTCTGGCCGGCAAAAACAGCAAACGATGACCCGCTTTCGGCTAAGGCAAGGGCGGCAGGCAAGGAACGGCAGCAAGAGGAAAAGAAACGGTTGTTATATGTGGCTTTAACCCGGGCGGAGGATCGACTTTACATCTGTGGTTGGGAAGGAAAAAAACGAAGATCGCCGGATTGCTGGTATGAGATGATCGACCCGGCATTTGGGGAAGGAGTTGAGGAAGTTTTGCTGCCCTGGGGTGAGGTAGCACGTCGACGTAGTCTAGGAACACCCGCACCCATTGCGGCTTCGCCAGCAGAAAACGTGGATATTGATTATCCTGCGCCGGAATGGATGACGCAGCCCGCGCCGGGCGAGCCTGCGTTGCCACATCCTTTGACCCCGTCCCGAGAAGAAGAAGAGCCAGCCATTAGATCGCCGCTCGGAGCTGATGATGGACGGCGGTTCCATCGCGGCCTTATAATCCACCGGCTATTGGAAAGCCTTCCGGCGGTGAAGCCAAAATTGCGGGAGCAGATTGCGAGAAACTGGCTTTCGCGCCCTGTTCATGGCTTGAATGCGCATTCGCAAGAAGAGATTTTGCGTGAAACTCTTGCCGTGATTAATGACACAAGCTTTGGTTCGATTTTCGGTGAGGGGAGCATGGCGGAAGTACCCATAACGGGTGTATTTGGCGATCAAGTCATGTCAGGACAAATCGATCGCTTATTAGTCACCGAAAAGGAGATATTTATCGTTGATTACAAAACAAATCGCCCTTCACCTCGATCTATCAACGATGTCCCAAAAATGTATTTACGCCAAATGAGTATTTACCAGCAAGCATTGTCACAAATGTATCCTGGAAAATCTATAAAATCAGCGCTTTTATGGACGGATGGGCCGCATTTAATGCTGCTTCCTGATTCACTTCTGTGATCACGGTCTCTTGACGAGACCAATCACAATACGTAACTATACTCACCGGAAGAGTGTTCTGCCGGGGCGTAGATCAACATAATACAAATAGTACGGAAAATGAGGAAATTATGACCACAACGACAGTCACCGACAGCTCCTTTGATGAAGATGTTTTGAATAGCTCGGGCTTAGTCCTTGTTGATTTCTGGGCTGAATGGTGCGGACCCTGTAAGACAATAGCTCCATCTTTGGAAGAGATATCCAAAGAAATGGAAGGCGCCCTTACCGTTGCTAAAATTGACATTGACCAAAATCCGAACACTCCGACTAAATATGGTGTGCGCGGAATCCCGACTTTGATGCTATTCAAAGATGGCGAAATTGCTGGAACCAAAGTAGGCGCTTCTCCGAAGGGCCAGATCGAAGAATGGATTAAATCTGCAGGTTAGGTTACAGACCAAAACCACGTGAAACGCAAATTTGCGGGCCAAAAGGTCCGCTTTTTTGTGTGTAGAGTAGAGATGTCTACTGACCCGAAAAAATATTTTGGATGGAATGGAAATATGTCGATGTTGCGGAGCAATGGGTTGTTTTTGGAGTATGATACATTTGGGGGGCCGTCAGACCCTGCGGTAATTCTTATTGCGGGCCTTGGGTTTCAGCTCATAGACTGGCCCGTGCCTTTTTGCGAGCAACTTGCGGCAAGTGGGTATTTTGTTATTCGGTTTGATAATAGAGATATCGGTCTTTCTCAGAAACTCGAAGAAGAACCTGTTCCTGATCTCGTGGCTTTGGGCGATGAAATCAGAGCCGGTGCCGCCTTGGACCTTCCCTACAATCTAACGGATATGATGGAGGATGTCGTTGGAGTATTGGATGCCCTTTCGATTGACGCTGTTCATTTGATAGGAATGTCCATGGGGGGCATGATTGCGCAATTAACAGCAATTCATTACCCGAAACGCCTTAGATCACTGATATCGATAATGTCCAGTAGTGGTTCTTCAGCCTTACCGCCACCTAACGCCGCGGCAACAACTATTTTGATGTCCGCACCGGCCAGTGAAGATCTGTCAGATGTTGTCACTTTTGGGCTCAACGTCAATGACGTGATTGGAAGTCCCGGATTTAGATGGAATCGTGAGGAATTGACCGAGCACATTCGAAGCTGTGTGGAAAGATGTTATTATCCACCTGGATATGTTCGCCAATATGCCGCTGTATTGGGATCGCCATCTCGGGCTGACTCGCTGCCAAATATAACAGCACCAACGTTGGTTATCCATGGCACGGAAGACCTCCTGGTTTTGTCAGAAGCTGGAAAAGAAACGGCGCGATTGATTCCCAATGCTCGCCTGGAATTAGTTGAGGGAATGGGAC
>Ga0315336_1006342_pt1 | contig 12177 bp, 10 predicted proteins | sample ASW5metaG_FD_204512 | JGI IMG/M metagenome (GOLD analysis project Ga0315336, IMG submission 204512) | Ammonia-oxidizing marine archaeal communities from Monterey Bay, California, United States - ASW #5 | ecosystem: Environmental > Aquatic > Marine > Intertidal zone | place: USA: California...
GCTTGTTGGCTGTCCGCAAACTGCTGGGGGCCGATCCGGCAAGTCTGTTTTGATGAAACTGTTCAGCCGTCTGGAGATACAATTTTTCACCACGGAGGCACGGAGACCACTGAGAGAGACTCGACAGGATAGCGGTATGTATTAGGAAATGAGCCCGTAGGTTAGCAATGTACGCCTGAGTCTCGAGCTTATGCAAAAGTTCGGTAGGTGGTGTTCACCCTGAATACAATTCATCCCACTCGTCTGGATGTTCCTGTTATCCTGTCGAAGGGTTTGTTTCTCCGTGTTCCCCGTGCCTCCGTGGTTTATCGTTAGCTTGAATTGCTTCACACGACTGAAGTATTACGTTTTGATTATGGTCTAATCGTGCTTTGAATTGTGCGCCGTGCGATGCGTTGCATCGCGGCTAGAGAAACTAACACTCGACCTCTGACCCCTCCTACCTCCATGCCTTCGCAAACCACCATACCGGCTACCAGCGGCGCGTTTATCGACGGGATGCAGCTGCCGAAGACCGTAACAGTCAGCAAACTGAACCACTACTTCGGAGAAGGCAGTCTCCGCAATCAGGCCTTGTATGAAAATGATCTGGAGGTCCGTCGCGGTGAAATTGTGATCATGACCGGCCCCTCCGGTTCAGGGAAGACGACGCTACTCACCCTGATCGGCACACTCCGCACTGTTCAGGAAGGTAGCCTGATGGTGATGGGCAACGAGCTGAACGGCGCCAGTCGCGATCTAATCGTCCGCCTCCGCCGCGAGCTTGGATTCATCTTCCAGGCGCACAATCTGTTCGAGTCCCTTACCGCTTATCAGAATGTCAACATGGCCGCCGAATTGGCCGGGCTCTCACCGCGAATTGCCGATGCGCGGATCAAGTCGCTACTGACCCGGCTTGGACTGGGCGAGCGGATCCATTACAAGCCGAAATCGCTCTCTGGCGGCCAGAAACAGCGAGTTGCCATCGCTCGCGGATTGGTTCACAACCCGAAGCTCGTGTTGGCCGACGAACCTACCGCCGCGCTCGACGAAGAATCGGGCCGCGAGGTCGTCACATTGTTTCAAGAGCTAGCCCGAGACGAAGGCTGCACCATCATCATGGTCACGCACGACAATCGTATTCTCGACGTTGCCGACCGCATCGTAAACATGGTCGACGGTCACGTCAGGTCGGACGTTGCCGTGCGCGAAACGTCGGTCATCTGCGAATTCCTCAAGGGCTACCCGTTGTTCGCCGATTTGACGCCCAACACGCTCACCGAAGTTGCTGATCAGATGATGATCCACGAAGCCGAGCCGGGCCAAGTGGTCATCCGTCAGGGCGACGCCGGTGACTTGTTCTACCTAATCCGCAGCGGCAGTGTCGACGTGTTGATCAGCGAAGACGGCGAGGACAAGAAAGTTGCCATGCTGAAGGAAGGACAATACTTCGGCGAAGCGGCCTTGATCACCGACGAACCGCGCAACGCCACGATCGTCGCCCACGAAAAGTCGATCTTCTACGCCCTAGGAAAGCAAGAATTCCGCGCCGTGCTTGATACCAGCGCTACGTTCGAAGAAGAACTCCGCCAGGTCCTCTTCGGACGACAGTAGCGAAGAGGTTGGAGGTCGGAGAGCGGAGTAAGAGTTCATTCCCCCCGACCTCCGACCCCTTCTGTCTACTAGTCACACACGCAGTCTTTCTCGCAGCTGCTTTGGCATCCGCTCTGGCAGCAAAAGCACTCGCTGTCGCAGCATCCTTCTTCACATAGAATCGGGATGAAACCACATTCCGATGGGAGCACATTCTTCGCCCGTCGGAGCCCCATCTGGGCGATTTTCAGCTCGACCAACCGCTGGACCAACGCCGACTGTGCCTCATAGAGCTTGCCTCGGGCCTGGCTGATTTCAAAGACCGCCACGTCCTGTGCATCACGTTTCTTGGTCAACATATTCAAGTGCTGCTGGCGCAGATCGACCGTTCCCTGGGCGAGCAATACACGCCGATGTCGTAGCACAATTTCGTAGCAAGCGCTCTTGATTTCGCCGGTTGCCAGTTGCCGTTTTTCCTCATACAGCAAGGCCAGTTGGCGGCAGCGGACGGGGATTTCATGCTCGTTGCACCGCAAGCAGAGCACTCTGTGTCGCAAGCCTTCCTGCGGTTCGACCGAGCCCACAGTCGGGTCGGAAGTTTTCAGGAGGGCGCGGACCACTGGTAACGTTTTCTTCTTCGCGTGGCACAGCACCAGTCGCACGGCGCGCACATCAGCCCGCGTTTCCAAACCCTGCAGCACTTCACCTTCCGCATCCAGCGGCACCGGTTCAGCCACCCAATCGATCTTCGGCCAATAGAACTGGTGCTCGGAGATCGGGCAGCCGAGCTGTTTTTGGAGCTGTCCGTTAAGCGTCAGTCGAGCGAAGTGGAGCTGGAATTGCTGGTCTTCTATTTCTTGCAGTCGGGTTTGGATATCGGCCTTATTGACGTCGTCGGGCAGCTCCACGCCTTCCTCTTCCAGGCTCTCCAGTCGCTGCAGCGACTGTCGCGTTTCTTGCAGCACGAGATTGAGATACCGCTGTTGCGCTTCTAGGCCGCCCAGTTGATAGAATGATTCCAGCGCCGTCGAGGCTGCCTTGTTGCGAATGCTGTGGGCCCGGAGGGCAAACCCATCTCGGAAGAGCAGCAGATTCTCCGCCACGGCTCCAGAGTCGCACTCAATCTGTACACAGGCCCAGTGCCGTTCCAGCTCCACCATGTTGGCTTGATAGGCGTTGGCGACCGCGTTGCATTGACAGGTGGCTGCGTCGAGAGCCAGATAGGTCTCACCTGGCTGCGGCAGAGGCTGCAGCAGAGACTCGTCAGCGTCGCGCTGGGCGATCAGCTCAGCCAGTTCAGGCGGTTCAGCGTCGGCCACCGTCAGCTCGTACGAACAAGGCGCGCAGGGCGTACTCGGGACACAGCCGCCAGAGGGGCAGCGACACCCTGTTGCAACCGTGCCCAGTGCAACAAGCCCGATCAGGGAAACAGACCTCAAAAACATGGCAACCTATGCAGCAGGTGCAATCGTGACTACTGCAGGTAGGTATCGAGAGACTGTTGTATCTCTGGCAACAGCTGCCCCTGATTTTCCGCACAGATCGGTGAGGCAAACTGTATGGGTTGTACTTGTCGCAGTGATCAGAACGATCGAAATAGTTGCCGAGCCCACCGGCTAGCCCGGCTCAGCGTTCCGACCGTACAGAGCCCGCTCAACCTCCGCCAGCAGCTGGTCGCTTTCCGTCAGATCCGCCAATAACATCGACGGCTCAGCTGACCTCAGCTCGTCGAGCGAATTGCCCCCGGTAGCGACCGCCACGGCGAATGCTCCGACCGACTGGGCACACTGCACGTCCGCCAGCGTGTCGCCGATCACCATCACACCCTTGAGCGGCTCGGTCACATGCTCTGTCGCCACCCGCACCGCCTCGGCAGCGATGTCGTTACGGTTGTCGTGCAGATCGCCAAAACCGCCGAATTCAAACTGCTCGGCTAGGCCGTAATGCGACAGCTTTCGCTGGGCCCCTGCTTGGATGTTGCCCGTCAGCAGACCTATCACAACTCGGTCGATCTGCGCCAGGTCATCAAGCAATTCGACGACTCCAGGGAGCACCCGCCCATCACAACGAGCGAGAGTCTCCTTCAACCGTCTTGTATAGCCGGAGACAAACAGATTCCAATTTTCTTCGTTCGGCTCAACATCGTGCAGCGCCATCAGCTCCAACGAAATGGCCCGATCGCTCCGCCCGGCAAAAAGAACCTGATGATCAATCTGCTGGACTCCGAAATCGCCAGCCATCGTCTCGGCAAAGGCCAACTGGCCCGCGCCGCCTGTCTGCACCAGGGTGCCATCGATATCGAATAGGACTGCGTACATAGGTGTTCTCTGTTCCCGGTCGGGTTGAGCGTCCTTCCTGCGGGTTACGGCTAACGAAGGGGCGGTAAACCTTGATCTTCCCGCCTGTGATTCAGCTGCGCCAGCGCTGCCGGCTCGATCTTCAAAAACTTAATCAGTTGCGAACGAGTAATTCCCAATCGCTCAGCGGCCTCCGCGCACTCGTGCTCGCCTAGCTCGTCGAGCACTTCAGCCAACAACGCGGGGAAATCGTCGTGCGCGGCGCTTATCTTAATACGACCAGCCTGGGCGCGTTGCTGCCAAAGCTCGCTCGGCTGGGCCGCGCTCCGCTGGCGGACCTCCAAAGCGAGCTTGACTCGCAATCTCCGCAACGCCTGACTACGATTCTGTGCCTGGCTCCGCCGCTCGGATGCCTCGGCCCGGATTCCGGTCGGTTGGTGAACCAACACCACGGCCGTTTCCACCTTGTTGCGGTGCTGTCCGCCCGGTCCTGAACGCCTCGTCCGCTGCGTGCTGCACTGGGCCAGTAGCTCCTCGACCGGCAATTGAGCTGGATGGACCACTTCCGTCCTAGTGCTTGTAAACTTTGTGCCGAGGTCGGTCCGAGAGAATCTGCTCCTTGCCCCAATTGGTTACCTCCCGAAATGCCGCGCTTTGAATAAACTCGTTGAACGCTTGTTCTTCTGACCACTCGCTGGTGATCAAGTATGAAGATCCGTTGCTCACGTCTTTCCAAAGCGTCGAACTGGTATGTCCCTCGGCAGCCTCCAAGGCGCCGATCACGCCGGCAAATTTGTCCTCAAAGTCTTGCTCTTTGCCTGCGATCACTTGATAGTTCATTCCGACGGTAATCATCGTACGTTTCTCCAAATCTACTGCTAGGGACGGACCCTGTTGGGTTCTATTCTACAAACTGGTGAGCCGCTGATCCTCGCATGTTCTCGCCCCATCGTCGAGGGCCCCGTTCGCTACCCGTTCGAGGCAGGCTCGTCTGTGGCTGGCAGCCCCTCGTTCAAAGCTTGCAGATCCTCCGGCACGAAGTGGCCATCCTGGCGGATCAGTTCGCCGTCGAACCACATCTGGCCGCCGCCGTAGTCGGACCGCTGGATTAGCACCAAATCCCAATGAATCTGGCTGCGATTGCCATTATCGGCCTCTTCGTAGGCCTGCCCCGGCGTGAGATGAAAGCTGCCGCCGATCTTCTCGTCGAACAGCGTATCGAGCATCGGGTGGCGAACCCGGTTGTTCGTTCCCACAGCCCATTCGCCGACATAACGGGCCCCCTCGTCGGCATCAAGGATCGCGTTGAGTTGGGCAGTCTCGTTGGAAGTAGCGCGGACGATCTTCCCATCCTTGAACTCAAACTCGATGTTGTCGAACTCCGTCCCCTGGTAGCGCGACGGAGTGTTGTAGCGAATCGTACCATTGATGCTGTCGCGGACCGGGGCGGTAAACACTTCGCCGTCAGGGATGTTCCGCTCGCCACTGCAAGCGATCGTCGGGATATCTTTGATCGAAAACTCCAGCTCGGTGCCGGGACTGACAATTCGCACCCGATCGGCCGCCTGCATTCGCTCAATCAGCGGCTCCTGAGCCCGGCCCATCGCCGCGTAGTCGGCCGTACAGACGTCAAAGTAGAAGTCTTCAAACGCCGAGGTGCTCATGCCGGCTGCCTGGGCGAACGAATCGGTTGGGTAGCGGAGCACAACCCATTTGGTCTGCGGCACGCGAACCTCGCTATGGACCGTCGTCCACCAATGACGTTGGTACAACTCCATCTGTGGCTGCGGCACGTCGGCAAACTGGTTGCTATTGGCCGCGCCCCGGATGCCAATGTACGCGTCGACCGCCTCCATTCGCTCGCGCTCAAACCGAGCGGCTAGCTGCATCGTCTCCGGCGTGGCCGTACGGTAGAGCGACCGCAGCACCGCGTTACTCTTACAAGTAACCAGCGGCGTCGCCCCCCGCTGGGCTGCTCCTTCGACCAGTGCCACCACCAGATTCATCTCGGGCAGATCGAAGGCTTCGATTAGAATCTTCTCACCCGACTCAAGCGAGCAGCTATGGTCGAGCAGCAGGTTGGCGAGTGTGCCTAGGCGCGGGTCGTGCATGGCGGCAGTGGGGGTCTGGAGTGAGAGGGCAGGGGTGGGTGATTCAGAGCAACTTACAAAAACGCTTGGCTGCTCTTCCTCAGGAAGACCGCAGCGACAGCGAATAACGTTGGCACATGGGTGTGCACCTTGCACTAAACTGAATCTTTGCAGAAATGATAAAGGCCTCCAGGGCGACATACAACGTGCCTAGGGCCTAACAGCGGGTTATAATTGCAATGGAAGAAAGCACGAACGACTTCAACCAGGTACCAACCATGAGCACGGCCGACCCTCCCCCCAGCCAACAAGAGCAAGAAGCCTCGTTTGCCGAAACGGCACTGAAATTGGGTGGAAAAAGCGCTGACGAAGCCCGTCGTGTTGGCGCGATCGACACGGCCGATGACCAGGTCGAAGCCCTGTTTGCTCCTCAATACCAGACTGTCAGCAGCCCAGCCCACCGGGCTGTCTGGGACCGGGGCGTGCCGGTCGAGCTGTTTGAAAGTACCGACTCGGCCGTTCCCGACGACGTCCGGCAGGTGATGGACGCTTCGATCGAGGTGGTCCACCGCCATCGAACGGCCAATTCGCTGCTCGACGAGGCGGGCAAAATCACCGAGACGGTCATGCAGGATCTGGCTGCCACCGGCTATTGGGGCTTGTTGGTCGATCGTGAGTATGGAGGCTCGGGGACGCCCTTTGCCGCCTTCGCTCCCTTTCTCACGCGCATGGCAATGGCCGATCCGACCGTCGCGGGCCTCGGCTCGGTCCACGGCTGTATCGGGGCCGTCGACCCCGTGCGGACCTTTGGCAACCCGCAGCAGAAGCAGCGGTTCCTGCCCGGGTTGGCCGACGGCTCCCGGCTCAGTGGCTTCGCCCTGACCGAACCGTCCGCGGGCAGCGATCTGACCCAGCTGCGGACCACCGCCCGGCTGGATGGCGACAGCTATGTGGTCAACGGCGAAAAACTTTTCATCACCAATGTCCTGCCAGGCCGAACGCTTGGCCTGGTCTGTCTGATCGACGAGAAACCGGCCGTGTTGGTCGTCGATCTGCCCGAGCAGGAGAACGAACAGTTCAGCATAAAGCGATACGGTATCTGGGCGCTCAAGCACACGCACAACGTCGGCATCGTCTTTCGCGACTTGCGAGTCCCCGCCGAAAATTTGCTGACCCCTACCCGCGGTGATGGACTCACGATCGCCTACCACGGCCTGAACCTGGGCCGCGTCTCCCTGTGTGCCAACGCCGCAGGGACCATGCGGTTGATGATGGCGAGCATGATCCCCTGGGCCAATTTCCGCGTGACCTACGGCGAGCAGATCGGCAAGCGCGAGCTGGTCAGGCGGCGGCTGGGCCAGTTGGCTGGGTTGATCACCGCCTGCGACGCCTTGGTCGCCTGGTGCGCCGGGCTGATCGACCGCGGCTATCGGGGCGAGATGGAATGCGTCATCGCCAAAATCTTCGGCAGCGAAGCCCAGAAACATGCCGCCATCGAATTGTTTATGAAAACGCATGGCGGCCGATCGTTTTTGCATGGCCATCTGCTGGGCGACAACGTCCACGAGTACCTGGCCCCTTGCATCTACGAAGGCGAAGGCGAGATGCTGGGCATGGGTTTCTTCAAGTCGCTGGTGAAAGACCACGGCAAGCGCTACTTCGAGCCGGTCGGCAAAGCGCTGGCCGCGGCCGGAATCAAAAAGCCCAATCCACTCAACCCGGCCCACGCTTGGGCACTCAAGGGTGTTGTCGGCCCTTATCTAAAATGGTTGGCAGCCCAGCGGCTACTGCCCACGGCCAAGTCGCAGCTGCCCTCGATGCCCGCCGAACTCGCGCGGCATGCCGAGTTCGCCTGCGACAAGCTGCAAAAAATGGCCCTGGAAATCTCCAGCACGATGGGCAAATTTCAACTCTCGCTGGCCGATCGACAATGCCGCATGACCGAACTATCCAGCCGCTGCCAAGACCTGATTACAATCCTCTGCACCAGCCTGTATGGCGCTCGGCAAACCGACGAGGTAGTCCGCGCTTCAGCCGACGTGCTCTGCCAGGAGCTGGTTCAAAAATACACCGGCCGGCGACCGACCAATCGGTTCTATCGCCAAGTGACCGACCTGGGCGGAGCAATCGCCGAGGGCCGTTTCCAAAGCATCACCGGGCTGCACCCCGACGAGATTCTGATGTCCTACGATCGGTAGCCGGGATTTCTCACCACGGAGTCACGGTGACCACAGAGGAACCACAAGACTACGTGTTTCCGGCGGTTAGCCGTTAGCATTTAGCAATCCCCTCTGGCTCTCAGCCCTGGACCCTCGTCTCTAGACTATTTTGCGCGCGTCGTAGGGGTCCCATATTTTCGTGCAAAATTCACCTATTTTGTGCGGGACTCCCTGGCTTTCACTCTGCAATCGCAGTCTCGCCGCTGTCGCGGTCCATGCAAAAGGGCGTGAATTTACGTTTCTCAATGCGATTTTATGCGCCTTTTTATGGCCAGCGATGTGGCCAACGTGCTTTTAAGTTATCAAAGAACGGCGCAACTGCGCGTAGTTCAATTATCGATGATCGCGGATAAAATGCCAGGACGTGTTTTGACCGGGGTGCGGCTGTCTTGAATCTTCGGGTGCCACTGCTGGCTTGTCTAGCAGTGGCACCCGGCGCGACGTTTTGACCATGCAATAACATTCCAGCGATCTTAACTGTGGCAGAATTCGGTGGTCGGTTACTTGCATTCGGCCCCCCCTGACCTCTCCCGTCTAACGCATCTCGGTAACATGCGGACGTGTGCACATCCGGGGGTACTTTGCGGAACTTTCATTTTGTCCAGGGGGCAGATTCACCAACGCACGCAAGAGTTGGTTCCATTCAACTATCTGGTAGAGTAGAATTGCCGTTTCGGTCTTCCGATAAAGGGCCTAGTGGCAAGCGAAGGATTGTCGATAGAGCCCAGTCACAAAACACTCCTTCGATGAGTTAGGCTAGATAACCTCTTTCATTTATTTCATCCATACTTCGATTAGGATTTCCACCATGGCAAGAATTTGGCAATCGACGGTTCCCCTGAGTATCGTCTCTCTGGTCGGTGTAGTTGCAGGCTATCTGCTTCGTGGCAACGACGTGCAGCTAACTCACAAGGCTATTGCCTTGCAACGCTTGTCAGCGACTTCAACCGAAGCAGGCCAAACTCCCAAGCCTTCACCTGTTAAGTCGTCGTCCAATCGAGAAGTTTATTACCCAGGTACGGAAGACTTGAAGCCTGACGAGATGCGTGTGATCTGCACCGGTTCCGGAATGCCGATGCCCCGCCTCAAGCAAGCGGCAGCCAGCTTCGTAGTCGAATTGGGAAATGGCGACAAATTCATTTTCGACATGGGCACCGGCTCAATGCATCGAATTTATGCCCTCGGCATCCCGCTGGACTACATTGACAAAGTCTTTCTTACACACCTTCATTGTGACCATTTTGGCGACTTGCCCGGATTCTACATGTACGGTCCTCAGAACAATCGTTCTGTGCCCCTACGAGTTTGGGGTCCAGGCGGCGGAGGAACGCGTCCCGAATGGGGAACCAAAGCCGCCATGCACCACATGCAGGAAATGTTTGCCTGGATGAACGGTACGACGGCGGGACTAATCGACACCAGGTCGTTGAAGTTAGACGTCACCGAGTACGATTGGTCAAAAGAAAACAACGTCATCTACGAACATAATGGCGTGGTCATCAAGAGTATTCCTGCAGTTCACCTTGAACAGTCGGCAAGCTTCATCCTGGAATGGAATGGAATGACGCTGGCATACTCGGGAGATACGCTGCCAAATAAATGGTGGATCGAAAATACGAAGGGCGTGGACCTTTCAATCCATGAGTGCATCTTCACGCCTGATATGGCCATGTCGAAGTGGAGCTTCTCCGCCCCAGAGGCTTTGAACGCGATGACCACGATTCACGCTAATCCCGCTTTTTTTGGCAAAGTGATGGCTATGTCAAAGCCAAAGCACGCTGTGGCCTATCACTTTCAGAATGACGCGGATACACTCCCGCTAGTCATGAATGCCGTCGAGCAGTATTACGACGGCCCGGTTGATTATGCTCAGGACTTCATGGTGTGGAACGTAACGAAAGACGGTGTTCGTACGCGAATGGCGGTGCCAAACACGGAAGCTTATCCAACACCGGCACTCCATGAAAAGAAAGTCGCTGAGGGTGGTGACCGTTACCAAACCCCCGATTCTGTGCTGGAGGGCTTTCCCGACGAGTTTACTGAGCTATCGAATCAGATTTATGACGACTTCAACAAGAAGCACGGGACAGATTTCAAATTCCAGTTAAAGAAATGAGTTGCTGTTCTTACGAGAGATGTCGTTCAGTTGCTCTCCCCGCAATCGCCCTACGCACAATGCGTTAGTGGGCAGGAAAGGATCATGTATAGTGCAGACGAGGTTGCACCGAAGTGGTTCTTAGATATTCCTATATCCTTTGAACATTCAAGCTAGAATTGCAGTTTGTCCACGAATGACTCCATTCAGCTCCATAGCCGACTGGGTGCGATACGGGGAGTCCGATCAAACTAACTAAACTTGATGTAACTATTCGCAACTGCACATAGCAGAAAAGCCGGCCCTAGTGAGAGAATATCCGCCTTTGAATGCTTCTCTATCTAATAGATCCTTGTCGCTCATAAGTTCCAGAGTCACCTTATCTTGCTCAAAGTTTTGGCCAGAGAAACACAGCATTTCTCCAGGTGCAACTAGATACTCTCGAAAGGTGCGGAATATGCGCTTTTCATGTGTAGATAGCAATGTTCTCTCCCAATTAGTGTCACATGACACCTCGAATGACCGAGGCACAGGTGTAGCCTAGGTCAATTTTCGTCGGCTGAGGACTCATCGACAATCGGTTGTTCGTCCGCTTGTTCCTTCTTTTTACGGCGACGCTCCTTCTTCTCCTCCGCCTTTCTTTTTTTATCTATTTCTCGACGGCGTTTCTCGACGGTGTTTTGATTCTTTGCCATGGCTATCCATCCTGGAAAGTAAGTAACACATTCTATTAGAATACACTATTGAGGATTGCGCGGCGAATGAACTCCCTCCGCTAGCTTTTCCCCCACGAAAGCCGGACTTCCATTTGGGCGCCCTGGGTTCATTAACGGCGCAAGAATCAGTAAGTGCCTAAGTTGCAGTTCACACTTCGCAGTGTGAACTTATCGGTTCTTTTTTTCTTTTTTCAATTTACGCTTTTCCTTTGGGCTAAGCTGCGCCTTTTTCTGTTGTTCCTTTTTGCCTTTGTCTTTACTTCCCCTATCACCCATAGCTATATCTCCAATAAACGGGACTCAACAATATTCTTGTGCTTCCCTCATATTAGCATGACACCTACGACTCAGGGTCGTTTTTTGCCAGGTCACTCGGCGTGTAGCGGGTCACTCCAAAAAGACTGGTCAAACCGAGAATAGCTTCTTGAGAGACCTAAGACTACATCCCCCAAAAAACGCTCCACGATCTCACGACCCAGGAGCGTTCTGTGATGTGAAGTCAGTTCGCAAGACGGAGAGACGCCGAGGTAGTTTACTGAACTACTTTAACGGAAACCGCACACGGGCCTTTCTTGCCTTGCCCAACTTGATAATCGACTAGCTGACCTTCGCTGAGCTGTTCAATGGAAGTATCTTGAACTTCGGAGTGATGAAAAAACAGGTCGTCCCGTTCTCCTTCAATGAATCCAAAGCCCTTCTCCGATAGTACCTTCTTGATTTTACCTTCTGGCATTGTTGACTCCCTTAAAACTGAAAAACTTGGACCGAGAAAATGTCTTCTATGCGACACAATGTCGGCCCGGAAAAAGTGAGAGCAGAATACCACAAAATGAGTTGGGCACTTACAGGAAGGGCACAGCTACGCAGAGTGCGGCGTGACGGAAAGAACCTTAGGAAGGTGATTGACCTGCTTTCATTTTCTCTTCATCGCTGCTCGTCGCGACAGAGGAAGTATACTCTAATGCCAGTACAATGCAATGGTAGCAAAACGCTTTATCCGGGATTTCCCACTTGGGTTTCTTGGAACTACTCCAGGCTGGGGGGGCGGTAACTAGCGGAGGAGTGCACAACCGCTGTACGAAACGGCACTTCGCTAGCTGACTAAGGAGGCATCGTCCTGAGCGGATTCGCGCTTTCAGCGAACCTGCACAGTAGTGAAACGCCGAGTTCACTGTCAGGAAGATAGGT
>Ga0315336_1006343_pt1 | contig 12176 bp, 13 predicted proteins | sample ASW5metaG_FD_204512 | JGI IMG/M metagenome (GOLD analysis project Ga0315336, IMG submission 204512) | Ammonia-oxidizing marine archaeal communities from Monterey Bay, California, United States - ASW #5 | ecosystem: Environmental > Aquatic > Marine > Intertidal zone | place: USA: California...
ATGCTCTAAAGTTCATACTGGTCTCAACTAGGGAGTTGGTAATAGCCACGCTTTCTATCTGAGCCACAACGCCTTTAAGCTTGAACAAATCAATAGTAGTTGACGGACCAAATTTGATTCTAAAAATCAAATCGACAGCAGATTGTGCTCTCGTCTCGTGCTCGGAAGCCCATAAAGCAAGTTCGTCCTGTCTACCTGCGAATGTGACAGAGCCGGAAATTTCTCTTTTCTTGGCAATTATATCATATGGAGTAAGAGCACTGGAAAGAGTATATACATACTCGCAGTTATTGTTGATGGTCATATCAAAATTTCTTACAACTGTAGAAGTTATTGTTTCAGAAATACCACCTATTGCCGAGTCTGGTTCTATGGCTATCTCAATATCATTGAACTGAATAGCTCTTACTGGTGCAAGATCTGAATTAGCATCAAAATTGGGAGAATCACCAGAAGCCATAGGAATACGACCTCTTCCCATCATGTTTGCCTGAGCCTTTAATACGTCTCCCTGAGCGACAGTTAACTGAAGCGTGTTAATAGCCATATCAAGATAGGTATAGCTATATCCAGGATAATATCTTACATGAAGCCTTCTGTCTTCATTTCTGCTCTTTAAATTACCATCCGATCTTCTAAGAACGGCATCATTAAAAAGTTTTTCAAAAACTGCAAAACTATCTGCAGTCTGACTTTGGTCTAAAGCAAATTGCAAATTTCCATCAATGGCAAACGGGGCTAGACTATAACGAGTATGGTCTATTGCACCATCAACATCAGGAAGTGCATTAATCTCTTGCTTAGCAACGACATCGCATGATTCTGCACGGATCATATACTGGACGCCCTGAACGTCGTATGCCACCGCACCAGAAAAACCAGCTCGTGTCGGAATGGTCACTGCTGGTGGATTATTTAATGATTTGCCATCTGTTGCCATAAAGTTCCCTTATAAGTTATTGTGTAACATTAATTTGTTAAATTATGTTACTTGAATCGCTAATCGCAAATCCGAGAGTGGTACTTAAATCAGCAAAAGTTTGAGATACCTGGACCCCCTCAGCTGTTAGATAAGCGTCCAAAGTAGTATGAGTGCTTCTTCTTAAGACGTGATTATTTAGAGCCCTTATACCGGCGTCTAAAGTGCTGGTTTGCTTCCATGTGTCATTAGCCACCTGATAAACACTAAAGAAAGGCGTTAGTAGGTCTAGCTCTGAATCAAGGACATTAAATTGCACTACCGTATATACGCAATCAAACGCTTCCTGTACAGCTGTCATTAATTCCCCTCTTGCATTGCTTATCTTATCTGCAAGCGTGACGTATTCTGTTCCTGATACAAATGCCATTCAAAAATCTCCTGGATTATATTTAGTAATTTAGTAATTAATTACCTTCTCCTTCTTTTACTAAAATGTTTCTACTTTTAATTTAAGTTCCTTCTTAGTATAGATATTGCGGTTACTTATTATGAAATTACTAACTTTTTGACAAAAACCTTTGCTCGAAAATTGAATTGACATAGACCTAGACAATTCAGACATACACTTATATTCACCAATATTTTCGTTTATCATTCTAAATGAATAGCTTAATTTTTCAAAAAATGAATCTTGAGAAATAATATAAAAAGGCTCTAAATATTCACCAAAAAATAGGTTATTATCCACATATAGGTCTGAGAAATCGCTATATTCTCTCTCACCACCCTCTCCACCAATTAATTTCTCATATAAGCAACCAGATCTATTGATAATGGGGACACAGCCCTGAGACATGCCCTCAAGAACGCATAAAGAAGTTATAGGCTTTATGGATAAATCTATAACATAATGAGAATTAGAGTACTTTTTTAATAGTTCATCTTGAGATATGCCCTCTCTGATTCCTACAAAATCTCCAGGAATTTCCACCTGTCCAGCACGGAATTTAGAAGTCAGATAGTCTAAGTCATAATCTCCAGGCTCATAATAATTTGTGTGCAATATTAATTTAAAATCATTATCTACAAAATTAGTAAAAGTGTCCAAAACCAAAGCAAGGTTAGATTGCTGCAAGTTTTTATCATTTACTAAAAACGTAGGCACTTCCAAATTAGACTTATCCGTGTCTGAATCGGACATATATATATCATCAACACCAAACTCAAACAAAGAACAATTAATGCCTTGCTTTTTTAATGCTGAAAAAGACTGATCTGTTAAACAAATAACATGATCGGCTTCCTTAAGGGTCTCAGAAAATTCTGAAAATCTATCATCAATATTAGAAGTCAGTATTATTACCCAATTAAATGAGCTCGGCAAAACCCTTTTGATTGCTCTTATATATTCAAAATCAGAAAATGCCCCAATGCTTAATACAACTTCAGGAGACTCTGCCTCTATGATATCAAAAACGCTAGTAACTAACTGGTCGCCTTCAAAAGAAGTACTATAGAATTTCCCCTCTATTCCCTTATATCTAGACTGAATTGACTCTTGAGGAAAATATTCTATATCGTGTTCTAAAAACACACTTGACAAATTCAAAGATCCGTCACTCTCTATAGATAGATTACGAATAATGCTATCATGGATCTTGGCATTACGTGTAAAATAAAAAGGAGAAACACCTAACGTTAAAACTTTCATATTATCTACTCGGAGCATCGCCCCATCCAATCACTCCTTGTACCTCGATCTCCTCAGCGCTCCAAGTTATTCTTGCTGCTTTAAGAAGAGTCTCTTTATGAACAAAACCATAATCTATATCGGATGGCCAGGATCTATAAACGAACCGATCTACCAAAATAACCCTTGCGTCATTAGCTATCAAAAAATCTCCCGCTAAAGGACCGGCGAGCTCCACGGTAGAAGCATCAACTATAGACTTAACACGAACATCCTGACCTTTAAAATCATCTTCAATAACAATAAACTGATCCACCTCTATCCCAGAAGTATCAGTTAACTTTAAATATAACTCATTTTGGAATACATCTGCAGAAAGATTAACAAACGCCTTTTCTCCTACCAAAGGAAAAATATTCCTTTTTAGACCCCTCTGTATCATGTCGGTTATCCTAAGAAGAGTTCTATACCCGTCTTCTTGAGTAGCCTCTTCAACATAAGCTGTTATTTCAACGTTATACTTCTCTGTTGTAGTTTCAAGAGTTGTCCATTCAGATGTCCTTGTAGAACCCTGAACGGTAATAGCTGGATATCTTGGTATGACCGTGGGATCCCCCATATAAACGCCATGAACCATTTGTCCATTTATGGATTTTCTTAATGTCGCATTATTTTCTGTAGTCCATCCCTGTATTTTTACATCTTCTTCTACCTCTAGAAAATTATTACTGACAATATTTGAAACAGTAAATGGGTATTCATAATGAGTCCCATCAGTTAATAAACATTTTTCGCCAACCTTAAATCTAAGGGCGTTTTCAACAGTAAGTGTGCTATCCCCCACATTTGCATCAGCTGTTAGATAGCTTTCTGTACTAACCCACCTTTGTATGATTTGTCTAACGCTATCTAGAACCTGTTCCATATAAATATATTCCTAAACATTAATCTCTATCCCATAAATCCTAGTAAATAATCTTTCCAAAAAAATAGGCATATAATCATCGATATTATCAATATCCTTATCAAACTTGTTCAACAAAAAATTTTCAACATCAGAATCAAAAAAAGCGTGCTCTGCACTACCAGCTATTGGCCTACTACCAAAGAATTTATTTTTACACTTGTCAGAAGCAATTCCATTCATGAAATCTAAAAAATTGTCTACTTGATTATTACTGCTCATTATATACTAGGATAAAGGAGGGACATCTCTGGAAGTGTCTGCTTCCGAACCAGGCAGATTATATCTGTCTTTAAGATTAGAATTGAAAAACCTATTTCCAATACGCATTTGGCCATGCAGGACTGTTCTACCATTCAATATGTTATTAATAGACTGAGTAGCAAGAGATCTCATGGTTTTACCAAACTCAGACTGTTGTGTGTTGGATTGGGCTGCAAAATATTTATCGTAAATGTTTGCAGACGTAAGCCTTGCAGAAACTAATGGGACGGGATCTGGATATCTAATTCTTAATACCCTAGCAGTTGCAGCCATGTATGTGTACAAAATTTCATCATCTGTTTCTATAGAATAATCATTAATTATAGATCTAACAGAATGTGTTTCTTGACTTAAGCCGTCAGTTATTACAATTGTGTCTCCAGGAACTAAAACCCCAGCCTGTGCTGTAGAAAGTATAATATCACCATTGTAAGGATCAATATTCGATGCTAATCTTAATTCTAAATCAGCAAATTCTTTTAACGGAGTTTTATACATTTCACTTAAAGATCCGTTGATTACCATATCTGCGTTTCTAATATGCTCATTCAGAATCTCATCAGTAATAAGATTGCTATCAAATTGCTGCCCGAAATTAACAAGCAATTCTCTTGATCCCAGGGTATCAGGAGTAGAAGTTGTCATTGACTGTGCAATAACTCGCTTAACCAATGTGGGCGTCGCATAACCCATTAATCAAGATCCTTGTCTTTTATAGTACCCTTAGAGAGCTTGTTATAAGTTATAGTTGCCTGAGTCAATAATCCCTGAACAACGCTATTCCTTGGCATCTCTGCCTTAGATACAGACGATATCTCAAAAGGCAAGTCATCCATCTTCTTAACTGTTCTCTCTACTTTTTTATCAAACCCCTTAGGCATACTAGTTCCACCAGCTATAACCATGGGCAATGGAGCATCAAATTGACTTTTGACCTCTGAAAATCTATTGCTAAGATGTTTCATGACATATTTAATCATAGCTTCGTAATAAGCATCAAGAGCAAACATAACATCGTCGTCATAATCAATATTACCGAAATCTAATTTGGTTTCTTTTTTAGCTATAACCTGGGCAATAGGAGTGCCGGTCTGACCAGATACCTGATGATCAATCCAATCTCCAGATCTCTGAACTGACATCCCTAAAATCTGCAACCCCTTGTATGCCAAAACACAATTTACTCTTCCGGCACCAAAAGAAATTCCCAAACCACTATATGGAACTTCATTTCCATCAGCATCGGTAAACGTTGGCCTTTCATTCAAAACTATAGCCAAGCCTTCTTCAATTATCTTAACTTTCCATCCAAAACGAGTAAACATACTTTTGAGTCTGGCTGAATGGAATGTACTGTCATGTCCTCCATCAACACAATCAGATGATACGCACATACATAAAACACTATTATCAGTTGGAGCTTCTCCAAGAGTGGATCTAATTATTTCAGATAAAACAAGCATCTTCTTAGGCTCGTCTTTATTCAAAACCCCATGTTGAAGAGGTCTTCTAATATCAACCTTGCCTGGGAACATTTTTGCTACCTGGATAGAGTCTTCTCCCATGACATAAAATTTGCCGCCATCTTTAACATATTGCCAGTTGTTTCTTTTCAAAACATCTTCAACATCTTCGGCTTCTACCATTTCTACAAAAGCATTTCTAATTATTTTTACATCAAGACTATCATCGTTAGATGATTCTGCCATTTGGCAAAACATTGTCCCTACATCAAATCCAACTACACGATCTTTTTTGTCACTCATAATAAATCTTCCAATTCGCTTATGTTCTTGTTTAAGTTACCCTTAATCTTTTTGTCTTCTGTTCTCATTTTAGATTCAGAGTCCTGAGTCATTCTTTGCATGGTTTTTTCATGCATTTCAATAAGAGTTTCAGGATCCATATCTACTACTTCGTCATATTGTGGATCTCCAGCATTTTGAGCTCCATAATGGTTATGAACCTCCTGAACTGGTGGTGGTGTATTTTGAAGATTAGTCAACAATGTTGTTAATTGACTAATTATTATATCTACCTTACCATCAGGCTCAGGTTCTTGATTGTTGTTCTGAGAAGCATCCTTCATGACTTTATCCATGTGAGATGCTAAGTCATCTTTTAGCTTCTTTCCGAATTTATCAAGATTGCCCTCGGTTATACCCCTTCCATCGGGACCCAGGGGTTTGTCTGGACTTTTTCCAAACGGAAAACGAGTATCTTTTTTCATTACACGAATAAAGCCTTTTTTGATACACATTCTTAAGTCTTTAGACCTCTCAGTATCTAATCTGTCAGCTACCTTATCTAAGTCTATACTTCTCTTTGGGGGAAGTACTAATCTTAAATCAGATATACAAACTTCTTTTTTTGTCACATTCATTATAAAAAACATTATTTTCTAATCCTAATTCGTGGGTATGGTCCGCCATCATCTCTACTGAGATCTAAAGTATTCATTTTTTTGCATAAAGAACAAAGCCAATAAATCTTTTTTTCAAAAAAATTAATATCAAATCTCTTAAAATCTTTTTCCTGAGTAGACTCCTTGCAATGTTCACAAACTATATTCATACTATATCTTTAATAAATTTAATCTTCTCTTAACTATGCTTAATTTTCTTAAATAGATCTCTCTAACGGTGAAAGACTTTTTGTTAAGAGCATGAGAAACCAAATGTTTAGCCCTAGCTTTACCTGCAGAGGTATTCTCTCTTAGTGCATCATCCAATGTATTAGACTCAATTGCATGAGATACAAGAGCAAACCTAAGTGATGGGGGCAAAAATGAATATTTATTCTTTAAACAATGTATCTTCAGTTCATTTATATTTACAGATCCAACATTTTTCAAATCAAACAAATTTACATACAGATTAGCTACTCTTCTTTGCTCTTCATCAGCATTGCTTAGAAAATCATCATAAGACTCCAGTCGAGGAGCACCTGCCCCTCTTTGTCCGGATCCTTTTATCCCTGACATTCCCAATAACTTACACATTATCTGGTCAGCCCTCAATCCCGTCAACACAGAAGCCAGTATGCTTTTAGCCAAAGAGTCTTCAGAAAATCTATTAGAAAGTTCTTCCATTGCATCTAGCGCAAGATTTCGAGTCCCCGACCTTAAAAATCTTTCCTTATTATAAGATCTAGTTCTTTTAGAGCCAATAGTAGAAAGTTTGGCTGAATTTTGCAATGTAGATATATTTTTAATACCCTCTCCAGATCTAGATAAAAGATATTGATTCAATATTTTTCTTCTATCATCCTTAGTGTCTTCAAATTTACTAGAACTTATGCTTATGACATACCTAGGATGAACTCCTCCTCTTTTTTGGACTACCTCACCATTTTGATCTAACTTGTAATTATAAAAAGTATTTCTTAATGCCATCTCTAATTCATAAACATCTAAAGGAACACCATACTGTGGCTTGTCTTCTCTATAGTTGTCATCAGCTTTTTTCATACCAGAAACAAATTGTTTAGCAAATTTATAATCATTTACTAATAGGTCAACAAGCTTGTTTATTGAAGATATGTTGCCCGACTCGATCCCAGACATTAAAGAGTCTCTTTCTTGACCAACATCAGAAGATGTTCTAAACTGTTCTATCGTTTGACTAAAAGGTATGGAAGATTTAAAATCAAAAGATCCACTTTCATTTAATGGATCTAACGAAACTTCTGATCCATCGTAATTAAATGAAACCAAGTTGTCATTAAGCATATCTATTTGCAACCCGATATCTAGAGGAGAAAGCCCCTCTTCTACAGATCTCTTTACCCTTGTAGCTATGTCGTTAAGAGACATTTCATATCTATCAAGCATCGCGTTTATGGCAGCGACATACATATCTGTATTAATTCTTTTGCCCCTTTGAGCCCTTGACTCTTGAGCTCTTGCATTAACACCATCTACAAGACTATCTCTAATAACAGATATCTTAGATTTTGCATTAAGAATACCATTATAAAATCCAGGTAAATTATCTACAATATGTTTTGTATCAGAATCCTGCATGACTTCTTGTCTGATCTTCTCCATGATCTCGTCATCTTCTAAGCTAGACTCTTCTTCTTTATGTTTCATCCTCCAGTCAAGTATCGAATCCCTGTCATCTTCTGACAAAGTAGAATCAGAAAAACCAGCCAAACCAGCACTTTCCATGGGGTCTGCAGGAGCCTGAGACTCTCCCATCTCCTTAAATTCCTGACCGCAATGAACCTCGTTGTGCAATAACCTTATACAATTAACACAAAAATCAATAATATCAGAATTCTTTTTATCAACTAAATCAAAAAGAGTAGTAATGAGATAATAAAATAAAGGTCTTCTCTCCTCTCCTACCACTCTATTGTAACTGCTTCTAATTTTTGTTGCATCACTACGCTTACTTATAAGATGATATTCTTTAGGCAAATACTGAGGATTGATGGAGAAGAAACGAGCAACGTCATCTCGCTTTCTTGAGACGCCAACACCTTGACTAAGGAATATAGGCATATCAGAATTTATTACAGAATTTTCTACCCACTGATTAAAATCAAACTTTTTCCTGTCTGTATTTTTTTCCTTAGAATAAATACCTTTGGTCGCTTTGGGGGAATCCGGGTTGCCAGTAGAGGGACACGCATCCCCTTTATCATATCTAATTAACGAAGAATCTATCATACGAGCAAACAATTCTTCTCTCAAATGACTTTTAATATACTGGTTTAATTTGCCTAAAGTATTTGTAAATGAAACGATATCATCAGCTGGGATATCTGGCCTAGAGTCCAGGTTAGAATAAGCATCTTCTTCTTTATCAACTTCAGAACTAGCGGGAAAATTTTCAATAGAAGACTTTAACCATATTTCTGATATATAGTTATCAATCTCATCATTATCAATCCTAAGTTTAGACGCTCTTTGCTTAAGTGTAAATAAAACCACATTAGCAGATTGAGTGTCTTCTTTTTTTAACAAAGATATGTATTCTTGAACTAGATGCTGTATCTCTTCCGGAATATCACCAGAAGGGAGAGAATGGACAGAAGGATCAGAGATATCTTCAGAATCAGAAGAATCCTGAGCATAATCTTCAGACTCATACTGTGCTGATTTAATTAATAAATTATCTTTTATGGATTTTAACCAGTTTCCCATATATATCACCTTAAAAAATTATAAAACTATGATATTTAAATTTCAAATAATTAGTTTTACTTCCTTCGATTCTATCTTTTATTCCTATATCTATCCTCAATCCTGGCTACCACTTCATGCCTATAGCAAGATGATAATGGAAGCTCATACATTCCAACTCCGTCTACCCCCTTAAGCCTCTTAAGAGCATCGTTTAGTCCGTTATTCTCTTTAATATCAGACTGGAACTCATCTCCAGTGCATATTATTTTAGCATTTTGACCAAGCCTTGTTAAAACCATATGCATTTGTTCTTTTGTACAGTTTTGAGCCTCATCGACTATGACTATACTATCATCAAAAGTAACCCCCCTCATAAAAGCAACTGGATAAGCGATAATCTTCTCATTCTTGAAAAATCTATTCAAAACAGTTTTTACTAAAAATTTTTCAAATATTATTTTAACTGGAGCAAAAAACGGATCAAATTTTTCATTCATATCTCCCGGTAAATGACCAAGCTGCTCACCTGCACAAACATATGGTCTAGTTATAATTATCCTTTGTGTATTACCAGTGAATAAACACCTTAATGCATAGGCTACTGCAAGCGTGGTTTTTCCTGTACCTGCACAACCGTGTAAAAATGTGACTGAATTTTCTTTAATTGATCTTAAGGCCTCTTTCTGATCATCATCTAATGGCGAAAAATCTATACCATTTTGAGACTGAGTCGAAGAGCTCGTTTTTCTCTTTTTGCTCATAATTATACTACTCTCTATCTAGTTGTAAAATAAGATAGGAGGAGTCCTTATCATCTACGCGAGATATGATTCCTCCTAAAATTTGTCTCAGATACACACTTGGAAAATCTGCGAATGTACTTATAACATGATTCCAAAATGATCTGCTAACACGAACTTTTTTATTTGACAGTATATCAATTCTTATGGAGAATAAATCTTTGTTGTATTTACTCTTAATGATATCTGCTCTTCTGTTTATTTCGTTTCTAACCAACAGTTCTTCCCATCCACTTTTGTCAAAGTCATTTTCAAGATAGCTCTTTTCAGATGGGCTTAAATTATCGAATAACCTCTTACGCTGAAAAATGCTCAATGGCCTGGTTAGCCTAAAATATTCTGCATAGTTTTTAAAAACAAAATTAGAAAATTTATTCACTTTTGATTTTTAAATCAGAGCTAGTTAATCTTATGTGATTATTATCAACAACTCTAATTTCTCCATTATCCAGTATAAACTTATTGTTTGTGTCAAGAGACCCCTCAATAAAATTTAATACCATATTGTTAGTAAGGGCTATGCCTTTATTTTCTAAAAATATTATCTTAAGATCTTGTGGTAAATCTTGGATTATGGGATGAGCGTTTTGCAAAATAATATCCTTCAACCTTTGACTAGGTATAAAGTAAAACATGACCTTGTCGTCTCGGACTGCGTTTTTTATTTGTTGTATTTTATCTGAAACAAACATATTATATTATGTACTTTAACTAATCGAACTACTGAACAAGTATCGGAAATATCTTGATCGTCCACCAGGAAGAGTGTATTCTGGAGAAACAACTGTTTTCGTAAGTCCGACATATGGACCATACTTCTTTGCCTCTAATAGCTTATTAAAATCTTCTTCATAATTCTTTTTGAGCGATTCAAAATTAGAAAACATGCTAGCAGATCTCTCTCCTCCACCAAAAATCTGCTGAGGCTCTTGGAACATAAGAGACATCATAAGCTCTCTTAAGGCGTCTCTAGCAGCTCCATACAAGACTCCAGCCACGTATCTCATAGGAACCCCATTCAAAGAAAACCTTGAAGCTGGTGGATAGTAATTTAAAAAGTCTAATGCATTCTGTAAAAATCTTATGAGCTGAGCATCCTCAAACCACCTAAAATTATAATCGGCATTTATAACATCAAATTCTGTCATTGCGTCATCAAAAGTAACATTGCCCTTAAAATAATTTATCTCATAACCTTCATTAATCAATTCTTGGTTTCTATAAACTTTTACTCCAGCAGTCTGGTTCCATCTTGGAAAAGTAAAAGAATATGTCCTGTTATCTATACTGGTCTTAGACTGCTCTTGATAAACAGGTATGTTCATTGCTGATCTTATATGAAATTCTAAAGCAACCCTAAGATCGTTTATCATGCCAGAATATATAGTGCTATCATCACCATCAGCAGAAACTATAATTTCCTGAGTTACAGTAGAATCACTTCCATTCTCATCAGTATACGACCACGTAGCAGTATAAACACCCTCGTCTACAGTGCTGCCAATCTCCCATTCAAAAACATAATACCCTGATTGAATCTTCTCTGGAGTTCCACTTGTCTCAACGACATATACTGCATCTGTTATAGATATAGAAATATCATATACGTTCTTAGGATTTCCATCAAAATCTGTAATCTTTAAGAACAATGAATTTGTTGTCCCTGGGGTTAAAACCCCAGCAAAGTCTGTATTTACATTATATTCTACTGGCATGTTATCTCGTTATTATCTTAACTTCATTACTGGTAGAAGAGCCACGAGTAGTAGCTACTTCTATAGTATTATTTCCAAAATCATTAATATTGCCTCCTACGATATTAATCTCTCCACCCATATTCGGATGATGAGCACAATAATAATATAATTTAGGTGGAGCGTTTGCTGTGACCTCAAAAGTGGTATACGACCGTACATTTCCAGGACTTGTTGCATATTCGATGCCATCTCCATACTCGATTCCACCATTATGAGTTCCATCTGGAGACGTGGAGAACCTTAATGGGTGATGCTGTCCGCTGTGTCCCCTATCTCCATTACTGACGTTAGATTGATCGAATCTATATATATTGCCTCTTTTAAGCTTAATCTTAGGCTGAGGCTTATCATTTATTTGAAAAACATTAAGGAGCGTACTTCCCTCTACTGGAACAATCTTAACTATATAAACCTGATCTACATCATAAGATAAAAATTCTGGCAAATAGTATGTACTATCTAAAGAATCTACTTCTCTTTGCAATTGAGCATCCCAATTAAACTGGGACACGTGAAGTAACGTATCTTTTACGTCTATGTCTTCGAAATTATATTCGACAGCAGTTATAGAGCAACCCTCAGGTCTCATATCCCAAATCTCTGTAGTTCTATAATAATCGCAAGAAGGCGAAGTGCTTGAATCAT
>Ga0315336_1006344_pt1 | contig 12176 bp, 9 predicted proteins | sample ASW5metaG_FD_204512 | JGI IMG/M metagenome (GOLD analysis project Ga0315336, IMG submission 204512) | Ammonia-oxidizing marine archaeal communities from Monterey Bay, California, United States - ASW #5 | ecosystem: Environmental > Aquatic > Marine > Intertidal zone | place: USA: California...
GCCAGCCGTGGGGTCGGCTTCGGACTGCCGAGCATCCGCGTCGACGGCAACGACATCCTGGCCATGACCGTGGCCGTCGACCAGGCGGCCCGTCGCGCCCGTGCCGGGGACGGACCGACCTTCATCGAGGCCGTCACGTTCCGCATGAGCCTGCACACCACCGCCGACGATCCCACCGTCTACCGGGCCCAGGAACTCGTGGATCCATGGGAATCCAGGTGCCCGATCACCCGCTTCGAGACGTACCTGCAGCGCAAGGGACTCCTGGACTCCGGAGCCATCGACCGCATCCGCGAGGAATGCGACGGAGAGGTCATCACCGCCCGGGACCGGTTCCGGACCAACGCCGTGGCCCGCCCACGCGAGATCTTCGATCACATCTACGGCGAACTTCCCCCCGAGCTGGAGGCCCAGAAGCAGGCCTACCTCGACCGCCTCGAACGCAAGGGAGTCGAGTGATGTCCCAGCGAACGATGGTCGAAGCACTGAACCTGGCACTCGATGAATGCATGGATCGTGACGACTCGGTCTGCCTCATGGGCGAAGACGTCGGCGTCAATGGCGGCGTGTTCCGCGTAACCAAGGGCCTGCACGAGAAGTACGGCAAGCGTCGCGTCATGGACACCCCCCTGGCCGAGTGCGGCATCATCGGCACCGCGGTCGGCATGGCGATTCACGGGCTCAAGCCCGTCACCGAAATCCAGTTCTCCGGCTTCACGCTGCAGGCCTTCGACCAGATCGAACAGAACATGGCCCGCATGCGGAACCGGACCCAGGGACGGTTCACCATCAGCATGGTGATGCGGGCTCCCTTCGGCGGCGGCATCCGCGCCGTGGAACACCACAGTGAATCCCGCGAGGCCTACTGGGCCCACACCCCGGGCCTGAAGGTGGTGATCCCCTCCGGACCCCGCAACGCCCGGGCCCTGCTGGCCGCCGCCATCGAGGATCCGGACCCGGTGATCTTCTACGAACCCAAGGCCGTGTACCGGGCCTTCCGCGAGGACGTGCCCGACGAGCACGAGACCATGCCAATCGGCGTCGCCGAAGTCGTCCGACCCGGCGAGGACATCACCGTGATCTCCTACGGGGCGATGATGCGGGTCTGCACAGAGGCCGTCGACGATCTCGTGGACATCCACGGCGTCGACGTGGAACTGATCGACCTGCTGTCGGTCTCTCCCATGGACACCGCCACGCTGGCCGAGTCGGTTTCCCGCACCGGTCGATGCGTGATCGTGCACGAGGGGCACCAGTCCTGCGGCATCGCCGCGGAGGTGATCGCCCGCCTCAACGAGCATGCCTTCGAGTACCTCTGCGCACCGATCCGCCGCGTGACCTGCCCGGATCTCCCGTTCCCCTACTTCCAGACCGAGAAGCACTTCCTGCCCGACGCCGATGACGTCATCGCCGCCGTGCAGGAGACGCTCGCCTGGGAATGAGCACCACCATGGCCGTCGAGTTCAAACTGCCCGATCTCGGTGAGGGAGTCCACGAAGGCCAGGTGGTCAGGCTGCACGTTCGCGAAGGTGAATCGATCAGCGAGGATGCTCCGCTGATGGAAGTCGAAACCGACAAGGCGGCGGTGGAGATTCCCTCACCCGTGACGGGAACCGTCACCCGCTGCCACGTCGCCGAGCAGCAGCTCGTGCACGTGGGAGACGTGATGTTCACCTTCGAGACCGGCGAGGTGGCAACGGCAACCGAATCCCCGAAGCCCATGCCGGCCGCAGCCACCCCGGTCGCATCCCGAGCCCCCGCTCCACATCGCGACCGCACCGGCCGTCGCACGCCCGCCTCGCCCTCGGTCCGACGTCTCGCCCGTGAACGGGGCCTCGAACTGGAATCGATCAACGGATCCGGTCCCGGTGGCCGGGTCACCCGGGCCGACGTGGAAGCGGCCTCCGGCGGCGCATTCACCAACCCCCCCGACGTCATGTCCGCGGAAACCGCAACCCAGCGGCCACCGGTGATCGAGGCGACTCCCGTGGCCCCGCTTGCCCAGCGCGCCGCGAGGACCCCGTCCAATCCCCTGGCCATCGAGGGCGTCGAGGACAGCGACGACTACGGCGCCATCATCCGCCAGCCACTGTCCCAGGCCCGCAAGACGATCTCGAACGTGATGAGCACGGCGTGGATGACCATTCCCCACGTCACAGACTGCAATGATGCGGACATCACCGAACTCGAACGCATGCGTCGTGAATTCTGCGACCCGGATCACCCGGATCGCCGGCTCACGGTGCTCGCCTTCGTGGTGCGGGCCGTCTGCCGCGCGGTGCAGTCGGTCCCGATCCTCAACGCATCCCTGGACGAATCCTCCGGCGAGGTGATCTACCGACGCTACGTGAACATCGGCATCGGGGTGGAGACCGATCGCGGTCTCGTGGCCCCGGTGATCCGTGACGCCGACCGGATGACGGTCGGTGAGATCGCCGATGCCCTGGAGATCATCTCCAGCAACGCCCGCAGCGCGAGCTTCGGAGTCAACGACACTCGCGGTGGCACGTACACGATCTCCAATGCGGGCGCGATGGGTCCCACCCGCTACTCGACCCCGATCATCCAGCCCGGACAGGTCGGCTGCCTGGCCCTGGGACGGGCAAAGAAGATGCCATGGGTCGTCGACGACGAAATCGTTCCACGACTGATCCTGCCACTGAGCCACTCGATGGATCACCGGCTCGTCGACGGTGGCCGCGAGATCCCGTTCATCGGGCATCTCATCGAAGATCTGCAGAGCCCGATGCGGTTCATGGTCTGAACCGGGTCTTCAGAACCTGTCCAGTTCGCTGTGCGCCCCGGGATGCAGGTGCAGGGCCTGCCGCCTTCCCTCGTCGAGTGCATCGAAGTCGAGTCGCCTGAGCATCCAGCAGAGCACCAGGGCGATGCCCATCGCGGCGGCCATGCCGTAGAACCACCACGTTGTCGTTGTCACCACGTCGTCCGATCGAAGCGCCCAGTTGAGCGATAGTGGTCCGAGCAGTCCCGCCAGGCCGAAGGCGGGCAGCACGGTCGTGATCGTGGTGTGGAAACTCGATGGCCCGAAGATCGAGATCATCATCATTCCCCAGAGGCTCTTGCCGGCGGCGAAGAGTCCACCGATGAGGCACATCACGATGACGAGAAAGGTGATGCCCTGCACGTGCGGCAGCCCGATGGCCGCCACCAGCAGCAGCGTGACCTGGCCGATCGTGAAGAAGAGGTACATCGGCTTGAGCCGGACGTGATCGGCGATGATGCCGCAAAACAGTCGAGACACCCCGTAGGAAAGCAGGAAGGTGGCAGCGATCAGCGAGGCCTCCAGGTCACTCACGTGGTAGACCTGCTGGGAGAGCGACTGCACGATCACCTTGAAGCCGAAGCCCGGCGCCAGGAAGATCAGGAAGAACAACAGGAAGACCCAGAACGTGCGGACCGACAGCAACTGGCGCCGCGTCAACGACGGTCGCTGCGGCTCGTCGGGCTGCTCCTGGAGCGGGGCCTGCCGCTGCGTCAGCGAGGACACGACCGCCGCGGCAAGCAGGACCGCCCCGGTCGCCAGCAGGGTCCATTCCACACCCCACCGCTGGACGACCATCGGCGCCAGCAGCGAGAAGATGGCGCCCCATACGCCGAACATCAGTCCGAACACGCCGGACTGCAGACCGGTGCAACGCATATGCCGCGCCCAGGTGATCAGGAACGCAAGGGACTGGGCGAAGCAGAAGCCCGTGCAGATTCCACCGGGCAGTGCGAATCCAAGCAGCACCAGCAGGTAGGACTGGCTCCATCCCGCAACAGCACCGAGCACGATGCACAGCACCAGGAGCACGTTCGTCAGGAGCCATTTCCACCTGGGATCGGGGCAGCAGCGATTCAGCACCAGGCCGAGCAGGCCGCCGAAGCCCGCACCGAGAAACATCGCCCCACCGGCCAGTGCGCCGGGCCAGCCGGTCAGTGGATCGGCGGGTGAGAAGAGCTCGTTGAAGGGCTTGATCAGCGAGTTGAACCCGTACAGCGGCATGATGTACGCGGTCAGCAGCGCGGACTGGATCGGCAGCACATACCACCAGTAGTAGCGGCGATCCGGCCCCGTGGGCTCAAGTGTTGACTGTGTTCTCATGGACGAAGCCCGGTGATGGATGCCAAGCATCGATGCAGGAAGATCCGCTGTCAACCGCCGGGGCAGGAGCCTGGACCGAGTGGGATGATGCACTTCTTCGAGTCCCGACACGGCACCCCCATCGGCTTGGAACCTGCCCTCAGCAGGGCCTGCGGCAGCAACCTTCCAATTTGAGTACTGTGCCCTCCTCTCATGAGAAGGAGATCTCAATGAACTACATCGTGCTGACTTCGGCAGTCCTCGCCGCCTGCGCCACGTCCGTACTGGCACAGACGGTTCCCGCAACCCCGCTCCAACCGGCCCAGGTCAAGCCTGAGACCGCGACTGAACCGGTCAAGAAACTGGCCGTGGGCGATCCGGCCCCCGCCGTGGAACTCAGCCACGTGCTCAAGGGCAACGTGCCCGACGAGTTCGAGGACGGGAAGGTCTACGTCGTCGAGTTCTGGGCGACCTGGTGCGGACCATGTCGCACGAGCATGCCCCACCTGAGTACGCTCCAGGATACCTACCGCGAGCAGGTCAACGTGATCGGCATTTCCGACGAGGAGATCGATACGGTCTCGGGGTTCCTGAAGAAGTCCGATGCGGAAGGTGAAACCTGGGATGACAAGATCCGGTACACCCTCGTGACGGATCCCGATCGCTCGGCGCACACCTCCTACATGAAGGCCTCCGGCCAACGCGGCATTCCCACCGCGTTCATCGTGGGCAAGCAGGGTGAGGTGGAATGGATCGGCCACCCCATGACCATGGACGAGCCGCTGGACCAGATCGTCAACGATACCTGGGACCGCGAAGCCTACATGGTCAAGAGGGCCAAGCAGGACAAGGAACGCGAAGCGATCTCCAAGGTCATGAACCAGCTTCGGATTGCCGAGACCCCCGACGAAAAGACCGCCGCCCTCGATGGCCTCAACGAGTTGATCGAGAAGTCACCCGACAGCCTCAACATGAAGATGATCAAGTACGAGTACCTGCTCGACAACATGTCGGTGGACTCCTCCATCTCCTACGGCGAGGAACTGGCGAAGTCGAACTGGGACAATTCCATGGTGCTCAACGCCCTGAGCTGGACGATGGTCATCCACGACCGTCTTAACGACTCCGGCAAGGACTTCGCCCTCAAGGCCGCGATCCGGGCCGACGAGTTGACGAAGAACTCGGACCCGATGATCCTCGACACCCTCGCCCGATGCTGGTTCGTCAAGGGCAACGTGGAGAAGGCACTGGCGATCCAGAAGCAGGCCATCAAGCACGCCGATGCCGACATGGCCGAAAGCCTCGAGCCTGCCCTCAAGGAATACGAGGAAGCACTGGACAAGGCCTGAGCCGACATCCACCGAACGATTCTTCCCACGAGGCCCGCATCCCTGCGGGCCTCGTGTCGTGAGCGGCCTGCCTCAGTACACTTCCACCATGGTCGTCGGCGAATTCACCCAGGACACGGACGTACTCGTCATCGGCGGCGGACCTGGCGGGTACGCTGCCGCGTTCCGCGCTGCGCAGCTGGGCCGACAGGTCCTCCTCGTCGATGCACGCGACGCACTGGGCGGCACGTGCCTCCACGCTGGCTGCATTCCAAGCAAGACCCGTCTGCACCGGGGCGAACGCGGAATGGAACCCGGTGATCGTGGAGCCGGCGCGGTGGGAACCCTCTCCCGCGGGCTGGCCCAGCAGGCCAAGTCGCTCGGCGTGGAGTGCCTCCACGGCTCCGCGCACTTCGAGGACAACCGCAGTGTCCAGATCACCGGCGACGAAGTATCCCGTGCCCGGTTCAAGCGGGCGATCATCGCCACCGGTTCCTCCGCGGTCGTGCGTGACGGTGCCCATTCGCCCGATGCGGTCAGTACCCTCGATGAACTTCCCTCCACCGCCGCAGTCCTGGGCAGCGGGTACCTCGCCCTGGAAGCCGCATCGATGCTCCGATCCGAAGGCGTGCCGGTCGTCCTCGCCTGCGGTGATGCCGGCCCCCTGCCGGAACTGCCCCGGAACCTGCTCAAGCCACTGCTGCGATCGCTGAAGACCGCAGGCATCACCATGCACGAAGGTGATCCCGACACGTGCAGCGCCGACCTGGTCGTCGATGCCGCCGCCCGACGACCCGCCTGCGATTCCCTGGAACTGGCCAAGGCAGGAATCGACACGGACGGCGAAGGCTGGATCACGGTCGATGCCCAGCAGCGAACCAGCGAACCACGCATCTTCGCGGTCGGAGACGTGACCGGACAGTCGCTCCTTGCCGGCTGCGCCCTCGCCCAGGGCCGGGTTGCCGCCGAGGCGATCTGCGGGCAACCCAGTGCCTTCGAACCCGCTGCAGTCCCTCACCTGGTATTCACCGATCCGAACGTCGCCTGGTGCGGCGACCTCGAGGCGTCCGGCGACTCCTCGATCACCACCATCCCGTGGGGACACTCGGGCCGTGCCGTGGGCATGGACGCCGCCGCGGGCGTGACGATGCTGCACTGGCAACGATCCACCGGCCTGGTCCTCGGGGTCGGCCTCTGCGGTCTCGATGCGTGCGAACTGATCGAAACCGCCGTGCTTGCAATCGAGATGGGCGCAACTCTGGAAGATCTCGCCGCCATCGTTCCAGCCCATCCCACCCGGAGCGAACTGCTCGGCGAAGCCGCCCGCACAGCGATGCTTGAAGTCCCCGCATCATGAAGCCGATCGTCCTGGCCCTGGTCATCCTCGAAGTCGTGGCGTTCCCCCTGCTGCTGATCTGGGTGCTCACCACGAGCAGTCCCACCGCCATCGCCCTGCTGATCATCCTCAGCGTCTGTGGATCGTTCGGACTCGCCGCCCTGGTCATGTGCGGAATGTGGAACCCGGTCATGCGGCAATGGCCACCACGGGAACCCGCCCCGGATGCCGTCCGCCGCAACTTCCAGAGTTTCTCGCTGGGACTCATCAACCTCGGGCTCTCCGTGCACGTGGCGGCGGACGACCACTTCCTGCACCTGCAGCCGGCAAGCCTGATCCGGTTGATGGGAGCCGTTTCCACGAGCATTCCATGGACCGCCATGGAACCGATGGCCGGACGACGCGGTACGGCGGTGAAACTGGGCGCACACACATTCGTCGGCCCACGCTGGTGCATGGAACTGGTTGAACCGAACTCGGACTGATCAGTCCTTGTTGGCTTCCTTGGTCTCGTAGAGCACGTCGGGCACGCGGGCTCGATCCGCCTCGACCTCCGACAGCGGCTGGACTTCCTGCTCGGTGGACAGGTGACGCCGGGCCAGGTGGTGGTAGACGTCGGTCCCACGCGTCTTCCAGCCGACCTCCTTCTCGGAGAGTTCGCGGATGACCTTGGCCGGCGTACCGGCTGCGAGCGTGTTGGGTGGAATCTCGGTGCCTTCCTTCACGAAGGACAGGGCGCCCACGATGCTGTTCTCCCCCACGACCACGTCGTCCATGAGCACTGCATTCATGCCGATCAGGGCGTTGCGACCGACGCGGCAGCCGTGCAGGACGGCCCCGTGGCCGACATGGCCATCCTCCTCCACCACCACGTCCTTGCCGGGGAAGCAGTGCACCACGCAGGTGTCCTGGATGTTGCTGCCCTTCTTCATCTCCAGGCGACCGATGTCGCCCCGGAGCACCGCGTTGGGCCCGACGAGGCATCCCTCGCCGATGATCACGTCGCCGATGAGCACCGCGGTCGGGTGTACGAAGGCCGTGGGGTGCACGACCGGGGTCAGTCCCTCGTAGGTGTAGCAGGGCATCAGGTGGTCGCCTCGACGTGAGCGGGAACGGGAATGCGGGTGGACACGACCCGGAAACGACTCGCGACGAAGGCCCCGTCGCAGAGGGTGGCGTTGCCGGCGGGGTTGGCTCCGGAGACATGGAAGTCGCTGAAGGCCGCGGACTGGTTGACGTAGATCTGGCCGGTGAGGTTGCACGAAAGGGCGACGCCCGCATCCGCCATCGCATCCTCGGCCGCACTGATCACGTCATCGTTCATGGAATAGAGACCGCAGGTCAGCGCCCCGAGGCGAATTGCGGCCGAGGACGCCAGCTCGATGCTGCGCGCCGTGTCCTTCGTCCGGACGATGTAGATGATCGGACCGAAGCACTCCTGCTGGTAGAGCGCCTCGTCGCCCTCGTCAACCTGCACGATCAGCGGCGAGCAGGTGCGGGCATCCGGGAAGTGCTCGTTGTCGATCGGACCGCCGTCACGCAGGACCGTCCCTCCCGCGGACCGGGCCGCTTCGACACGATCGATCGTCGCCGGATTCTGCACGGCGCCGAGAATCTCCGCTGCTCGCGCCGGTTCCGACAGCAACCAGTCGATGCCCTTGACGATGGCCCCGGCGACCTCGTCGAACCCGAGTCGACCGTCGGGGGTCTCGATGCCGTCGGCCGATACGTAGATGTTCTGGGGCGTGGTGCACATCTGCCCGGAATAGAGGCACAGTGAGAACGCGAGGTTGCCACTGACCGCCTTCATGTCGGTCACGCCGTCGAGGATCATCGAATTCACCCCGGCCTTCTCGGTGAAGACCACGGCCTGGCGGGCGTTGTCCTCCACCCAGTCCCCGAACTCGTTGCCCCCGGTGTAGTCGACGATCCCGACGCATGGATGGGTCACGAGATCGGCGGTGATGGGTCCATCCGCCGTATCGCAGGCGAGCATCACGAGGTTGGGGTCGAAGCCGGCCTCGGTCAGCACGTCCCGACAGACCTCGATCGTGATCGCCAGCGGCAGCACTGCGCCCGGGTGCGGCTTGACGACCACCGCGTTGCCGGTGGCCAGGCTCGCGAAGATGCCCGGGTAACTGTTCCAGGTCGGGAACGTGGAGCACCCGACGGTCACCGCAACGCCACGGGGAACGATGCGGTACGTCTTGTTGAGGGTGATGAAGTCGGTCTTGGAAACCTGCTTGGTCCAGGTCGAGGTTGCCGGTGTCCGGGTCATTTCCGAGTAGGCATAGGCGACGGCCTCGAGCCCACGGTCCTGGGCATGCGGTCCGCCAGCCTGGAACGCCATCATGAATCCCTGGCCGGTGGTGTGCATCACGGCATTGGCCATCTCGAAACTACGCTGGTTGAGTCGATCGAGAATCTCCAGGCAGACCCCTGTGCGCGTCTGGATGTCTGCCCGCTTCCAGGCCTGCATCGCCTCAGTCGAGGCCGCCAGCAGCGCTTCGAGATCCGGGGTGGGATACGTGATGCCCAGGTCCATGCCGTAGGGAGAGTGCTCGCCACCAACCATCGAGGCCGTGCCGGGCTGCTCGATCGGCCACGGTGTGTTCAACCGGGCCTTGAAGGCCTCGATACCGTCGGCCTTGGCCGTCTCGCCGTAGATCCGCCCGCTGGGCACCTCGGGAAAGGCAGCCCAGAACCCACGGGTCGCGATGGCGTTCAGTGCGCCGTCAAGACGCTCACGATGTGCTTCGAAGAAACCAGTAGACACTGTTCGCTTCCTCCAGGGGTTCGATCAGCGGGGACTTCCCGCCCGGTTGTGGATTGTAGATCATCACGAGGCCCTGCACCCTGCGGAGCACGGAGGCCTCGGATACAATCGAATCCGCCAACCTGAGGCGGCCCAAGACCATGCCTGCCCCAACCAACGGACATCTCAAGAAGGACATCACGCTCTTCGGAGCCTTCGCGATCGGCACTGCGATCAGCAGCGGGTTCTTCCTGCTGCCGGGCATGGCCTACAACATCGCCGGCCCGGCGGTGATCCTCGCCTACCTGATCGCGGGCCTGGTGATCATCCCTCCCCTGCTGTGCAAGTCCGAACTCGCCACTGCGATGCCACGCGCCGGTGGTGTCTACTTCTATCTTGATCGAAGCCTCGGACCGATGGCCGGAACGATCACCGGTATCGCGACCTGGATCTCGCTGACGCTCAAATCGTCCTTCGCCCTTGTGGGCTCGGGCTACTACATCGGACTCTTCTTCGAAGACCCCCCTGTGCTGCTGATCTCCGTGGTGCTGGCGGTCGTGTTCACGGTGATCAACATCCTCGGCACGGCCAAGGCCAGTTTCGTTCAGAACATCCTGGTCGTCGGCGTACTGTTGATCCTCCTGCTGTTCGCATGCTTCGGCCTGCCTGAGATCCACCTCGACCACTTCCAGGACTTCGCACCCCATGGAACCGGTTCCGTGGTGTCACTCGTGGGCATCGTCATGATCTCGTACATGGGCGTCTCGAAACTTGCCAGTGTCGCCGAAGAATTCCGCAACCCGGAGCGAGACATCCCAATGGGCATCTTCCTGTCATTGGGAACTGCGATCGTGACGTACATCATCGGCCTTGTCATCATGATCGGTGTCATGCCGGGCGACGAACTGGCGAAGTCCTACACGCCCGCTGCCGACGCCGCGGCCATCATCATGGGTCCCACAGGACGAGTTGTGCTGTCGGTTGCGGCCGTCGCGGCGTTCCTCTCCGTGGCCAATGCCGGGATCCTCAGCGCCTCCCGCTACCCCCTGGCGATGGGGCGAGACCACCTGATCCCCGTGTTCTTCCGTCGACTGGGGCGGTTCAACACCCCGACCCTGGCCATTCTCGTCACCGGGGGGATGGTCATCCTCCAGGTCTGGCTCATGGACCCCCTGATCATCGCCAAGTATGCAGGAACCACGAAGATGATCATGTTCGCGCTGCTGTGCATTGCGGTCATCGTGATGCGCGAGAGCGGGATCCACTCCTATGATCCGGGGTTCCGTACCCCCCTGTACCCATGGATCCCGCTGCTGGGCTTCTTCCTGTGCGTCGCCGTGATCGGCTTTCTCCAGTGGGAAGCCGCCGTGTTCGCAATCGGGCTCGTCGCCCTCGGCGTCATCTGGTTCTTCTCGTACGCCAGAAGTCGGGTTCGTCGATACGGGGCCATTCACCACGTGTTTGCAAAACTCGGACAGAACCGGTTCGATCCGCTGGACATCGAACTTCGCGAAATCATCAAGGAGAAGGGACTGCGCAAGGCGGATCCCTTCGACCAGATCATCGCCTCGGCCCCCGTCATCGATGCGCCTGCCGGTTCGACATTCGAAACGGTGACGAACAAGGCGGCAAGGCAGATCGCAAGCGCCACGGGACTGGATGCAGACGTGGTCGCCCGCGATTTCATGCAGGGCACCCGCATCGGAGCGACCCCGGTCAGCGGCACGCTCGCCCTGCCCCACCTCCGCCATGCCGGAATCGAACGGCCGTTGGTGGTCCTGGCCCGGATCGAGGACGGAGTTGAGATCGAGTTCGACCCCGACGCCCCCACGAGCCGCAAGTCCGCCAGGGTCGACGCCATCTTCTATCTCGTCAGTCCGGATGACGATCCAGCCCTGCACCTGAGGCTCCTCGCGAAGTTCGCAGGGTGCGTTGAGGAGGAAGGCTTCCCTGACAAGTGGAAGCACGCTTCCTCGCCGGCGGAGATCCGCGACATCCTGCTGCAGACGGACCGCACGATGACGCTGGAGCTGCATCACGACTGCCCGGGCCGCCAGTTCATCGGACAGCCCATCCGGGACCTCGATCTACCGCGGGGCTGTCTCGTGGCGGTGATCCATCGTGGTCCACAGACCATCATTCCAAGTGGCGATACCATGCTCGACCACGGCGACGCGGTCACCATCATCGGCGAACCCGATGGAATTCATGCCCTCCGGCAACGCCTGGAATCGGAGGACGCCAACGAGACCCTCGACGACGACTGATCGTCGTCCAAGCACCTGTGAAGAAGGCCATGATCGACACCTCCCCGGAATCGCTCCCTGCAACGGAACTCGATGTTCCCACCCGTGTCCACCGGTCGTCCTGGGGCATCGTCATCGACGGCTGCCTCCTGGTCCTCCTGGCCGCCGTGCTGGTGTTCCACGCCAAGGAGGGCGAGACCGGCTTCATCGCCTTCATCGGGATTCTCAGCATCGCCGGGGGCGTCCTCCTGGGCATTCGACTCTGGATGGCATCGCGGCTGGCCCTGCACGCGATCTACTGGGTCGTCACCGCGGTTCCGATCGTCGTAGGACTGGCGCTCCTCTTCTGGCCCGAGCAGTCCCTGAACGTCATGGTGTACGCCGTGGCGATCACCCTGCTGGTACGCGGGATCGTCGAATGCACCCT
>Ga0315336_1006345_pt1 | contig 12174 bp, 6 predicted proteins | sample ASW5metaG_FD_204512 | JGI IMG/M metagenome (GOLD analysis project Ga0315336, IMG submission 204512) | Ammonia-oxidizing marine archaeal communities from Monterey Bay, California, United States - ASW #5 | ecosystem: Environmental > Aquatic > Marine > Intertidal zone | place: USA: California...
CAGCTTGCCGAGACCGGTTACCGGCAGTCAGGCACATCCTCGCAGGCCTCCATTCGCTTCAGTACCGACCTGGGACAGACCTGGAGCAAGTCGATCACGGTTCCGCAATGGCGCGGCGTGAACGAGGTGTGCTTGTTTCGCGCAGGTAATGGGGATTTGCTGGCAGCCTGCCGAACCGATGTTCCACGACGAATGAAGGGCAAGACGCTGGACCACTACGAGGGCCTGGGGATCTCGGTGTCGCGGGACGACGGCCGGACATGGTCGGCCGTCAACAAACTGTACGACTACGGTCGCCATCACCCGTCGCTGGTGCTGATGCCCAATCAAGATATTGTCATGACCTACGTCGTTCGGCTGGGATATGTCGACGATCGGAACGGCTTTCCGCAATTCGGCATCGAGGCGCTGGTCAGCCATGACCACGGAGTCACGTGGGATTTCGATCACCGCTATCTGCTGCATGTGTGGTCCGGCAAACGCAAAGGCGACACCTACTGGTGGCCCAGCAGCCAGGCCAGCTCGTCCACATTGTCTCCCGACGGTGCCATCCTCACCGCTTTCGGAACCGGATACCGCATTCAGGCCGGTCCGGACAGTCCCCAGGCACCCCGGGACGCGGGCCTGGTGAAGTGGCGTCTGAATCCGAAACCAGGCAACGCCGACACCACAATCCGTGACGCGGCCTTCGATGCGGATCTCCGCAATGTTTTCGATCCCGGTATCAGTGACGCGCGCTGAGTCAGGCCCCACCGCGCAGGCGGACGGAATTCACCGGCAGATGACCCTCGAGGCACAACCCGTCACAGACGAGGTCGCGGGCAGGCACGATCGCCTCAATGTGTCGGCTGCGAGATCGCGGAACACTAGGACCGACACGCGGCAGTTGATAGAGTCAGACTTTCGCCGAAGAACTCAGTATGGGGTACCGCCGGCATGAGATACCTGCCATTTGTCTTGTTTCTGTTTGCAGTGTCGGGTTGTGGTGACACCGACGAATCGAATCCAGTTAAGACGGCTGCAAGTGGGGAGACCACCGCCGCCGCAGTTGTTGAGCCTGAAATCGTCGTTACAGAACAGAGTACCGGGGACCGAGTGGCTTTTGTCGGCCGCTGGCGCGAGATTGATGGGAAGGAGCGGGTCGAGTTGTCCGAGGACGGCCGGATCACCGTGGCCGGTGGCGAAATGGGCTTTCGCGGCCAGTACACGGTTGTGGACCAGGGCACGATTCGAGTGAAACTGGAAGGTGGGTTTGGAGAGTTGATGGGTGCCATTACAGGCAAGCTCTCCTCGGCCGGCGACGAATTGACGCTGACGACAGAATTGTCGCCCGACGGTGACAGATATCGCAAGATCCAACCGCCGCCGGAAGGACCGCCGGGCAGCCTGCGAAATTCTTCGGCGGCCGTGGCTGCGATTGACGCGGCGATTCGCCAGGCCCTGAACAAGCCGTCTGGTGAACTCACTCCGGATGACCTCGCTCAGGTGACCAAACTCGATTTGTCCGAATCGGAAATTGCCGAATTGAAACCGCTGGCCGGATTGACTGGCTTGGTTTTCTTGAATCTGAGCGGGAATTGGATCAGTGATCTGACACCGCTGGCAGGGCTGAAGAAGCTACAGGGAGTCAGGCTTGACGACAACCGATTCAGCGATTTGAAACCGCTGTCAGCGTTGACGGAACTGACGACCCTGAGTCTGCGGAGCGACAAGATCAGCGATCTGACGCCGTTGGCCGGATTGACCAAAATGAAAGTGCTGGGACTGACGGATAATCGAATTTCGGATGCGACACCGCTGGCGGCGATGACGGGCCTGGTCGATCTCAGATTGAACGGGAATCAGATCAGCGACCTGAAGCCCCTGTCAGGCATGACCGAAATGAAGTTGCTGCAACTGGACGGCAACCGCATCACCGATCTGACGCCGCTGGCAACGTTGATCCAGACCCGGTTCATCGAACTGCAGGACAATCCCCAGCTGACAGTGGCCGAGATCGAGAAGCTTCAGAAGTTGTTGCCCCGCTGCAAAGTCAATCACAATTCCACGAAGTGACTTTGAGACGGAGTGTCGGGCATCAGCACCTAGCCGTGCGGTTGACCATCCGGCACGCGCGCCGTCGATCCGCAGTCGACACATGCGGCCTCAGCGCCGCCCGAGACGCCCGCTAAACCAGCTCGGGAATCACTTCGCGATGTTCCAGCAGGTACTGTGGCCGACCGTTGAAGTCCGGTATCTTGATATGTCGGACATCGAGGCCCAGTTGGCGATACAACGTGGCGAAGACCTGCTGATAGTGGATCGGTCGGTCTTGGGCCACTTCGGCGAAGCGATTGGTGGTTCCCAGCACCTGTCCGGTCTGCATGCCGCCACCGGCCAGGATGCATCCCGCGACCTGTGGCCAATGATCACGACCGCCGTTGGCGTTGATCCGCGGTGTGCGGCCCATCTCGCCCCAGACGACGACTGAAACATCCTGTTCCAGGCCACGCTCCCGCAGGTCATCCAGCAACGCCAGCAGGCAGCGTTCCAGCCGCGGCAGGTACTCGCGCAGTTGCGCGAAATTATTCTTGTAGGCCAGGTCACCGGCTTTACGGCAGGAATGCGTATCCCAACGGCCGTAGGACACGGTCACGCAGCGGGCGCCCGCTTCGACCAACCGCCGCGCGGTCAGAAAATCCTCGTTGTACAGCGGAGCTCCGTCATCGACCGCATCCAGCGAGCCGCGTCCATAGCGACGCCGCACCCGCGGTTCTTCACGTTCCAGATCCAGAGCGTGCAGCAAGCGGCCGGACGTCAGCACCTGCAACGCCTGCTGCGAGTACTCATCGACGCTGTCCATGACACCGCTGGCATCCAGTCCGCGACGAAAGCGGTCAAACGTATCCCGCAACTTTTTGCGCGACTGCAATCTGGACAGCGTGATTCCGTCCAGCACCATGTTCTGGCGATCTTCGCCCGCTGGTCGAAAAGGCCGGTGTGCGGGGCCCAGGAATCCGGCGCGTCCCGGGTCCTTCCAGCGATTGGGAGTGGTGTGGCACAGGCTGACAAACGGTGGGACCGTGGGGTCGACCGGTCCCAGAAGTTTGGATGTCGCGGCGCCCAGGCTCGGTTGATTGCGGTCCAGCGAATCCTGGTAACCAAACCCACTGAAACACAGTTCCGATGCATGTTCGTTTTTGGCCCCCACCAGGGAACGAATCACCGCGAAGCGGTCCATGTTCTGCGCCAGGCCCGGCAGATGCTCGCACAATTGGAAGCCCGGGATGCTGGTGGCAATCGGCTGAAATTCACCGCGAATCTCGCGCGGTGCGTTGGGTTTGAGGTCCCAGATGTCCTGGTGTGAAGGACCACCCGGCAAAAAAACCATGATCACCGATTTGTGACGTTGTGGCCGACCGGAGGCCGCTTCGGCGCGGAGCAGGGTGGACAGGTTCAAGCCACCCAATGCCAGGCCGCCAACTCTGAGAAATCCGCGGCGGGTGACGCCGTCGCAGTATCGTTGTTTGTTGCCGAGGATGTTGATCATGCAGGTTACCGCCGCCGTGGCGAAAGCGAGGTTCCAGGCCGGTCGACTCGCAGCATTTGGATTGTATCATATTCGCCGCAGACGGAAACCTGTTCACGGCGACTGGCGGGACTGCTGCCGAGGGTTCCGGTTTCGCTGGTCGCTTCGATCGTCGTCAGGCCCTGGCGTCAACCGTGGTTGCGGCCAACGGTGAACGACCAGATCGGTGTTCCGTTCCGCGGGATTTCGATGCGTGCCGCGGAACGCCCCGCGGCTGCGGAATTCTCGGAGGTATCGCTATACTGGATTCATGCAGCAGGGCAATCGAAACGCAATCTGGACGTCCCGTCGCGGACTCTTCGTCAGTCTGACATGCTTCGCTGCGCTGGGAGGCGCGCTTTGGAAGCCCGCGCGGGCGGATGACGGGTTCGAGTTCTTCGAGCGAAAGATTCGCCCTTTACTGACCTCACGTTGTGTGGCGTGTCACGGTTCGAAAAAGCAGGAGTCCGGACTGCGGCTGGATATTCGCAGCGCGGCGTTGAAGGGCGGCTTGACGGGCGCGGCCATCGTGCCACGCAAGCCGCGGCAGAGTTTGTTGATCGCGGCGGTACGCCGCGGCACGGACCTCAAGATGCCGCCCGACAAGCCGTTGTCGCAAACGGAAATTGATATGCTCGTGAAATGGGTCGAGCTGGGAGCGGCTTGGCCCGAGCATCGCGGGGATGCCGGCGTTCGACCGAGCGGGATCACGGATGCCGATCGCCGGTTCTGGTCCTTTCAGCCGATCGCGGATCCGCAGCTACCGGAAGTCAACGACAGCGACTGGTGCCGGTCGCCGATCGACCGGTTTGTTCTGTCTCGCATCGAAGATGCCGGCGGCAGCCCCGCGCCGCCCGCCGACAAACGGTCACTGATTCGCCGAGCGACATTAGACCTGACCGGATTGCCGCCGACTGCCCAACGCGTGGCCGCGTTTGTGAGCGATGACTCACCCGGCGCGTTCGCCAGGCTCGTTGACGAACTTCTGGCATCGCCGGCTTACGGAGAACGCTGGGGCCGACACTGGCTCGATGTCGTTCGCTATTGTGACTCGCGCGATGCACGCCATACCGGTCAGCCCTACGACGTGAACGAGGCCTGGAGGTATCGAGACTGGGTTGTCGATTCGTTCAATCGGGATCGCCCGTACGACGAATTCGTGCGGCAGCAGATTGCTGGCGACTACGCACCGCTCTCGGACTCCGAACAGGACAGCATCGCGGGGCTTGTGGCCAGCGGCATGCTCGTGATCGGCGAATGGGGATCCGGGGATGCCGATGCCAAGAAGATGTATACGGACATCGTCGACGACCAGATACATGTTGTCAGCCAGGCCTTCATGGGCGTGAGTTTGAGTTGCGCTCGTTGCCACGACCACAAGTTTGACCCCTTCTCGACCCGCGATTATTACGGCATGGCCGGTATCTTCTTCAGTACGCAGATCGCCACGCCCGGAACAGACGCCCCGCTGATGCGTCGTCCGTTGCTGACACGTTCCGAGCGAACACGGAGCGAGCGGATTACGAACCGCATCGCCGCTCTGGAAGTCCAGCTCGCCGAATTCGATGCGCGGTATCGCAACCAGGTTCGGCGGCAGGTTGTCTCTGGAGTCTCCCGGTTTCTCGTGGCGGTCTGGAAATTCGAACGCGAGCGTGCCACCGCGGCGAAGGCCAAAACCGAGGTACAGGGGATTTTTCCAGCATTTGCACGTCCGGCGCAAGCCGATGCGATTGTCGAGTTCTGCCGGCGGCACGCTCTGCATCCGGCGCTGTTCACGGCCTGGCACAACGCGATCGGCCGGCTGGCGGATGATGGGGAACTGCTTTCCATTCCGGCCCCGAATTACGGGGGCCAAGGAGTGTTCGCCTGGAAAACTGCCAATCCGCAACCTCTGTTTCAGGTGAATACGACGGACAGCGCGGTCCAGATTCCCGGGACGATTCCCGCAAAATCCGTGGCTGTCCACCCCACTCCAAATTCCGGTGTGGCCCTGGTCTGGAACAGCCCGCTGACTGGCGACGTACGGGTTGCCGGTCGAGTGAGCGACGCCCATCCGGGCGGCAACGGTGTCGAATGGTTGCTGGAGCATGACCACGGCATCCGTGTGGAAATCCTCGTGTCCGGGGCACTCGATTCCGGGGGCACGGCGCTGATCAGCAGCCACGCCACCCAGGCTGCGCCCATCACACGCTCGGTTCGTACAGGTGACCAACTGCGTCTGATCGTGCTTCCTCGAAACAAGAATCACATCTGCGACTTGACGCGATTGGAACTGCAGATCCGCGAGGTCGGCGGCGGCGGTCGCGTCTGGAGTCCGCAACGCGATGTGTGTCCCGCGCCGCAACAAGGGAACCCGCACGCCGACTCGTACGGTCATCCAGGCGTATGGGCGTTCGTGCACATGTCGCGACGAACGAATCTGGCCAGTGCTCCCTACGACAAACTCGACGCGCTGTCCCGCTGGTTTGACGCGGTGCAGACTGCGCGCGAGTCTGCCGGTGATGACGCTGTTGAGCGGTTGGTTCGGCAGTCTGCCGCCGCGATTCAAAGAGAACTGGGGGCGGCCGTGGCCGACAAGACCCAGGCCTCGGAATCCGCGACACGTCTGCTGGCATGGTTCAGCTCAACCGATGGGTTCTTGAAGAGTGACGCTGTGTTGCCTTTCGATGCGGAAACGCGGACAGACCGGAAGCGTCTGACGACGGAACTGGAGACATTGCGCAAGCAACTGCGGACGACCACGGTGGCTTTGGCCGCGAAAGAAGGCGGCGTTCCCAACACCCGGCATGCGGGATTCCACGACGCGCGGATTCACATTCGCGGTGACTACAATCGATTAGGCTCCGTTGTGCCCCGCGCGGTTCCCGAGATCCTCGCCGGATCGAATCCGCTGGCGATCAACAACGGGAGCGGTCGTACGGAATTGGCGGAATGGATCACGCGGCACGATCACCCACTGACGCCGCGCGTGATCGTCAATCGCATCTGGATGCACCATTTCGGAGCTGGCATCGTCCGCACTCCCGGCGATTTTGGCCGACAGGGACAATCTCCAACGCACCCCCTGTTGTTGGATTGGTTGTCCACACGTTTCATCGAATCGGGATGGTCAATCAAAGCCATGCACCGGCTGATGATGCTCTCCTCGGTGTACCAGCAATCGAGCGGGGTCCGGTCCGCAATCGACGGCGCGACTCCTGCTGCGCGGCCTCCTGCACCGCCGGCCGATCCCGACAATCGTCTGTTCGCTCGCATGACTGCACGTCGGCAGGAATTCGAAGTGATCCGGGACACATTGCTGTTTGTATCCGGACGACTTGACCGACGCATGCGGGGGCCGTCGGCCGCCCGGTACCCCAACGGCTACTCTCGAGCGGAACGTAAGCCGCCGCAGTTTTCGAATCCGCGCCGCACACTTTACCTGATGAGCATTCGCGGAGAATACTCGGATGGCCCGTTTGTGTTGGACGCCGCTAACGCCAATCGGCTGGTTCACCAGCGCAGCGTGTCGACGACCGCCCCGCAGGCCTTGTTGATGATGAACGATCCGTTTGTGCAATCGCTGGCGACGTCACTCCGCGACCGAGTGCTGGCGCTGCAGGTCTCGGGGACCCAGGAGCGGATCACAGCACTCTACGAATTGCTTTTCGCCCGGCTCGCGACACCGGCGGAACGCGCTGCCGGGCAGCAGTTCCTCGCGTCCATCGCCGACAAGTCGCAGGCTTGGCAGCAGTATTGCCACGCACTGATGTGTTCCAATGAACTGATCTATCGGAACTGAATGCCATGCTGTCGCGCCGACAACTGTTGCAGAACTTGGGTATGAGCGCCGGCACCTGCGGGTTGGCTGGACTACTCGCCCGGCAGGCCGCCGCCGCGAGCTCCCATCCGTTGGCGTTGCAGCAACCCCACCATCCGGTGCGCGCGAAACGGCTGATCTTTTTGTTCATGGCGGGCGGGCCGTCACATGTCGATCTGTTCGATCCCAAACCCAAACTGGATGAGTTCGATGGTCAGCCGGCAGCCATCAAGCTGCCGTCCCTGGAACGCACACCACCCGGAAACGTGCGACGATCTCCGTTTGCATTCCGCAAACACGGCGAGTCGGGGATGGATGTCAGCGAGTTGTTTCCGCATGTGGCACGGCACGTCGATGACCTGTGCCTGATTCGGTCTATGGTGGCGGATAACATCAATCACAACGGCGCTTGTCTGCAGATGAATACGGGCGAGCAGACGTTTTCACGGCCGAGCATGGGTTCGTGGCTGCTGTACGGCCTGGGTACCGAGAATCAGAACCTGCCGGGATTTGTCGTCGTGGCACCCAACCAACCGGCGCAAGGAGCGCCGTTGTGGGATTCCAGTTTCTTGCCGGCCGCGTTGCAGGGAACGTGCGTGACCGATCTCGCGCGGCCGATCACGAATTTGTCGAACGCATCACTGGACCGAAATGCGCAGCGACGCGAACTGGACCTGATCGCTAAGCTCAACCGGTTCCATCGAGAACGCGCGGCGTCGACCGATGAACTCGACGCACGGATCGCCTCGTTCGAACTGGCGTTCCGGATGCAGACAACGGCTCCGGAAGCGTTCGACATCGGCCGCGAGTCACAAGCGACGCAGCGGCTGTACGGGATCGACAATGTCGTGACCCAGACGTTTGGAGAACAGTGTCTGCTGGCTCGACGGCTGGTGGAGCGGGGGGTGCGGGTGGTTCAGCTGTACCACAATCGCTCATCCACGGCCTCGGGTTGCCAGATTTGGGATCAACACAGCGATCTGAAGGCCGGGTTGACCAACAACTGCGCGGCAAGTGACCGCCCGATTTCCGGATTGCTGACCGATCTGAAATCCCGGGGACTGCTGGACGACACGCTGGTTGTCTGGGGGGGAGAATTCGGTCGCACTCCCACGGCCGAAGGCAAGAACGGCCGGGAGCACCATCCGTTCGGTTTCAGCATGTGGTTGGCTGGTGGCGGTGTGCGGGGCGGCGTGATGCATGGTGCGACCGACGAATTCGGCTGGTATGCCCAGCGGGACAAGGTGCATGTGCACGACCTGCACGCCACGATCTTGCACCTGATGGGTCTGGATCACGAGCGACTGACATGGCGGCATGCCGGCCGTGACTACCGCCTGACCGATGTGCACGGTCGCGTGGTCCGCGAGATCCTGGCCTAGCGGATATGGGCGAGGCCACTGGAATCCGACCCGACGGCTGGCGTTGATTCTCAGCATCCCAGGCGGCTAAGGCTGCGACGCGCTTTCGCGGATCTCCGTCGTCGTGCGGGAATCGGTTGTCTGTTTCACGATCTTGCCCGAAGGAAATCGTACGCTGACAACGACCGATCCGCTGTGTTGCCCGAGCCCGAAGTGCGCCAGCAGCGGATCTTGATTCCCGCTGTTGCCGGCCTGAACTTCCCGTACGTAGGTCTTGTCGCCGGCGGTGACGGTAATCCGGGCGCCGATGGCCGCGTCGTTGGAATCCCCATCGCCGATGGCTTTGACTTTGATCCAGGAATTCTTGTTGCCGCGGTTCCGCATCAGAATACCGGACGTGCTCAGATCCAGATCGCCGTCGTTGTCGTAGTCGACCCAGGCCACGCCATAGCCGTCGTTGCCTCGCACACCGGCCTTGTCGCCCACGTCTGTGAACTTGCCGGTGCCGTCATTTTCGAACAGCGTGCCGTTGTTGTGTGCATAGACCGTGGTGATGAAGATGTCCAGGTCCCCATCGTTGTCATAGTCGCCCAGCGCGCCCTTGGCATAGCTTTCCTGATAGTGAATGCCGGCCTGGTTCCCCTGGTTGATGTTGTTGAACGTGTAGTTCGGAGGTCCGGAGTTGATCAACACCATCGTACGGTCTTGAAACGCCGGTCCGTGCGCGAAATTCACGACGACCAGGTCAATGTGGCCGTCGTTATTCAGATCGCCGAAGCAGGAGCCGATCGTGTGTCCGCTGTATTGATACGAAGGAGTCCCGCCTTGCTGGGGATGAGCGCCGCCGTCGTCCGTGCCGATTGCGCCACGCTGCTTGGCTTCCTCGGTGAAGTGGCCCTTACCGTCGTTGACCCAAAGTTGGTTCGGCATCAGCCGGTAGTTGGAAACGTAAAAGTCCTGGTCGCCGTCGTTGTCGAAATCGCTCCAGTTCACACCGCGTCCACGCCATTGCGCCTTGGGGGGATACGCGGTTGGTTGGGCCAACTTGCCCTGGCCGTCGTTGATGTACAACAGATCGGGAAAGGCCCGTGTGGGCCAGACTTCATAGTTCGTCACGAACAGGTCGATCGACCCGTCGTTGTTTGCGTCGCCCCACGCGGCCGCCCGGCTCATCTTGTGCAGGTTGGCTGGTATTGTTACGGGTTCAAACTTGTCGCCGCCCAGGTTGCGCAACAGCTTGCCTGTGCCGCCCAGGGCGTAAAAGTCGAGCTTGCCGTCGTTGTCGACGTCGCCCCACACCCCGTGTGAGCCACCGGCAAATGTCTCGACCGGCGTAAACTTGCCCTGGCCATCGTTGTGAAACAGCTTGCCACCGGTGACCAGGTCGCTGTGACCGTCGCCGTCGTAGTCCGCCCAGGCTACAAATGATCCGCCGCCCACACCGGAGGGTTTTGTGACATTCTCGAAAATGGTCTCCTGAGCCATCAGGCAGGCGGAGGGGATCGATAGCAGGATCGTCAACCCAGTGACGGATCGTGAGTGCATGAATGATGGCATGTGCGGTTTCCTTCGCGGTGGTCATCCCGATTTCAAATTGACGGTCATACATCATGACCCGCCGTTTGACGCAGCGCGTGCAGCTTTCCGGCGAACATATGGACAGCAGGCAGCGCTGTCAAACCTGGCCGCTCCATGTGCCAACGGGATGCCGGGTTCAGCAGTGCGCGGCCTCGCTACGACCCGACGTTTCTGGTGCTATGTGCTGACAAACATGGGGCCTGCGTTCCGGGAAAAGGCGCTCCGCTGGGGTCCTGCGATGGGAGCTTGCCCGCTGCGGATTTCTCGTGGGAATCGGACCGCGTTTGGCCGAGGATTCCGGCAATCGTAAGATCGAAGTGGTACAATCAGATACTGGTGCAGACTCGAGTGGAATCACAATCCGTTGAACCCGGGTGATTGTTGACTGGCTGTACATCATAGAAACCAAGGGCAGCTCACATGACCCGAACCGCCTTGATCCAGCGACGCACCTTTCTGCGGGGCAGCGGTGTGATGCTCGCGTTGCCTTTTCTGGAAAGCCAGTCCTCCTGGGCCCGTCCGGGAACCGAAACCGGCTCATCCCCGCCGCGAAAACTCTTGTGCGTGGCCAATCATCTCGGATTCTGGCCGGGCGGGTTTTTCCCCCGGGAATCCGGAACGGATTATCAGACCAGCCTGACACTCAAACCGATCGACAAACACCGCCGCGACTTCACGCTCTTTTCCAACCTCGACCACGGAACCGGTGGCGGACACTCCGGAGTCCACGCCTTTTTGAGCGGCGTACGCAAGGAAGAGGCGGCGGGGTTTCCCAGCAAGAACGTCACTTTGGATCAGCGGGCCGCGGAACATGTGGGCAGCGGCACACGATTCCCATCGTTGACCACCGGTCTGGGTGAAGGCACCGCGTTGTGCTGGAATCGGTCCGGTGTGCGGATTCCGCCGGTCAACAACCCGGCGCGGCTGTTTCAGGCTCTGTTTGTCAACTCCGAACCCGCCGCATTGCGGGCCGAACGTACGCGGCTGGAACACCGCGCCAGTGTGCTCGATGCACTCCGCGCATCCGCGGGTTCCTTGAATCGCAAACTGAATGCGGCTGATCGCGACAAACTGGATCAGTATCTGACATCGATGCGCAGCGTGGAACGACGTCTGCAAATGTCGCAACAGTGGCTGGAGCGGCCGAAGCCCCGGCCGCCGATCGATCCTGTCGACAACGCACCGCGGCAGCACATCGAAGAGGTTCCCCTGTTCTTTGACCTGTTGGCGCTGGCACTTCAGACGGATTCCACGCGCGTCGCCACCTTCGAGATTCCGTTGCAGTTTCATAGCAGTGAACTCGATGTCGGTTCCTATCACGGTCTGTCGCATCACGGGAAAGCGGCCGGTCGGCTGGAACAACTGCAGGTGGTCGAGTCGTATCTGATGACGCAGTTCGGCCGGCTGCTGGATCGACTGAAGGAGGCGGGGATCCTCGAGAGCACATTGGTGATTCTGGGCAGCGGGATGGGCGATGGTTCCAAACACAGCAACAGAGACCTGCCCGTGATTCTGGCCGGCGGCGGTGTGCGGCACCGAGGCCACGTGGTGAACCCCGAGAAAGATTCTGCACGTGTGCCGTTGTGCAATTTGTGGTTGTCGGCGCTGCAGTGGTTCGGTGTCCGCGACAACCGTTTTGGACGCAGTACGGGAACACTGTCACTCGGGTGACACGCGGCCTACGGATTGAGCAACCCGCTGGTCGAGTTGCTCGAACGTATGCCTCGAAATTCATGGAGAGTTTCAGTTGAACAACCGCCTGCTGCTGATCACAACAGCGCTGCTGACGAGCGGGTGGGCCCCTCTGGCGGCTGAGCAGACGCCGAGACAATTCCTGAAGACGTATTGTGTCCGCTGTCACGGCGCCAAAACACACAAGGCCGATCGCC
>Ga0315336_1006346_pt1 | contig 12172 bp, 8 predicted proteins | sample ASW5metaG_FD_204512 | JGI IMG/M metagenome (GOLD analysis project Ga0315336, IMG submission 204512) | Ammonia-oxidizing marine archaeal communities from Monterey Bay, California, United States - ASW #5 | ecosystem: Environmental > Aquatic > Marine > Intertidal zone | place: USA: California...
AGGCAAACGTTAAGGAGTCTCGCGCGGGAGCGGCAGGGCCGCCCCCGCGCGAATCCCTAGTTCCTGGTCTTATTTCATTAGCAACATCGTGCGTGTCACGGTCTCGATCCCGTTCGTGATCCGATACATGTACACACCACTAGTCAGGCTTGATGCGTCGAACGTCACGGTGTGACGACCTGCGGCCTTCTGCCCGTTTACCAGCGTAACCACATTTCGTCCGAGAACGTCATACACAGTCAGGGTTACATCGGCAGTTTGTGCCATGCTAAAGCTGATGCTCGTGCTCGGATTGAATGGGTTCGGATAGTTCTGATCCAACGCGAAAGCGTTCGGAACTTCGCCGTCTTCGTTCGAGGTGTTGATAACCGCTCCGATTTCATCAAAAGACTGAGGCATTACCTTGAAATTGCCGAACGTGTACCAGAGCACTCCTCTAACGAAATCCAGGCGTTCTCCAACAGCAAAAACGGTTCCCGGATCTCCACCGCTGTATGAAACGAAGCCGGATGCATCGTCTACGCGCAGGTCATTGTCCTCAGTGCCATCGTTTGCGATGGTAAACTCCCCGTAAGGACCGCCGATGTTGACGTCCGTCTGAGTTACCACTACGACGACATCGTCAAATTCGAGATACATGCCTTCATGCGCCTCAGCAATGGAAGCATCCTGCAGGGCGTCTGTCGTGATCACCACTGGCTGGAGCGGCGTCCCCCCTGTCGATACGACTGTAAAGGTCATGTTGTCTTCGTCGAACTTCGTCAGACCGTTGTCTTCTTCAATCCGGACTTCACTGACGTGAATCACATCACCTGGATTTAGAGTCGACATGATCGGGTTGTTCGTCGTACTGACACTCTCTATAGAAACACCAGACCATGGACCCATACCATCCTGCAAGGCCATTAGGCCGGTGTCACCACCCAGCGTCACGGTCGCCGTAATATCGACTGGTACAACCTGATTTACGAAGGGAGAGTCTCCCAGGCCGCCGTCCGCAGTTTCTTGGATGTGTGCGATGGAGGTAATGCCGTTGTCCAGCACACGGAAAGAGCCGGACGGGGATACAGTAGTTGCTCCGGTATCATCGGATGCTTCAACGCGATAGGTTGCGAAATCACTATCTGCAAGGCCAGACGAAATGTCAAAGGACCATACGTCGTCCGCTCCGGTATCGGTGCCCGCAACTGTTGTTTCCGCTGCATTCGAGGTTGTTGTAAAGATCAAGCTCGCACCGGTAAGAGCGCGGGCAGGATCTGCCGCAATTTCTGCAGTCACAATAACCGGCGCCGCGGAGGAAGGAATACCCGCAGCAAGCGAAATGTTGTTGACCGCAGGAGGGGAAGCAGAGATTTCAACATCAGCATCATCCATTGGATTGACCGCAAGGGTTACTCCATTTGGAACGCCGAGGCTGTATGGATCGGATGAGGTTCCGCCGTTGAACGTTGGGAATCCTTGCACGTTGACGGTAGCACCTGGCGTGGGTGGGACGTAATCGTCTGAGCGTACGTTGAAGTTTGATGGGTAATCACTTCTGTCATTGCGATAACGAAGTGAAATGTCATACATGGCAACCGATGTCGCGGTTGCATCGGAAGTCCAATTCCAGTCAACGCGCGTACCCAGTGTTCTGGTCAGGGCTGTAGCACCTTCAAATCGGACAAAATTGCCACGGTATTTTGAAAGGTTGTCCCAATTAGTGCGTATGGCGCCATCGGCACCAGCATCAGCGTTGAGGTCGGAAGTCGTTATGACGATTGGGTCGAAGATCGCATCAGTTGACGGATCTCGGGATCCTACGACCACTGGAGCTAGATCTGCTGCGACCTGCATCTGGCTATTGAAGGGGTTTACCGTTCCGGTAATCTGCACAACATCCCCGATAACTAATCCATCATAACCAAGATTTCCTCCGTCAGCAACCTGGATCCCCTGTCCTTCAGGACCCGTCGCGTCTGTCGTGACGTCTCGGACAAAAAAGTGGACAGCGCCAGGGCGTCCTTCTGAATTAAGGCTGCGGAGACCTGAATTAAGCGGGTCTGTCATGACTACAGCAGTAAACGTGACAGATTCGTTGCACAGGGCATTGAATATAAGGCTCCCACAACCTTGAATGTCGGCCCCGGTCACCGTGTCTCCGAGGGCGTTGAGCTGGTCAATTTGGCTTTGTGGAATGGCGTTGATCTCGCCAACAGTTGTAACGGTCTGCGCAGAAGCCGTTACAGCTAAAAGGAGCGCAAACGTACACAAGGTAGTAACGTGTCGTAACATGATATCCTCGATGGATTATAGGTGGTTTGTTCTATTTGATGATGACAAATTTACCCCGTTGGACACGGGATGAATCAAGATTTTTGACAGTGAACAAATACAGTCCACCGGCAAGACTCAACCCATTTTCAGACAACAGATCCCAGGAATGTTCACCTCCGGAGAGGATTCGGTTCTGGGCACTGAAGTCATCATACCAACGAGTGTCACCGCGATAAATGTCGGATTCATGGTGGAGCGTCTTGACGATCTCACCGGCCAAGGTGTAGATCCGAATTTCGGCTCTACTAGGCAAATTGAAAAAATTCAGTTTCCGCGTACGAGACGTTCCTCCGTCCCAAGCTGCATTTACGCGGTACGGATTCGGGTATACTCCTACGGCTAGGTCCTGTCCGGAGTCGGCTGGTGGTGTACCTGGAAAAACACGCACTGCGTTGGCAACTCTAGACGACTCAAATGATGTGAGACCTGCATCAGGATCACCCTCGTCGATGGCCGTCACGGTGAAGAGGTACTGCCATCCTCTTTTCAGGTCTCGAGCTTCAAACCGATACCAGTACGCGCTCGTATCGGCTGCAAAAAATTGTGGTTCAGTTAGACGTATCGCCTCAAATCCGTTATTAAAACCGGTGCGATTCCCGATTTTATCGTACTGGGCGATAAGAGTGGCTGCATCGAGAATGTTGCCCTTGCGATCATCCCCCGGGTTACTTCGATAGACTCGATACCCCTCGAAATCCTGCTTTCCGGTCACAGGATCTCGGGATAATTCAGCGGTCTGATCCCAATACATGGCGACGATCGATTCGCCCAACGCGTCCCTTTCAAATTCTACGCGAACACCGGGAGAAGCGGGTGGCTCAGGAATCAGATATCTGTCAAGAGTACCATTCCCATTCACGTCTTCAGACGCGTCCAGCCGTCCGTTAAAATTGTTATCCTCACCCGCATAAGTTCGGCGCGCCCATCCAATATTATTTGCCAGCAACGCCTGAGCCTCGGCTGTGTCAATCGGCTTTCCGGCTTGCCCCTGGAATTCCTCTGGCTTAAGGGCAGCGACCAAGGCAAACGTCACCTGAAGCGTATCTCCAGCTGCAACAGATGGGAAAGGTCCGAGTGGCGTCAGGCCAATCCAGTTTCCGACAGAGCGCTGTCCATCTGTCCGGAGGCGCTCGTACCATGCTTCCCGGTCGGCTTCGAACGCAGGATCTGATGTGTAGAGGTCGGGATTCGGAAACGGCGTTGACATTCTCCGATATCGATCTTCGTCCGTCGTTGGTCGACTTTGATCATCAGTCCCTCCCGAAAACAACCACCACCTTGGATTGACAGAAGGAGGTGCCAAGCCCTCATTTACGTATTCCTCCGCCACGGAAGGGTGGAAGAACCGCTTTCTTCCGGTCGTCGGGTCTCTCCACTCCGCGCCCAGGACGGCAATAGATCCATACGTGTTCAGCGTTTCCTCAACCCCACCCGAGTTGAATGCATAAGAGGTGGTCAAACTGTCGATGTAGCCCAGTCCACCTTTGTTGAAGAAGTTGCCTCCAGTGTCATTCGTCGTGTTAATGTTGCGCACAACGAGATCGTGGAACATGCCGACATACACATCATCCCAGGAACTCTCCGATATGTTGATGATGTCAAAATTGAGTATTACAAATGACTCGGTAAATGGGAAATTCCAGGCGTGGGACTTGACTTCGACCTTCATTCCAAGTCGCCCCCCAGGATCTGGCATGGGCAGCGAGGTACCGGGTAATACAGCGGAGGTATCATCGAAAGCAGACAGCAGATCGAGGTGGCTTATGGCTTGACGCGTAAAAGCATCTGATGTAGGTAGCGAGGACCGACTGAAAATGGGTGACGACTGGGCAACCTCATAGCCAGACGCACCTGGTGAATACCCACCTGATGCGGTAACGGCAGCCGTCCTCACAGTGACAACACCATCTGAGCGAAGCGCTCCGACCCACAGCCCGGACTCGAACAGATGTTCGATGCCAGAATTGAGTGGATACTCGAACGAGGGAGGGCCTGTCGGATTGCTACGGACATTGGCCTTTCCAAAAAACCCCGCGTTCGTCACAGTCACGCCTACGTTTCCGACTTCTACGACGGCTTCTTCGTATAGGGCTTGAGCATGCGCCTCTCTGGTTCCTTCCCAGGACAGGAGGAATGCCAGTGAACTACAAACGAGAAGTCGATACAACAACAGGACGGGGTTATTCTAAACTTGATTCTGTGATGGTGGTCTCGCTCAACGAGCATGACCGATCCTCAAAAACATCGAAGACCCAGTGGGTGGGGAAGGAAATCGATTGTTTAGGTGAGTTCGGATTATACGGGTTCGAATACTTATTGAAAAGGCCATAGCATCTCATTTGCACTTAGTTTTCCACATTCCGTCGCCATCGAACCATGCAGTGAATTCGCTTCGTCCCAGTGCTATTAAAGAAGCTTTCCTTCCCGATGGCGCGATCAGTCGCGATTCAATCACTGGCGACGGCCTGAACGACTGTTCATTTGCTGGCAGTAATCATAATTTCGAATGGGCCAAATAGATTAAAAATTGCCACTGAGAGGATTCGTTACATACAAAAAAAGCCCGGCTCGCAAGCGCGAGCCGGACCTTAAAAGAAAGAGCTGAGAGGGAGGGTCAGCTGTTTTCCAACCCGAATAAACGAAGGATTGCCAATCGATGCAAGTCCATTCTTTTATTTCCGACCCTGCCTGTTAACCATGGTCGCGTGAGATTGGTCGACGCACATCAATGAAATCTCATTGATGTTAACATGAGAAGGTCGTGTGGCACACCAAATTACAGCGTCAGCCACGTCTTCAGGAGTCAGAGGATTGAGGTCAGCGTAGACTTTGTCAGCTCGTTCTGCATCGCCATCGAATCGGACTTCGGAGAATTCAGTTTCTACGAGGCCAGGGTCGACCGAGGAGACCCGAAGTGACGTGCCGTGTACATCCATCTTGAGCCCTTCGTTTAGCGCGCGGACGGCATGCTTACTCGCACAATAAACCGTTCCGCCCGGATAAACCCATCGACCCGCAACAGAACCAATATTGATAATGTGTCCTTTGTCCCGTTCTACCATGCCCGGGACGATGGCGCTCGTGACGTGGATCAAGCCCTTGACATTCGTATCCATCATCCCGTCAAGGTGCTCTATTCGAGTTTCGTACGATTTGTCAAGACCGAGCGCCTTTCCCGCATTGTTTAAGAGGATATCAATACGCCCCCATTCCTCTGTCAGGGATCGGACTACATCGAAAACAGCTTCTCTATTCGTAACATCTAGGTTTATGGGCAGAGCCTTTATTCCGAATTCGGAAACCAACTCGGAGGCTAGGGCTTTTACTCGGTCGAAACGCCGGGCTGTGAGTATAAGATTGGCTCCTTTTTGTGCGAATAGACGAGCAGAGGCCCGGCCAATTCCACTCGAAGCACCCGTTACGAACACATTAAAATCTTTCAGATCTGTCAAGGATTTAGAAGGACTAAATTGGGTAGGCATAATCGCCTGTTAACGCTCGAATCAGAATACGACTTTAAATCTTCCCTTCGAGGAAGGAAAACTACGGAAGACGACATGACCCTGAGATTGAAACTCGGAATATTTTTCTCGGCCTTACTAGTAGCGGGCTCTATTGAGGTCACTGCACAGCAAAAAGGAGCCAGGGTTGATTGTGTTGAAGGTACTGCTGCCGGATACGACTGTGAGAATGTTGACCTGCTTGCTAAAATGTCGCGCGACCAGCTGACAATTTCCGAAGGGCTTGATCCTTTCGGAAACCCCATTTTCAATGTCAACTTCGGCCTTAATGATATGTGGGGCTGGTATCATGAAGATTCCGATCGTGAGTTTTTGCTTGTTGGCCGGACTGATGGAACAGCTTTTGTAGAAGCAACAGATCAGCAAAATCCTGTGTTTTTGGGTTTTTTACCTCATTCAGGGAGTCGCTCCAGCACATGGCGAGATATGAAAGTCTATCAAGACTATGCATATATCGTAGCAGACGGTGCGGGGAATCACGGTGTTCAAGTATTTGATCTATCAAAGCTTCTGACAGTGGGTGGTGATCCGGTCGAATTTCAAGAGGACAACAATTACAACCTAGTGGCCTCGGTGCACAACATCGTTCTAAACGAAGAAACCGGGTTCGCGTATGCCGTTGGAAGCCGTTCAGGTGGGACCACGTGCGGTGGTGGATTGCATATGATCAATCTGCAGAATCCGTCTGATCCCATGTTCGCAGGATGTTACGCCGAAGCCGGTACTGGTCGGAGCAATACCGGATATACACACGATGCTCAGTGCGTTCTTTACCGAGGGCCAGATGAGGATTGGAATTCGAAGGAAATCTGTTTCGGTTCCAATGAGACTGATATCGTGATTGCCGACGTCACCGATAAATCAAATCCCTCGACGATATCAGTTGGGTCATACCCCGCAACACGTTACACGCATCAGGGCTGGCTCAGTCAGGACCACCAGTACTTTTTTGTTGGGGATGAGTTGGACGAAACGAATGGAGCGGTCAGTAACACTAGAACACTGGTCTGGGACATTGCCGATCTCGACGATCCAATCCTAGCTCTCGAATTTGAAGCAGACCGTACGACAATTGATCACAACATGTACGTTCGCGGGAATCTGTTATATCAGTCACAATACATAGATGGACTGAGGATCTTGGATATTTCTGACCCTGAGATGATGCACGAAGTCGCGTTTTTCGATACCGAGCCTGACAATAACAATCAATGGGATGGCTCCTGGAGCAACTACCCGTATTTGAAAAACGGAGCGGTTGCAGTTTCTGACGGCCTCCAGGGATTGTTCATTCTCCAGCCATCATCCAGTGTGCTGGTTTCAACCGAACCAGTACCAGAAATTCCCGATGTCGTGTCTCTGTTTTCGGTCTACCCGAATCCATTCGCCTCCAACGCGACCGTGGAACTCGAGCTCCAATCGACGGAATATGTGACTATTGAATTGCTCGATATTCTTGGACGGCGCATTCAGCACTTGTTCGCCGGTCCGTTGGCAGCAGGTTCGAAAATGAACGTACCGGTAACCGTTTCTGGGATTTCAAATGGTGTTTATGCGATACGTGTGATCGGTGAATCGTTCGAACAAACCAAGACTGTTCTCCATTCCAGCAATTGATGCAGGTACTTTCTTGAAGATATTCTCCGCATTTTTTGTTTTTCTTGCTGTTCTGACTGCTTCTTCTGTGAGTGGTCAAGACGGAAAGACTGAACTGGGTGAGGAGATTACAGGCAAAGGCATCTCTTCCAGCTTGGGACCCAGCGCGTGCCAGGACGGAGAGGCTGCTGGATTTACGTGTTCAAATGTAGATCTGGTTAGCTTCATGAGCAGGGAAGATCTCGGAGCAGTTGGAGGAGTGGGGCTTAATGACGCTTGGGGTTGGACTGACCCCGATACAGGGAAACGATATGCGCTCGTTGCCCGTGAAGATGGTGTTGCTTTCGTCGACCTCTCGGCGCCTGAGGTGCCCATATATGTTGGTCAACTATTGAAACCAACCACGGCTCAAACGAATGTTTGGCGCGATATAAAAGTCGATGGCTATTATGCATTTATAGTGGCAGATGGCAGCCCTTCCAGGCGAGGACCTCACGGTATGCAGGTGTTTGATTTGCGCCGTTTGAGAGAACACACGGGAACGGCCATATTATTCGATGCAGACGCCCACTACACGGACTTCTCCGTCACCCACAATCTGGTCGTAAATGAGGAGACTGACCGAGCCTACATCGTCGGTAGTCGGGTTGAAGGCCGCGGTTGTGGCCCAGGCTTGTTGATCGTAGATATTTCCAATCCGCTTTCGCCCACATTTTCAGGATGCTTCAATGATCCGGCTACGGGCCGGAGCTCGGACGGTTATACGCACGACGCACAATGTGTGGTTTATCGAGGTCCAGATACAACCCACCAGGGCCGGGAAATTTGCATCGGAGCCAATGAAACGGCTATTTCCGTAGCGGATGTGACGGATGCAGACGACACTTTTGCGATCTCTCATGCGACCTATCCGACGGCCTCTTATGTGCATCAGGGCTGGCTGACGGAGGACCACAGATATTTTGTGCAGAATGATGAAGGGGATGAACGAATCTGGGAGAGCCGAACGAGGACGTTCATCTGGGACATGATTGACCTGGATGATCCCGTGTTACTCACCGAATTTGTATCAGATGTTGTCTCGATTGATCACAACCTGTACGTGCGCGGGGATTTTGTCTACCAGGCCAACTACACCAGCGGCCTGCGCATTCTGGACATCGCCAATCCGGCACAGCCAAGAATCGCTGGGTGGTTCGACACGTATCCAGCCGCGAATGAGGTGTCCTTCAGGGGCGCTTGGACAGCATACCCGTTTCCAGATTCTGATTTGGTAATTGTGACTGGTAGAAGCGAAGGGCTCTTCGTGCTGAGACCCTCCAATTTTTTAGCCACCAAGATTGGTTCTGTGCAAGCGACCGCGTTGGAAAACGCGATCCGCGTGGAGTGGATGATGACGAAGGAATCCAATTTGGAGAGCATGCGCGTCGAACAGAAGAGAACTGACGGCAGTTTTACACTCTTGGATGAGATTCTAGCGGACGGTACTGAGAAAGAAAATCAGTCGTACGAGCTAGTAATATCGATTGAAGAAGGAGTTCATCTCCTCCGGGTCTCGGCCATAGGAAGTGATGGTGGAATTATGTCGAGCGACGAGGTTGTTGTGTCGGTTCTCGCAGGAACGCATCTTTTGCAGCCACCTTATCCAAATCCTCTTTCGACGAGCATGACGTCCAGTCTTGTGGTTTCTGAATTTCAAGACGTCAAAGCCACGATTGTGGATGTGTCAGGACGAGAGGTGAGCGTGTTGTACGAGGGTGCCCTTTCGCATGATGTACAGCTATTTCTGAACTACGACATGAGTTCGTTGGTCGGAGGCGTGTACTTCCTAAGAGTGGTGGGAGAGACGTTTTCAGACACGAGGAAGCTGGTCGTGGCGCACTAAAAGTGGATCGACGCGCCCGTGCGAAAACCGTAAACGAATCACGGCAGAAACGCGGCGGAATATCCCGAATTTTATCCCGAATTTTTAGGTCGAATACGTACTCTATTGAGGGATTCCCTTCTTTTTTCCTCGTTTAGTGCCCTTTTTCGTGTTATTCAGCCTAAAACATAAATCCGCACGTCTGTTTGTCGCCGTATTGGCTTCGATGCTGTTGCTCATCGGCTGCGAATTGCTGGGAGATGACCTAACGGTCGATGCAGTCGACGTGGATGTTGCCAGCTACGATGCGCACATTCAACCACTGTTCAACCGAAGCTGTGTCAGTTGCCATGGTGGAGCGAGTCCGCGGGCTGGACTTAGCCTAGAAACCTGGGAGAATTTGTTGGATGGCTCGGATCTCGGAGAAGCCATGGTCGCGTATGCCGCCGAGAGAAGCCCGATGATTCGGCTCATGGAACGAACGAACAGAGACCCGCACCCAGATGGCAGATTTAAGCTTGCTCAGGGAGAGATTGATCTGCTGAAGAAGTGGATCGATAGTGGGGCGCGCGGGCCTCTCGATCAGATTGCATTTGGTGATGCCACAGATCTTATTTACGTCGCGCATGAGGCCGAACCGTTCATCACGATCATCGACCCCGATCGTCAAGTGATAGCTCGCGAATTAGATCTTATTGAGCTGGGGTTCACAGATAGGGCCCGCGCGCGCCATTTCGCCGTAGAACATGATGGCTCGTTCTGGTATGCTTCGATAGGCAGCGTTCTGAGGGCCGATCCTCACTGGGTGGTAAAATTCTCGCGAGATAATCAGATCGTGAGCAAGATCCAGATTCAGAACGCAGGTCAGCTCCTGGTGCATCCAGACAAGGATATTCTTTACGTGACCCACATGCCGTGGGCGCAGGATGACGCTCGCAGCCTGATAGAAGTTCGGAGATCCGACTTGCAGGCGATCGAAGTCTCCGTGGGATTCAAAGACTCCTACGCTATCGCGCTTCGTCCGCAGGGCGACTTTGTCTTCACGTCGAGTATGGATGTCGACCACCTGATGATCGTCAATGTGAACAGCAAAGCGGTGGAGATATTTCCCATCAGGGGCATCAAGCACGAATTCAGCTATTTCGCCATGGCGGCCTGGGGTATCAAAATGTGGGGAAGTGCGCTAAAAAGCGGCACGATTACCAAATTTACAGTCTCTAATCCTGGCAAAGTGGTGCAAAACCACTCCCTCTGGGTCGGCGCAGACCCCAGACAGATCACTTATTCTCCAGACGGAAAACGAGTTTACGTAGCCGTTCGAAATTCTAATCGTCTCGTGGTGCTAGACGCGATCGAGGAGATCATCGAGCGTACGATCCTGCATCCAGCCATGCAGTTTCCAGTTGGCGTCTCAATCACAGCAGACGGTAAGTTTTTATTCGTCTCAAGCGAAAATGAACTCGGGGTCTACGAAAGCAGGTTCGGCTTTGCAGGAGAATACGATACAGGAACGATCGCGGTTTTTGACACAGAGACCCTTGAAGTGGTAAAGGTGATCGAGACGCAAAGCGGTGCCGCGGCGATGGGCTCGAGCGTTGTTGTCCCGCTAACTACTCGGTAGCGAGCGACTTGACTTCTCTAGCGCCGATTTAGCTTCCTGACTTCCCAATACGTCATCGCGGCAGATATAAGCAGGCCGGCTACTCCGATCAGCAGGATCCACATAAGTTGATCACTCATCTCTGGTGCCAAGAGCGCTCGATCCTCTGCCAGCCAGGGCCAAAGTGAACGGAGAGATCCGATCATCAATCCAACCAGTGCGGCCATCGTAGCGTCGTGTGCTCTCTCGAGAAGAGATTTTAGTACCACTGCGAAACTACCGAGGCCGAGGCCAGCTCCGAGCGCAAAAACAGCGATAACCGCCAGGTTTCGTTCGTCTATCGCTTCGAAAATCGGCGCGTACATCCCAATGACGAGCAAAATGAAAGCCCCGCTTACCCCTGGCAAGATCATAGCGCAAATAGCCAAGGCCGCGGAAAAGAAAACGGCTATCAGGCCGGGGTTTACGCTTTCGAGAGGCGGAATTCCAACCAAAACGAAGGAGAGTACCGTTGCGAAGATGAGAATGACCACATTTTTAGATCGGTGGTCTTTAATCCGGAGCCAGGGGATGGGAATCGTTCCCAGAATCAGTCCGAAAAACAAGCTTCGACTGTGCTCCGGCCACGACTCGAGAAGGCCCGGTATTAGGGCGGCTCCCAACAGCGGAGCTATCAGCACTCCCACTCCCAACCAGATGAGGAAACTCCACTCGACTTGTGAAAGAGAGGAGCGAAAGCCGTTCAGATCAAACCGCACTAGAGAAAGTCCAGCTTTGAATAGGTCACTCAGCAGGCCGATAAGTCGCTCGTAGATTCCGAACACAAGCGCCATCGTTCCACCACTGACACCAGGAATCACGTTTGCCACGCCGATAGCGACTCCCTGACCCAAGAAGAGAAGCCAGCGAAGGAATACGGTCATTGATCAGGAGTTGTGGATGGAGCGCGGTTAACTACTTGTCCAGATCCAACATCCGGCGGATTCGCTGGTCGCGATACAATTCAGGATAGGCTTGAGGAAAGGTCTCTTTCTGTTTAGGATCAAGACCGAAAGCCATTTTAATAGAACGGACAGTCTCTTCCGAATTTCCCAGTGCAAAGAGCGCTTTTGCCTGATGGAAGTAAGCCTTTGCGCAATCAGGCTTCAATTTAAGGGCTCTTGCGTACGCTTCCAGTGCTTCTTCCAGTTGACCGGCCTCGAAAAGCGTTTCAGCGTAATCCATCCAGGCATCACGATTGTCCGGTGCAACTTTGATGACCGTTCGATACGCATT
>Ga0315336_1006347_pt1 | contig 12170 bp, 8 predicted proteins | sample ASW5metaG_FD_204512 | JGI IMG/M metagenome (GOLD analysis project Ga0315336, IMG submission 204512) | Ammonia-oxidizing marine archaeal communities from Monterey Bay, California, United States - ASW #5 | ecosystem: Environmental > Aquatic > Marine > Intertidal zone | place: USA: California...
ATACCCATTTAAAGATAAGTTAGACTTCAAGTATCCAAGAGATAATGGCACAGAATATGAATATCCAAAAGGAGTCCAAACTAAATTTATTTGCTTTTCTTTATAATTTACTACCATCTGCATTTTCTCTATTTTGTCTATCAGAACTACGTGAGATTGATTCTCTAAGATAAATATTATATTCCATCCCCAATTTTATACACAAATCTTCCATTCTCCTGCCTCTATCTAACCTATCTTCTAAAGAATTAAATTCAGTATCCCACTCTACTTCATTTTTAAATTGAATCCAATTACCTTCCTTTTCCCATCTATCTACTAATGGATACCAACATAAAAATAATGAACAAGTCAGTACTTCATAAATTACATCAGAATATTCTTCAACAAAATCCAAAGTCATTTGAAAATCTTCTTCAGATTCATTTATATAACCTACTATTAATTGTAACATAATTCTAATAGGTTGATTCTCGAAATTGGGTGCATTTGGATCTTTATCCTTATTTATTTCTCTAATATTTTCAAAAATTTCTCTAATACCTTGTATACTCGAATATTTTTTCATATGACGTAAAACTTTTGGTGAAGCAGATTCCAACCCTGTTATCATATTATAAAAACCAGCTTTATTATATAATCGTAAAGTTTCAATATCTCTCATGGGTTTCATTAACCTCATATTACCACCCCAATGTATTGGTTCCCAGTTTTTTGCTACTATACTTTCACAATATTCTTTCAACCAATCTGGTCTAAAATTAATTATAGAATCATGAATGAAAAAATCTCTGTGACCTCGATTGTACCACACTTCAAGTTCATCAATACAATCATCCATATCCCTATAATTAAAATTTGGAATTGCCGTTGGAATAGAACAAAATGAACATTTAAATGGACAACCTCTACTCAATATTATAGGAATTGCTCCCCCCATAGTTCTTTTCCACGCTACAGTCTCTCGGAAATCACTATAATCTGGTGTTGGCATATTAGAAAAATCTATATGTGAATACTTTTCATTTGCCAATTCGCTATCCCACCCATGCCAAACTTTATCTTGTCTAAATGCTAATCCTTGTGTGTTATGGTATTCAGCATATTTATCAGGAGAATTTTGATTTTTAATTATCGTGCTAAATGGAATTTCACCATCACCATAAACTATAAAATCTATAAAATCAAATTCTTTATAATTATAAGTGTTACTACCATCCATATTCTTAGCCGCCATTAATCCACCTCTTAATAAATCAACTCCCTTTCCACCAAGAACAATTTTAATATTTGGAAATCTTTTTTTAATATATTGTGTTGTATATAAACTAGCATCTACATTACCATCTATAAGAGAAAAACCTAAATACATAGGATTATATTTTTTTACCTCTTTCTCTACCATTTTCATAACATTATGCATTTCAGTATACTTACCCAAATCCATAAACTTACCTTGTTTAGTATATGTGTTGAAATCTAAACCGAATTGATCTTCAATAAGATGTATATTTTTGTCAAAAAATGGAGTCATAGGATCTAAACAAAAAACTTTTAGTTCGGGAAGATTCTTAGTAAAATATGCCTTTAATGCAGCCATACCCGCATAATATTGACTTTCTTTAAGATTAGGAACTTGCATTAACAAAACATCTTTATGTTTAGATGTTCTTTTTTGCACACCATTCTCTAAATTTAAAGGTACTTTATCTTGTGAATTTGGTCGAACTTCTACTAAAAGTTCTCCATGTCTATTTCTCATTATATAGAGTTTCCAACTTTGATAAATAATCCATCTGTAATATAAATATCAATTATTTTCTTCTAACGATAGTTATTCCAGTTGAGCTTGGAAAATCTGGCATAATACCATGATTGAATAAATTAAATACTTCAAACTTTCTTTTATCTATTGTTTTAATAAATTTACTCGGGCCAGATAAATCATCTCCTTCATGATTTTTTATTTCTGTAAAGTTATCAACATAACTTTTATCTGTATCGTGTACTGTAATTATTCCACCTTTATTCATTCGTTGTGAATATAATTCAAAATCTTTTTTCACTCCTTCAAAAGTATGATCGGCATCTATATGTAAAAAATCTATTTTTATATCTTGTTTTACAAAAAAGTTATAATATGCACTTTCAGTAGTTTCTTTTATAAATTTAGGATGAAAACGATCTCTAAGTACACTATCTTCACTCTCCCAATCAACCACACCATTAAATCCATTACAAGCATCCACCAAATAAGTACTACCATTTTCTCCCCACTCCATACTTACTTCATTATAAAATCCCTCTATTGATAAATCATATCTTGCTTGAGTCATTATTCGAGGAATATATCCACCACCACTTCCCAAACAAACTAAATTTTTAAATTTGTGAAAATATATTAATGAATATATGATCATACCATCCCCAATATGCATATCGGTAGCACCATGAGACCACCGATAAGGAACTTCCGCACCCTTATTCGTTGTTATATATTGTGTTATATAATCATAATTTAATATTGAATCGTCCATAAAACCTTTATATTATTATTAGAATGGATTCGAATCACTTCCCTTATTATGTACCAAAAATGTTTTACCAAAATATACATCCAATGGTTCAACATCTACTTGAACCACTTCAAATCCATCATCTTTATCAAGAATACTTACTAACGATGTTATTTCTACTTCATTTCCATTTTTATCCATCAAAGTTCCACCTACATTCATATTTGGTGCTACTTGCCATCCCCAAACTTGATTATTTGGAAATAATACAGGAGACGGCCTGTATAACATTTCATGTTCTCCAGTAATCAATTCTTGTCCTTCGTTTATATTCCAATAATTGTATGCAAAATCAAAATTTATATCTTGTACACTTGCTGAATGTTGAGTAAATTCTTCCGTTTTATCATTTGGAAATGTACATTTTCTCCAGTCATCCACATCCTCATCTAACTGACCTGGCATATTCATTGATAATACCCAATCTCCAATTTGTAAATCTTCTACATTTTTAGACGTACCATCTGCCATATCAATTGGTGTTCCTTCTAATAAACAACTTGGTGAACCACCATAACTATCCACAATAGTAATAGATTTATGTACTTGAGTATGATAATTAGTAGCGTGGTCATTAAATCCATCTGCTTGTTTATCATCAGAATAAGAACAAGAAAGAACTACGGCTTTATTATTAGTTCCTGCTGCAAATGGATCTTCAGCTCCTGTACCTGTATTTGCATTTGAAATTGCTGCCGCTGCAAAGGATGCTGAATATCCTGCTAAAGTTGGTGCTCCCAATATACCATCTGCTACACTTTTACCCCAAGTAAAATGATCATTATTAGCACCTATCTTTGATTTCCATAAAGATCCTGGATTTGCAACATCCAAATAATATCCTTCAGTCGTTTGTTCCCATAAATAAGTGTATCCACCAAGAGCACTTCCACAACTACTAATTGAAAAATAACTCAATCCAGTTTCTTGATGTCCATTTGCATTTGACATTGAAAACTCGGTGGTATACCCAGTCACGGAAGAACTAACTGCTCTTCTTAATTTTCCTAAAAGTAGGTTTTGATTTGCTGTTGTAGCCATATAATTTATTCTTCCGTGCTAGCTTCTTCTTCTGCGTCTGTAGTATCTATATCAGGATTTGCATGAAGTTCATCACGTTCTGTTTGTCTCTTTACATTTTCATCACATTCACAGTCACAATGATCTAATATATCATGCCCTGCTATTGTAGTGAGAGGTTCTAATATCGAACCACATTTTTGGTCATCTGTGCAGTCCACACAACATTGCTTTGCCATTATCTTTCTCCTAAATTAAACAATTTCGTATATAAATAAATATCACGAATTATATATTTCCAACAATTGTTTTATCCATCTATCTTTATTTCCAAATTTTTGATTCAAATATTCTCTTAACATAAACACCCACTCTCTACGAGCACTAACCGATACCTCACAAACTCGTTGCCATTCTGAATAAAATTCATGCATTCCAAATGCTCTATATGGATAATCAAAGTCCATTAACCAATCTCGTGATAAAATTGGTATTTTTCCATAATCTAATGCCTGAAATATAGAATATCCGAATGGTTCATAAATATGTGCAGAATGTGAAATTCCCCAATTTTGTTGATAAAATTTATCCAACATTGGATAATTAAATTTATAAATTTTCCAACCTCTTGTATCCATCTTTAAATTCTTTATCCACCATTGTACATCTATAGGATTGGTACAAACCATACTTGGAATTCGTTGTAAATAATGTGGACATTTTCGTGTTTCCATTCTGGATGCGAATCCAACTTTGTTATTATCCGTTACATCTAAATTATGTTTAAATTCATAGAAATTTGGAATATGTAATAATTGTTCATTTTGTTTTTCTAACTGTGGTGGATCAATACCAATCCAAAATGGATATTTAGCATATTTAACAATTTCAGCTTCCCACGTGGGCTCCATAGAAAAGTGTAAAGAGTCTTTCAAACCTAATTTTGTGTTGGCATTTAACGCATGATTTACATTTACATGAACGGCATTACTGTGTATTTTATCTTTATTAGTAAGAATATATTTATGTGGTGCATAATATCCATGTAGAATATTTATCCTACGAGCCCCATTAAGTAAACTTCCAAATAAATGTAAATCATCACCTTGCCAATAAATATCTAAATCTTTATTAAGTTCTTTAAAAATTTTATCTTGTTCTTCAATACTTGGACGTTCTGGTCTATTTCGATGAATTAATAATACTGATTTTACTTTTAATTTAGGATAAATTTCCTTTATCCAATGATTTACCCAAACATCAGAACCACCACCTACTAAACTTCCACCTCCAGTAGAATAATAAACATCATATATTTCTTTGCCGTCTAAACGACCATTGATAATTCTCATAACCTATATCCAATCTGTATTATTTTCACCTATAAATATTACCATCTTCTGGTAATGTTGTATAATATGTTCCATCTACATTCCATCCATTTCTATTTACTTTTATATATCTAACAACTGCCTTCGGATCATCCCAATCTAATTTTTTATCTCTAAGTTCTTTAATATTATTTTCGTTCCATAAAAATGATTTAGTAACCATAAATTCCGATGGTAATGTTGCAATATTTTTTTCTCGTACTTTTCTTACTACTGATGTTAATATTTGTTCACTCGTACAATCTATATTTTTTTCATAAAGTAAAAAACATTCTCTTATCAATTCCTTACCTGCTAAAGTATTATTAAAAAATGTTTGAGTTCCCCTCCATCGTACATCCCAATAAATTGGCATATTGTGTTTAATTGAAAACTTTCTCATTTCTTCACCACTCTCAAAAACTAAATCTGGTTGATTAAGTTTATCTCCAGCTACAAAATCATATTTTTTACAACATAAATCATAAAATTTATAAAATTCTTTCATTTTCAAAATTTCACTATCTATATCTAAATATAATAGCGGACTATTAAATTTATCCATGGCCTCTTTAAGAATTTTCCATCTCAAATTTATATTTTTCTTTCTACTACCAGCAGATTCAACTCGTAATATTTCGTAATGAATTCCCAATCTATCTAAATTTTCTTTAAGATTTTTAGCAAATTTTGGATAATCATTATTTGGTGTATAATAACTGATTACAATCATTGTGCTTTACCTATATGATTCCAATATGATAAATCTAATTTATAAATATCTTTAAAAAAATCTACTATTTTTTGTGGATTATCTTTAAAAATATTATAAATTAATAAATCATTTGGTCTATTTTTAAAATATGAAATTACATCTGTAGTATGTTCTGAATGTAATAATCTCCACCTTTTTATTGAATTATCCATATCACATTTATAAAATTTCATATCTCTTTCTAACATTCCACCTAAATTTTTAGTAATATGACGTAATCTGGATAAAATCCAACTATCTACATCTCTAATATTTAATATAAACTTAGAATTCGGATATTCTTTATCTAATTGTTTATAATAATCTTTTGGATCTTTAACTATCAGAGAGCCATATGAGGTCATATCAGAAAATACAATAGCATCTTCATATTTACAATCAGAATTTACTTCTTTATTTAATGTAACTCCATCAAACAAAAGTTTTTTACCAAGTTTAATATTTCTTTCAAAAACTTCAACTAAATTTCCATCATCCCAATGGATAGCATTTAATCCATTTCCTTTAAAAAAATAATGTAAAGTTCTTGTTGCAGTTTTATTAAATCCTATTATAAATATCCTCAAATATTAACTACCACCAGCGCCAACGTTCAAGGTAACATCACAATTATCGACTTCACCATTATTTGTAGCTATCATTCTCCAAACTGCTGTATTACCAGCAAATGTTCCTCTATACTGGTGTTTGACTCTCATATAATAATTTGTTGCTGCACCTAACGTAATCGTACCACCCCCACCTGTCCAGTTAGTTGGACTGCTAGATGTTCCAACTGCAAAGTTAAGTTGAAATATTGAACCACCAGATTGGTACGCGAATTCGAAAGTAGAATTTCCACTTGCACCAGCTAATACATATGCTTTATCAGCTGAAGTTGCTGTACCTGATGTTACAGTTACTTCAAAATCGTCTGGTACTGTAGTCCACTCTGTGCCCACAGCTGTGGCTGATGTACCTCTTAATGCAGAACTCCATGATGAACCATTTTTAGCATATACCACAAAAGAATAACTTGTACCTGCGGCCAATCCATCTACTACATCTGAAGTAGTATTAGCTGCAAGTGTACTAAAATGAGTATCATTATAATCAGCATCATTTGCTGTACCAGTTTTGTAATAAATATAATAATTATCTTCTATTGCTGAAACATTACTCCAAGATACTGTAATTGCACCTGAAGTTATACTGCCAAACCCAATACCTGTCGGTGCTTTAGGTTGTGCATTTCCATCTGAATAATAATTAGCCGCTGTCAAATTTCCAGAATTATCAATTAGTCCTACATATCCTGTTATTCCTAATCCACTAAAATCCCACCATTTATTACCCCCTGCAAAATAATCAGTTGGACTTTGAGTATCAAGTATAACTACTGTTCCTGAACCTGGAGTTCCTACATAGTATACCGTAACATTGTATGTACTTGTACCGCCTGGAATAGTAACTTGTACTGCATCTTCTGCGTCATCAAATCCAGAAGTTGCACCACCAAATTGATATCCCGTAAGTTGTACATTTTCATAATCAGCTATAGTAATTGCTTCATCATAAGCAATTGATCCACCAGCATCTAATATTCTTACATATACAGTTCCCACTTGACTTATTACTCCCATATTACAAAGTGAATTATGAGACCATTCTGATTCCTTTGTTTGAGCTCCACCAGTATTATTAACATTTGCCGCATAAGCGTAAGTTCCACCAACATCATTAATTGTAAAAGGCCCTTCACTTCTTTCATATCCACTTCCACCTGTTCCACTATATACACCAACAGTAAATCCTGCCGATGTAAATCCTTGCCAATAAATATTTTTAACAATAAGATCAGTAGTGTTTATGAGTATCGTAGTTCCAGCTTCTTGGTTAGTAGTTACATTATAAATTTTTGGCCAATAGTTTACTGTAATGTTATCAGTACTATGTTCATAAGTTTGACTTGCATTTCCACTAACGGTTAAAGTTGCTGAAATTGTTCCAACTCCACCTCCTGCAGTTATCGTAGGATTTTGAGCAGTTGTACTGGAAATTGAAGCACCTGAAGTAAGACTTGTTGCCCAAGAATATCCTGTGACATTATCCGAATCTGAAGTTACATTCATTACGGTTGAAGTGGTAGAACTATTTAAATTTGTTGAATAAATTGTTGAACTGGCAGGTTGTGGTATATTATTACCTGCATCCAACGTAGGATAAATTATAAATCTTCGTGCACTATTATAACTACTATATTCTGTTGATGTCCCACCTTGAGCAAAATTTAATGCTCTAACTCTATAATAAAATGGGCCGTATGTTGCAGTTCCACTTAACTCACTAAGACCTACGGAAGTTCCAGTTTGATTTGAACCTAATTGTGAATAACTACTATCTCCATCTCCTGAGGATTTTTCAATCTGATATTGATACCTATATGAACTTGCTGCCCAATCCATAGTAAGTGAACCATTATATCCGCCCGCAGTATCTTGGAATGCTCCAGGTGTTGTTGGTGCAGTATCTAAAACACTTATTGTACTTACGGCCGTAGATGTGGGTACATTATCACTCGCATCTCGTACTCTTACATGATATGTTCCCACGTTACTCACTCCTACATCAACTATTGTAGCACTATAAGTTTGGTTTTCATTCGCGTTTGCTGTATCTAATGAATCATTATTTGTTGTTTGAGCTGTAGTAGATGTTCCCGAACCATCCGCTACTAAATGAATATCCACCAATGCAACATTTACAGAATACCAAGCTACATTAATTGTAGTGGCCCCTCGTCTATAATCACCTGAATTGGGTGTCACAGACCATATATTTTGTTGAGTATATATCGTGTACGCCACATCTATAGAATCACTTGTAGAAGTTGTACTGGATCCACCAATGGCTGTACCTGTAACCGTTAAACTAAATGTTTTTGTTCCCGCTGTTCCTGAAAAATTCATAGTTACAGTTGGATCACCACTTCCACCACCACTAACAGTTGTGCCAGATGGTAGTGTCCAATTATATGTCGATGCCGTACCAGTAACCGAGGTAGTTATAGTAACATTCGTGGTTGAAACTCCTGTAGGCGTGTGATTGGAAGAATAACTTCCAAACCCAAAAACCTCCGCAGCACTTCTCGCTAATGATACTGTAGGTCTAACAGTTAATAAATCAGTTGTATTGCTTGTTTGTGAATAATTTGCAGTACCTGTATAACTTATTGTATATACTCCATTGGCGGTTGATGGTGAAAAAGTAACACTATTATTTCCAGTTTGTAATGATGGAGATGATGCAATTGCAACATTTGCACTATTACCAACTACACTCGATGCTGCCATAGCTTGAGTTTGATTTACATTTATTGTTTGGTTACCAGTTGTACTATAACTAAATGCTGGTGCAATATAAATAGCACTTCCTGCAGTAACATTTGTTGCTCCAGATGTATAATGTGCTTTTGGATAATATGTAGCAAGTGATGTACCAGAAGTTAAACCAACTGAAAATGCATTTGTTTGTTCACTTCTCACAAATTGAGAAGTAGAAATGGATTTATCTGCAGAGCTATTATAAGATGTATTAGAATTACTTGTAGATATTCCCATTTTCATAGTTGTTGTTGAAGTAATACCTTCAGATATTGCAGTAACCGTAAATGAAACTCCACTATTAACTGTATAATCAGTTGAAGCAACACCATCAATTGCTCGAACATAACTTACGGTAAAATCTGCTGTTGAAGATATATTATTACGAGCAGTTGAAGGGGGCCCATTATGTTGTACTGCAAATCTTATTACACCTGGAGTATTTGAAATTGTAGCAGTATAAGCATCTTCTCCAGAACCATATGTTCCCGCCATCGTGCCACCATCACCAGCGGTTATTGAAGTTATACTACCTAAAGTAATACTTGACTGAGAACCACCTGAGGTTGTACCAGACACCACAACCGCGGTAATCGCTTCGCCTGCCGCACTTACCGTAGCACTTGTATATCCAGTTGAACCATCAGTTGTTAAGACGGTAGCACCGCCTGTTAATACATCATAATGATTTATATTAGCACCAACTGCATTTGAATAAGTTCCCGTTGTAACAAATGGATAATATAAATCACTAGCTGCCCCAACATCTGGTACTGTTATTTCTACATAAATTGTACTTGCTCCTGGATCTGTACTTCCATAGGTATCTGATACAACTACATTATTATTACTTGCATATTTTAATCCTGCCGTATATGTAGTAGTACCAGGAGGATCCGAATTAACTGTAAAATAAATTCTACCAGTTTCTCCATCTATAAAACCATTATCCATTACAGAAGTTGTACTTACTTTTGCTAAACATGTATCAAAATAAGTATTTGGATAATTTGCACCATAAAATTCAGATATCGAATATGGTGCTGCATCCAGTGCAGTTCTATCATCAGTTTCATTTGGAGTTCCATTTCCGTCTACATCACCTACCGCAGAACCTACAGCAAAGAATTCCGATTCTTGTTTTATAGCTACATCGGATTCGGATGCACCTCGATTACCAATAATATCTCCAAAACTAATTTGACCTGAATCTGTTAAAGCTGCCACTATAACACCTCATATTTTTTTTCAAGTTCAGCAATCCTATCTTCCATTTCATCACGTTGTTTTTGTTGTTCTTTTACTGCCTCAACCAATAAAGGTATTACTTTATCATAACTTACTGTTTTAAATTTATCTCCTTCTTCCCAACCATCAACTTCTTTCACTATACTATCTAATCCATCTACAGCTTCTACTTCCTGTGCAATAAATCCTATATCATGACCTTTATGTTTATAATCACCTTTCCAATCAAACTCAACACCACGTAACTGTAAAATTTTATCTAACCCACTACCAATTGGAATAATATTTTCTTTAAATTTTCTATCAGATAGTGCAGTTGCAAATCCAGTAATATCATCTTTTACTAATAGAGCTCCAGCATTAGATAATCTCATACCATTAGTTCCATTAACATTAAAATTCATTTGATTGGTAGCAGTATGGATTTTATAATCTGTTGAAACGGCTGTGCCCTGTGGTGAAAAAATCAATGTTTTTGCAGTTACGTCAGATCCACTAATTACATCACTATGTATAATTCCATCAGCTGTACTAATACCTTTAACTTTAAGCGACCCTGTTATATGAGTACTACCCAGTATATCAACTGTTTTAGTTTCTGCTGGAGTAACACGAAAATAAAAGTTATCCGCTGATTCTAATGCTGAAGATATTAAAAATACTGCCTGCATCCCACCAGGTGCAATCTCAACCTTTTTATTACTTGGAGTATGAGATTGAGAACTAACATAAACGATAACCTGTTTTATAGCAACAGCATTTGAAAAGCTTTTAGGTACTCCTGTAGGTGTATAAGTTTCTGTTATTCCACCATTTGTTACAACTACATCTTCTATCTGCCAATAATGTCCGAATGGATCAGTCGCGACTGTATGTTGTATAGTAGCAGTTCTGGATAGATTTACTTTGGTGAGAGCTGAATTAGGGAACGTATCAATCATATGTCCTCCAGTAATAGGTATCGTACCACCTACAACTGTGTCATCATCCGCATTTTTTAATACCATATTACCAGTAACGGTGGTATAACCTGCTAATTCACTTCCTTCTCCTTCATCGAACTGAGGTGTATCAATAACAATTTGAACTGTTACTGTGATCTTACTTTTATAAGCTTTAGTACCTCCAGTTAATTGGGCCTCAAAAATACCAGAAGCAGCTACATTTGCACTACTACTGATTGATGAAAGTGTAGCTACACCTGGGTCACTACCAGTCACCTGCGGGAATCCGGCAAATAATTTTGTTCCTGAAAATGTAGAACTTTGGCCTTCATAGAGAGTAATAGTTCCAGTATCCATTCCATTAATTCCACTTAACACATTACTTCCACTTCCAGGGGAATTTGAAAAAGAATTACCACCAGCATTTAAAATAACTGAACCTGGAGTAAAATCAGGTACCATCTCTGCAAAGAAACTACCACTTGTAATTGAAATGTTTGGTGAATTTGCTGTAGAATCTATTATTATACTTCCACTTGTATCGGTTATAGTACTGCCATCAATATTCCAACCCGAAGCAGTGGTCTGACCAATGAATCCTGTATTAGCTTCAAGATGGCCTCTAAATGTACCAGCCGTAGCAGTCATCTTACCAGAAGTATCTACACTAAATGATGGGAAGTTCATTGCAAAACCATCTCCATCATTTCTAATATATGAAGAACCAGTATGGAAACTAAAGTATCCACTACCACTTAAATATATTCCATCCGTTCCACTTGCAGATGGTGGATTAATACCAAGTGATACCCTTCCTGTATTTGCCGTAGTTACATTGAAAGTTGAAGATGAAATTGCCAAATTAGTAGCTGCTA
>Ga0315336_1006348_pt1 | contig 12170 bp, 11 predicted proteins | sample ASW5metaG_FD_204512 | JGI IMG/M metagenome (GOLD analysis project Ga0315336, IMG submission 204512) | Ammonia-oxidizing marine archaeal communities from Monterey Bay, California, United States - ASW #5 | ecosystem: Environmental > Aquatic > Marine > Intertidal zone | place: USA: California...
GCACTCAGCGAGCGGAGGTGCATTCGCATCAGCGCCATGTCAAAGCCCTTGTCCTTCGCGGCAAAGCACATCCCATTGACTTGGCTTGTGCGGCCGATCAAGCCGTCCAAGGGATTGTCCCCCATGAATCTTGGATCGACATTCGCAGCGGGATGTCGGCCAAAGGGGAGGGCGGCTTGCTGCTTCGCTTGGGCTTTCAAATAGGTGCGTCGCGCGGGTGCAGCGAGCAGAATTCGCGGATCCCAGTCGGGATGGTCCGCCAGCCAAGCGAGCGTTTCGCTGCTAAATCCCTGCATGGCGATTTCCGGAAGCAGATCCTCAAATTGAAACCGATAAGAGCGAATCCAGCCATCGGTGAGAATGATGTCGGCGTCGAGGATTTCGCCAGTCATCGGATTAACTCGGCTGGGACCGATCGCCAGCCCGTAGTCGTTGTTCAGCCAGCGGATGAAGTTCCAGCGCACATCCTCCGGATCTTTTTCCATGTGCGAATCGACTTTCTTCCGCGGGTCTTGGTAATTGACCTCGATGGCGTTCGAGATTCCAATGCGTTCAAACGCCTTATTCCAAGACAAGATGCCGGCGCGAACCCAGCGACGGTAACGGACCGGAGTTGTATGCTCGATGTAGAAGGTGATCGGTTCCTTCGGCGGGCTGATCTTGAGTTTCGAATCTGCCTTTTCCAAGTGCCAGCGGTTGATGTACCGAGTGCGGGTTTCCTTGTCTGAATACTTCCCGTAATCGCTGTAGGCGGTGACAAAATAACCAACGCGCTCGTCCGCTTTGCGCGTCTTGTAACCGGCCGAACCGGAGATCTCGCTGATCGAGTAGTGCAGCGTTTGTAGCTTCCCGTCGGACATCGGAACCTCGAAAGCCAATTCGACGTTTTTCGGAAACGCTTTGGCTTTCTTAATTGAATAGAGCCGTGAAGCCACACGGCCGCGCAAACTTGTCAGCGAACGCCGATCGTACGGCATGAAGGGACCGAAAAACGAGGACGCTCTACCGACCAAAAGCGAATCCATGTCGATCACCGGGCCCCCTCCGGGACCCATGGTCACAATTGGAACGTCGAGGAGCATTCGATCGGTGAATATCCGTTTGACAGAGGCTTTCGATTCCGCATCGCCGGTAGAGCGGACTTCAACGTTCGGCGTCATCAGCGCCATTCGCTTGTCGTACCGCCTCCAGTAGACGTAGAGGTCACCAATCTGATAACCGGCGAACAGATCTCCGCTGGCGATCGTCAGGGCAATGAAGTACTTCTTCGAGGAAAAACTCCCTGGCAGCTCGGCGTACATCTGGCCGTCTTTCGACCGCGTCCAGATGGTGTACATGCTCCTCTTGCCGTCAGCGGTCGAGACGACTTTTTCGAACCCCTTCAGTACGTCGGCGTGAGGAGGAAAATCGGGTTTTTTCGCTTGGCAGAACGCCGGTGACGGGAGCAGGGTGGCTGCAAGCAGGCTTGCTACAAGGCCGAGCGCTATTTGAATTCGATTGGATTGATGCATCTTCCGAAATCTCCTCAGGGACCCCTGCCTGCCCATTCGCGCCACAATTTCCGCAAAATCGATAAGCTCTACCAAGCTTCTCTACGTCCCTAAGTCTACATTGTGCTGGATTTTGTTGCACTATCTGCTTGCAGTTTTCGCAGCAGAAACGGGTCCAGCGAGGCGCGTTGGCCTGTGTTTTCCAGTTGTACAGAGACCGATTCTGCCAATTTTGCCGTATTGGGAGCAGCAGGCTGGCCCGGCAGCGGTGATCCGTTCTGCGGGATCGGTCGTTAGAGAATGTCATCGCTCGACGAATACAAGCCGCTTCAACAGTGAGAGACCGCGTCTCGTGCTGCGCGCCTGTCTCTTGCCGGTGCTCCTCAGACACGCCTCACGGTTGGGCAAGACGGCCTCCTCGCAAAGAATGAAGGAATACCACCAAATCAAAGTGGTGATACCTCTACAGCGTCTTACGCTGTTTTATGCCGCGCCGACAGTCGTTTGGTAGTAACTGAGCACGCTTGTCGCCCGTTAAGCGAGGCTACGGCGGAAGTCTCAAGGAACAGACTACCGCGACCGGCACTTATCTCGCCTTCTCGACGAGCGTCCGGCCTTGCATCTCCCGCGAGCCGGAACCAGGAATGGTATTTTGTAAACTCTTCTACTCAACATGCACCACGATGCAGGTGATGTTGTCTTTGGAGCCCCCGGCTTCAGCTGCCTTCACGATGGCGTCTGCAGAGGCCTGTGGATCGTCTTTCTGGCCGAGTAGTTCAGCTAGCGATGGAGCTTCCAAGCCGTCGGTCACGCCATCGGAGCAAATCAGGAACCGGTCTCCACTCTCGGGCCTCAATTGGGTCGCGTTTGTCCCCGTCCCTCCCTCCTTGGTTCCCAGATAACGGACGAGGACGTTGCGGTAGCGGTGTGTCTTGGCCTGCTCCTCGGTAATGGTGCCCGCTTCGAGTAAGGCCTGCGTTAGTGAATGATCCGTAGTAAGTTGGTCCAGCCGGTCACCTCGCAACCGGTAGACACGGCTGTCCCCGACGCCACCGACGTACAATTTTTCGTCGACAGCAACGATAAATGAGATGGTTGTTCCCATGTTGTGAAAGTTGGGTTCGACATTGCCGAGCGCCATGATTTCGAGATTCGCATGCGCGACCGCTTCATCGATGCTCGTCAAAACCTGATCCGTTGGGCCTTTCTCGAAGTCAATTCGCTGTTCCAACTTGCCGGAGATCAATTCGAGCGCGAGTTCGCTCGCTTTTTCGCCGGCGGCCTGCCCCCCCATGCCATCTGCCACGAGAAAATAGCGGCCCTGCGGATCCGCCTGGCAGCGGTCCTCGTTGTTCTCGCGATAGTTGCCGGTTGTGCTGCGGGAACCCCAGCGTAGCTGCGGCATGGTGCTTTCCCAACTCTGCGATACTCTGCAACGGGCAAGGGCGATTCCCCCACAACGGTGAAAATCACCGACGCGGGCAAACGCAACGTCTTTATCGAACAAGTCCAATGCGACAGTCAATGATGCCGGTCACCCGGTCACACCGTCTCTGACTTGCCACAGACAGTCTGCAAAAAGTCAACCACACCCAAGAGGGTGGCACTGACGAAGAGTTCTCCTGCCTCAAATCCGGCGCTCGTTCCGAACAGTTTACTATGGCTTTCTACAAGCCGAAACACGCGATCCTTCGCGGGAGGAAATTGTGTCTGATAGGCGCGAATGGCCTCTAATTTTACCGCCAAAGTGTCCGTAATATCCACGACAAAATGACCGCCGCCGGATGGGATCTCAAGTGAACGAAAGCCCAGTGGATACCAAACCTGCTGCTCTACCACGTGCACCGGAAGATCGTCGAACTGATCGTCCCACTTCGTCAAGCGGGAATAGAAGACCGCAGCATCGGTGATTAGCATGGCCTGCCAATGATCGGGCGATGCCATGGGAGTTTTCCCTGAGATGCCGAGGACGACCCGTGGACGGTAGCGGCGGAACACCTTCGCCAACGCGACACGCGCCTCGAAGCTATCGAACAGTCTTCGATTGGGGAGGTCGAGCGTCTCACGAAAGTGCACGCCGAGTATCTCAGCCGCGCGGGCCGCCTCCGCCAGACGGACTTCGGGTCCGGGGCTACCGGGTGTTGGTTCGCCGTCGGTCAAATCGACAATTCCCACGCGGTATCCTTGGCGAACGAGTTTCGCCAATGTCCCGCCACAGGCAATTTCCACATCATCAGGATGCGCGCCGACGGCAATCACGTCCAAGGGTTCGGGCAGACCGGAAGGCATGACGTTACAGTTTTTCGCTCCGATGATTGCGACTGATCGGACGACGCACATGCTCGCCCGGTGTGGCCAAGTTCAGCAGGCTGATTTCGTCTCGCGGGGGGCCGCCCGTGCGGTCTCGCGAGGCGCCGCGCCTTGCAGAAACGATCGCACCAATGTGGCCAGACGGTGCGATTGAGTCAAGTGCGGGAGAAAACCGCAGTTGTCGAGGTATTCCGTCCGTGCATTCGGGAGTCTTGCTTCGCAGTCCTGCTGACAAGCGCTCGCGATCGCGCCTCCACCCTCCGAGCCGATGAGGAGCACCGGTTGCCCGATGGAAGCCAAGGCCGCCCGACGGTCGCAGTCACGAATCACGGCCGCCTTGCGTGCGAGAACGGATAGCGGCGTCTGTCCTGTATCGGCAAGGAAAAATTGCCAGCGTGCGCGGTCGAATTGAGGAAACCAATGCCGATGGTTCAGTGCAAGGAGCCGGTCATGCAAGGGGATTCGGTCGAATCTGCCAGGCGTCAGTCCGCCGAGAAGTGTCAGCGCTCGTTCGAACATCGAGAGTTGCCGTTGCGCGAAAGCATGCAAAAGAATGGCGTGTTCAATTCGCTGTGGTTGGGACGACATTGCGTTCAACGCGACGAGACTTCCAAACGAAGAGCCGAAAACGGGAAACTCGGCATCACCATGATCGTCAGCCACCGCGAACAGGCCGTCGGTGAATGCGGTGAGCAGTGTCGATCCACGGGAGAATTGCCGTTTGTCACCAGCGTTATCGTCGAAAACGACGCACCGAAAACTCTTCCGCAACAGCCAGGCCAGAGGAGCGTAGAGTTCATGGCTGCCGATAAAGCCGTTCAAAAAGTACAACGGTGGTCCCGAGCCCCAAGTGCGGCCTGTGAGCACCCGGTCGGCGAGCCGCAGGGTCCACGGTCGGCTGTTGTTGCGAAAGGTGTCGAGCATCTGCGCAAACGAAATCGAACCCGAACCGGCGGCCGGCTTCGAGGAGGGAGCAAGATTCGGGGCGGGCAAGTCGTCGGCAGGGCTCTTCGGTTGCTCTGTGACGGCTTCGCCGGAGCAGTGCAGACATTCGGCAGGGCCGTTCACCGGCGCTGCCTCATCCGGTGCGGGAAAGGTGCCGGGATTCGACACTGCCGCGGCAGACGTTTCTTCGCCCAATCGTGGCATCCACTGCCCTTTGCTCTGAAGATTCTCATTAGATCCACCGCGGAGTCTGCGATTCTAGATACGGCCCAACGCACGGGACTTGCCGCAGATTCCCCGACTTCCGAACCAGCATCATCGTAGTGCAAATGGCACGGGGGCGAAAGGCGCGAGCCGTGTCGAGTGAGTCAAACGGCCTGCCGGATCCGGGGGTTTACCCACCAGCGTGCCAGGCGAAGTTTTTGGTGCGCGTCGGATATTCACAACAGCGCGGCTGGCGCCCGCTTCAGGGAGATGGAACGCGGTGAAAGGAAGAGGAACAGCGCCGATGGAACTCTGATGCACCGTGCCGCCGACAACTGATGCAACCGTTACGATCCGCTGGAATAAGGAGTGTCTCGAAACCGGTTTCTCCGCAATCTGGTTCAGCGGCTGACCTATGCTTTACTGATGAAGAATGACGTGTTGACGGTTCGCGCGGACAGTTTCTCCAAATCGCCGTTCATCGAATCTCGGCAACATTATCCAAACGGGGCGGTGTAAGCACATGAGTAAGCCAGATTCTCGCCGGAAGAAACTATTCGTCAATCAGAAATTGCAGGGATACGCGCTGCGACGGGTTGTCGCCTATTGGTTGATCTACCACGTGGTCTTGTGGCATGCGATGTTGTTTTACCACTACATGCAGCACAAATTTGACGTCTTCAGCGGCGCTCCGCCCATCCTATTTGGAGAACTATACGGGTCGTTCTTGCGTCAGCACTATTCCACGTTCGTGTGTGCCATGGCCATCTTTCCCATCATTTTTTGGGACATGCTGCGAACGACACATCGCGTTGCCGGGCCGCTGATTCGGTTTCAGAACGCGTTGCGGCAGTTGGCGCGAGGCGAACAGGTGGGCCGCATTCAGCTTCGCAAGGGTGACTTGCTGACCGACATGGAAGACGCATTTAACACGTTCATCGACAGCACCGGTTCGACATCCGACGCCGCTTTGTCCTCTAGCGACGATGCGCAGACGCAGACGCAGCCACAGTCATCAGACGCGTCCTCGGAAGCGGGAGAGCCGGAGAGCGAGTACGACCAGATTATCAAGGATTTGCAGGCGACAGAGGTGGCTGTGGGGGGTATTCGTTCTGAGTAGTTTGTCCCAGAAGGCCAGCAAATCCGGCGTGGAGCATGCGAGATCGGAGGTCTCGCAAAACGCGGACGATCAACCGGGTGCATGAATGCGATCAGATGTGCTAACGTAATGTTGCCGGCAGGAATTCTCGTGGACAACACCCCTAACTAAACGCCCGCGCGCTTACTCTCGGCCAATGCGCTCGTCGGCTGTGCAGATGAGATCGTAGGCACGCCCGCTCTCGTGAACCTCTCGCAGCTCGTCAAGAAAATCTGGTGTTTGCAGCAGCCGTCCCAGCCGTGCCAGAACCTTCAGATGCGTCCGCGAGTCGCGGCAAAGAACCAGGAAGAAAAGGTCACTCAGGCCGCGTTGGGGTGCTCCGAAGGGAATGCCGGAGAGCGTTCGCCCGAAGGCGATCAGTGATTGCCCCAGCACGTCTGGAAGGGGGTTCCTTGGGTGCGGTATGGCGACGCCGCCGGCGAGTCCGGTGGAAAGGACGGTCTCGCGCTCTTGAACCGCTTTGAGCACGGTGGCCGGCTCCCACAATTGCCAGGTCCGACCGGCGACCTCGACCAGGCACTCAAGGACCGAACGTTTCGTGCGCGCCTCCAGGGGAACTTGCACCGTTTCGACTGACAACAGACTGCCGACGGGGACATCGACGTCCACTTCGGTTGATCGCTGCGACTCCTCGACCTGGGCGAGTTGCTCTTCGCTGAAGGCGTGCATCTGCGTCTCCAGCCAATGCCGAACTTCCGTCGGGTGAAATTGCCACGCACCTGAGACTTTCCGCCCGGGAACCCGGCCGCGGTTGGCAAGTTTCTCGACCTCGCGGCGGTCTCGGCCGAGCTCTTTGGCCAGATCCTCAATCGTCAACCATTCGTGCGACATGCCGTTACCGCTCGCTACCTTCGATGTGTCACCGGAAGACCCGTACTGCACAGTTGCGTGGCCTCACAAGTCAACCGGCTGGCCCGTTTTGCACACGCTCGGGCGAGGGAAACCCTTCGCCTGCAAAATTGTAGCAGCGTTCCGCGGAAAACTCTGCGCTTCGGCGCCGTGTTGTTGCGAAGTTCCTGGTGCGTTCTCGGAATCGACGAGATCCGCTTAGGAGGGGGTCCCGAACCGGCAGCGGTGTGAAGACAAGCCTTAAGGCAGGACGGTCCGCGGTTTCAGTAGGGACAGAGAGCGTCAAACCCGCGCTGGCAGCGGCCGAGCAGTTCGACGTAGTCGGAGCACCAAAGCTCCTCCGACCAGATGTCGATTTCGAAGTAGCCGTCGTATCCCGATTCGAGAAATGTGTGGGTGATCTCACGCAGGGGAATCTCCCCCTCCCCGGGCAGACAGCGATCGACATCGGATCGGGGTGGTTCCCGCCAGTCGTTAAGCCGCAGTGTGGCGACATGCGGGGCGATTTGCTCAATCCGCTCGAGCAGTCTCGGCTCCTGCCAGAGATGATACACGTCGAAAGCGATCCCCAGACTGGGATGATCACATGCTGCCAGCACGTCGAGCGTGGAATCGAGTGAAGTAAGGAACGACCATTCCTGTGAAAACATACGGTGCATTGGCTGCAGCGCCAGACGGATTTGCCTTTCGGCGGCGTCGTCGGCAAGTGCCTTCAGCGCGTCGACGAGCATCCGCTGTGCGTGATTGAGCGTATGGCCCGCTCGCGCGCCGCTAACGATGACCAAAGAGCGCGCATTCAGTCTGCTGGCGACATGAATGGCTTCTCGCGCGTCGTCGATCGCTTCCGTGTAGGTGTGGCCGTGCGAGCCAGTGAAACCGCCCGCCCAGGAGAGGCTCGACACCTCCAAGCCGGAGTCCTGCACCAATTCGATACCTCGCTCTTCGCCAAACTCGGAAAGTTTTGGACGCCAGATGCCGATTGCGCTGATGCCGGCGTCGCGGTAGGCAGAGATGTCGTCGAGCAAACTCCAGCGGTATGTTGTGGTCTCGTTGATCGATAACTTCGATCTGAGCGGAGACCCGGTGCGCTCTGTGGTAGCTGGTGCCTGAAGGCCCGCATCCCGGGGCCTGGGCGTCGAGAGGATATGTTCAGTCACGGTTGGGATCCCGTTCTGTATCACGTTCACTGGATAAAGCGATAATAAATAAAAAATGCCGTTCGAACCGGCCGATTCGGCATACGCTCACGCAGCGCTCTGCTGCAAGCATTCTCTCTTCTCAACTTCGTCGGACAAAGCGAACAAGCGAGACGTTCGAACTTACAAAGAACTTTCGACCGCCCTGCCTGCTGGATCTCAATAAAGAGAGTAGCTTGAACTGTCAAGACCAGCGAGTGGATTTGGCGAATACGACCAGCCGATTCCGAAGTCTGTTGCGGCCGACCATAGCCAACTGTTCCGGCACGCACCCGTCTTCAGCCGGTCGATATCTTGACCGACGGGTCGGAGGCAACATTGACCCAGGTGTGAACGTGTGGCGAGCCGCGGAAATGCCAGACGAACGCCGGTCCTTCCAGCCGCCAGATGTCCCAGACACCATCTTCTCCGGTGTCTCCCGATTGGTAGAACGCGATGTTGCACTTTTCCAGGCCGCCTTGTGTCTTCAAGCAGAGTGCCACTTCATCGCGGTCGGTGGTGCGATACGGTTCGATGAGTGCCGCCAGCACCTTCTGCACGTGCTCCTGTTGATCGCGCGTCAAATCGCCGACGCGAATGCCGGGAAATGCCTCACCCTCTCTACGAAAATGCACGTTGGATTCGCGCGGAGCTTCCCGAACCAACGCCAATTTCCTTTGTCTCCCATCAAGCATTTCGTACAGCTTATTGGCGAGTTGGGCCTGAAACCAGAAGACGTTTCCAGGATGATCGGCTGCCTCGGTGAACGAGCTTGCCGCGTGCCCGTAGAAGATCGGTCCGCCGAAGGCAACGTGGTCGTTGCTGTCGCCGTCGCAGCGAATCGTCAGGTGCCGGGAGGTCATCACAAACTCGAATTTTCCGCTGCCGGGCTTGCCGAAAATGGCAATGCTTTGATCGGTACCGAAGCCGCCGGCGTCGTCTTGCTGCTGTTTCTTGATGCGATCCTTCCAATCTGGCTGGTAAAGCCCGAAAAATATCGCCTCGATGAGTTCCTTTTGATCGGACTTGAAAAAGTCGCCGCCGAGAAGTTCGTCGGTGATATGCCAGTTCGCCTGTACCAGCGAACGAAGCGGCGCCCCGTCGCGGAGGTGATCCCATTCGAAACAGACGCTTGCACGCTGTTCGGTCGAGAGAGAGTCGTAGAGCGTTTTGACGAGCGATTCCGGTTGCTTCGTCTTGGCTCCGGGTTGATCGGCATACAAAGCGGGAGTCAGCGAAGCGGCCGAGGCAGCCGCACCCACGGTCCTGACAAACTGTCGACGCGAAAGAGGAGAGGAAAGTCCAACGTCACAATCAGGACAATGAGGGGGCGGGTACATGAACAATTCCTTTTGAATTTGCAGTGAGGATGGCTTAGGTGAGGAGTCGCAATTCGGCAGCGAACGCGCGTTACAGTATGCGCCAAGAGAAACCGAAAACGCAAATGGAAATTCTCCGAGGCCGGTTTTTCGCGCAGCAAGAGCGTCCCCGGGACAGACGAACGCAGTGTTTTTTCGGCTGAGGGGAAAGTTTCCTCTGCACACGAATCCCTACGCTTCGAGGCGTTTGCGCACGCTCAGCCGGGGCCGGATGATGAGATGAGAAGATTGCGAGCGGTGGATTAGAAAATCCCAAGATGGTCGCGGGCGTCGTCGGTCATGCGGTCGGGCGACCAGGGTGGCGACATCACGAGCTTAATCTCAGCCTCTTCGACGTCGTCGAGACTCTCCAGCACGGTTTTGGCCTGTTGCATGATTTGCGGACCCACGGGGCAAGCGGGGCTCGTGAGCGTCATTTCTACGGCCACTTTCCCGTCGAGTTGCTCGACCTCGTACACCAAGCCCAAATCGACAATGTTGACCATCAGTTCGGGATCCACTACCTGTTTTAACGTTTCCAGCAGTGTTGCTTCGTCGGCCATGGAACTTTTCTCCGGATAACTTGCAAAAGAGAGTCGATGGTTCACACGCTCTCGGGTGCGGCATCGCGCACTGTCTGGAGTTCTACAGCGTCTTACGCTGTTTCGTGCCGCGCGGACAGCCATTTGGCACTACATTTCTTGACTCCCGCGAGCCGGAACCAGGCACGGTATTTCGTAAGTCGCTCTAGTCCTGCGGTCCTACCCAAACTTCGTCGCCACGCATCTCAACTGCGTAAGTCGTTACCGCTTCGGTGGCGGGCATACACATCGCTTTGCCGTTCGTCACGTCGAACTTGGCACCATGTCGGGGACAGGTAATCAGGTTTTCTTCAAGGGGGCCGTCTGTCAGCGGCTGGCCATCGTGCGTGCAAACGTCTTCGATTGCATAAAACTGATCGCCGACGCGGAGGAGCAGCACGGGGGTGTGGTCGACGATGATGGACTTCCGGCCTCCGGATGAGACCTCGTCAATCAGGGCAACCTTTTCGAACTGTGCCATCAAACCCATTCCCGTAACCGCGAATGAAATCGAACCGCCTCAAGATGGACTCGCTCGCAAATAGACGGCAGCTTATTCAAGAGCCGACGTTGGAGTCGCCGGGTTTTGGGATGCTCCATCCCGAAAGTCGCTGCTCGACGGCCGCACTCAATGTCTCGCGGACGGCTTCGACCGGAACGCGGTCGTAGACGCCGTGGAAAAATCCCTCCACAATCATCTGCATCGCCTCGTCCCTGGCTAATCCGCGGCACATTAGGTAGAAGATTTGTTCTTCATCGACCCGGCCTGCGGTGGCCCCGTGTGTGCAGCGGACATCATCCGCTTCAATTTCCAGTCCCGGGATGGCGTCACTGCGGCAAGTGGAGTTGAGTAGCAAAGCATCACTACGCTGGTAGCTGTCGGTCAGCTGTGCTTCCGGTTCCACTCGGATCATGCCACGCCAAACGGCGCGGGACCGATCTCGCAGTACCTGCTTGTGCAATAAATCGGAGCGTGTCTGAGGAGCATTGTGGGTCTGCTGTGTGTAGTAGGAGAGCAACTGCCGATCTGCGGCAAAGCTCACGCCGTTAACTTCCGCTTCTGCTCCGCGCCCGTCCAGCGAAACTTCCTGCCGGATGTGTGCCAAGCGCGAGCCAATGCCGCCGACTGTCCACCCGAGCGAACCGTCCGATTCGACGCGGCCCACTTGATGGGCGAAATGGCAAACGTGCCCGTTCCAATTCTGGATTTGCACGTATTGGAGCCGCGCAGCGCGATCAATTAAGAGTTCGACCGCACCAACGTGCAGACCGGGTGAGTCGGCATCGGCCGACGCGGTCTCTTCCAACAAAGTGGCTGAAGCCCCCTCTTCGACGATCACCAGCGTATGGCTAAAGTCGGCCACCCCCTTGGCCGAAAGAGCGATCAAACTGTAAAGCGGCACGTCGATCTCGACGCCGGCGGGAACATAGAGCACCGTTCCTCCGGTCCAGAAGGCGGCATGCCAAGCGGAGAACCGGTTGGTCTGGGGAGTGACAGCGCGCGTAAGCAAATGCGGTTTGATCGCGTTCGGCTCTTCCCGGACCAAGGCCGCCAAGTCACCGAACAGCACGCCTTTGGCCGACAACGCCTGTTCCAAATCGGCATCGGTCGAATGTCCGTCTACGTGCGAGACGTGGCCGGCGAATTCGGCCCGGCTTCGCAAGAGTGTGTCAAAAGTGGCGTTCTGGTGCGGCTTCGACGACACCGCGAACGCTTCCGGACGAAACGTCCTCAGATCAACCCGTTTGAATTCTTCCGGGTCGAGCGGATTCGCCTGCTTTTCCTGAAAAATGGCGAAAGCGGCCCGACGCGCACCGGTGACCCACTCCGGCTCGTCACGGGTCTCTAAGAACGCTTCGAACGCGGCTTCGTCAAAACCCGCGGGAGTATCGGTTGCCGTCTCAACAGCAGTTCGGCTCATGAGAGTGCTGCCCTGTCCGGGGCTTTCCTTCGGGGTGTTAAGTTCGTGTTACTGCAGGATACCGCTCAATATCGGTAGGGATCGTGCGGACTTCCTGCGGCCGGCAGACGGTCAACGTACAAACTGCCACGTGCGTCGGCGGATGTACGTTACACTTCCTCTGCGGCGAAACGGCCG
>Ga0315336_1006350_pt1 | contig 12168 bp, 10 predicted proteins | sample ASW5metaG_FD_204512 | JGI IMG/M metagenome (GOLD analysis project Ga0315336, IMG submission 204512) | Ammonia-oxidizing marine archaeal communities from Monterey Bay, California, United States - ASW #5 | ecosystem: Environmental > Aquatic > Marine > Intertidal zone | place: USA: California...
GTCAATCTCAGCAAGGGCACCTGCGAAAGCGAGCCCCTGAATATGGATTGGGCCAACAAGTATCTCGGTCAACGTGGCCTCGGCACCAAATATCTGTCCGAGGAAATCGATCCAAAAGTCGATGCCATGTCGCCGGAAAACAAACTGATTATCGCAACCGGTCCTTTGACGGGGACAGCCGCCGCCACTGGTGGACGCTGGTCGGTGATTAGCAAGGGCCCATTGACGGGTGCCATCGCGGCATCAAATTCAGGCGGTTACTTTGGCGCTGAATTGAAGATGGCGGGCTGGGACATGATCATTGTCGAAGGCCAATCGAATAAACCAGTTTATCTGTTTATCCAAAACGGAGACCCGCAATTGCTGGCAGCAGACGATTTATGGGGCCAGGATGTTTGGGAAACCGAAGAAGCCTTGCTTGCGCGCCATCAGGACCCGCAAATTAAGGTGGCTGCCATCGGCAAAGCCGGGGAAACCGGTTGCCGGTATGCGTGCGTGGTCAATGATAAGCACCGTGCGGCAGGACGCTCGGGTGTTGGTGCTGTTATGGGCTCCAAAAATCTAAAAGCGATTGCCATTCGTGGAACCGTCGGTGTCCCGGTCGAAAATCCGGGCGAATTCCTCGCGGCAACCACAGAAGCGAAGAAAGTCCTGGCGGCAGACGCGGTCACTGGCCAAGGCCTGCCGGCCATGGGCACACAGGTGATTATGAATGCCATGAATGAACTGGGTGGTCTGCCGACCCGCAATCACCGGGAAGTTCAGTTTGAAGGTGCAAATAATATTGGTGCCGAGGCTATGATGGCCCCACGCCCGGATGGCACAACCAATTTGGTCAAGAACCAAGCATGTTTTGGCTGCACGATCGCTTGTGGGCGTATCGCCAAAATCCATCCCGAGCACTTTTCGATCAAGGACAGTGGCAAGGAATGGGGCGCATCCGGTGGCTTGGAATATGAAAGCGCCTGGGCATTTGGCGCCGACACGGGCGTCGATGATCTGGACGCCCTCACTTACGTAAACTTCTTGTGCAACATGCATGGCATGGACACGATTTCGTTTGGGGCAACTGTTGCCGCCGCAATGGAGCTGTTTGAAACCGGCGCAATCACCACCAAAGAAACCGGTGGGGTCGAGCTGAAGTTTGGCTCGGCTGAGGCGTTGATCGAGATGGCGGAACTACTCGGTCGGGGCGAAGGTTTTGGTCTGGACATCGGCTTGGGGTCCAAACGACTGTGCGAGAAATACGGTCACCCGGAATTGGCCATGGTGGTGAAAGGCCAGGAGTTTCCGGCCTATGACCCAAGGGCAATGCAAGGAATGGCGCTTGGTTATGCCACCAGTAACCGGGGTGCGTGCCACTTGCGGGGCTACACGGTCTCGGCCGAAGTGTTCGGGGTTCCTGAGAAAATGGAGCCCTCGGCCACTGAAGGCAAAGCCGCGGTGTGCATGGCTTTCCAAAACGCAACTTCAGTCGTTGACTCGGCGGGGATTTGCTCGTTCGCGACTTTCGCGTGGACATTGGAAGACGTGCAGAAGCAATTGGACGCGGACCTTGAAGGAGATTGGAGCCTGGAACGTTTGCTGGAAACCGGCGAGCGTGTCTGGAACCTGGAACGTCAGTTCAATCTGGCAGCCGGGTTGACCATGGCCGACGATACCTTGCCCGACAGGTTGTTGAAGGACGCGGCCAAGACTGGCCCAGCCAAGGGAAAAGTGGCTGAGCTTGGCAAAATGCTGCCTGAATATTACGAGCTGCGCGGCTGGACGCCGGAAGGGGTGCCGACCAACGCAACCCTCGACCGGCTCGCGCTTTAAGGGGCATTTGCGAAGTATACGATGTTAACCGTTCCCGGGTAGCCGGGGACGGTAACGTCTGGTTTGCTTGTGGTCAGATAAGGAACTTGTAATGAAGCATGTGATCGTGGGGGCCGGTCCTGCCGGTGTGATTGCAGCCGAAACTTTGCGTGCGGCGGATACTGGCGCGGATATCACCATCATTGGCGATGAGCCCGAGCCGCCCTATTCGCGCATGGCGATCCCGTATGTGCTGACCGGTAAAATTGACGAACCAGGAACTTATTTGCGTAAAGGTGAGGGGCACTTTGACAAGCTGAATATCAAAGTTGTCCACTCGCGTGCCGAGAAAGTGGACCCTGGCGCGAATAGCGTCACCGTCGATGGTAAAAATGTCAGTTACGACCGGTTGCTGATTGCAACGGGGTCGCGGCCTGTAAAGCCGCCGATCCCTGGATTGGACCTGCCCGGAATTCACCATTGCTGGACTTTGGAAGACAGTCGCCATATTGCGGGCCTTGCAAAGAAGGGCGCCAAGGTGGTGCTGATGGGCGCGGGTTTCATCGGCTGCATTATTTTGGAAGCCCTGGTCGAGCGCGGGACTGAGCTTACCGTGGTCGAAATGGGCGATCGTATGGTGCCGCGTATGATGAACAGGTCAGCTGGCAATATGATCCGCCGATGGTGTGAGAAAGAAGGTGTTACGGTCTACACCGGGACGCGCGCAGACGGGGTCGATCAAGCGGGTGAGGGCCTTAAGGTTACATTGAGCAACGGTAAGACACTTGATGCCGATTTGGTGGTTGTCGCCACCGGGGTTGCGCCTAATACCGAGTTTTTGGACGGTAGCGGCATCAAAACCGATATCGGCATTTTGGTGAACGAATATTTGGAGACGAGCGTTCCAGGCATCTACGCGGCGGGCGACGTGGCCGAAGGTTTTGACTTCTCGACCGGCGCGCGAGCGGTTCAGGCGATCCAGCCTACCGCTGCTGATCACGCCCGGGCTGCAGCCCTGAATATGTCAGGCGCGAGAACTCGCTTCCAGGGCAGCTTGGGCATGAATGTTTTGGACACCCTCGGTCTTATCTCCACATCCTTCGGCTTATGGAATGGAGTCGGCGGCGGCGAACGCGCGGAAGCGATGGATGAAGAAAACTTCCGCTATGTGAGCCTTGAATTTGACGAGGATCAGCTGGTCGGCGCGATTACATTGGGTCACACAGATCATGTGGGCGTGTTGCGCGGCCTTATTCAGACCGGCACGCACCTTGGCGCCTGGAAACAGCGTCTCATGGAAGATCCTACTCGGGTGATGGAGGCATACCTGGCGGCAACCCAGGCGTAGTATTGAATGAAAGTGACCGTAAAGCTCTATGCGTTGTTGGTTAAGTACCTGCCAGGTAACGCAGTGGACCAGACGGTCGAGGTTGAGGTTCCTGATGGGGTCTCGCCCCATGCCGTGCTGGCAAAATTCAACGTACCGCCCAGCGAATGCCATTTACTTCTGATCAACGGGTGTTTCGTCACCCCCGGACAGCGCGACAATTTCGCGATGAAAGACAATGACGCTTTGGCGGTGTGGCCGCCGATTGCCGGCGGTTAACATGACTGAGGTGATGACACGCGAAATGGGATTTACCCATCAGCAGTTGCTGCGAATTCTGCCGAACGCGGCGGCCGGACGGCCCTGTCATATGGAGGCGACTCAGGTAGTCATCGAGGCGGGTGAAGGGCGCACAGTGACGGTTGTGCTGGAGCCCGAACAGGTTCGCAAAATAGCCTCGATTTCGCTGCCGCAGACGACGGTGCATTTCAAGTTTGCAGGATTTGAAGGTGGCGAGGCCGATGCGGAGATGGATCGCCTGTTCATACATTTTCATAAGGGCGGCGGTTGAGCAAGAATGACGGATCATGGGTGAAGTAGAAAACGCACTGATTACGGCGGCCCGGCTTATTCTCACACTGGATGAGGATTTGGCCGAGATTATAAGCCTGTCATTGCAAGTTAGTTTGTCAGCGGTCGCCGTGGCGGCACTTATCGGCGTCCCATTGGGTGGTGCGCTCGCGCTTCTGCGATTCCCCGGCCGGAAAACTGTAATCGTCCTGCTGAACGCGTTTATGGGTTTGCCGCCCGTGGTGGTTGGACTGGCTGTCTATTTAATGCTGTCGCGCATGGGGCCGTTTGGTGTTTTCGGCTTGTTGTACAGCCCGGCGGCCATGATCATCGCCCAATCGGTGCTGGTAACGCCTATCGTCGCCGCGCTAAGCCGCCAGGTGTTTGTCGATTTCTGGACCGAATACGAAGAGCAATTGCGTTCGTTGGGTGCCGGGCGGGGCCGGGCAATATTGACCCTGGCTTGGGACGCGCGCTCAAATTTAGTGCCGCCCGTGCTGGCCGGATTTGGCCGGGCCACTGCGGAAGTGGGGGCGGTGATGATTGTAGGCGGCAACATCGATCATGTGACGCGCGTCATGACGACGACAATTGCGTTGGAGACCAGCAAAGGTAATTTGGCGCTGGCTATGGGGCTGGGCATTGTATTGGTTATGCTGTCATTGGCGGTTAACGCCTCGGTCTTTATGGCGAACGAGGCTGCCACCAGATCGGGCCGATAGGAGGCGAGCGTGAGTACATCCAGTAGTGGTCAGAATATTTTGAAGCCCGTACCGGCGCCCGGTGATTTTCGGGGACCGCGTGTGGTGCCAGGCATCTTGCCGCTCGAAGTGCGGCGGGTATCACTGGATTTGGGATCCCGGCGGCTTTTGGACGATCTGAATTTCACGGTTAAGTCAGGGCCGTTTACGATCATTCTGGGACCCAACGGGGCCGGCAAATCATTGACCCTCAGGTTATGCCACGGCCTTCTGAAGCCGACGGCGGGCGAAGTCCTGTGGCGCGGTATAGCCGCTCGTGAAGTCCCCAAAAATCAAACTATGGTTTTTCAACGCCCAATGATGTTGCGCCGCTCGGTCATCGGCAATATCGAATATGGTTTACGTCTTCAAGGTATGGGTCGGCGCCAACGGCGGGAGCGGATTGCCGAAGTATTGAAACTGGCGGGACTGGAGTCGCTTGCCAACCGGGCTGCCCGCTCGCTTTCTTTTGGCGAGCAGCAACGGGTTGCGATTGCCCGCGCCTGGGCTTTGCGGCCCCAAGTATTGTTCTTGGACGAGCCTGCGGCAAATCTGGACCCGTCGGCCACCCGCGCGATCGAGGGCGTGTTGCGGGCCGTGCACAGCTCGGGCACAAAAATAGTAATGTCGACTCACGATCTACCCCAAGCCAAACGCCTGGCGGATGAAGTTATCTTTCTGCACCGGGGTCGATTGCTGGAACAAACTTCAGCAGATGCTTTTTTTGATAGTCCGGCAACATCTGAAGCACGGGCTTTTATCGAGGGAGAGCTTCTGTGGTGAGAAATTACATTTTGAGTGCTGCACTAGCGACGGTGATCATGATTGCCGGGAGTTTTTCGGCCGCGGCTGAGCGGTTCATTCTGATCGCCAGCACAACGTCCACTCAAAACTCGGGCCTGTTTGATCATTTGCTGCCTAAGTTCACCGCGAAAACCGGGATCGAAGTACGCGTGATCGCTGTGGGGACCGGACAAGCCTTGAAGATGGGTTCGCGTGGGGACGCCGATGTATTGCTGGTCCATGACGCTGTTTCTGAAATGATGTTCGTCAAGAACGGCTTTGGCGTGGATCGCCGGGATGTGATGTACAACGACTTTGTCGTCGTCGGGCCAAGCAATGACCCGGCAGGTGCGACGGAAGCCTGGGACGTTGCGAAGGCATTTAGAAATATTGCCAAATCCGGGGCTGCTTTTGTGTCACGGGGTGACAACAGCGGCACACACAAAGCCGAGCAACGCATTTGGATTGATGTCGGGATCGACGCCGCTCAGTATTCCGGCGACTGGTACCGGGAAGCGGGTGCGGGCATGGGCGCGACCTTGAACACGACCTCGGTAATGGGGGCCTATACAATTGCTGACCGTGCAACCTGGTTATCGTTTGGTAACAAAGGTGGATTGCGCATCGTTCACGAAGGCGACAAGCAATTATTCAATCCCTATGGCGTCATACTCATTAATCCGAAGCGTTTTCCGCATGTGAAAGAAGCGGATGCGCGCGCGTTTATGGATTGGCTGACTTCCAAAGAAGGTCAGGGTGCCATTGCCGATTTTCGCATAGACGGTCGTCAGGTTTTCTTTCCGAACGCGAATTAGAACTCAATGCGCCGCGCGGTAAATGTTTAAAACGGATTTTGCGTTTCGAGGCCCAGGGCGAGGCGTCCGTGCTGTTCCGTGATGCGGTCGATGTGCGCAAGGATATGAAGCGGCATGGCTTGCAAATCCCGATAACGCCGTTCGAAATTAGTGCCTTCGCGTAATCCATTGCCGCCCAGAACCAGCAAAATTATTTTCATAGCTTGGTCGCACAGATGGATGGCTTGCATGCCAGCGGAAGCTTGACGGAAATAGTCGCCTTCTGTCGGCGGAACGTTTGCCGCGATACGTGCGTCGGTCTCCTGCAAAGCGGCGTATACAGTATCCGTGGCCGCACTGATCAAGGCGCGAGCTTTGCCGATATTGACGTGAACGGTTGGGCGATCGGCCACTTTGGTACCAAAAATTGCGACGCGATCCTTAATCCCTTCGGTCATCTCATTTAAAGAGGTTTCCGCAACGCCGGATGCCATTGCGCCCAACCACATTACGGATGTGACCGCCCAATCTTCCCGATAACGCGGGTTAATAACCGGATATTCTGGATCCCGATAAAAAGTACGATCCTTAATACGCCATGGCACAACGTTTGACGCCGATATAACGGGCCCTTCAAAATATACGTGGTCGGTCGCGGACGCGCGGACGCCCATGGCATTCCAGGTTGGATCGATCCGGACGTTTGGGTCGTTCAGTCTGACGATCGCAAAGTCAGGCGAACCCTCTTCGGCGTTGAACGTAAAACCTGTCCAGTCAGCGTATCGGCACCCCGAAGCAAATGACGTGACGCCATTGATTGTAACTTGGCCATCGTCGTAGGCGCCCGCAACATTGGTACCGGCGCCCGCGCCCTGGCAAACCCATTCGCGTTTCGACGTTAGCTCACCCAGAAAGTCCATGTGCTTGGGCCCAAACAGGGCACTGAAATGATGAAACAGGACCAAATGGTTCCAGACCACCCAGGCAGTAGACGTACACTGGGGCGCGATCGCTCGAAGTTCGTTCGCGGTCGCGACATAGCTTCCGTTTGCGCCGGATAGCTCAGGACTGGCGGAAAAGCGCATGATGTCGTTGCGCTTAATCGCTTTTATAAGATCCGTCGAAATTGACCGGGTGCGATCCGCTTCCTCGGCCTGGGCCGCGATGTCATCGAGAAGGGGCGCAACGACTATTGCGTCGCTGTAGGCTCTACCGTTCGGTGAATAAAGGCTTTCTCCAAACATACGCTTCCCCCTTTACGTTTCGGGCTTTGGGTAAAACGGCTACCTGCCTTACAGGTAATAGAAGATCAGATAAGCAGCCAACAGGATCAAGACCCACATCACCATGTCGCCGGTGTGCCAGGTGCGTGCCATGATGCCGTTGGGTCCGTGTGTACGCGAAATCCCGCCGATGATCCCCTTGATACCGTTCACGGTTGCTATTCGGAACTGTTTATCCAACGGCCCGAAGAAGGATAGGAACCCGCGGACAAAGCCCGGCAGGACCTTGCGATACAGCCAGTCGAAGTCCAGGGAAATCGTCAGGGTTCGTTTCATCAAAGGCAGCATGAGGAAGAAAGTAAGGCCCGCGAACAGCAAGAGCTGCAGCATGTTGACCACGTGCGGTACTGTATAAGGCTGGTAGTCCACCGGGAAGGGGAGCATGGCGTACAGGTATTCCGGCCATACCCCCAGACCGATGCACAGTCCTGCGAAAAGGATCATTGCCAGCCGCATGTTCCACGGCGGATCCGGCGGCCTCAAGCCTGAATCCTTTTGGAAAAACACAAACCAAGGGAATTTGATCCCGGCATGCAGGAACACGCCAGCCGATGCCGCCATCAGCATGAACCAAACGAAAATCAGATTCTCGTCCGCGGCCGCTTGACTGATCATGGACTTGCTGATGAAGCCAGAGGTCAAGGGGAAGGACGAGATCGAGAGCGCGCCAACAATGCCACAAACGGCCGTGAGGGGCATGCTCTGGAATAACCCGCCGAGGTCAGTGCACTTGCGCTTTCCAGTCATATATAAAACCGCACCCGCCGACATGAGCAGCAGCGCTTTATAGATGATGTGCGTGAACGCGTGGGCGGCAGCACCATTTAAAGCCATTTCGGTGCCAATTCCGATGGCGGTCACCATGAAGCCAACCTGATTAACGATACTGTACGCGAGGATGCGCCGCATGTCGTTTTCCAGCAGCGCATAGATAATGCCGTAGAAAATCATGAAGACGCCGACGAAGATCAGAATCTCGGCTCCAGGGAAGCCACGCAGCAGCACATACACCGCGGTCTTAGTGGTATAGGCGGAAAGGAATACGGTGCCCGTGTAGGAAGCTTCGGGATAGGTGTCGGACAGCCACGCCGACAGAGGTGGCGCGGCAGCGTTAATGAGGAAGCCGGCGAGGATCAGCGCAGTGCCTAAGGTGTTGGGCTCCATGGCGGTGAAGGCGGTGGATCCGGAATCCAAAACATGCACCAAAATTCCTGTCATCAGTATGGCGCCGCCGAGCATATGAACCAGCAAATAGCGCATGGCGACCCGGAATGTGGTGTCGCCACCTGCCGCGAGTACCACCGCAGTGGACGCTAAAGCCATGATTTCCCAATACACAAACAAGCTTATCAAGTCACCAGCCAGGGTGACTCCGATCGCACTGCCCGCGTAGACAAAGGCTGCTGTCAGCTCCATCACCCGCTTTTGGTTGAGGGCGAACAACCCTCCGGCAAATGTCATAATGGAAAAAATGATGGCAAAGAGACGGCTCAACGCATCACTACGAACCAAAACCAATTCGTAATCGAGGATGGATAGAACCGCGGACGATCCGTCCGGCAGCTGCCATACCAGCGCAAGTGTAACCAGCGGCAGACCTAGGACGACCAGGGGTCTGATGCGCGTGCCCACGAAAGGTATGAGGAGTGCGCCAAGATAAAGGACAAGGCTGGGCGGGAAGTCACTAATCGTCATAATAGGTGTCCTTGCGCTTCAAGACGATGCCAAGCACCTTGGCGAAAAGGACCATAGCCGCGCAAGTAACCAGCCCGTACCACCCGTAAAAGCCGAAGATACCGTCAACCCGAGTAAGGGGATGACCGTGGACGAAGACGTCACCGGCAATCAACAGTGCCAACACGGTTAAACCAACACGCCAAAGCCAACGCACGGTCTCCGGTCTGACAAGCCAGTGCTTTTCTCCCGCTTCGGTCATGGTGTTTGTCCTGTAATGGGCAGCAGCAGGTTGTAGACCGCGTCCGGGAACAGAAATAACATCAGGCAGCCTACACAAGTGATGCCGATTGCGATCAGGCAGGCGACCGGAGCTTCCTTAATGCCAGAGGGCAACTCGCCTGAAGTGTCATCTGGGGTGCTGAGAAAGGCGCGTATGGGAACTGGCAATAGGTACGCGATATTCAAAAGCGAACTCAGCATCAGCACAGCGACCAGCCATATCTGCTGCGCTTCCAAGGCACCCAAAGCGAGGTACCATTTGCTCCACAGTCCGCCCATGGGCGGCAGGCCGATAATGCTAATGCTGCCGATCAGAAACGCGGCCATGGTAAACGGCATGGTACGGCCCAATCCACGCATTTGACTGATCTCTGTTTTGTGAGACGCGACCATGATGGCGCCAGCGCAAAAGAAGAGTGTGATCTTGCCGAATGCGTGCATGGCGATATGCATGCCACCGCCGACAATGGCCAAGGGTGTGACAATCATCGCGCCCAATACCACATAGCCCAATTGACTAATGGTCGAGTAAGCGAGTCGCGCTTTTAAGTTGTCTTTGGTCATGGCCACCAGCGAGCCAAGCAGGATGGTAATGGCAGCCGCAATTTGCAGCCATTGCGTTACGTCCATGTTGCGCAGGAAGTCGATGCCGAAAATATAGACGGTGACTTTCAAGACCGTGAAAACACCGGCCTTTACAACGGCAACCGCGTGCAGCAAGGCACTTACTGGTGTCGGCGCGACCATGGCCGCGGGCAGCCAGCGGTGAAACGGCATAGTCGCCGCTTTGCCAATGCCGAACACGTACATCGCAAGTAAAATACCAACCGTCGGGCCAGCGATATTGCCCTCAAGTATGCCGCCTTCTTGAAATTCCAAGGTGCCGGCGATGGCCCAAGTGCCGATCATGGCGAGCAGCTGAAGCCCGATGGAGGTGCCGAGCAGAATGCCCAGGTATACTCGACCCGCGCGCTTGGCTTCGTCCGTGCCAGCGTGGGTGACAAGCGGGAAAGTACTGAGGGTCAATACCTCGTAGAACACAAACAGCGTCAGCATGTTGCCGGCAAACGCGACACCCATCGTGGACGCAATCGCGATTGCAAAGAAGGCGTAAAAACGGGTTTGGTTTTTCTCGTGGTGACCGCGCATATAGCCGATGGCGTAAATCGTCGTAACGATCCACAGAAAGCTTGCGATCAACGCGAACATCATTCCAAGTGGCTCGACCTCAAACGAGATGCTGAGGCCCGGTAGCATTTCGAACAAAGTGACCGCAGGTAACTCGCCCGCAGTAACAGCCGGATAAAGACTGGTGACGGTCGCGAATAAGGCGCCGGCGGTAATCAGCGTGACGGTCTCGCGCAAATTAGGGCGGCTGCCGAAAAGGACGATTAGCCCTGCACCCGCGAGCGGAATCGACAGGGAAAGGAGAATGGCTTCGTGCGCGGTCATCCGCCTTCTCCCATGAGGTAGGCGGCGGCCGACGAGGCCACGTCGAGGGTGTGGGTCGCGTCGATACCGAAGTAGATGCTAGCGCCGATCAGCAACCAGGTTGGGATTAGATAATTTAGCGGAGCTTCTTCGACCTTCCGGCCTTCCGGCGCTGGTTGGAAATAAGCAACCTCGACCACGCGCCAGACGTAAATCACGGCCAGCAGCGAACTGGCCAGAATGAGAAAAGCGACCGGCCAGCTGTCTTTTTCAAGAGCTGCCAAGATCAAATACCACTTGCTGACGAAGCCAACCGTCAAGGGAACGCCGATAAGGCTGAGGCCACCGGCGACAAAGGCGGCCATAGTGAACGGCATCTGCCGCCCAAGACCGGCCATGCTTTGAATACTGACCGAGCCGGTGCGCAGCAGTACCGCGCCCAACGCCATAAACAAACCGCCTTTGGTGACCGCATGATTAAACAAGTGAATGACTGTCGCAGTAATGCCTGTGGTGCTCGCGAAGCTGATCCCCAGAACCATGTAACCCAACTGGGCGATGCTTGAATACGCCAACATGCGCTTCAGGTTTGTTTGGAAAATTGCCACCAGCGAGGGGATGAACATAGCGATCACGGCAAGCGGCAGCATGAAACCCGAGAGCGTCAGTTCCTCGAATACATAGTCAGTGCCGAATATTGTGAACAGGAACCGCAGCAGTACATAAACCGCAACTTTGGTGGCGGTCGCTGCCAGGAACGCGGTCACCGCCGACGGCGCGTAGGTGTATGCGTTGGGCAGCCACAGGTGAAGCGGGAACAAGGCGAGCTTCAAGCTAAGGCCGACGATAATGAAACCGAAGCCGGCGAGTACGGTGGTGTTGCCCGCCAAGGGCACCAGACGCACCGCCAAATCAGCCATGTTGAGCGTGCCCGTAACCATATAGAGCAAGCCGATGCCGACGACGTAAAAGGTGGCGCCAATTGTGCCCATGATCAAATAGGTGAGCGCCGCGGTTAAGGCCCGCCGGTCATTGCTTGCCCCCAAGCTGATCAGCACATAGGACGATAGCGACGAGATTTCCAAAAACACAAACAGGTTGAAAGCATCACCTGTGATGGTGACCCCCATCAATCCGGTCAGGCACAGCAGATACAAGGTGTAGTAATGGGGTTGTTGGTCACCGCCGATTTCCGCCTTTACGCTGCCGTGGGCGTACCACATGACGGCGGCACTGATCGCCGACACGATCACCAGTACGAAGGCATTTAGCTGATCGACCCGGAACTCGATACCCCACGGCGGCGGCCACCCACCCATTTCGTAGGCAATTGGCCCCGTGGCCATGACCTGACCCAGCAATGCCATTGCCATCACAAAGCATGCGACACTGACGGCGGCTGCAAATATCCAGGCAATGCTTTCGCGTCTGAGCAACGAACACAGCGGCGCGGATATCAAGGGAACGATAATTAGCAGGACCGGCAG
>Ga0315336_1006351_pt1 | contig 12165 bp, 9 predicted proteins | sample ASW5metaG_FD_204512 | JGI IMG/M metagenome (GOLD analysis project Ga0315336, IMG submission 204512) | Ammonia-oxidizing marine archaeal communities from Monterey Bay, California, United States - ASW #5 | ecosystem: Environmental > Aquatic > Marine > Intertidal zone | place: USA: California...
GCTTCATGTTCTCTTACCTCGTGATGTACAGCGTCGGCGGGCGACTTGCTGACATCCTGGGCTTCCGCCGCGCGCTGTCGCTCTACATCGTCTGGTGGTCCGTAGCCGGAGCCGCCCACGGACTTGCAGGCGGCTTCAAATCGCTTGCGCTTTCACGTTTCTTGCTAGCGGTCGGCGAAGGCGGCGTCTGGCCGGCAGCGGTCAAAGCCGTCGCACATCGGGTGCAAGGCCCCACACGCTCGCTTGCGGTCGGCATTGTCAATTCCGGCAGCAGTCTCGGCTCGGCGCTGTGCGTCCCCCTGGTGGGCTGGCTAGCCGTTACGTGGGGATGGCGAGTCGCCTTTGCCGTCACTGGCCTAATGGGATTCCTGTTATTACCCTTCTGGCTCTCGGTCACGCGCGGCGCCCAGAAGTCTGAGCCAGCAGCCGAAAAACAAGCCACCCTGCCGTGGCTCAAGATCATCCGTTACCGCCAAGCCTGGGCCCCGTTCTGTGGACGCCTGATCAGTGCCGGCGTCTGGGGCTTCTTCGCGTTCTGGCTCCCTGAATATCTCAGTCGTGAACGGGGCCTGGACCTCTCGGAAATCGCTGTCATGGCTTGGATTCCGTTCGTCGCTTCCGCGGTGGGCGACATTTTCGGCGGGGGCGTGGTGAGCTGGCTTGTCGCACGCGGCTGGAGCATCAACCGAGCGCGCAAAACTGTCTTGTGCGTTTCGGGCGTGATGGCCTCGTCCGGAATCGTCGCCGTTTACTCGTCGAGCCTTTGGGTCGTCATGACGAGCCTTGCGGCCGGCGCCCTCTTCTTCAAGATCGCCTCTGTCAACTTCCTGAACCTGCCCGCGGACTTTTTCCCTCCATCCCACGTCGGCACCGCATTCGGATTTTCGGGAACCGGCGGCAGCACCGGTATCTTCCTGACCAACGCCGCGATCGGTTGGGTGCTTGACGCCACAGGAAGCTACGAGGCCGTGTTGATTGGAATCAGCATGATGACTCCGATCGCGGTTCTAGTTGCCCTCTTGCTCGCCGGACGAATCGAGAGGATTCAGACGGCCTAACGGCTAGACCCGGACCGCAAAACTGCCGCCAAGTTCGGCCTTAGCTTTTCGTTGAGGACTTCTGGGCCGACGCCAACGGCGCCAGGCTTCATATGAGTGCCCAGCCCCATAGCGACACGGGTCCCCCACTCAATTTCATCCATGAAAGACCCTAGGCCCTATGAACACGAGGTCAAACGGTCGTAGTAGGGGGACAATCGGCGTCATGCGTTCCAAGCTAAAGCGTTTCGCGACCGGGGTTGTTTCCTTCGTCGCGGTCATGACAGTTCTACACTTCCCGTTCAGCGTAGATGGCCCCAAGATTCCTACCGAGCTCATCCACGATGCCGACTCGTTCTACGAGGCCGCATACACCTCAACCGAAGACGGAGCTGATAGCAAGTATGTCAACACCGCTCAAAAGGCAGGACACCTCGAAGACATCGAGCCACGCCTGCGGAAGTTCGTTGCCGAGCACCACCTGCAATCAGCGAGGGCTCTAGAAGTCGGCGCGGGTAGCGGAACCCTTCAAGACGTCGTTGATGACTACACCGGACTCGACATCGCCTCGAGCGCCGCCCGCTTTTTTCACAAACCATTCGTACACGGTTCGGCCACTGACCTGCCGTTCGAAGACGACTCGTTCGATGTGGTTTGGAGTATATGGACGCTGGAGCATGTGCCCAACCCCGAGCGCGCTTTCGCTGAGATGCGTCGTGTCGTCGGCAACGGCGGCAGGCTCTTCCTGTATCCGGCCTGGAATAATCCGACATGGGCTCCAAAGGGGTACCCCGTCCGCCCTGACAACACCCTGACGGCGACCGAGATCGTCGCCAAGTACAGCCTGCTCATCCGTGAAGCGGACTGGTTCAAGACAGCCCATCGCATCCCCGCTCGAGCCCTTAGGAAACTAGCCTCAATGACGGGCCGGACGCAGTTGCGCTACCACACGATGGAAGGCAATTTTGACACCTACTGGATGCCGGACTCCGACGCCATCAACTCGATCGACTGCTATGAAGCCGCGCTTTGGCACCAGACCCGCGGCGACGAAGTCACCGTGCTGGGCAAGGATGCCGGCGGGGTTTTCGGGGGCTGCGGGCCAGTGGTCGTTCGGGTGGTGAAGTAGAAACCTCGGTTGGAGGCCGTTGACGAGACGGTCGTCTAGTGGCGTGACCGCGGGTCGGCACAGCGAATGCACACCGGGGCTTCCGGGCGAACGGCAAGCCTTGCCTCGGAGATCTCCTCCTCACACCGCGTGCAGTACCCATAGGTCTCGTGTTCGATGCGTTCCAAGGCCAGGCCGACCTGCACTAGCCGAGTCTTGTTCCGCCTCTTGATCTCGAGCGCCATCTGTTGCGCCTGCATCGCATCTTGGCGCGTGAGGCGTCCAATGGACGGATCGGGCTCGACCGGTCTGGAGTCGTCCGACTCGGCCTCAAGTGAAGCCTGCAACTCGTCACGCAACGCGACAAGTTGCAGGCGGAAATGTCCGATTCTCGTCTCGTCCATTGATTTGAGCCCACTGCCAGAAGCGAGGCCAAGAAGTGGTTAGAGATCTCAGCCCCAACGAATCATGCTTTTGCCTGCGGATTGCTGCAGACGCTTGGATTCAGTTCACTACAGTATCTCTTAGCGGATCAATGTCGGGCTTTGATTTGGCCCAGGCGCGGGCGAACCGTTCTGCCTTTGGTTTGCCATTTGCCAGCGCCCTTGAGGTGAATATCCTGACGGGACGGTCTTGCGCTCCACGGATCCTGAGATGGTCAGCCCGGGGGGGCGCTGCTCGGCTATACTCCGTACCAAGGGCGCGAGCGACAATCTAGGTATGAGGCCTCGCACATTTCTTGAGTTAGCAGTGCGCGCGCGAGGCGCCCTGTGTTTGGCGCTGGTGTTTCAGGCAGTCGCGGGAGCTCAGTCGCCGACTTTGCCCAGCGCGTTTGTGGGTACATGGACAGCCCGTGTTTCCCAGTCGCCGGACTTCGACTATCTCACCGTGTTGCGGCTGGTAGAGGGCCCGGTCAGCACCATTGAATACACCGACCTGTCGTGTGGCGGGACTCATACCGTGATCAGCGCCGCGCCCAATGTGGTAACGATGCGCGAGAGGATCACCTTTGGCCCATGTCTTGACAACGGTCTCGTGGTGCTGAGGCTTCAGGGCGATACGATCGATTACCAGTTCAGCCATGAGACCGTTGTCGAGGCTGTTGCTACGGGCACATTCACCCGGCAATCGGGCCCGCCATCAGGTGCGCCGACGCTTGGCTTGTCGCGGCAAGGATTTGTCTTCAGAGCGCAAGACAGCGTCGTCCGACAGGAGTCGCTCGAGATCGCGAATCGTGGAGGAGGAGAGCTGCAGTGGTCGGTCACATCCTCGACGATCGAGGGCGGGCCTTGGCTCTCGGTGTCTCCCGCCGACGGAACGACAACAGGAGGGCAGCCGCCGTCGCCTGTCGAGGTACAAGTCGACCCCTCAGGCCTAGCCCCTGGTGACTACTACGGAAGACTCACCGTCAGCGCCAACCCCGGGATCGCCTCGCAAACGTTGACGGTTGCCGTAAGAGTGGTGTCTGGGGATGCATTTGTTCCCGTTCAGGTGGAGCCCGAAGGTTTTCTATTTGTCCACACGCCGCCGTTGGGAGCCGCATCGGAACCGTTGACGTTCACAAACCCCGGCTCAAGACCGGTCAACTTGCAGGTCGAGGCCTCCTTCGGAGACGGTGTGCCGCAATGGTTTGTGCTTCCGGCGTTGGACGAGGTTTTGGCGCCGGGCGATTCGCTAACCATCGAAATCCTGCTGGCGTCGGACTTCGCGCCCGCTGTACGAAACGGCGAGGTTCGAGTCACGAGTTCCCCGACTGACGGGTCACAGCCGGAGAGTTCCCAGCGGATTGACATGCGGCTGGTCGTTGCGGCGGGGTCGGGAGGAGCGCCCCTCACGCGTCAGCAAGGGGTTTGCACCCCTACTCGGCTCGTGCCCGTCTTTACGAGACTGCCGCTAGATTTCCAAGTCGTTTCTGGCTGGCCGATTGCGATGGAGGCGGCAGTTGTCGACGACTGTGGGGCGGCCCTCACCCAGGGCGTGGTGACGTCGGAATTTTCAAACGGAGACCCACTCGTCGCCTTCGAAGGACTCGGGGAAGGACGCTGGGTTGCCACTTGGTCACCCACTCCGACCGATGCTGGAGTCACGGTTCGGCTCAGCGCGGCCAGCCTGGCAGAACCCCCAATCGAGGGAACGGTTGAAGTTGGCGGCTCCGTTCCCGAGAGTTCGGCGGCGCCGGTTCTGGGAGCGCCTCCTCTCAGTGCGATCAGCTTCGCACGCGACCAGCCGATCAGCCTCGGTGCATACGCGGCGCTGTTCGGCAGCCAGTTAGCCGGCTCGTTGACGGTAGCCGACAGCCTGCCTCTGCCGGATAGCTTGAACGAAACGGCTGTGTTTATCGGGGGTCTCCCGATGCCGCTGCTGTTTGCGAGCGCCGGGCAGGTCAATGGAGTTGTGCCGTACGAACTTGCCGGCGGCAGCCTCTATTCGGTGCTGGTGCAAAGTGGCGGAGCGCTCTCGGCGCCGCTACGGGTTCTGGTCGCCCAAGCCCAGCCGGCGCTGTTTTCCAAAGACAGTAGCGGCGGCGGTCAAGGCCTCATCGAGAGGGTCAGCGCGGACGGGAGCCGGAGCCTTGCCGAGCCCGGCACTCCGGCGCGTCCCGGTGATGTGCTGGTGATCTACGCGTCGGGGCTAGGGCCTGTTACGGGCGACTTCAGCACTGGAGATGCGTCGCCCACGGCGCCGCTTGCTGAGACGGTCGAGCCGGTGAGCGTCCTGGTGGGAGGTGCGGTTGCGTCGGTTTCGTTTGCGGGACTCACGCCTGGCTTTGCGGGACTCTATCAGGTAAACGCAGCGCTACCGGGAGACGCGCCCGTCGGGGACGCTGTCCCGATTGTCGCCAGTGTGAACGAGGCGACGAGTCCGTCGGTGACGATTGCGGTTGGGCGCTAGGGCTCGCGAGTTAGATCTTGGACATAACGCGATCCGCCGCCAGGCGACTCTCACGACAGACCTCGTCCACCGGGCGCGCCCACCACTTCGGCGAAAAAAGCTCGACCATGACGGTCCGAGAATAGCCCCGGGACTCGAGCTTCTTCACCATTTCAACTAAAGGGATTTCCCCGGTCCCAGGCATATCACGATCGGCGTCCCCGAGTAGCTCGCGCGGTTTCTCGGCGCCCACATCATTGATGTGGAAGTTGTGAACCTCGCCCGATCGTATGTCGTCAATGTCTTGCAGCTTGCCGCGCCCGGCCCATATATGGAAGGCATCCGCGCAAACCTTCAAGTTGGGGTGATTGACCTGGCGCATCATCCACAACGACGACGGGAGCGTGGAAAGAAACGTCGAGAACTTCAAGAACTCGATCACGACGACCACGTTGTACTCAGCCGCCAGCTCGGCGGCCTTGCGGTAGTTATCAACCGCCTGCTTGAAGTGGTCGATCGTCACCCCGGACTGGCGAATGATACAGGCGCAATTGGTAAGCTCAATGCCCAGCACGGCTGTTCGGTCGAGATTGCGCTTGAAGGCCTCGAACCGTCCCGCAAGCTTGTCATCAGGAAAACCCAGCGACGGAGCGAGCTGCGAACCCAGAGGCTTTAGCCCGTTGTCGTCGAGCATCGTCTTGACGTCGGCCATCGAGTACTTCTTCTGCGCGTCGACCTTGCGCAACAAGACCTCAACCTGCCGGAAGCCATGCTTCGCGATCGCCTCGTAGTCTTGTTTCAAGTCGGAGTCGCACTTCCACACAGTGGCCTGGTGCATGCCGACTTCGAGCTTCTTCGACTGTGCGGGCAGTGCGACTGCCGCCGAAAGCAGGACGGAGCGGCGCGTCATGCTGACAGCCCGGCGCTACGCAAGTAGTCGACCACCGAATCCTTGCAAGTCTGCGATGCTTCGTAAGCGTCTTCGGTCGCCCAGCTGTCCATCTGGAACCAGCCTTCGAACCCGCCCTCGTGCAAGATCTTGCATAACTTGGCGATGTCGTACACGCCCTGCCCGCACGGCAAGTGCTTCGAGGTTCCCGCGCCGCCGTTAGGGAACGGGCGCAACGTCGAGTCGCCGTCGCAGAACTGGATGTAGCCGATACGGTCGACCCCAAGCTCGATCAACAGGTCTTCCGGCTTGCCCTGGGCCCCGCCCAACACATCGAAGTGGCTGGGATCGAAGATGAGCTTCAGATCGGGAACGGCCGCGAAGAGTTTGTGATAGTGCGACGGCTGGTTGATTAGCAGCGGCGGCTCGCCCTCGATCGAGATCGGAACTCCTTGATCGATCGCATAAGAAACTACTGGCTTAACCGCACGGGCGAAGCGCTCGATCATCTCGTCCTCTTCGAGACCCCTCCCCGCGCCCCGGCCCGCCGGCCATAGGCCCATCACGTCGCAGCCAAGCTTGACAGCCAAGTCGACGTAGCCCTTGAGGGCGTCGGTGTATTTCGCTCGCTCGGCTTCGTCGTCGGAAACCGGATTCACACCGTTCACTCCCGCCTGGATCGAGAACACCTGCAAATCGTACGACTCCACCTTCTGCCGCATCGCCTTGATCGCCGCGTCGTCGGATGGATCCGGGTAACCCTCCTGCCAGTTGCGCCACAGCTCGATGCCGTGGAAACCCTGGTCGCGACCGAACGCTAGGATTTCGTCGTAATCGTATTTCGTGCCGTGATGGGTCTCCGACGACCCGAACCCGTTGAGCCCGATCGCCAGTTTCCAAGGGGAGGGCGCCGCAGCGGCCTCCTGGGGCGCATCGGTCGGAGACGAGCAGCCCAAGACTGCGAGCTGCGCCAGCAAGGTTCGACGAGTGTATTTGTTCATGGGCAACCAGGTTTCCTACTTCAGAGTGTTCTCGTACCAGACGACGTTCTGGCTGTTTTGGCCCGCGATCAGCACGTCGAGGTCTTTGTCGTTGTCCATGTCAACGAGTCGGATGTCATACGCCGCTTGATCTTCGTTGATGTGATGAGTCGTGAACTTGCCGTTGCCATCGTTCTCGAACCAGGCCGCGATGCGACTGTCTTTGGCGCAGGTCACGGCGTCGACGTCTCCGTCTTGATCGATGTCGCCGAGCGCCAGATCATGTGGGCCGACCAAGTCAGCGTTAATCTCGTGCATCTCGAAGTCTGGCCCTTCCATCCACAGGACGCCTTTCCCATGGCCTCGAGTCGCGATGAAATCCATCGTGCCGTCGCCGTTGACGTCGGTGGGAAGGATATTGGTCGCGCCGAGCTGATTCACCGCGAGTGTTCGTTTGAGCCACGGCGTCGAACCGTCGGTGGGCTGCTTCCACCAGGCGAACCAGTTGCCGCCGGGAGCATCCTTGCCCGCGGCGGAGATGTCGGTGATTCCGTCTCCGTCGATATCGCCGACCCCCATGTAGTGGCTCAGCCCCGGAGCGTCGCGGTCCGCGAAGACATGGCGATCCCACTCAGGCGCTTGGCGGGGATTCTTCGGAACGCTCCACCAGACGATCGAACCCGGGAAGTCGTCTTTAGGTTGGGCGCTATTGCCAACCATATCCATCCGGCCGTCGCGATTGATGTCGCCTAAGATCAGTCCGTGTGTTCCGTTGACCTTGTCGTCGACGATATGGAAGGGCCAAGCGTCAGTCGTCGGATCTGCCGGGCGCTCAAGCCAGAAGACCGGGCCCGGCGAGTAGACTGCGCCGATGTAATCGGGGTCGCCGTCACCGTCAACATCCATCACCTCGCTGTGGATCGTGTTGTGGTTCTTCTCGAGGATGATCTCTTGCCAGTTGGGCGCGACGTAGAGCCGCGTGTCGCCGTGGCCGTCGGTGATCACGTCGGGCAGGCCGTCGCCGGTGAAGTCCGCGGCGATCGCCGTTTGGCACATGTAGCCTTCGGCGATGACGTGGCGGGGCCAATTGTCCTTGGCCATACAGCTAGCGGCGAAAGCGATTAGAAGTGCGGCGATTCGTGCGCGTGGAATCCACATAGTCACGCTCGACACTCTAGCAGTCGCTTCAGATTCCCGCCGAGGATCGCTGCGGCGGCTTCGTGTTCGACCTCGAGCTCGCGCATGATTGCCGTCTGTTGGTCGAACACAGGCCGGTTCCAGCCGCGCGGGAAGAACGACGAGTCCGAGCCAAATAGGAGCCGCTCGGGGCCGTAGATCTCTAGCGCCTTCGCGAAGACATTCTTGAGGGTGATCGAGGGGGTCTGGTATTTGACCCAGGAGTTGCTGCTCGAGGTATCCAAGTAGACGTTCGCGACGAGGTCGCCCAGCATCAACGTCTCTCGAAAGTAGCCGGCCCCAAAGTGGGGCAGGACGAAGTTCACCTTCGAATGCTCGAGTGCAACGCGGTGAAGGTCGATGGGGTTCGAACGGCTCATGTCGAACTTCGAGGGCAGGCCGAGCTTCTTGCGCACTCCGACCGTGAGGACGCCCATGTGAACAAACACAACCGTCCCTGGGCGCTGAGCCGCCAAATCGTAAAGGGGCGCGAGCCTTTCGTCTTGAACAGAGAAGCCGAACATGGCTGGGAATAGGCACAAGCCCTTCAACCCCAACTCGTCGAAAGCCCGACGAGCGCGCGCTTCGGGATCTGGAGCGAGCGGGTTGAACATAAAGTGCCCGTGGAAGCGATCTGGCTTGGCGCGAACCACATCGGCCGCCGACTGCTCATCGCCAGGCACGGACGCCATGAGGACCGTGCTCGAAACCCCATGGTGGTCGAGCTCGGCGGCCCATCGCTCGGCGAGTGAAGCGTTGTCATTTGGGAGATCCCAACCAAGACCTTCAACCATTGTTTCGAGCGGTTTTTGTTGGCCTGTTTGAAGCATCTGACGATGCAACGCTTCAAACAATCCTCTCGAAAAAAGGTGCGCGTGCGCGTCGGCGACTTCGATCTCTCCCCATGGTGTTTGCATGGGCCCATTATCATTGAGGTTTGCCGTCCAACTGGGAAGAAAAGATCGACAGCATCGTGGCCGGACGCTGGTTCTTCCTCTTCTCGTCCGTTGTTCTCGCCGTTGTTGCGGTCCAGCGCGCTATCGGAGGCGCCTTTCTGCCGTGGTACGACGTCCGGCTGGCCGCCACTTTTCGCATCCGTGAGTTCGGCGAACTATACCCGAGCGCCGATGCCGGAGCGATCCTGTGTACGCTCTACCCGCCGCTTGCCCACCTGTTCTATCTGCCGGCGACAGTCTTCTCTTCGCCGAACGCGGCGCTGATAGCCGGTTCGTCTCTCGCGATCGTCGCGTGCTTGGCAACGGTCGCGTGGACGATCTTCTCGGCAGAGTCGGATGAACGCGGCCTTCGGGGACTCGTGTTCCTGTTCGTTGCGTGGCACATGGTTTCGTCGCGCTTTCTTATGGGCGCCTGGGGGATCCATGCCGACGCCCCCTCTCTGGCGTTCGGCGTTGCGGCTTGCGCTCTGGCTATTCGGGGCAGGCCCGTGGCGGCCGCGATTGCGGGCTCTTGCGCGCTTTGGTCAAAACAGACCGTGGGGCCCTTTTTGATTGTCCTTGCCGCATACTACCTGTTGCGGGGGGACCGGCGAGCGCTGCGCCAATTCATTGCTACTAGCTTCGGCGTCAACATGGCCGCAGTGGCACTGTTCAGCGCTTGGTTTGGGTTTGAGAATCTGCTGTTCGGATTGTTCGGAGTGACCAGCCGTCAGCCGATCAACCTCCTGTCAGCGTTTCGGCTTGATGGTGCGATCACGAGTTCTCTCGATCTCATAGTGCTTGTCGCGATCATTGTGTTTGCTGCTGCCGGCTCCCGCAAGACCATTGCTCAAACTCTCCCAACTAGTGTTTGGCTCTTTCTCGGAGCGGCTTTGGCCTTACTTCCCTTGGGCGCTCTTGGCCGGATGAAATATGGCGGCGACATAAACAGCTATGGCGCGGCCCATCTTTGTCTGCTTCTGGGGCTTGCGTTGGGCGTGCTTGCCGTTTGCTCGGCGAAGAAGGGCCTTGTCCGCGCGGTCCGCCTGACGCTTGGGGTAGTCGTCGCTCTCCAGATGATCAATGCGGCGCCCGGAATCGTGCAGCGCAAAACCGACCTCGCCAAGCTCGAAACAGCCGGCTCGCAAATGGCGTTTCGCTTCGCAATCCGGCATCCCGGAGAAGTGTACTTCCCGTGGTATCCCATGGCCTCGCTCATGGCCGACGGCGAGCTTTACCATGCCGGCTATGGTCTGTTCGACTGGGCGCTGGCCGACTTGGGCGTGCCGGACGAACGTCTCCGTCACCACCTGCCAGACAAGCTTCGCTACGTTGCGTTCCAGCAGTTCAGCCAAGAGGCCGACCGCGAAGTGATGAGGCGCTTGCCTGGGTTCGGCTGCAAGGCGGAGGTAGAAGCGCTACCCGCTTGGACAGTTTTCGAGCCGTGCGAAACTTCTACCCCGAAGCCTTCCGTTCCCTCCAGCAGTGCGACAACTTCCACGAGGGAGTAGGTCGTAGTAGGCCCTTCACGGGTAGGTGGGACTTAGCGTGTCCAAGGTACGGTCGACTCACTCCAGAAAATTCTGTTAAAACGGCTGCCAGAGGTGAACAGATCGCTAGAGCTACTAGAGGTTCGCTCTCTGGTCTCACTTCGGACGAACCCCTTCCCCTGAAGCGAGCGCGGCGACTTAGCCTAGACGCCCATCTGCTCCTCCAGGTTGTTGAGGCACAGGTCTTCCCGCACCCGCCGGTCTCAGGTCCAGCTTGACTCAGTCGTAGATCGGTTGCTTGGACGCCGTTCAAACCAGAGCGTAGAGTCCGTAACTACCTGCCGGGCTGCGTACGCTAGACTTTCCTTGACGTGTCAGCGCATCGATTACCGTTATTTGCGACCGGGGTCGCGGCGGCGCTCATTCTCATGTCTGCCGTTCCGGCTGCAGCTCGCCCGTTCGTCTTCCATAGGGCGATTCTCAACGGAGCCAGCTTTGTACCGCAAGCCTCTCCAAACGGGGCGATCGCACGAGGCTCCATTTTTTCTATCTTTGGCCGCGAGCTCGGCCCAACTGAAGGCGTTGCCGCCGCTGAGTTTCCACTCCTCAACGAGCTGGCCGACGTCTCCGTGGACGTTTGTCAGGGCGAGACCTGCGAGCCGGCGATCCCGCTCTTCGTCCGAGCGGATCAGATCAACGCGATTATGAGATCTGAAACGCCTTTGGGTGCGTCCGTCGTTCGCGTAACGTTCGGCGGAGAAGAAGGGAACTCGTCACCAGTCGAGGTGGCCGAGGCGAGCGTCGGACTATTCTCTGTGAACGGCGGGGGGTTCGGTCCGGGCATCGTCCAGAATTTCATCACGCAGGCGAATCAACCGCTCAACTCGACGGACGTCGTCGCAGAGCCGGGGACGGTCGTCACGTTGTGGGGAACGGGTCTCGGAGCCGCGCTCGGTCCGGATGAACTGGCGCCGCAGGCGGGCAATGTGCGGACGACTGTGGAGATCTTCGTGGGGCCGTCCCGGGTCTCCCGAATCCTCTATGCAGGGCGCGCTCCTTGTTGTTCGGGTTTGGACCAGATCGTCTTCGAAGTTCCCTCGGACGCACCGACTGGATGCTACGTGCCGGTCCACCTTCGTACGAACGGCCAGGTCGTGAGTAGTTCGGTCACGATGGCGATCGGCACCGAATCCGTGGAGTGCTCCGACGAATTTAACCCGCTACGTGAATTGAGCGGCGGCGGTCGGACCGGCCTTGCTCTGGCCAGCCGGGTTCTAACGTCAAGGGACCTACTGCCTGGCATTTCGATGGATTTCGCTACCGACATGGTGGCGGGAGTCTTCCAAGAGGAGTCACGCGGTCCCTGGCGGTTCAATCGGGCTTATTCCTTGCCGCCTCCGGGTTCTTGCACCACCTATGCCCAAGCCGAAGGCCGAGTTCGCCCCCAGCTGCTGGCAGACCTAATACGAAACGGATCTTTGCTTGACGCCGGCGAAACGCTCGCGATCAGCGGCTCCGTCGGGCAGACTGAAGCTCGTCCGCTGCCCCTGGCCGGGAACCTCTACGGTGCATTGGCCGGTACGAACCTTGAAACGGCTCGTCCCTTATTGGAGCTGTTCTTTGGAGCGCCCGATTCACTCCGCGTGACCGGACGCGGAGGAGACGAGGTCGGAGCCTTC
>Ga0315336_1006352_pt1 | contig 12163 bp, 10 predicted proteins | sample ASW5metaG_FD_204512 | JGI IMG/M metagenome (GOLD analysis project Ga0315336, IMG submission 204512) | Ammonia-oxidizing marine archaeal communities from Monterey Bay, California, United States - ASW #5 | ecosystem: Environmental > Aquatic > Marine > Intertidal zone | place: USA: California...
CGACGATCAGGTCCTCGTCGCCCTTGAACATGATCGCCAGCGCAAAGGCGCCCGATAGGCGCTTCAGAGCCGCATGCGCGGCCTCGACCGGCTTCAGCCCCCTTGCGAGTTCGCGCGCCACCAGATGCGCGACGACCTCGGTGTCCGTCTGCGACGCGAATTTGTAGCCGTCGCGGGTCAGTTCGTCGCGCAGCTCCGCGAAATTCTCAATGATGCCGTTATGGACGATGGCGACGCCGTCGGAGAAATGCGGATGCGCGTTGGTCTCGTTGGGCACGCCATGCGTCGCCCAGCGCGTATGGCCAATGCCGATCGTACCCTCGAGTGGCTCGTCCTTCAGCCGGCGTTCTAGGTTGACGAGCTTGCCTTCGGCGCGGCGTCGGCCAAGCTCGCCATGCTCGATGGTGGCGACGCCGGCCGAATCATAACCGCGATATTCAAGCCGCTTCAGCGCATCGACGATGAGCGGCGCGACTTGGCTTCGACCGACGATTCCAACAATACCGCACATGGCGCCTGCCCCCGATTCCCAGCGGAAAACCCGGCGTTATCTAGGGATTGCCGGCCTGCCGCGAAAGTCACTTTGCGTTTCGTTGCGTGTCAGCGAAACGGTCTTTTGCTCCATGCACCATGCCAGACTGCGCTTGCAATCCGGTTACTTGAACCGCTCGGCTTTTCGGCGCCGTGATTTCCACTCGTTCATATTCGATCGAGCCGCGGCCGCTAGGGAACCGCCCCGAGATCGCCAGCCGAGCTTATTCCGCCGCCTTCTTGTTCGCCGCGGCGGCCGAGGCGAGGCGGTCGCGCAATTGCTTGCCCTTGCCGGGGATTGTCTTCTGGCGGGCGCGGCCAAAGGCCAGCGCGTCGTCGGGCACGCTCTCGGTGATGACGCTGCCGGAGGCGATGTAGCCGCCCTTGCCGATCGTGACCGGCGCCACCAGCGACGAGTTCGAACCGACAAACGCGCCCTCGCCGATATCGGTGAAGAATTTCGAGTAACCATCGTAATTGCAGGTGATGGTGCCCGCGCCGATATTGGCGGCCGCCCCCACGCGCGCATTGCCGATATAGGTCAGATGGTTGACCTTGGCGCCCTCCTCGATCGTCGCCTGCTTGACCTCGCAGAAATTGCCGACTTTTGCCTTTTTGCGAAGATCCGCGCCCGGCCTGAGCCGCGCGAACGGCCCGACATCGCAGTTCGAGCCGATCGTCGCACCCTCGATATGGCTGAAGGCGTGGATCTTGGCCCCTGACGCGATCCTGACGCCCGGGCCGAACCAGACGTTCGGCTCGACGATCGTGTCGGCGCCGATTTCGGTGTCGTGCGAGAAATAGACGGTTTCGGGCGCGATCAGTGTCACGCCGGCAAGCATCGCCTCGCGCCGCCGGCGCGCCTGCCAGATGGCTTCCGCTTCGGCAAGCTCGGCCCGGTTGTTGATGCCGAGCGCGCTTTCGAAACTCGCCTCCGTAGCCACCACGTTGAGCCCCTCCGCGCCGGCAATCTCGACGATATCCGTCAGGTAGAACTCGCCCTTGGCGTTGTTGTTGCCGACCTTGTCGAGCAACTGAAGCGCATGCTTGCCCGCCACGGCCATCATTCCGGCGTTGCAGAAGCCGATTCTCTTCTCCGCCTCGGAACAGTCCTTTTCCTCGCGTATGGCGATCAAGTGACCACCTTTCTCGATCAGCCGGCCATAACCGGTCGGATTGGGTGGACGGAAGCCGATCACCGCGACGGCGGCGCCCTCCGCCAGCTTTTGCCGCGCGGTCGCCAGCGCGCCTGCATCGATCAGCGGCGTATCGCCGAACATGACGAGAATGTCGTCATAACCCTTTGATATCGCATCACGGGCGGCGAGCACCGCATGCGCGGTGCCGAGCCGCTTCTCCTGCACGAAGGTCTCGGCCTTGGCCGCGAATTTCTGCGCCGCCTTGCGCATATCCTCGGCCCCATGGCCGATCACCAGCGCCACGCCGGTTGCGCCAGCCGCCTCCGCCGCTTTCACCACATGAGCCGCCATCGGCAGGCCGGCAATGGCATGCAGCACCTTGGGCATGGCGCTCTTCATGCGCGTGCCCTCACCGGCGGCGAGGATGACGGACAGGCAGGATCTCTGGCTCATGGAGGACAACCGTATGAAATGATTTGATTCAATGCATGCTAGCAGCGGCGTTATGCTGCACCAATGCGGTTAAATTCCGGTGAGACGGCAGAGCGGCTGGCTCTCGATCAGCGCGCCGATGCCGTTCCCAGGCGGCAAATCAGCCCAACCGCCCCAGCACCGGGAAATTCTCCAGCAGCCAGTAGGACGTGCTCTGCACGCCGCCGGTGAGGAAGAACAGGCCGGCGACGACCAGCAGCGCGCCGATCGCCTTCTCGACGCGGCCGAGATGGACGCGGAATTTGCCGAGGAAGCGCATGAAGGCGCCAGAAAACAGCGCAGCGACCAGGAACGGGATGCCGAGTCCAAGCGAGTAAGCCGCAAGCAGCAACGCGCCCTCGCCCACCGTTTCGCGCCCGCCGGCCAAAGTCAGGATCGGCCCCAGAACCGGCCCGATGCACGGCGTCCAGCCGAAAGCGAAGGCAAGCCCCATGACATAGGCCGCGGCCATGTTGGCCGGTTTCCCCTGGGACTGGAAGCGCGCCTCGCGCGAGAGCAGAGGGATGCGCAATATGCCGAGGAAGTTCAGGCCCATTATGATGATGAGCACGCCTGCCACCATCGCCAGCGGCTCCTGCCAGATACGCAGCAGGCGGCCGATGGTCGAGGCGCCGGCGCCGAGCGCGACAAACACCGTGGAGAAGCCAAGTACGAAGGCTAGCGACGCATAAAGTAACGCGCCCCGCGCGCCTTCCCGCGCCGTCACGCTGTGATTGCCACGGAAATCGTCGACCGAAACGCCGGCCATGTAGCAGAGATAGGGCGGCACCAGCGGCAGCACGCAGGGCGACAGGAACGATATCGCCCCCGCTCCGACCGCGCTGACATAGCCGATGTCCAATGCCATTTCGTCCGCCCTGATTGTGCTGGCGCCGATATAGCGACGCAAAGAGGTCTTCGCCAATCACCATTGTGTGGCACGTCGCCGCTCGCCAAGGAAGAAACAACCGCGCCGAGACGTTGGTGGAAGGAGCGCGTGATTGCCGCGCGCTTGTTCTCAGGGAGATTTATCATGAAAGCGATCGCACTGGGGTTTGCCGCCCTCCTACTCGGCACCGCCGCGTCCCACGCCGCCGAGGCCTGGAAGGAAGCCGAAGTCGGCGGCAAGAAGATCTTCACCGACGGCAAGGGCATGACGCTCTATACCTTCGACAAGGACGAGAAAGGCAAATCCAATTGCTACGACAAATGCGCCGCCAACTGGCCGCCGCTGAAGGCCGAGGCCGGCGCGAAGGCCGACGACGAATGGACGGTCGTCGACCGAACCGACGGCACCAAGATGTGGGCCTATGACGGCAAGCCGGTCTATACCTTCGTCAAGGATAAGAAGGCCGGCGACATGACCGGCGAAGGCGTCGCCGGCGCCTGGCACGTCGTCAAGGCCAATTGAGTTCGCGCTACACAGCGATCCGGCTGCCGGATCTTGGTCCGGCAGCCAGTCACCTTCCAAGGTCGCCCGGCGGCTTAAGGCGCCCACGCCCCGATCCCAAAAAATGTGATCTTTGCCATACACTCTAAGAGTGTATCCCCGATGGCCGCTTCCCAAATTGGCCGCTTCCCCTTGACCGATCGCAAAAGCACGGCCATGTGAGCGACGAAAAGATTGGGATTTCGTCGCGTCGCGGGGTTCTTCCGCCACCTTACAGCTGATTAAGAGACCTCATGGACGTCGTCGTCGTCGAATCGCCGGCCAAGGCGAAGACAATCAACAAATATCTCGGCAAGAACTATAAGGTCCTGGCCTCGTTCGGCCATGTCCGCGATCTGCCTGCCAAGGACGGCTCGGTGCGCCCCGATGAGGACTTCGCCATGTCCTGGTCGGTCGACACCGCCTCGGGCAAGCGCCTCGCCGACATCGCCAAGGCGGTCAAGGATGCCGACGGCCTGATCCTCGCCACCGACCCCGATCGCGAGGGCGAGGCGATTTCCTGGCACGTGCTGGAAGTCCTGAAGCAGAAGCGCGCGCTCAAGGACAAGCCGGTCAGCCGCGTCGTCTTCAACGCCATCACCAAGGCCTCGGTGCTGGATGCGATGGCCCATCCGCGCCAGATCGACGCCCCACTGGTCGACGCCTACCTCGCCCGCCGCGCGCTCGACTATCTCGTCGGCTTCACGCTGTCGCCGGTGCTGTGGCGCAAATTGCCGGGCGCCCGTTCGGCCGGCCGCGTGCAGTCGGTGGCGCTGCGCCTGGTCTGCGACCGTGAATCCGAGATCGAGCGCTTTATCCGCGAGGAATTCTGGCAGATCGCCGCCATTCTCAACACGCCTCGCAATGATAGTTTCGAGGCGCGTCTGACCGCCTTCGCCGGCAAGAAGCTGCAAAAACTCGACATCGCCAACAAGGCGCAGGCCGACGACATCAAGGCGATGCTGGAAGGCGCGACCTTCAAGGCATTGTCGGTCGAGGCCAAGCCCACTAAGCGCAATCCGGGCCCGCCCTTCACCACCTCGACGCTGCAGCAGGCCGCCTCTTCCGGGCTTGGCTTTTCAGCCAATCGCACCATGCAGGTGGCGCAGAAGCTCTATGAAGGCATGGATGTCGGCGGCGAGACCGCAGGCCTCATCACCTATATGCGAACCGACGGCGTTCAGATGGCGCCGGAGGCGATCGAGGCTGCACGCAGCGCCATCGTCAGCGAATTCGGCGCGAAATACCTGCCGGAAAAGCCGCGTTTCTACACCACCAAGGCCAAGAACGCCCAGGAAGCGCATGAGGCGATCCGCCCCACCGATTTCAAGCGCACGCCGGCTTCCGTCCGGAAATATCTCGACGCGGACCAGGCACGCCTCTACGAGCTGATCTGGAAGCGCGCCATCGCCAGCCAGATGCAGCCGGCCGAAATCGAGCGCACCACGGTCGAGATCGAGGCGGTCAACGGCGCCCGCACCGCGGAGCTGCGCGCGGTCGGCTCGGTCATCCGCTTCGACGGCTTCATTGCCGCCTATACCGACCAGAAAGACGAGGACGCGGAGGACGAGGAGAGCCGCCGCCTGCCCGAGATCCGCGCCGGCGAGCAGCTTGCCCGCGAGGCGATCAACGCCACCCAGCACACGACCGAGCCGCCGCCGCGCTATTCCGAGGCGTCGCTGATCAAGAAGCTGGAAGAGCTAGGCATCGGCCGGCCGTCGACCTACACCGCAATCCTGAAGACGCTCGAGGACCGCGACTACGTCACCATCGACCGGCGCCGGCTGGTGCCGCAGGCCAAGGGCCGGCTGCTATCTGCCTTCCTCGAAAGCTTCTTCGAGCGCTATGTCGAATATGACTTCACCGCTTCGCTCGAGGAAAAGCTGGACGAGATTTCCGACGGCAAGCTCGCCTGGAAGGACGTTCTGCGCGACTTCTGGAAGGATTTCTCCGGTGCCGTCGACGACATCAAGGAGCTGCGTGTCACCGACGTGCTCGATGCCCTCAACGAAGAGCTCGCGCCGCTGGTCTTCCCCGAGCGCGAGGACGGCTCAAATCCGCGCATCTGTCCGAAATGCGGCACCGGGAATCTGTCGCTGAAGCTCGGCAAGTTCGGTGCCTTCGTCGGCTGCTCTAACTATCCGGAGTGTTCCTATACTCGCCAGCTCGGCGACGCCGCCAATCCCAATGGCGAGAACGGCAATGGCGAGGACGGCGTCAAGCTGCTCGGCAAGGATCCCTACACCGCCGAGGAAATCACACTGAGGAGCGGCCGTTTCGGCCCCTACATCCAGCGCGGCGAGGGCAAGGAGGCCAAGCGCTCCAGCCTGCCCAAGGGCTGGACGCCGGAATCGATCGACCATGAGAAGGCGCTGGCGTTGCTGGCCCTGCCGCGCGATGTGGGAAAACATCCCGAGACCGGCAAGATGATCTCGGCCGGCCTCGGTCGCTACGGCCCATTCGTTCTGCATGACGGCACCTATGCCAATCTGGAGAGCATCGAGGACGTGTTCTCGATCGGCTTGAACCGCGCTGTCTCGGTGATCGCCGAGAAGCAGCAGAAGGGCAAGGGCGGCCGCAACGGCGCCACGGCGGCGGCCCTGAAGGAACTTGGCGACCATCCCGACGGCGGCGGCAAGATCGTCGTGCGCGACGGCAAATACGGTCCCTATGTAAACTACGGCAAGGTCAATGCGACGCTGCCCAAGGGCAAGGACCCGCAATCGGTGACGATAGAAGAAGCGCTTGCCCTGATTGCCGAGAAGGAAGCCAAGGGCGGAGGCGGCAAGAAGCCTTTCCGTCGGGGCGCGAAGAAGGGGTAGCGGACGTGGCGCGCAGGATCTCCGGACGAAGCCACGGCGATCCGCGCAACGCCGACACGAGGGCCAAGGTCAAGGACGACTACCGACCCTCGCGCGACGAGCTGCTGCGCTACATCGCCGAGAACCCGGATCGCTCCGGCAAACGCGAGATCGCCAAGGCCTTCGCCCTGCGCGGCGAGGACCGCGTCTGGCTGAAGGACATGTTGCGCGATCTCCAGGATGAGGGCCTGCTCAACAAGGAGCGGAAGCGGCTCACCCGCGTGGGCGCCGTGCCTCACGTCGCTGTGCTCGACATTTTCGGCCGCGATGAGGACGGCGTGCTGCTGGCGCATCCCAACGAATACGCCGGGCCCGGTTCGCCACCCGTCATCGCCATCCGCGTTTCGCGCGGCGCCAGCGGCCAGGCGCCCGGCATCGGCGACCGCGTTTTAGCCAAGACTTTCCCGACCGACGATCCGTCAGGGCCTGCCTATACCGGGCGGGTGATGAAGATATTCGAGAAGCGCAGCGACGCGGTGCTCGGCGTCTTCCGTGTGCTGAAGGATGGCACGTTTCGCATCGAGCCGGTGGAACGGCGGCAGCCGGAACTGGTCGTCGACAAGGAATTCCAGAACGGCGCCAGGAACGGCGACCTCGTCGAGGTCGAACCGGCGCGCGCCTCGCGCTTCGGCCTGCCGCGCGCCAAGGTGCTGGCGGTGCTGGGCTCCTTGGCCAGCGAGAAGGCGGTCTCGATGATCGCCATCCACGCCCATGACATTCCCCATGTCTTTCCGGCGGACGTCATCGCCGAGGCCGATGCGGTGAAGCCGGCGACTCTTGCTCACCGCGAGGACTGGCGCGACCTGCCGCTGGTGACTATCGACCCTGCCGACGCCAAGGACCATGACGACGCCGTCTTCGCGGCGCCCGATACGGACGAGACCAATGCCGGGGGCGTAGTCGTCACCGTGGCGATCGCGGATGTCGCCGCCTATGTCCGCTATGGCACGCCGCTTGATCGCGAAGCCTTGAAGCGCGGCAATTCGGTCTATTTTCCGGACCGGGTCGTGCCGATGCTGCCCGAGCGCATCTCCAACGATCTCTGCTCGCTGCGCGAAGGCGAGAACCGGCCGGCGATCGCCGTGCGCATGACCTTCTCCTCGGAGGGCCGCAAGCTCCGGCATTCCTTCCACCGTGTCATGATGAAATCGGCGGCCAAGCTCTCCTACCCCCAGGCGCAGGCCGCGATCGACGGCGCTCCCGACGACAAGACGCGGCCGATCCTCGACGGCGTCTTGAGGCCGTTATGGGATGCCTATGCGGTGCTCAGGCGGGGTCGCGACTCACGCCAGCCGTTGGAACTCGACCTGCCGGAGCGCAAGATCCTGTTGAAGGCCGACGGCACCGTCGACCGAGTCATCGTGCCGGAACGGCTCGACGCGCATAAACTCATCGAGGAATTCATGATCCAGGCCAATGTCGCGGCCGCCGAGACATTGGAGGGCAAGAAAGAGCCCCTCGTCTACCGCATCCATGACGCGCCCTCGCTCGCCAAGCAGGAATCGCTGCGCGAGTTCCTGCAGACGCTCAGCCTGTCGTTGGCGCGCGGCGCGCAGATGCGGCCCAGCCAGTTCAACGGCATTCTGGAGCGGGTGCGCGGCGCAGACAACGAGGCGCTGGTCAACGAAGTCGTGCTGCGCTCGCAAAGCCAGGCGGAGTATTCGCCGAAGAACATCGGCCATTTCGGCCTCAACCTTAGGCGCTACGCGCATTTCACCTCGCCCATCCGCCGCTATGCCGATTTGATCGTGCACCGAGGGCTGATCTCCGCGCTTGGCCTTGGGCCCGGCGGGCTGACGCAGCAGGAGGCGGACCGGCTGGAAGAGGTCGCCGCGCTGATCTCGGCCACGGAACGCCGCGCCATGGCCGCCGAGCGCGACACGGTCGACCGGCTGATTGCAGCCTATCTCGCGGAGCGCGTCGACGATACGTTCGACGCGCGCATCTCCGGCGTCACCAAGGCGGGGCTCTTTGTCCAATTGCCGCAGTATGGCGCGGACGGCTTTATTCCGGTGTCAAGTTTGGGTGGCGACTACTATATCTACGACGAAACCGCCCGATCGCTCTTCGGAGAACGCACAGGCAAGGGCTACCAGCTTGCCGATCGCGTCGAAGTCCGGTTGGTCGAGGTCGCGCCAATGGCCGGCGCGATGCGTTTCGAGATGCTGACCGACCCGAAGCCCCTGCCCGGCTCGAGGCGGTCGTTCCACAAGACCAAGGGCCGCGCCCGCGCGTCGCAATCACGTTCGGGACCGCGCGGCAGGAGACGATAATGCCAGGCGATCTGCGGGTGCAAGAACAGGTTTTCGGCGGCGAGCATCATTCGGGGCGCCTCGCGCGCCCGCTGTGGACGGCGATCAGGCGCGGCTTGCTCGGCCGTTGCCCGCATTGCGGCAAGGGAAAGCTGTTCAGCGCTTTCGTGAAACCCGTGGATAGGTGCGAGGTCTGCGGCGAGGAGCTCCACCACCATCGCGCGGACGACCTGCCTGCCTACCTGGTCATCGTCATTGTCGGCCATATCGTGGTCGGCTCCTTCATGGCGGTCGAGGCCACGACCACGCTGTCGACCTGGCAGCACGCGCTGATCTGGGTGCCGTTGACCATCATTCTCGCGCTCGTGCTGCTGCAACCGGTCAAGGGTGCCGTCATCGGCCTGCAATGGGCGCTTTATATGCACGGCTTCGGCGACGAGAAGGACGAATTCGAGAGCCATCCGTAAGCCGGGCCGAACGGCTGTCCGTCCTGGTGCAAAAGCCGCGACGCGTAAGCCACTTTCGCATCCTGAGAGTTTCCGCTAGGTCGGGCGCATGAGAGGAATGACCAAGGCCGATGTCGACAAGCTCGATAAAGGCCTGGCCGTGAGCAGCGGCCGGGCGCTGCGACCGCGCGATGCCGCGACCCTCATTCTCCTCGACCGCAGGGACAATGATGTCCTGGTGCTGATGGGGCGGCGCCACGCCGGCCACGCCTTCATGCCCGGGAAATTCGTCTTCCCCGGTGGCCGCACCGACCCGGCGGACAGCCGCATTGCCGTTTGCGCTCCCCTGCACGGCGAGGAAGAGAGCAAGCTGCTCGCCGGTCCCGGCCGCGCGAGCGCGGCGCGGGCGCGCGCGATCGCCCTGTCGGCAATTCGCGAGACCTACGAGGAAGCCGGCCTGCTGATCGGCCGCAAAGGCGACTTCTCGACCGCCAAACGCGACTGGCAGGGTTTCGTCGACCATGGCGTGGTCCCGTCATTGGACGTGCTTCGCGTCATCGCCCGGGCCATCACACCGCCGAACCGCGTGCGCCGCTTCGATACGCGTTTCTTCAGCGCCTGGCGCCACGACGTCGCCGTGGAATTGCCCGACGGAGGCCCGACCAACGAACTGGAAGAACTGGTCTGGCTGCCGCTGGCCGACGCCCGCAAGGCCGACATCCCCGATATCACCGGCATGATCCTGGAAGAACTGGAAAAGCGGCTTGCCGATGATCCATTGCTGCGGCCGGGAGGCGCGGTGCCGTTCTTCCGGCTCGTCCGCAACCGGTTTGTCCGTGAAGTCCTTTAGAAACAGAGCATTTTCATCCCATGACGGTCGATACCCAAGACAAGGGCGACGAACGCGTACACTGGCTGCCTATGATCGCGGCGATCTCCTCGATCAGCGTCGTCGGCATCGCGATCGGCCTCGGCATGCCGCTGCTCAGCGTCATTCTGGAAAGCCGCGGCCATTCCGCTTCGATGATCGGCCTCAACACCGCTGTGGCCGGCCTCGCTTCGATTGCAGGCGCTCCGCTCGCGACACCGCTTGCCATGCGGCTCGGCGTCGCCTGGACCATGTTGTTGATGATTGCCGTCGGCGCGTTCGCCTTCGTCGGCTTCCATTTCGCGCCTGACTTCTGGATGTGGTTTCCCCTCCGCGTCGCGCTGCATATCTCGCTGACGGTGCTGTTCATCCTGTCGGAATTCTGGATCAGCACTTCCGCACCGCCAAACCGCCGGGGCCTTGTGCTCGGCATCTACGCGACCGTGCTGTCGCTCGGGTTTGCAGCCGGACCGTGGCTGTTCGCTCACCTCGGCAGTTCGGGCTTCCTGCCATTCGGCGTCACCATAGCGCTGGTCACACTTGCCGCTATCCCGGTGCTGGCGGCCCGAAATGAAAGCCCGACCATCGTTGCCGACAGCGAAACGGCCCATTTCCTGCGCTACGTCTGGCTGGTGCCGACCGCGACGTTTGCCGTCCTCGTTTTCGGCGCCGTCGAGACCGGCGGCTTCTCGCTGTTTCCCATCTACGGCAGCCGGATCGGCTACTCGGAAGCCGACGCAGCCCTGTTGCTGACGATGATCGGGCTCGGCAACGTACTTCTGCAGATCCCCATCGGCATGATCAGCGACCGTATCTCGGATCGCCGCTATCTGCTCCTGGCCTGTGCCACGGTCGGTCTGGTCGGCACGGTGTTCATGCCCCTCTTCGCTCAAAACTGGCATCTGATGGCGGCTCTCCTATTCGTCTGGGGCGGCGTTGTCGCGGCCATGTACACGATCGGCCTTGCTCATCTCGGCTCCCAGCTTTCCGGGCATGAGTTGGCGTCGGCCAACGCGGCCTTCGTGCTTTGCTACGGCGTCGGCATGGTGATCGGCCCGCAGGCGATCGGCATCGGCATGGATGCCTTCGGCCCATCCGGCTTCGGCTGGTCGCTGGCGATATTCTTCGCCGCCTACATGGCCCTGGTCCTGGTCAGGCTGGTGCGTAAGATTGTCTAGCGGCGAACGCCGCCGGCACCGCGTCTGCTGACATCACCGTGTCAGCAGCACCCCTGCTATATCCTGCCTCAAACGCGAAGCAGGAGAATTGCGATGATCGACAGCGGTTTTGAAACCAGATCCCTGAGAATGGAATTGCTTCTGCTCGTCACGTTCCAGGCGCCGGCCGCCGATGTCGAGCGCATCATGGAGGCGGTGGTGGCAATTACGCCGCTGCGCATGGGCAAATATGACAGCAACGCCTACCAGTCGGCGCAAGGCATCGAGCGCTACCGTCCGCTCGACGGCGCCGCCGCCGGCGCCGAGACCGAATTGCGCCGGCGTCCCGGCACCGTCGAAGTGTCGTTCGAGATCGCCGACGACCAGGCGCTCGCAGCCCGTATCGTCGAGGCGGTTTTCCAGGCCCATTCCTACCAGGAGCCCGTCATCCGCATCCAGCCGCTGCTGGCCAGCCGCTCCAAGGGCCTGGACGATCACGCCAACCCGAACCGATGGTGGAACACGACGGGCGATTGGAAGAGGGTGGGCCAGTTGGTCGAGCAGAACGCCTGAAGCAATTGAATCAGCCATGCCGGAATGAGGCAAGGAACGCGCTCGGGGTTGACTTTCCGGGCGCGTTCTTTATGTGTCGCGCCAAGTTTCCCGCGTCCGGGTGTTTTCCCCGTGCTCCAGCGGCCAAAACTCCACGAACGTTAACGGACGAAAATCATGGCCAAAGCCGCAAACATCAAGATCAAGCTTCTGTCGACCGCCGACACCGGATTCTTCTACGTGACCAGCAAGAACAGCCGTACCAAGACGGACAAGCTCTCGTTCCGCAAGTACGATCCGATTGCCAAGAAGCACGTCGAGTTCAAGGAAACCAAGATCAAGTAATCTGGTTAGGCCGAGAAATCAAAACGCCGCCTTCAGGGCGGCGTTTTTGTTTTGGGGAAGCGCCGGCGGCAAACGAACCCCGCTGCGGTGCAGCGCAAGGTTCCGACGTCGG
>Ga0315336_1006353_pt1 | contig 12162 bp, 11 predicted proteins | sample ASW5metaG_FD_204512 | JGI IMG/M metagenome (GOLD analysis project Ga0315336, IMG submission 204512) | Ammonia-oxidizing marine archaeal communities from Monterey Bay, California, United States - ASW #5 | ecosystem: Environmental > Aquatic > Marine > Intertidal zone | place: USA: California...
AAAAAGATCGAATACTAAATTCGTATAAATTTAGAGATGTCCTGGCTTATTTGTCAAAACAAAAATTCAATATAATTTATAGTGTGGTTGGTTTAAATTATAAAGCTAAAGCAATTTATAAAAAAAAAATTACTAATTTTATAGAAATATATATTAAGACGGACATCCACAAAATCATCAAATTAAATAAAAAAAAAACATATAGAAGAAAAAAAAATATTTTGGGTGTACATATCAAACCTGACTACCCTAAAAACCCAAATATTATAATTAAAAACAATTTTGATAAATCGTTAAAAAAATTATCTGATGAATTAATTGATAAGTTAAAAAAAATTGTATAAAATAATATTTCAATAATTGTATGAAAAAAGCTAAAGTTTTATTAATCACACCCAATCTTAAAGGTGTTGGAGATGGGGTAAATAGAATACAGCCTTCTTTAGGTCTTCTATTAATTGCACCGATTTTAGAGCAAAATGGACATAAAGTTAAAATTTATGACTCAGCTTTAGATGGTTGGGACAATAGATCCACAATTAATAAAAAAAATAATATTATAATGATAGGACAGTCAGAAGATAAAATTGCAAAAGTGGTTTCTGATTTCTCTCCGGATATTGTTGCAATATCTGTTTTATTTTCAAATCTTCTAGAATCGGCTCACAACATTGCAAAAATAGTAAAAAAAGTAAAAAAATCAACAACTGTAATTTTAGGTGGAAATCATATTTCAAGCGCGGTTTCAGACTATAAAATTTCACAAGTTGATAAAAATTCTGGTTTACCAAATATAATTAAAGATCTTGAAAACAATCATTTTGATTTTGCCATGACTGGTGAAGGTGAATTTTCGTTTCTAGAATTAACAAATAAATTAATAAATAATCAAAATATAACTAAAGTACCTGGATTGGTGAAAAAAATTGGAAATAAAAAATATTTAATCAATCCTTCTACAAGGATAAATGATTTAAATACACTGCCACGACCAGCAAGACAGTTAGTAGATATGGAAGCTTATTTCAAAATTGGAGCATTTCATTCAGCAAAATCAAGATCTAAAAGAGTTTTAAGTGTTATGTGCTCCAGAGGTTGTCCCGAAAAATGTACTTTTTGCTCAACTCCACAAATGTGGGGTAATAATACAAGATGGAGAACCACAGAACATATTATGGATGAAATTAAAAATGATGTAAGAGATTTTAAGATTGGAGAAATTCAATTTGATGATGATACAATTACTGTAAATAAAAAAAATCTTTTTTCATTATGTGCAGAATTAGAGAAAGTTGGATTACCTTGGTGTACACCAAATGGAACAAAAGTAAATTACCACTTTAATAAGCAAAAAGAGATGTATAAAGTTATGGCAAACTCTGGATGTTACCAAATAACATTAGCTTGTGAAAGTGGAGTTCAAAGGGTTTTGGATGAAATAATTAATAAGAGACTTCCCTTAGAAACTATTTACCCTTCAATTGAAAATGCCAAAAATGCGGGAATGTTAGTACATACTTTCTGGATAGTTGGTTATCCTGGTGAAACTTTTGAAGAAATACAAAAAACTATAAATTTTGCAATGAATAGTGGTGCTGATAGCTTTTCTTTTGCAATTTTAAGTCCATTACCTGGCACTCCAATATACAGAAATGTTATCAAAGAAAATTTATGGTGGAAAGGAAGAAGTTTGGATGACATGCTATTTAGATCTTCGCTAGTCAAAGTAGACGGGTTTAATGGTCCTGACGAATTTGAAAATTTTGTAAATGAAACTAATAAAAAAGCAAATTTATTATTAAAGACTAATAATCCAAAAAGATTTGAATATAAATATGGTAAAAATTCTACAGAAAGTGCTCTTGTAAAACAAACTTAAAGTTCAATTATCATGAAACACCAATTAACTGAAGATCAAGTTAGACATTATAATAAAAAAGGTTATTTAGTTAGCAGAAATTTTTTTACAAAAAATGACATTAAAAATTTAATTACTTGGGTTAAAGAAATTGAGAATTTTAAAGAAGTTAAAGGTAAGTGGATGAAATATTACGATCGCTCAATAAAATATAAAAATAAAAATATTTTAATTAGGATTGAAAATTTTTATGATTATCATAAAAAAATTAATAAATTTTTGTCTAATAAAAAAATTTTGGGTCAAATAAAAAAAATTTATGGATCTGAAGTAGTGCTATTCAAAGATAAAATAAATTTTAAATATCCTGGAGCAAAAGGTTTTAAAGCACATCAAGATGCAACCATTTGGAAGGATATGTATGGTATAAAATCATTTATATCATTGATAATTTCAATTGATTATTCTTCAAAAAAAAACGGAAGATTGGAAGTCGCTAAAAATAATCACAAACAAGAATTATTAGGTCAATCTTGGAAAGAAATACCAAAAAAAATTGAACAAAATATGAAATGGAATCCCATCAACACTAAACCTGGAGACTTAATTATATTTAATGATTACACTCCACATAGATCAGCTGATAATTTATCAAATTTAAAAAGAAGAATGCTATTTCTTACTTATAATAAAAAATCAGAAGGAGATCACAGAAAAAAACACTTTAAAGAAAAAAGAAATAATTTTCCTCCTAATTTTGAAAGAAAAAAAGGAAAGAAATATGTATTTCATATTTAATGTCATTTCTCAAAATTTCAAAATATATTAATTTTTTTAGATCAATTTTTTCAATAATTAATATTAATATTTTAATTAAAGCTAAATCAAAAAAAGTTGTTTTTTTTTATTTTTCAAGAAAAGATCTAACACATAAAGATATCGATTACATAACTGATTTATTAAAAAAATTAAATAATAAATATTTGATTTTATATGGTCACAAATTAAATGATATTTATAAAGAAAAATTTTTTTTTATAAACGAAGGTTTAATTAAATTTATATTTAACGTAAATTTATTTGTTAGCAATTATATTTGTGATGTTTTTACAAAAGACTCGAAAAGACTTTATATTCATCATGCTTTATATGATACACCTCTAACAGGTAAAAAAAGAGAGAAAGAAACAATTAATAGGCTAAAAAAATATAATTATATTTTCTTATCTTCTAAATCCTTAGTAAAATCTTTTTCAAAATTATTTTTAAAAAAAAATCACCATAATAGTTTAGTTGTAAAATCTACCGGATATCCAAGATTCGACTATTTTAATAAAATAGTAACTAAAAAAAAGGACTCAATAATTATCGCTCCAGCAAATTTTGTCGCTTACCCTGATCATACTTTAGTGCACAATTTAGATAATATAATTTCTATAATTTTAAATAAGTTTAAATTTAATGTAATACTCAGACCACATCCTGCAAATAGAGTCTATTTCAAGTCGAAAAGCCATGAAACAAAAATTGTAAATATTTTGAATAAATATTCAAATAATAAAAAATTCTCCGTAGATTTTTCAGAAAATTACTCAAAGACTTATGGAAAGTCTTTTATGCTAATTACTGATTTATCAGGTACTTCTTTCACATATAGTTTTTTAACAAAATGCCCTGTAATTTTTTACTCTCCAAAGGAAAATTTATTTAAAACAAATTATAAAAATCTTAATCATTATAAGGACAGAAAAAAAATTGGTTTAGTTGTTACAAAAATTGATAATATAGAAATGTCTATCAAAAAATTATTAAATAATAAAATTTTCTATAAAAAATCTATAACAAAACTAAAAGGAAAGTTAGATTTTGTTGGAAGTTCAAAAGCAAAGATACAAAAAGAAATAGACAAAATCCTAAATTAAAATCTATATAATTTTCATTTTTTTCATTGTCTTAAATGTAATTTCTGATCTTTTCCAGTCATTTATCTCGTCAATATCGAATGTTTTATAATTTGGTATGAAATAAGGAAGTGATTTTGAGTTGTATATGTTTTTAGTTGAAGAAAAAGTTTCTGAATGAGCCCAATAAAATTGAGCAGCATCGTGAAAAGTTTCTCTGATATCCTGGGTTCTTTTTTGGTAGAAAATAGATTTTCTTTTCTGCAAAAATCCTTTTTTGTCTATAGTAAAATATTTTTGAATAGGAAAATCATAATTAGTAGCTGAAAAAACATACTTAATTGTTTTTTTATTCTTTTCTAAAATCTTTAAAGATCTTTTTATATCTTCTGGATTAATAGTTGGAGCGGTCGCGAGGATACAACAAACATTGTCTATTCTGTTTATTTTTTGTTCCTTGGCTATTTCATATTTTATAGCTTCATCCATACCAATTAAATCGCCAGATAATTTTTTGGGACGAAGAGAGTCGCATGTAGCACCAAACTTTTTTACAATATTAGAAATTCTTACACTGTCAGTTGAGACAATAATTTTGTAAAAACACTTACTTTTAAGTGCGGCTTTAATGGACCAATAAATAATTGGCTTACCATTAAAAAGCTTAATATTTTTATTCTTAATTCTTTTACTTCCTTTTCTTGCTGTAATTATACAAATGTTTTTCATTTTTTAAAAAATTGATTTTAGTAAATTGACTATTTTGATTAAATCCTTTTTTTTCAGCATTGAGTGAATAGGTAAACTTATAGCTCTTTCGTAATAACTTTCACAGTTAGGAAACATTCCTTTTTTAAATCCTAGTTTTTTGAAGTACGGTTGATAATGTATTGGTATGTAGTGAACATTTGCTCCTATACCATTGTTTCTTAAAAACTTAATAACATTATCTCTTTTATTTTTAGTGTAATTTTTATTCAAATTAATTACATATAAATGCATACTTGAAATATTTTCTTTTTTAATAGTGGGCAAAATAATTGGTAAATTTTTTAATTTTTTATCGTAAAATTTTTTTATTTTCAGTCTTTTTTTTATAAATTGATTTAACCTAGTTAATTGACTAATGCCTAACGCAGCCTCGATGTCATTCATTCGATAGTTATATCCCAAAAATTGTTGTTCATAATACCAATGTGCATTGGATGGGTTTTTTAACAAACTTTTGTCTCTTGTTATACCGTGTGCTCTTAACATTTTTAATTTTTGATAAATTTTTTTATTATTAGTAACTGCAATCCCACCTTCTAAAGTTGTAATAATTTTTACTGGATGAAAACTAAATACTGAAATATCGGTATATTTGCAATTTCCCAAAGGTTCTTTTTTATACTTTGCTCCAAGCGCATGTGAAGAATCTTCTACAATTTTAAATTTATAAATTTTACTTAGTTTTTTAATTTCTGATTGATCGCACGCTTGTCCTGCAAAACTTACGGTAACAATTATTTTTGGAAGTTTTTTTTGAATTTTTGCGATTTTTAATTTTTTAATTAAATTTTCTGTACAAATATTATAAGTTTTAGGATCTATATCTACAAAATCAATTTTTGCACCACAATATAAACCACAATTTGCTGACGCAACAAAACTATTTGGAGATGTCCATAACCAATCATTAGGCTTTAAATTCAGAGATATACACGAAAGATGTAGAGCGCTAGTAGCTGAATTCACTGCTATTGCATATTTTGCTTTAACTATTTTTCTTATAGCTTTTTCAAATTCTTCTATTTTTGGACCAGTTGTTACTAGATCACTTTTTAAAGCAGACAAAACAGATTTTAAATCCTTTTTGTTTATACTTTGCCGGCTATAAGGAATCATTAATTGAATTTTTTTTATTTAATTTTCTTATTTCTTCAATATTTAAAAATTTTCTGTTTGTTCCAGAATTATATTCAAAATTTAAATTTACAAATTTTCCAACTTCTCCTTCTTTATTTTTTAAATAATCTTTTTTACCATATCTAAATTCAATATTAGGTGTGATAACATAATGATTTTTAAATTCAATTATATTCGCGGCTTCATCTTTAGATGATAATAATTCGTGAACTTTTTCTCCTGGTCTAATACCTATAAATTTATGTTTTAATTTTGGTGCCATTGCTTTTGCAAGATCAACAATTTTAATTGATGGTATAATTGGAATAAAAATTTCGCCTCCAATCATATTAATAAATGCTTTGTGAACTAAATTAATTCCTTGATCAATAGTAATCCAAAATCTTGTCATAGAAGAATGGGTAATGGGAAGATAGTTATTGCCTTCATCAATTAATTTTTTAAAAAGAGGAACCACCGATGCTCTTGATCCTATTACGTTTCCATATCTAACTACTGAAAATTTTACTTCAGAACCGCCAAAAGTATTTCCTGAGATTGTTAGTTTGTCTGATGCCAATTTAGAGGAGCCATATAAATTAATTGGATTAACGGCCTTGTCAGTAGATAAAGATATGACTTTTTTTACGTTATTCTTAATTGATGCCAGAATAACATTTTGAGCACCAATAACATTTGTTTTGATACATTCTATCGGGTTATATTCGGCAGCAGGAACCTGTTTTAATGCTGCTGCATGTACTACAAAATCAACATCCCTGAAAGCGATTTGTAATCTTTCAAGGTCTCTAACATCTCCAATAAAATATCTTAGACATTTAAATTTTTTTTGACTAAAAACTTGAGACATTTCGTATTGTTTCATCTCGTCTCTTGAATAAATAATAATTTTTTTAGGTTTATATTTTTTTAGTAAAAATTTGGTAAAATTTTTACCGAATGAACCTGTTCCACCAGTAAGTAATATGGTTTTGTTATTAAACATTTTATAGTTTATGAATTATATTTTTAATTTTTTTTTTTATCTTTCTTTATTTCTGTTTGTAATTCATCGTATTCTTCTAATTTTCTTTTCATAAAACTAATAGTAAGTTTTGTTTTTTTTGCTATCCCTTGTGGAGTCAAGATATATAAGTACCTAATTTTATTTCTATTTTTTTTAAAATTTTGTATTTTAATTAGTCCCTTAGCTTTTAATGCCTGTAAGCAATAATTCATTTTACCAAGGCTCAATCCTAAATCAGATGCAAGTTGTCTCTGGTTAATCGATGGATTTTTTTTTATCTTTCTTAAGATATTTAATTGTTCATCATTATTAATCATAAAGGAAACTTATAAATAAAAAAAGTAATAGTAAAGATGTTTGTTCAAAAATTGAACAATAAATATATGATTATGGGCCACCTACTAGTATATCTACATTAATTTTTGAGGTAGAAATCTTCATTTCTTGCTTTTTCATATTTTATACCTACTAGTGTATTTTTTTATACAAAATCACTTACCAAAATACCTCTTTTTTAATATATCTGTTATTTTTTTCCAACCAGGAATGTTGCCATCTGGAACAATATAATTTTTTATATATTTATTATAATTCAGTTTTCTTTTTTTTAGTTTTATTAGCAATTTGTTACTTGTAATTTCAAAATTATCTTCAATATTTATTCTTAAAATTCCAGCTTTTTCAGAAAATGATTTTCCAAGATCATCAAATGTTTTAGGTATATTTTTTGAAACTAAGTTTATAATATTTTTTTTTAATAATATTGCATCAATTATTGCACTAGTGTCAAAAAACAATACTATAAAAGCTTCATAAACATTTCTTTTCGTTTCAAATTGAACAACTTCGAAATCTTTAAAGATTTTTCTTTTTTTTTTAATGTCATCTTTGGGATGAATACAAACACAGACTTTTTTATTGTATAATTTAGATATTTTTTTTAGAAAAGATTTCAAATTATTATAGTGGGTATCAACTTCTCTCTTGTTCCATTCTCCCCTTATTACTACTTGTTCTGGATGATTTATCATTGCATCTAACAAAATTATTTTTTTTTTAGAACTTTTGTAATTATTGTTCTTAAAAATATCAAATGTCCTACTATTAACTAATATGAATTCTTTGGCGTAAGGTAGTTTTAATTTAAATAAAATTTTTCTAAAAAAATTTTTTTTCGTATGATTTATTATTCGTAAATCTGAAATAAATCTTATATCTACTTTTGATAGCAATTTTAAATTGCACAATAATAAAGTTACTTTTTGGCCAATTTTTTTATTTAAAAAATAAAAAAATAATCGAATAAAATTTTTTATTAAATCATCTCTAGTAATAATTATAGGAGAATTAAAAAAACCAATATTTGATATCTGTATTTGAACAATATTATATTTTGACAAAATTAAATTTATTCTTAAATCTGATAAATTCCTGCCTAGGTTTAAAATGCCTATTAATTTTTTATTAAGCATAAATTTTTTAAAATCATTTGAGGTTCTTGGGCAAAATATCTCTACATTTTTGGGAATTTTTATATTTTTATTTAATTTTGAATTAAATTTATCCTTTTTAGTCGCTAAGTCGGAAAAAAGTTTTAAGTGAACAAAATTGATAATGTAAAGTTTGCCAAATTCTTGGGCAAGTTTCTTTAGGATAAGTTCGTGCGAATCAATTGCCTCATTTAGGGATTTTCCAGACAAAAGCCAGGCTAGATATATATTTTTTTTCACTTTTAGAAAAATAATTTATAGAAATTTTTTAATAAAATATTTCTTGTACATATTCAATAGAAGTTATACCCTATGTTCAAATTTTGAACAATCTCTTAATTATATTTAAAAAATTTAATTTTTATGTGTGGTATAGTTGGTATTTATAATTTAAATCAATCTCAAATAGATACGATGCTATAGCAAATAAATACAATTTTAGAGTAATTGATATTTGGAAAGGAAGCAAATTTAATAGTAAAGCTACTGCAAAACACCTGTTAGTGGCAACAAAGCAAATTGTTTAAAATATGTTTTTATCTACTCGTAATCTTGAAGATGGAATCTATAAGTGTATAGCTCTAAGCGCTAAAAAGAATGCTGAAAAGCATTATAATAATAAAAAATTAGATTTTACTTTTTTTAAAATAAGTAAATTTCCATCAATTTATTATATTTTAGTCTTTATTTTTTTAATTCTTTCAGGAAAAATTTTTTCAAAAGAGAGGGCTAATATTAAATATAAAAATATTGAAATTGGGAGATTTATTTTAGCTGAAACATTTAAAAGTTATAAAGTTTATTTATCTGATATTTATTTTTACATAATGTTTATCAAAAATTTTTTAATAGCAGGCAGATTGATAAAATCTGCAGATAATTATAATTCAAAAAATAAAATCAAAGCAATTTACATTGATCATTGTGGCTATATCAATGGAATTTTATATTCCTATTTTTCTAAACAAAAAACAATTGTTTATACAAATAATTTCCCAAAAAATATTTATGGTGTAGATTTTAGATCCAAAAAAAATCTGAATAATCAAAAATATGAAAATTCATTAAAAATAAAAAAAAAAAATAAGTTAAATAATCATCAGATTAAAAAAACAAAAATGTTAATGAACAAATTATTCACCAAACCAAATATTATTCCTTGGATGCAAACAACTAAATATCAGAAATATGATGGAATTAATTATGATAACTTAGATTATATTGTTTATGCTCACTCGTTTACCGATGGTCAACTTTGGTTTGGATATGATGATTTTGAAAATACATTGGATTGGCTTCTTTTTACTCTTAACAGATTAGAAAAGCTAAATAAAAAAGTGTTAGTGAAAGGACATCCTAATTTTTACAATAAAGTGTATGGAATCAATAGCATCTGGGATAATAAAATATTTTCAAGTGTTAAGAAAAAATATAAGAATAATAGAAATTTTTATTTTATAGATAGACCTTTGTTAAACCATGATATTTTAAAAAAAGTGAATAAGAACACAATTTTACTTTCTCATCATGGAACTGTCTTATTGGAGGCTGCATATCACGGATTCAAAAGTATTTGTTCAAAAGCTTCATTTTTTGATGAAAATTTCAATATGGCAAATATTTGGAATAATAAAAAAGATTACGAAAAAATTCTAAATCAAGAATATTCAAAATTAAAACTACCTAATAAAAATGATGCAGTTTATTTAGTGCATAAAATTTTCTTGGATGATAGATCTTATTCAGGTAAAAAATTTTGGAATAATATAATTGTTAATGAGATTGGAATTTCTATGCAAGAGTTTCAAAAAAAAATTGAAATTTTACCAAATGCAAAAAACAAAAAAAAAAGATTAGCTTATTTTAAAAAGCTCTTAGGAAAAAAAGAAGGAAATATAATTTTAAAAATTTCTAAAAATATCGAATTATTATAATAAATATTTTAAATTAGATAAACTTAATTTTTTCTAAACAAAATTTTAACCTTTTTATATTATATTTTCCTAATGGTTTTTCATTCAGTTCAAAATAATGGCAGTCACCATTTTCATCATGGTAATATTTCCATTTTCTCTTAAAGTTATCCTTAAGAAATCTTGCATTTGCAGTTCTTCCATCTACTACAATCACTGTTCCTGGTTCTAAAAAATATTCAATATATAAAATATCTGCTGCCATTGGAACACGATTTATTTTTGAAAAACTAAATCCGTTTAGTTTTTTTTTTGTGAAATATAAACTTGGCCCATCCAAATAAATTAAATCTGGTGATATATTTGGTAAGTTTTTAAATTTGCTCGCATAATGATTATTATAGGTTACGATTTCAGCTTTACCAATTATAATTGAATAAAATTTCTTAAGATATGTTGGGGATCTATCTTGTGTAATCTTTGAATAATAATTGCTTTCTTCTATCGAATAAGTATGAAATTGCTTTTCATATCTTAATCCATTTATACTTCTAAAATACTTTTTTAGTACACTTTGTGCATCAGCCATGAAAATCGTTGAAAAACCTGATCCAAATTCTAATGCATTAATTATTTTCCTTGATAATACAATCCAATGTAGTCTACATAAATCTGGTAAATCGGCTTCAAAGGGTATTTTGTGTTTTGGAGATACAGTAAGTAAGTGAGATTTTACCTTTCCTTTTTTTATATCATATTCTTTCTTTTCTAAAAGCCGATGTAGTTCAAAAAACCCCATATATTTATTAACATTTTTTTTTGAATTAAAACTTTTTAAATTAAATTTTTTTAAAAATTTAATTATTGGTGAAAAATTTTTCAATTTAATTGATTTTCTTTGCAAAATATTCTTCTTGTTGGTTTACTTTAAATATTGATATAATTTTTTCATATCACATTTGCTATTGCATTTATGATTCTCCGGAAAATTGCCAGTTACATGCATTTTTCTTAGTTCTTCATACTTTGGACCATTCCATATTTCTTCTAAGGATGAATCATTTATATTTCCAAGAACTATTTCATTATTTGATATTTGTGTGCATGGAACTACATTTCCATCTGCCATTATTGATAAAGATAACCATGGATATTCACAATATTGCCTTGAGTAGTGAGATTTGCTTTTTAAATCTTCATCATTTTCATATAGCCATCTATTGTCTTGACTCTTAATGTACGCAAAAACATCTTTATCTTTCCAAAAATCTAAAAACTCTTTATGCATACCTACGTCGCTCTCTTCCATTGCTAAATCAATCATACAAGGTACCAAAAGAGTTTTAAGTTTATTTTTTTTTTTGAATTCAATCAAATGGATAATTTTTTCTACAGATTCACTAAAATTTGCTCTTTTACCTCTAATCTTTTGAATTTTTTTTTCATCAAGCGCATCTAATGAAAATTTTAATACCCCAAGTCCTGCAAGCATTGCTTTTTCTGCTTTTTCGATTGTCATTGTTGCTGGAGTACAAGAAAAATAAGTTGGAATTTTTTTTTTAGCACAAGATTCAATTCTACTGAGCAGATTTTTGTCCAAAAAAGGCTCTCCAAACCCATGTAATACTAAATGATTGGAAATAATTGAAAAATAAAAACCATTTTCTGACATTTCTCTAATTGATTGTTTATAATCTTTTTCTACCCAGTTAAAAAAATCGTTAAGTTCTTGTTCATTGTAAGTTTGAATATAATCAGTTAGTTTTTCAAACATTTCATCGTTTATCCAAACATTTTTCCTTGTCATATAAATTGTTCTGGGGCACATAACACATTTCATATTACAATAGTTGGTAGTTTCTATATTATATATTTTAGGTTTCAGTGATTTTAGAGCATCAAGTTCTGCTATGATATCATTACAATCTCTCTTACTTAATCTAGAATGAGTAATTTTATCTTTTAATAAATTAGTTTTCTGAAAAAAATTTATATCATACATATTTAAATACTATTTTATATATTTTAAAACAATTTATCAAATTATAAAAAAAATTTAAGTAGTTTTATTCCACTTTTGCCACTT
>Ga0315336_1006354_pt1 | contig 12159 bp, 13 predicted proteins | sample ASW5metaG_FD_204512 | JGI IMG/M metagenome (GOLD analysis project Ga0315336, IMG submission 204512) | Ammonia-oxidizing marine archaeal communities from Monterey Bay, California, United States - ASW #5 | ecosystem: Environmental > Aquatic > Marine > Intertidal zone | place: USA: California...
TACTCAATAGACGAATGACGCGACTGACATGGGAACGACCGTTGACAGATGCCCCCCGGGCGTTCAATACCAATTGGACATCCACGCGATCCTTGGGGCGCAGGAATGGCAGCAGGCCTGCCGATCCTTGTGGAAGCTTAATCGTGTGAGCAACATGACCAGGCTGGATGAGCGCGGGTAATCCACTCCCTCCCGAATTCATCAATTGTGTTTTCAGCAGAATGCCGGGCAGAATTGTCGAACGAGCCACGCGGCCAACGGCTGTTTTCACGTCGAAAAACGCCCCCGGTGGTACCGCCGCGGCGTCGACCTTTGCCAATTTCAATTCATCAACTGTCAACACCTGGCCCCGCCCAACACGATCAGCGACTTGCACAACCTGTTTGGTCGGCCGTTGTGGGGGATCGAGCGACGCTCGACGAATCAGCACATGAGCGCCCGCGGTAACACTGCCGGCAAAAATCAGTGCAAACACAATGGACTTCAGGTTCATCACACACCTTGACTTTCCATGAACGCTATCGAGAACAGCTCTTGGTATCGACAGAATTGTCCCGCCAGGTTCACAGTGGCAATGGAGCCAATCCCGAGACAATCAGTAGAATTCCCCCCAACAAGGCGGCTGCAAATGGGATCACTTCTGTCCGAAGACCCGAGGTTCGAGCTTGAGCAACTGCTCTTTCGAGACGATCCGGAGCGGACACATCCTGGGTTTCAGCAAGAGTCTGATCAGCCCGGTCCGCCAGCGGTCTCGCGCAGCACCACCTTTCAACACATTTGTAGAGTGCGCAAGCCGTTACCCAGACGCCGAGAATCAGACCTGTGGACATGAACAAGATGCTGACATTCCAAGGACCAATCCAAGCTCCGACGGCTGCCAGCAGCTTGACATCTCCAGCCCCCATGCCGCCGATCAGCCACAAGAAGAACAACAAAAAGAAACCTGCAAGCATTCCTTGCAGGCTGTACACCAACCCCGACAACCCGCTGTTGAAAGAGTGAAATATCAGCGCCGTTAATAAAACGGGGACAACCAAGCGATTGCGGATGCGATAGGACCTCACGTCGATCAGCGCGGCAACGGCCACAACGACCGACGAGACCCACACTTCAATCCCGTGTGCCTCGATCGCTCTTACAACGAATGCCCCCACGTGCCACCTCCAATCGAAACCCGATGCTACGGGGCAATTGGCAAACACATCCCTTCTGGACAACGGGATTCCGAGAATTCCCGAAAACCGACGGCACGGCGACCTGATTTCTGTGGAACATCACTGACCTAAGTTCTTTGAATTCAGTAGATTACCGCACCAATGACGCAATCTGACCAACTTCCGCCAAACTGGGCATTCTGCTGTTGTCGCTCGTTAACCGCTGTGAAACACTTGGAGTTGTGATGTCCGAATTGTCCGAGAATTCCAATTTGTCACCCCGCCCGGATTCCCGCCCGGATTCCCGCCCGGATTCCCGCGTACATCCCACAAGTCGCACAACAGCTTCGGGACACACGGATACGGGTGCGGAGGTCGGCGATTGCGATCAGCGTCAATCATCGAACGCCGGTGTCGCGCGAAAGAACCCAGTGCTGGACACACTGGAGTTTTCCGATTTGAAACTGCACAACATGTACGCTGCTCGGCTTTTGGCGTTTGCTCGACAGCGGATCCCAGCCAGGCTCAGGTCCGTATTGGATGCTGAGGAGGTTGTGCAAGAGACGTTCTTGACCTATTTCCGCGGGATACAATCGGCGCAATTGACGGCCAATGACAGCGGGGATGAGTGGCCGTTGTTGGCTGTAATTTGCCGCCGAAAACTGCTGGAACATCTGCAATGGTACGGAAGAAGCAAACGGAACACGCAAGGACAAATCAATCTGTCCAGCCTGGAATCCCATGACAGCGACACATTTCAATTTGCGCACCGCGACCATACGGCGTCGTGTCAGTTTCGGATCGCTGAAATCCACAATCGGACACGAAAACTGCTGAATCAACAGGAGATCGAAATCAACGACGCTCGACTGGAAGGGCTGTCGGATGAACAACTGCAAGAACGCTTCGGGTGCGGCGAGCGAACGATTCGGCGGGCCATTGCGCACTACCGTGAACTTCTCGAGCAACAGCTGCGGATATGGTCGCCAGCATTTCTTCGCGAAGCGGACTGACAGCTGACGACTCGCCGATCGTCTGGTCAGCTTCAGATCGGGATACGGTGTGTTTCTTCTCAGGCTCTTCCAATCGCTCGAACTTCAAAAGCTGCAGATTTCCCATTCCGTCTTTTGTCGAGAACACGTCGAGGATCAAGCGGGAGTGACGAAATTCTGAGACGAAGCTGGTAACCATCTGATCATTCGCGATGATGAACCAGATACCATCTCGAAACTCGAGGTCGATGTGAATCACATCCAACGTGCCTTTCTTGATCAACAGAGGATCGCCTGCGGCGATCAATTGCACCCCTGTTCCCAAGAATTTCGACGCGTTGAAACCAGAATTCTCGAACCGCCCGACAGTCAGCGCCCAGTGATCCGAATCTTGCGAACTGCCAATCCGCAACACGTGATGCACCAGTGACTGCTCCCCGTCGAATCCAAAATGAATCTCCAGCCGGGAATTGCCGACCACTCCCACCTCGAGTGCCCAACGGTACCATGGTTCCAGCGGGGTCACGATTTCCGCCTGCTTTTCGCTCCACCAGCGGGTCACATCACAGCGTAACCAACCCTGGTGTCCCGAGAGAAAGTGAAACCCCTTTTCATTCTTCAGACTCCACCGTCCCTGAAGCACGAGTAGGTCTCCAAGCGAACTGCCATTGCAGACGATTGTTCGATCGGTGACGACCGAAGGTCGTAAAACAGGAACCACGAAATCCTTCCGAACCAGGAAGGACACGATCACGATGCTGGCCACGACGACGAAGAGCAAGGACGCGATCACGGTGGTCCGCCGTCGTCGGAATGCCTGTTGTGATGCCAAACTCTCTTGACCCGCGGCGTGCAGTCCAATGCGGGTCGATAACTTGATATCCCCCAGGGTGACCAGATCATCGCTGCTGCCCAGCACACGGTTCTCGGACAGCGGAGAACTGTCGAGATTGGAATCGACGCCTGGCAGATTCGCCAGACACTGACTGAACAAATCGTTATCAACTGGAGTGAATTCCAGCCCCAAGTCGGACGCATCCAGTTCTTGCAGCAAGCTGTCATAGTCCGGAAATCTGGCACCTGCGCTACCACGCGTCATACGACGAATCAAATCCACCGCCGGCGGTGTACATGTTTCCTGCAACCGGTCGAAGTCGGGAGACTCTCCAGTCAGCTTCTTGGTCAAAATGGATTTGACCGATTCTCCCTGAAACGGTGCTCGGCCGGTCGCCAGATGATAAGCCGTCATTCCCAGGCTATAAATGTCAGCACGGCAATCGACGGCCTCGCCCAATGCCTGCTCAGGAGATGCGTACGCCGGTGTGCCAACGCCTGCGAATTCCTGAGTGATCCGCTCTTCGCGGACACCGTCGGCAGAAACCAGCATGGACAGGCCGAAATCGGTCAGCTTGATCCAGGGACATGACAGGTCCTGTTGTAAACCCACCGGTGGCCGACACAACAGGACATTCGCTGGCTTCAAATCCCTGTGAATCACCGAGCAACTGTTGGCGAACTTCAAAGCCGAGATGATTTGCCGAACAAGAAACCACACGGTGCACTCGTCGAACCGTCCTCCCTGCGCCATGTACAATTCCAGATTGGTGCCCCGGACAAACTCCATGCTCAAGAACAGGTGCCGCGAGGTTTCTCCACAGTCATAGGCCATAACGATATTCGGATGCTGCAACCGACCGAGCACTCGAGCCTCTCGGCGGAATCTCCGAATCTGTTTGAAATCCCGCTGGTCCATCACATGCACAGTCTTCAGTGCAACCAGACGGTTCATTCGGGACTGATGCGCCAGAAAAACCTGTCCCATACCACCGCGACCAATCAGGTCGATCACTCGGTAGCCCGGAGCCACATGCTCGGGAGTCGCCAGACACTCGATCAACGACAGATCCGCGTTCGTCAACTCAGTGCGACTGCACAAGAAGCCGGTAGCGTCCGTCGGATTCTGATCGTGTTCCTCGACCAATTCCTCGACGTCCACGCCTTTCAACAGTTCATACTGTGAAGCGATCGATAAATACAGCCGAAGTTGCTGGTGGCTGCCGCTGGACATCAACAGTAACGCCTTTGGAATGTGGTCAACACTTGAGCGGTGTCCCGTGAGTGCTGAGCCCAAACCATCATTCTACAATCGTCAACTCAAGTACGATTTGCGTTACCGCTCTCTTTCCATTGTCGTCAGTTCACGAATCAAGTCAACTGCCTGGACTTGTTCACCCAGCGAGCGTGCAATCGAAACAAAGTGGGGATCGCGTGTTTCTCCCAGCAAGAACAGCGAGCGATGCGCGTAGGCACTCGACATCGTGATCCCAAGTTCCTTGGCCCATTGAAACTCCCAGTCATAAAACATCCGGAAGGGAACCGATCCGTCTCCGCTCTTGCCAGTCGCCGTATGGAACAATTTCAGTGTTTGCGGGCCGTCGGTCATTGTGGGCACAATGACTACAACCTCACAATTCAGCGCGTCGAATTCCCGCCAATTTCTGGCCAATTCGCTCGTCTGAAACAAACAGGCCTGGCAATCCTCGCTCTCCAAGTCGCCTGCCAATTTGACTCCCCGTGTCACCAGAACCAGCAAGTTCCGTTGACTGGACAAGTCGTCAATCCGCACACGTTTGTCGGCGGCGTCATAAACGTGTCCATCCTTGAAAGCCTGGCGGGTCGACGTTGACGGAATATCAGCGCCCACTCCCTGTTCGAAACCTGGCGACGCATCGAATCCGCAGCCGGATATGATCACACTCAGGCCACACAACAGCAACATTGCAAGGCATCGACGACCAACACCAGCGAATGCATCGAACATCGTGGTACTGTCACTCACCAAAAAACCTCGCCGATACGAAGTCCGCTCCAGCCGAAACCGCGGACATTCCCGCGCCGCCAGCTTCCCGCAGTGAGGCCAGAATGCGTGCGCCCTCAATTCAGCGCTCGGTTGTTCCCGATTCTGTTGAGCCCGCGCCGCAGGTCGAGAATTTCAAATAAGACACAAAATTAACGCAATCCAGAGACGCGGCCCCTGGGCAACGCGGCAGCCCCTCGGAGCAAACGACCCACTACGAACAGTGTCCATTGGCGTCGTGTGACTCACCGGTGGCGTCGTGTGACTCACCGGTGCCTTGCACCACCATGATAGTATCATGATGGCTCTCCTGAGCAGGTCAAGTCAACTGATCTGCGGAGGCCCCAAGGTGAACATGCAGGCCGAAGCACAAAGCGACCAGGCCATCAGTCCGCCGACATGGCCCCAGAACGCATCAGTTGAGCCAAGACGCGTGTCTGAATCGTCGATCACGGGCTCACATGGCAGGTATTTGGAGATTTGCCCCTCAGATTCGCGAATTCCGGCGAGCCAGCGGGTTTCCGCCCGAAAATGCCGGCATCATGCGACCGCATGCGGCCAGGTCGACACGAGATCGGACGCTGCTATTCGTGACGCATCATCACCCGCACGGTGATTTCCACACCGGAACAGAAGACCGGCTTCATCCAGGACGCCTCGGAAAACGGTACCGTCACCTGCAATAGGAACTGCTCACCGCTACCCACAACGTCAATGAACGTCGGCTCAACACAGGCCGTGTCACATGTGGTTCCCGAAGACATGATACTGAAAACTTCGATCTCCAGGGCCCCGTGGTCAACCACATCGCTGGCTCGCTGCTCAATCATGTCGTTGACTGCGATACCCGCTCGCCAGCTGCCTACAAATGGCGCATGGTGCATCGCCCCTGCAGGCTTTGCCCGTTCAGGTAATCACCCGGAATGAAGCTGACTTTGTCGAACGGCAAGTCGATGAGAACCGTGCACACGTCACCCGATGATGCACCTGCGAGCGTACCGCCAGCGTTGACGGTGATCGTGACGGACACGTCATCAGGCGCGACACCCACGGCACTCTCCAGAAAATCCGTCACGGCACTGGTGACGTCTGCGTCGGTCGATCCGGCCAAAATGGCAACGCGACCGGCATCGCGTGCCGCCGTGGTCAGCATTTGACCGACCATCATGGCGCGACCGAACTCGATGATTCCCAGCAGAACCATAAAGAACAGCGGTAAGACCATTGCCGCTTCGACCAGGACCACACCGTTTCGCTGGTGCGGAGGCCGACGTCGTCTGAAGGTTATCTGCATAGCCAACTCCAGTCTCTGGTTAGTTCCGTTTCTACTGCACTAGCTTGACCGGCTCGGATTGTCCTTGGCCGCCACCCGATCCGTCGAGTGTCACGTCGTCCAGATTGATCGTGCTCGGGTCAACCAGCTCGATCGTCACCAGCGGCAGATAGGACCCTCCGTCCGGGTTGTTGCGTGCCGACACAATCTTGAACGCGACGAGCCCGCGTCGCTCACCCTGCATGTTCGCCGCCGGTGCGCCGTACTTTGACGGATCCGTTTCCGCCATCGAGACATCGCTCTTGAATACGGGAGACAGGTACACCGTCTCGTCATCCGCCAGCGCCAGGATGTCCGCGTGGCGGTCCACGGGATCCGTTCCAGGCACGGGATCCAGCACTTTCTTGCCGACAAGTTCGAAATGCGGCGCATTCGAGGAATTCCACTCGACGTCTTGAAGAGGTTGCGTATCCAGCTCGTCCTGGAGAGCGGTTCCATCGGCCAGGAAGTCGATCATCGTGTAGTCGGAGTCTTTTGTGAACGGGAACGCATTTTCGAACGTCGAAATATCGAACATGCCTTCGTCGCCTTCTTGTCCGGTGGGCAATTCCAGTCGTTCACCCGCGGGGATGTCGAGAAAACCGTCGTCGTCGTTGTCTGAAAGCAGATCGTCCGTTGAGACGTTGAGACGATCGGCCAGATCTTCGATGTCGGAAATGTCCGTGTCGAACATCTCATCGTCGAGCAGAAATCGAAACTGGGGCCCACCGGTGCTCTTCGGAATGGCCGCGATCGCAGTGGCCGAAATGTTCGCAGTGTCTTGTCCGATAATGGGAGCAAAGAACAGCGGTAGCGGGTTGTCGTTCGTGTCCGCACGCCGCACGACGACCCGGATCACCGTGGGGGCTACGTTGTTTTCATTGAAAGTCCTTGTGTCCACGTCCCAGTCACCAAAGCTGATATCGGCGTTCTGCAGCACATTCCCCATGTCCGGAGAGTTTTCCTCCGACATTTCCTTCGCAGCCAGGAAAGCCTGCTCCAAATCGCCTCCAGTGGCCAGAGCATCCGCACCCGCGTACGCCGCGGCGTCGGCGGCAGTCTGCAACTGGTTCCTGCTCAGCAGAATGTAACCCACGTCAATTACGAAGGCGGCAAACGAGAAGGCCACCACGAGTAGAAGAACTGCGAGCACCAGAGCGATGCCCTCTCGGCGTGAAGTGCATCTCTGAGACGAAACAGGACTCGCGTTCATGATCGTGATCCCTTACTGAATGGCTCTTTCTGCAGGTCGCCTTCTGGAAGCATGACCTCCAGCAACGGTTGCGGTTCACGACGGGAGTTCATCCCGTCCGCGTGTTCTGATTGCGCTGTCGATACGCGTTTCCGCCGGCTGACGGAGTGACGGGACATGTGGGGTAATGCCCGTCTGTGTCCGATTTGGACAGACAATCCGAAAAAAAGGGGGCTGAAAGTGTCCGCGTAAAGCAAACCGCTGTCCAAATCGACATCCCGGCGACCGGCATTCAAGGCCACGAGTGCTGTTGGCCCGTTGCACGTGTTGCACCGGATCACCGAAGCCTACACGTCTATTCGCGCAGCATCCGCACCTGGACCGTGATGTCCACACCAGAGCAGAACATGGGCTGCGTCCACGCGACCTCGGCAAACGGCACGGTCACCTGAAGCACGAACTGCTCTCCAACGGCCACGTCCTCAATCGACGTGGGCTCGTAACAATCCGTGTCGCAACCGGATCCCGTGGAATCCACGCTGAACACTCCAACCTGCATGCCTCCATTCGCGACGAACCCACCGGACTTCTGCTCGATCATCTGGGTCAGCTCGTCTTGAGTCATTTCGCCGGTTGAACACAGACAATCCCGGAAAAAATCGATCTGGGAAACAGACCGACTAACAACTGTCGTGTGGTCTTGGCGACATTGGGATTGCGCACCACCAGGCCCCAATCTTCCTCAATGCGGGTGATCACCGGTTCCGTTCCGCTCAAGCAATTGGTACTCAACACCAGAGCATCGACACAGACAAGACCGGTCACTCGCAGTCCCGCGCGTGTGCGACGCGCCGTGTTTTCCGGTCAACGAAACAAATTGCTGACGTTATCTGGCATGGCAGCTCTCCCGCGGACCCAATAACCCGTAGCGTGACAAGAACGCTCTCACACGACCGTTTCGGTCCGGGGCCATCGCCCAACGAACCCTGCGGTCATTGGAGTAAATGGTCGTCGGACACAGATTTGGACAATCAAACAAATCAAAAAAAGCCAAATCCAAGAAAGCGGCATCGGCCCCTGACCCGCTGAACAGACCTGTCCGCAGCGGAAAAATGGCTCCACGGACGCTTTGTGCAACCGATTGAGGTGGATTCCTCGGTGAGGTGGATGCACCGGCCGTGGACGACGCTGTGCGTCACCGACTGGCGGAGCCCGACCCGTGCTGGACTCTCCGGAACCTGCCGACGATCGAAACGGCAGGCTGCCAGCGCGAGCGGTCGGTCGGTCGCTGCACGGCCCGTACGTCACAGGCCTTATGGCGCTCTCGAGAACCATTGCGCCACGTTGCAGCCGCTCAGCGATCAGTGATTGGTGATGAACTCGTTCGAGTTCAGTATCGCCCAGAACACATTCCGCAGTCCGTCAACGGGATCTTGGTTTTCCGCTTCCTGGAAAACAACGTCGATCGCCTCGAGTTCGTCTTGGGACGGCTTGCGGGCCAGCGCGGCCAAGAACAGCGCTTCGATCTTGGCCGGCATGCGCGCGGACTTGTTCTTGGATGCCGTCCTGCGGGACGCGGCACGTCTACGTGGATTCTTCTTGTCCAAGTCACCGTCCTGAGCATCGAGCACACGTTGCAGGAATCCTCCCTGCCCACCGTTGACTGCACTGTCAACCAGACTGCCGTTCATCAGAACCAGAGCCTGCGGGATCGTCCCGTTAAAGGTCGTCCGTTGATCGTTTTCGTCGGTTCCAAATGTCTGCACAAACTGTTGCAACCATGTGCGTCGCTGACTTTCGGCCGCCTCGGCAGAGCGTCCGGCGCGATCGGCGGCCGTGGCCACGATCAGCGAATCATAAAGTTGTTCGGCGCGGAACTGTTTCAGATACATGCGACTGAACAGCGGAGTTTCGCCGGCATCAGGATTGTCCACCGTGTTTCCGGACCCAAACTGGCTAGTCAAACTGTAGGCTTGCGAAGCGGTGATCCAACGTATCAGGCGTTTCACGTCAAATCCCGACTGACGAAACTGATCCACCAGATAGTCCAGTAATTCGGGATTCGACGCGGGATTATGTGGTCCCATGTCATCCACGGGACGCGTGAATCCATAGCCGAAAAAGTGCCCCCACATCCGATTGACGATGGCCCGTGACAGATAGGGTGTGGCCGCGTCCACCATGAGGTCTGCCAACTGACGACGGGGTTTCGCCGTGGCACTCATCGGCACCCGAGTTCCGTCGACAAACTGCCGAACAGTGGCCTGCATCAGTCCGCTGCGTTTCTCGAAATAGACAACGTCTGTGCGGGCTTCGTCAACCAGCCGAAACTGACCACGTTCCGGACCGTTGCGCCGCGCGGTGCCCCGGAAAAACGCGTTCATCCCCCAAAATTGGGACTGTTTCCAGTCGTTGAAAGGATGGTTGTGACACTGTGTGCACTGGACCTGCATTCCCAGAAACACGCGTGCGGTCACCGAGGTTGCTGGCACCGCGTCGTTGTTCAGATGACGTACCAGAAAATTGACGGCGCCGTTCTCACGACTCGCCCCCTCAGCCGCCACCAATTCCCGCACAAATTCACGGTAAGGAATATTTCGGGCCAGCGCACGCCGTAACCAGCGATCCAGACCAGCGCGACCGTTTCCACGGCCAATCAGCAGGTTGCCCCACAGACTGGTCCAATTCCGGACGTAGGCTGTATCATCCAGCAACTGCTCGACAAATGCCTGTCGTTTTTCCGGTTCTTCGGACGCGGTGAACTCCAGCAATCGCTCGTAGCGCGGAATGCGTCCCACGATGTCCAGGCTGACGCGACGAGCGAACTCGCCATCCGTACTCCGTTCCGACGGTGTCACTTCGTTGTCGACCCAGGCCTGCCGCACCAGTTGATTGATCCGCCGCACAATCTCCGTATCCGAGTCGGCGGCCGCCAGTTGTTCGCCGGCACTGAGATTCCAACTCAATACCAACCCGCACACGACCAACCCGCGCATCAAGCGACCCGCCATCGGCTGCCTCACAATTCCAGGGAGACTCAACATTCTGTACGCCCCAAGGTGTAGGGAATGGGGCCGAAGATTCTTCAGTCGCAATCCGCCCAACTGATAAGGATATCATATCAATGCGGATCGTCGGGGTTCAATACCCGGTTCGGTGACGTGTGGAATTCCTGGCGGCTGGGAGCGGACGAATCGTTTCCGATTTGCTATGCTCACATCCCAGCCCGAGAGCGGCCCCGCGCCGGATGCCAGAATCGCCTCAAAAGCCCGGAGGCTCCTGAGAGACGATTCCGTCATTCGATTCAGCGCACCCCGGGGGCCGTGCACGGCCTTCCGCTCAATCGCGGGAATCCGTCGCAACGGAGCACGGTGGCGCGTGCCGTCCACGTTTTGACGGTTCGTCTCCAGGCGACCAATGCGGCCCTCGGCAAATCCGTAGTAACCGGCAAACAATCACTCAACGCCCACCGTGGGAACAGCACCTGCACACAAACACCCGTCCCGACGCCTCGATCGTCGGCAGAATCCCAGGCGCGCCGGTCCCCAACCGCCACACGGCCGCCGGCGACACCCAGTCTCTCACTCAGAATCAGCAATGCCTAAGGAGCATCCGTGCCCAAGAACCTGATCGTGGCCCAGTCCGGCGGTCCCTCTCCGGTCATCAACAACAGCCTGCGCGGACTTGTCGAAGCCGCGCGGGACTTGGATTCCATCGGCACCATCTACGCCGGTTGGCACGGCATCGAGGGGGTGTTGAAAGAGGAATTGCTGGACCTGTCCGGCCAACCCGCCGACGAGATCTCCCTGCTGAGAACCACTCCAGCAGCCGGATCGATTGGAACCTGCCGTTACAAGCTGCGCGACCACCAGCAGGAAGACATCGATCGCATCATCGAAGTTCTGCGGGTGCACGATGTCGGCTACTTCTGCTACATCGGTGGCAATGATTCCATGGACACAGCCAACAAGGTCGCGCAATTCGCTCAGGATCGCGGGCTGGACGTGGCCGGAATCGGTGTTCCCAAGACCATCGACAACGATGTCGGTGACAGCCAGTTTCAACTCATCGATCACACTCCGGGGTATGGCAGTACCGCTCGATACTGGTCCCACATGGTTCAACTGGCCAACGAGGAAAACTGTGGAAGTTGCCCGGCCGATCCCGTGCTCGTGCTGCAAGCCATGGGACGCAGGATTGGATTCATCCCCGCCGCCGCGCGACTCGCTGATCCCAAACGCGAGCTGCCGCTGCAGATCTATCTTGCCGAACGGGAAGTCACGATCGAGCAGCTTGCCGACAACGTCAACGACCAGTTGAAACGCGATGGTCGCGTCGTGATCGTGGTCAGCGAAGGGCTGCAGATCGGAGAGATTGGAGAAACACACGATGCCTTCGGCCACACTCAGTTCAGTTCCAGCCAGATCACAGTAGCGCAAAAGGTCATCAACCTGTTGAACGAGCGCGGCTTGCCTGTTCCGGGAGCAGCCCGCTGCAATATTCCGGGCACGGATCAAAGGCACAACATGGTCTACGCCTCGACGGTCGATCTGCAGGAAGCTTACCAGGTTGGCCGCAAAGCAGCGCAATTGGCGGCGGACGGGCAGAGCGGATTCATGGCAACCATTTTGAGAAACCCCGGTCCCGCCTAC
>Ga0315336_1006355_pt1 | contig 12157 bp, 10 predicted proteins | sample ASW5metaG_FD_204512 | JGI IMG/M metagenome (GOLD analysis project Ga0315336, IMG submission 204512) | Ammonia-oxidizing marine archaeal communities from Monterey Bay, California, United States - ASW #5 | ecosystem: Environmental > Aquatic > Marine > Intertidal zone | place: USA: California...
TTTCGTCTGCATTTGAAATCAATGCATATTCCGCTTTCGTTATACACCCGACCCAGACAGTACAAACGGAGATGATAATCCGCTAGGTGTATACATAAACAATGCTCACGTTCTGTGTGTAGGAGTTAGATATTGGGTTCAAACGCGTCTTTATGTTCAGTTAAAAAAGTTGTTGCGGCGACATGTATGCTGTTGTTGACGGCTTGCGGAGAAAGTGAGCCACAAACCGTTGGTACTCCGCCGGATATGCGACGCCTTACGACTGAACAGTACTACAACATTATTCATGATATCTTTGGCTCCCACATCCAGGTTGCGGGACGTTTTGATCCTCTCGTGCGCACCCAGGGGCTTTTTGCTGTCGGCGCGCGTAGTGCGCCGATTACACCAGCTGGCTTCGAAGAGTATTACAACGTTGCCCGGGCTGTTGCGCGACAGGTGGTAACTAAAGGCAACCGGGAAGTATTACTTCGATGCGCCCCAGTGGTTATGGATGGTGCCGATGAAACGTGTGCCCGCCAGTTTTTTACTGAGGTTGGGCGGTTTCTATATCGGCGGGCTCTGACTTCGTCGGAAATAGATACAGCTGTCTTAGCTGCCAACGAAGTTGCAGTAACGATGAAGGACTTTTACAAGGGGATTGAATTTAGTCTAACTGGTCTTTTGGTGTCGCCAAGTTTTCTATTTATCATCGACAGCACGGAGCCATTGGCCTCTGAGGAGGCAGGTGCGCAGCTTACTGCTTATGCAAAAGCTTCAAGACTTAGTTTTCTCCTTTGGAACACCAGTCCTGATGACATGCTTCTGATTGCGGCCGAGACGGGAGAGCTAAACACAAACGAAGGACTCCAGCTGCAGGTAGAGAGGATGATAGCTTCACCTCTCCTGGAGCGGGGGATTAGCGCATTTTTCCAAGATTTTCTCGACCTCGACAAATTCGAAACACTTGAGAAGGACACTATTATTTATCCTGCCTACAGCATTGCAACTGCGGAAAGCGCTAAAGAACAACTTTTGAGAACGATTATTTACCACGTGGTGGAACAGGACTCTCCATATCCTGAATTGTTTACAACTAGGAAGACCTTCATCGATCATAGTTTAGGAAGGATTTACAAGCTGCCGGTAAACCGTCCTGATGGTGGTTGGCAATTCTATGAATTTCCAGAGAATGATCCTCGTACCGGAATCCTAACCCAGATGGCCTTCTTATCCCTCTATTCCCATCCGGGTAGAAGTTCTGCCACGCTTCGCGGTAAAGCCGTCCGTGAGCTGGTGCTATGCCAAAAAGTTCCGGAGCCACCCGGTGATGTGGATTTTTCTTTGTTCAACGACCCAGATGCTCCTAACCGGACGGCTCGTGATCGGTTGAGCGCACATTCTACTGTGCCGTCTTGTGCGGGTTGTCACAAGTTGACGGATCCAATTGGTTTGGGTTTTGAGGAGTTTGACGGCATTGGCCAGTTCCGCACTTCGGAAAGAGATGTAGACATAGATCCGGCCGGAGAATTGGACGGTGTAGCGTATGAGGACGCCAAAGCTCTCGCTCAAACAATTCGGGACCATCCTGCTGCGCCTGCATGCGTTGCCAACCAACTTTATGCTTATGGAACTGGCCGCGGCGCGACCTATGATGAACGAGAATTCATGGTCTATCTTCAAAAACAGTTTGCAGATTCGGGATATAGCCTCGTAGATCTTCTTAGGGATATTACTACCAGCTCCGCCTTTTATGCGGTAAGATTGCCTCAGGAAGAATCATCTGAGTTTAGTTCGGCATCGGTGGGAAGTTCTTCAAACCAGGAGCGTGGTTCATGAGTTTCTTCATCCCTAGAAAGACTACACGGCGTGAGGTTCTCCGCGGCCTAATGGGCGGTGGAGTAGTGACTGTTGCTCTTCCGTTTTTGGATTGTTTTCTTAATAGCAACGGAAACGCCTTGGCTAGCGGTGCTCCACTGCCGGTGAGATTTGGAACTTGGTATTGGGGTATGGGCCATACACCAAAAAAAGCGGTGGTCGAGAAAACCCAAACAGGTCCAGGCATTGAATTTCTTGATGAAACTGCGGCGCTAATCCCACATCGGGAAAAGCTTAGTTACTTTGGTAACTTTAATATGCCTCTGGACGGGAACTCTAATTACACTCATTTCAGTGGTTGGGTAGCGAATAGAACCGGTTCTGCCCCGGAAAGCCAAGGTAGCATTCCAGCTACCACACTTGATCTTTTAGTTGCTGATACCATAGGTAAAGGTTCGAGATTTCAAAAACTTGATGTGACTGCGGTTGGTATAGCACGAGAGAACTACAGTGCACGCGGCACATACAATCGTGGTGCGGCGGAGACAGACCCTGTAGCTTTGTTTAATCGCATTTATGGGCCAGCATTTGCTGATCCGAATAAGGCGGATTTCAAACCTGATCCCAGTATTATTCTTCGAAAGAGCGTCTTGTCGTCGTTTACTGAGCAAACTCGAGATTTTGTTAGTACCCTTGGGGCTGCTGATAAACGGAGACTTGATGAATATTTTACATCCATTCGTGAGGTGGAGAATCAATTAGCGATCCAATTGCGAAAGCCTGAACCCAACGAAGCGTGTGTAATTCCGCCAAAACCTGCAGAGCTATCACCAGATCAAGTTGCGTCTGCGCGTGAAATGGATTCAGTAATTGAAACTCACAAAATAATGTCAAAGATCTTGGCGATGGCCGTTGCTTGCAATCAGACAAAAATCTTTAACATGGTTTTCACGGACAATTTTGCTAACGTCCGGCGTACAGGAGAGACTTATACCCATCATCTTTTGACACACGAAGAAATTCTTGACCCAGATGTCGGGTACCAACCCTTGAGCTTTTGGTTCAATCAACGCAGCATGGAAGGGATGGCTACCTACATTGAGATTCTATCTAGTATCGGGGAAGGTGATGGTACACTCCTTGATAATTGCCTTATTTTTGCATCAAGCGAGACTAATTACGCGCGTTTGCATACTATTGATGGCGTTCCAGTTTATCTTATTGGTGGAGCTGGCGGTCGATTCAAGACTGGTACGTACGTTGCTGGAGGTGGGGACCCCATTACCCGTGTTGGCTTGACAGCAATGAAGGCAATGGGAGTTCCGATATCGAAATGGGGTAGTAAGTCGTTAGAGACTAGCAAGCCAATTTCTGAAGTGCTGATTTAGCTTTTTTAGTCTGCAGACTTTCCATCTTAGACTGGTTCTTAGAGAGGTGAGATCGATGACGTCTAAAGTGCTGGCGCTCGTGAAAAATTGTTTTCTTGTTGTTGGTGTGGCCGCCCCTATTTTAGGGATTGGGCCCCTGACGAAAGCTGCGGAACAGCCTGGATCTCCGTCCGTTATTATCCTACAGGAAAAGGGGCACGGATGGGCGATAAAAGATAGTGATGGTATGGCATTGTATACTTACGCGCGCGATGTGCAGCCTGGAAAGTCCAGTTGTGTAGAGGATTGCGCAATTATTTGGCCATCCTTTTTAGCTAGTGAGGAATATGAGACGGATGACAACTGGAGTGTAATTAATCGGGACGATGGCACTAAACAATGGGCTTATAGAGGTAAGCCCCTTTATCGATATAGCGTTGATCAGTTGCCAATAGACACCTATGGAGAAGGAAGCGGTTATGGAACTTTTTTGCGAGGTCGATTTGACCTTGCCTTTATACCGGCCCCTCCTCCGGCAGGAATCAAAATACAGAAAACATTGATAGGATATGTTGCTGCCGACAATGAACGTATGACGTTATATGCTCCAGATGGCGAGATAGACCCAGGAAGCGTGTGCGTCAATAATACCTGCGGTCCAGACTGGAGTCCGATGTTGGCACCATGGGCGGCTCACGACTTAGGTGAATGGAAAATAATTTCCCGGCAGGATGGCTTGCGGCAGTGGACATATAAGGGGCGGCCCTTATTCAACTATGCGTATGACGTGAATCCGCGTGAGACAAACGGCGAAGGAGTTGAATTCCCTGCAAACGGCGCCTCTTGGAGGGCGGTTGTGCTGCAACAAAGGCCCCCTTATCCCGACTGGGTTACCGTGCACAATACCGATGCTGGGCAAATGTTGGCCACGTTGGATGGTAAAAATATTTATACATATGATCCGAGCCGACTTCGCCAAATAGAGCGAGAGCGTGTTGCTGGATGCGAACTTGAGTGTCTCGATGCTGAGTGGATTCCCATATTTGCGTCTGAAGCCCAAGTTGCCCCTGGTGGCAACTGGGCAATCTTTACGTTGTCAGATGGTTCTAGGCAATGGGCATACAAAGGAAGACGCTTATTCACTAATACTCGGGACAAAACTCAAGGGTCTTTCCTTGGCTACCGTCATGGAGGTAGTAGAGCATGGAACATTGTTATGCACTCAGAGGATGGGTTGGTAGGGACGTTACGGCCACCCTAGCTGTTCCTATAATGACTTCGATGTAGCTGTAAGCAGCAGCTGGTTAAGCAAGTAGGTTAATTGGGGAGAAGAAAATGAAATCAGCACGTAGCGGTCTTGTGATGACCGTTTTGCTTGCCATCGGCGGGGCAACTTGGGCACAAAGTGCTAGTGAAAGTGCTTCAGGTAAGGTTTTTCAAAGCAAAGATCAAAGCACTATCCAGGCCGCATTATGGGAGGAAAACGGTCAGCCCATGATCGCTAGGGGAACCGAGGCCGTTAGTTCTGCTCCATCAGAGGCGATAAGAGTAACCGTAAGAATATTTGGTACTACAGGTATTCGCGAAGTAATTATTCCCGGTGGGTCGAAATTTCTGCCGCCCAAGGGTCCTAATGACACCGTTGTTTATCTTCTCAGTGGTCGCATGACTGCAACTCTGGGTGATACAGTTAGTGAGCTTGTACCCGGCGATGTGCTTCAAAAGTCTGGTAGTGCGTACAACGTCTATGAGTTTCATGAAGACTCAGTGATTGTTGAACATTACGTTCCGTCCCCGTAATACGGTATCCGCAACAAGAATTGCAGATTCACTTTTTAGAAGGCTGGTTTGCAATTGTTAAGGGACCGGCTCTCTTGAGTCATGATGGAATTAAGGTGCCTATTTCTTAGGGCAGTTCAAAAGTATGACTATTACAACCTACTCCTGGATCTTTCTTTCCTTCTACGTTGGAATGATGATCTGTTTCGGTATTATAGGTCACCGGCGCGTTCAGAACGCTGACGACTACGCTACGGCTCGGGGTGGCTATGGGCCAATCTTTCTGGCTTTGGCCTTTACATCGACGGCAGCGTCGGGGGCGACCTTTCTTGGTATGCCAGCGCTGGCTTACCACTTTGGCCTGTCAACTCTGTGGTTCATGTTCGTATATCCACTTGGTCTTTATACAGGTGTTTTGATCTGTCAACACGCGATTGCGCACGCGGGGACGTCTTTTGGTTCTCGCTCCATTCCTCAATATCTCGGTGAGAAATATCAATCAGACGCGATACGCGTAGTGACCTCCGTCTATACGCTGGTACTACTTTTTTATCTTGCTAGCCAATTAGTGTCAGGGCTGGTGATGTTTGAAACAATGTTGGGGTTGTCATTACCTTTGGCACTCGGAATTACGACTGTAGTTCTGGCAGCCTATGTAGTTATGGGTGGCGCTCATGCCGATGTTTTTACCGATGGCGTCCAAGGATTTATAATGCTGCTTTTGGCAGTTGTTGTCTTGTTGCTATTTGTTTCTGGTTTTGGCGTTGAAGGTGGGTTTAGTGAAGTATTAGAAAGGATTAAGGCGCTTGACCCCAACACGCTGAAGGCTTTCAATCCAAAAAGTCCCATTACCGCCAGCCCCTGGCATGCCGCGGCCATCTTTATATCCTTCATTCCCTTAGGGTTATTGCCTCACAATGGCAATAAGCTTTGGGCGCTGCGTAAAGAAACGGAGCGCCACCGTTTTATTGCAGCCTCTTTTGTATTTGGTCTCATTCTGCCTTGCATGGCTTTTGGGGGTATTCTTGGCCGCGCTGTTCTAGGTGATGACCTTATCGGAAATGCCGCTAACGACATTGTACCAAGACTATTTATCGAACTAATGCCTGCATGGCTTGCTGCTTTCCTTGGTATAGGAATTCTAGCGGCTGTCATGTCCACGGCCGATGGTGTAGTGATTACGCTGGGACAAATTTTTGCGAACGATCTTTACCGCTTAACCTATGCGCCAAAGTTTGAAGCCCATAAACCAATCGAAGACATAGAAAAAACCGCCCTTAAGATTGGGCGTATTTCGACGTTAGGTGTGCTGCTTGCATCCGCTGTCATCGCCTGGTTAGGGCAGGATTATAACATCACTTTGCTAGGGGCAATTGGTTTTGGCTGCATGTCAGCGGCGTTTTCGGGTCCACTGATACTCGGTATTCTCTGGAATGGAGTTACTAAGGTGGGAGCGTTCGCTGGTTTCTTTTCTGGCGCTTTCTTTTTTATTAGCGTTGTCTCCGGTTTAGTTACTGCAGTCGGCACTACTGACGACTTTTTCTACCTAGTCACAGCATGGTTAGAGAGTGAGTCCGGAAACTCGTTTTCTATTGCTGCTTTGGGTTGCATCATTAGCTGTGTTATTACTTATACAGTCTCCAAATTGACCCCTGGTTATACCGAAGAGCATATCAGGCGTTTTACAGCGCGGTAATGTCCTGCCGAGGATAGTTTCGTTGACCAAAGCCTACTATAGGTTCTGCCGAGAGCAGCGAGGGAAGAAATGAAAATCGATATCCGTTACCTTTTCATGGCTGTAGTAGTCGTGTGTGCACTGCGTCCAGCGTATGGGCAAGGTGGAGAGCAGACGGCTGACATGAGTTTCTTTCTCATCAGCGTTGGCCCTGGTGACGGAGGTAATCTTGGGGGTATTGAGGGTGCTGATGCTCATTGTCAGGCCCTAGCTGAAGCTGCTAATGCCGCGGGCAAAATCTGGCATGCATATTTGAGCGCAGATGCAGACGGTCAGACGGACACTGTTAATGCACGTGATCGCATTGGCGCAGGACCCTGGCACAATGCCAAGGGTTTTCAGATAGCGAAGAATTTGAGTGATCTTCACGGTGACACGTTAGCCGAGGCCCGCAACGGAAATCTTATAAGTCGTTTCACGGCACTTACAGAGGCTGGTGAAATGGTCAATGGCGAGCTTGAGCGCCCAAATAAACATGACATACTCACAGGCACGCGGTTGGATGGTAGGGCGTTTAACGATGGTACGGATCGAACTTGTGGTAATTGGCGCAGCAATACCAAAGGCGCTGCCCAAGTTGGACACCATGACAGGACGAGTATCAGCAGTATTTCTTGGGTATCGGCTCATCCTTCAAGAGGTTGTAGTCAGGAAAACTTGAGGTCTACGGGCGGGGACGGTTTATTCTACTGTTTTGCGATAGATTGAGCCCTTCACTGTTATCGTGAGCCAACATCTACCTGCCCACGTGTCTCGCCATATGGATACTCTTTCGTCGTAATATTCACGTAGGTCCAGCCGGCAAGCAGATACTGTACTTGAGCCTCATTGAGCACAGCTGATCCTGTTAAAGGACTCTTGATGCCGGCCGGCGCAAGATTCACAAAGGGCAGACCATTAGCTCCGGGCTGTGCCGGGCCGTGCAAACTAGCTGCGATTGGTCTCGCCAGCAAGCGTTCAAACTCAACATTCCAGGTCAGGGTCAGTGTAGTCAGGTCAAGTTTGAAATCCGCTATTCCCCCGGCTGGACTAGTGGTTACACGAGTTTGATTCTCTGCCGATAATTCAGCATGGAATATGCGTGATGTCATTGGGGCGCTCAAGGCTGCATTGTCCGGAACAACAAATTGACACGCAATTACCAGTAGCACTAATTTTTGCAGAACACGTAATCTCTTCAAACTAAGCTTATTCAACACAAGTATATCCCAAAATTCTAGTAACCTATAATGCGATTACATACTATGTATAGTGCAGAGAATAGATAGAGCCGAACAGCTCATTTGTCCATTATGCGATCCACCATATGTTTTGTTATTGCCACCAACTTTGAGCATGCGAAAACAAGTGGGGTGATGTTGTGAAATTAATCAGAGGTTACAATGAACAAAGATAATCAATATTCCCGCCGTTCCGTTGTCATTTCTGGTATACAGTTGCCTTCTATCTTTGCACTCGGCAGTATATTATCAGCGTGCAGCGATGAAGATGTTGTCGCTTTATGTGCGAATCCTAACAATTTAAGTTTCAGTGAAAACAGCCTGCGCAATGCTAATAAGTATACCGAGGTTTCAGAAGATCCCGAAAAGACCTGTTTGAACTGTGCATTTTTTACTCCTGGTGAACCAATGGAAACAGGAGAAATTCCGAATTGTGGAGTGTGCGATATTTGGGTGGGTGCAGCGAGTAAGAATGGCTATTGCGAATCGTGGGCAGCGAAAGACGTGCAACAATCCTGATTATTATTGTTCTAGCGTTGTTTTCTTACGTCCGCGTCAGATACCGCCGATCCTAAGTTTCCCCAACTAGAACGCAGGTAGGTACTAATCAGAGCAATCTCGTTATCGTCGAGCTTATTGCCGAAAGCTTCCATGCTTTTCCAGGCCGCAGGTGGGGCGGGCAGAAAGATAGCTGCCCCATAAATTATGACATTGATCAACGAGGATGGATCTTCAGCCTGGACTATGCTGCTTCCTGCCAGAGGTGATCCTAGGCTTGGGTAGCCAAGACCTGTTGGTAGATGGCAGGTGCCACAATGGACCGTGTACAAGATATCGGCCGCTCGTCTCTTCTCTGGTACCATTGTGTGACGTGAGGAACGCTGTATAGATTCTGCGTTTTTAAGGTAGTTTGCCATGGCGCTAATATCGGTATCTGTGGCCTGCGATGTACTCAATTTGATGACTTCATTCATGGGTCCAAAGGTACCAGCACGGGCGCTGTGGCCAGTACTTAAATAATCGACAAGGTCTTGTTCGGACCAAGCTCCCAAACCATCTGCTGAGGGCGTGAGATTTACGGCAGACCATGGTCTATATGTTTTATCCTTAACAAGATCTTGATAGCTCCCACCGCTTAGAGCCAGATCATTTTTCTTTCCACCTAGGAGGTTCCGGGGTGTATGGCAGGTACCACAATGCCCCAAACCATCGATCAGATATTTCCCCCGATTCCATGTGGCGGACTGATTTTTATCAAAAACATAACGTTCCTTCTGGACGAACAGCCAATTCCAAATACGCATTAGAACTCGCTGATCGAAAGGAAATCTCATCTCATTTTCAGGTGGCACGTGCGAGGATGCAGGTACTGTCTTTAGGAAGGCAAAAATATCTTTGATGTCGTCTTCCAATACCTTGGTAAATGAAGGGTAAGGGAAAGCTGGGTAAAGGTTTATACCGTTTGGGGATATCCCTTCATGCATGGCACGAATAAATTGTTTTTCTGACCAAGTGCCGATACCAGCATTCACATCCGGTGTTATATTAGTTGAATAAATAACTCCAAAATCTGTGTAAAATGGCGTGCCGCCCGCAAATGCTGCACCGTTTTTGGCGGTGTGGCAGGCCATGCAGTTACCTATCGTAGCCAGGTACTGGCCATTTTTTGCAGAAACCGTAGTTTCGGGCAGATCGTTTGCGCTACCGTCTTTTTGTCCATTTTGGCTGGCAGCAGAATTGAAGCACGTAGCTGAAAAAATAAAGAATGCTGCTATCAGCATACGAAAAACGTTCTTATACATTCGAACAATAAACACCCCGATACATAACATAATCTCATTAATCCTTTGACGCAGTTTCCAGTCATTCTCTGTTGGTTCGCGGAGCCTTTATGCGCAATCTCAGGATCGCGAAATGACCATGTTGCGGACGTTGGTGTTGGCGAAGTATATGCTCCCCCCTTTTCGGTTCTGGCCTCCCCCTCCATAAGAGGTAAAAACAATACATACGGAAAGGGTACATTAGAAGTAGGACAATTATTACAAAATCAATAGTACTCTTTGCAACTTTATCTATGAACGTACCAGTAAACATGGCCTACTTGATGGTTGGTTCTGACGATACAGCTTTGGGTAGTTGCTTCTTTTAAGAAGATTGATTCTTCCCAACTACCGTGCAGGTAAGCGGTCGTAGCTTGAATACCGGTGCTCGAGAGTATTAAAGTTCTTTACTTTAAGGAGGAGATGAGATGCAGGACATAAGCAGAGCTAATTGTATTATGGGCTACTGCGTAGCAGCACTTATCACTGCGTGTCACTACAGCCTTGCGGCTAGCGAAGTAATGGTCGAAATTCTCGTCCCTGGATCGGTAATGCAGGCGGTGGAAGGTATAGACTTCGGTCCCGACGGCATGATCTACGGTACTAGCATACATGCCCAGGCCGTATACCGAATTGATCCAGTAAGTGGGTTAGTCAGTATTGCTATTGCAGCACCCTATGGAGAGTCTGACGACGTGGCAGTTGGGCCGATAGGTTCGCCCGTGGAGGGTGTTCTAGCATGGACGGCTCAGCGCACCGGGGAAATCCGAATCCAGCGCCCTGGAGGTATGCCTGAAGTTATGATGAGGAATACTCCAAGGGTTAATCCCATTGCTTTTACACCTGATGGCCGACTATTTACCGCGCAAGTGGGTGCCGGTGAGAATTCTATCTGGGAACTAGATCTAATAGGAAATAACCCACCGCGGTTGGTTGCTAAGAACCAGGGGGCTGTCAACGGGTTTGGCTTCGGACGCGATGGCCGTCTTTATGCACCGCACTTTGGCACGGATCAACTCTTCGCCATTGATGTAGAAGAGGGTACCTTCCGTGTTATAGCCGAGGGTGTTGGCTCTTCAGCTGCAGCGAAGGTTGATGCAAACGGTGACGTTTGGAGCGTCGATTACAAAACTGGCGATGTTTGGTTAACGGAAATAGAAACTAGCAAGTCTAGAATCATTACTAGTTTTCCACCTCCTCTGGATAACCTTACCATCGGCAAGGATGGAATAATTTATCTAGCCAACCTGGCTGTCAGCGGAATTATAGGATTCGAGCCTGAGACCGGTGAGAGCTGGGATGTCACTGTTGGATCCTTCACTGTACCCCTTGGTATGACGATGACAATGTTTGAGGGTAAGGAGGCTATCCTTGTCGCTGATCCTTTTGGTTACCGGTTTGTTGATCCCGAAAACGGTGTAATTACCCGTCAACCAGAGATGTGGAGTAGCGGTGCTTCTTCGTCGGTTGCGGCTAACGATCAATATATAGTAACAACTTACACGGATTCGAAGCGCATAAAAAAGATTGATAGAGAGACCGGCAGGGTTCTGGTCAATTCGACTGCATTGTCGACGCCACGTGGCATTGTAATGACAAGTGACGGTGAAGTGATAATCGCGGACTCTGCGGGTAATCGTTTGGTTCGTTTGGTTGGCGCTAATGTTGAGGAAGTTGCTTCTGGTTTAAACGAGCCTGTCGATATTCTCCTGGAAACTGAATCTACCGTTCTAGTGACTGAGGTGGAATCCGGGACAATCAGCCGTGTTAGCCTTTTGTCTGGTAGCCGTGAGGAGCTTATTTCTGGTCTTCACGATCCTCGCGGTCTTGCGCGTCTTCCTGATGGTCGCGTGGTAGTGGTTGAACCAGGCTTAGGAATGCTAACGGCGTTTGATTTGGTAACTGGTCTGCAAACTGAATTGATCCGTGGATTGCCCGTGTCGATAGATCGACTGGACCTTCCAACGAACACACCACTCGGTATTGTTGTTGACAGCAATGGTGCTATCTACGTTAGCTGTGGTGCCGATAACAGCATTTTGAGAGTTAGTGTGGGTTTGTAACGCTATATCTAGACAAGTTCCGGTCTTTAAGCTCGCAGGTGGCCGCAAGCTTTGCTCAGGTTTCCAGTATTGATAGTCTTCGGAAGGTGACGGAGTAAATCTTCTACGACTTGTTTACTATTGGCATTTGCCTTGTTGTTAGCACTGTGGTCATTAGTAGTACAATAAGGGCGGTGACTAGAATCAAGCCGTACAGTATAACCGCTGGAAGTTGCGTAAGATATGCGTTCGCGAACTCATGGGTAATATCCCAGGCAAAATCAAACCTCGCATTGGATACGGTGGAGGACAAATAAACGGTCCGCAAGGTATTATCTGTAACCTCCGGACTTCCATAGATGAATTTGTTTTCCGTCATCCCATTTCCGTCAGGAAA
>Ga0315336_1006356_pt1 | contig 12156 bp, 11 predicted proteins | sample ASW5metaG_FD_204512 | JGI IMG/M metagenome (GOLD analysis project Ga0315336, IMG submission 204512) | Ammonia-oxidizing marine archaeal communities from Monterey Bay, California, United States - ASW #5 | ecosystem: Environmental > Aquatic > Marine > Intertidal zone | place: USA: California...
CAAGGGCACCTATGTGCGCTCGCTGGCCCGCGACATGGGCCGCGATCTCGGCTGCTTCGGCCATATCGCAGAATTGCGTCGCGTCGAGGTCGAGCCGTTCACGCCGGACGATTTCGTCACAATAGCCGAACTGGAAGCGGCCCGTTTTGGCGGCAAGACGCAAGCAAGCCCGGACGATGCCGAGGCCCCGGTCGATGAGGCTCCGGTCGATTTCGGCGCCATCGACGCGCTGCTGGTCGAAACGGCGGCGGCGCTCGATTGCCTGCCGCAGGTCGCGGTCAGCGACGATGCGGCGACTAAGATCCGTCTCGGCAATCCCGTCATCATTCGCGGTCGCGACGCGCCGGTCGAGGCCGAGGAGGCCTGCGCCACAGCACGCGGCAAGCTCGTGGCTATCGGCGCTATCGAGCAGGGCATGTTCAAGCCCAAGCGGGTCTTTGTCGGCTGAAATCGGTACAAGCGTTCGAGATTGACGCGGTTTCGGACGGAACGACCGCTGCGCGCCTTCCCTCGATTTGCTGCACGGTATGACGTTCCGTTCGCTCGTCCTCCGGATATAACTCTTTGTTGGAGCATGATCTTTTCCGAAAGCCGGTTCCCACTTTTCGTGATCATGCTCTAATCTCGGCTGAGCGCGGAGGCCCAGGGATTTCATGGCAAAGGATGATACAGGCAAGAAGCGGGCGCCGCAGATAACGCGCCGGCCGCCTGTCGGGGCCTCGCCGGGCACGCTTATAGCCGATCCGGCGGCGCGGCGCAGCGAGCTTCGGCTGACATTGATCTCGCCTCAGAAATACCAAACCATCGACAACGCCTCGATCGACGATCTCAACACCCATTGCGAGAAATGGCCTGTCGTCTGGCTGGATTGCACGGGGCTTGCCAACATCCCTCTGATCGAGGAGATCGGCCGCGTCTTCAACCTGCACCCTCTGGCGCTGGAGGATGTCGTCAACACCGGCCAGCGGCCCAAGGTGGATTTCTTCGAGGACCATGCCTTCGTCGTCATGCGCATGATCGACGATATCACCTCGCATCGCTACGAGCAGATCGCGCTGTTCTTCGGCGGCAATTTCGTCGTGACTTTCCAGGAACGCGAGGGCGATCCATTCGATCCGGTACGCAGGCGCATTGCGGCCTCACTGCCGAACCGCCTGCGTTCTCGCGCCGCCGACTATCTCGCCTACGCGCTCATCGATGCCATCGTCGACAGCTATTTCCCACCGGTCGAGGCGGCGAGCGAGATGGTCGACGGCATTGAGGACGAGATGCTGAACAGGCCGCACAAGCAACAGATGCGGCAGCTGCATGAACTGAGGCGCGACGCCAGCGTGCTCAAGGGCGTGCTGTGGCCGATGCGCGACGCGCTTGCGACGCTGATCCGCAACGAAGTGCCCTTCGTGAAGGCCGAGACCAAGATCTTCTTCAACGACACGCTCGACCATTCGCTGCGGCTGATCGAACTGGTCGAGAACCAGCGCGACATGCTGACCGGCCTGATCGAGATGCATCTGTCGCTGACCCAGGCCCACACCAACGACGTCATTTCCTATCTGACGATCGTCTCGGTGATCTTCATGCCGCTGACCTTCCTGGTCGGCGTCTGGGGCATGAATTTCGATCCGGAAAGCTCGCCTTGGAACATGCCCGAGCTCAAGGCCTATTACGGTTATCCGGCCTCGCTTGTATTCATGGCGCTGGTCGCCGTCGGTCTGATTGCGTTCTTCAAATGGAAGAAGTGGCTGTAGCCATTGAATTCTCCCTTTTGGCTACCAGACCCTGCGACAAGCCGGCTTTACGATTGGGCTGGCGTTTTTTGCGGAATTGCCCTATATGCGCCGCAGCTTCGCGCCCTGACGCGTCGCTTGCACTGGCCCCTGCTGGACGACATCCCGGCTGTGGGCGTCCCGTTTCCTCCAACAGATAAGGAAAAGCACGATGTCGATTACTGCCGAGCGCAAGAAGGAACTGATGACCGAATTCGCGACCGCGAAAGGCGATACCGGGTCTCCGGAAGTCCAGGTTGCCATTCTTTCCGAGCGTATCAAGAACCTGACCGAGCACTTCAAGGACCACAAGAAGGACAACCATTCCCGCCGTGGCCTGCTTGCTCTCGTTTCCCAGCGCCGCAGCCTGCTTGACTATCTCAAGCGCAAGGATGACGGGCGCTATCAGACGCTGATCGACAAGCTCGGTCTTCGTCGCTGACGAATTGACCGGCGGGCTCTCCAAGGGGGGCCCGCCGGTCGCGCATTGGCGCATCGGATGGTCCGGTGCCTCGATGCTGGAAAAAGGAAATTCCCCTCCGCGCCTGGCGCGTTCCGGAAACATCGTTTTTCGGCGTCATGCGCAGTGTCGGCCGATCAGTCGGCCAACAGGGTTCCGGACTGCAGAGGGCTATCCGGAACCGCCCATGGACGGTCATGGGGCAGGATTGCAGGATGCTCGCTCGGGGCTTGTGAGCCGGATTTATCGAGCTTCCCGTTGTCTTGCCCGTGGCTGCCCGAAGGAAGCCAGGGAAGGGAGAACCCGCGACCGTTAAGGACGGCGCGGCCCTTTCCGCATATGAAGGACAAGATATGTTCAATCAACACAAAGTGGAAATCGAATGGGGCGGCCGTCCGCTCATCCTGGAGACCGGCAAGATCGCGCGCCAGGCTGACGGCGCCGTGTTGGCCACCTATGGCGAGACCGTGGTCCTGGCCACCGTCGTCTCGATGAAGGAGCCGAAGCCCGGCCTCGATTTCTTCCCGCTTACCGTCAACTACCAGGAAAAGACCTATGCCGCTGGCAAGATCCCGGGCGGCTACTTCAAGCGCGAGGGCCGTCCGAGCGAAAAGGAAACGCTGGTTTCCCGCCTCATCGACCGCCCGATCCGTCCGCTTTTCGCCGACGGCTATAAGAATGACACCCAGATCGTCGTTACTGTCGTCCAGCATGATCTCGAGAACGATCCGGACATCCTGTCGATCGTCGCCACCTCCGCCGCGCTCACGCTTTCGGGTGTGCCCTTCATGGGCCCGATCGGCGGTGCCCGCGTCGGCTACATCAACGGCGAATATGTGCTCAATCCGCATATAGACGAGATGCAGGAATCCAAGCTCGACCTCGTCGTCGCCGGCACCGCCGACGCCGTGCTGATGGTCGAATCCGAAGCCAAGGAACTCTCCGAGGACCTGATGCTTGGCGCCGTGATGTTCGGTCACAAGAGCCTCCAGCCGGTGATCGACGCGATCATCAAGCTGGCCGAGGTCGCCGCCAAGGAGCCGCGCGACTTCACCGCGCCGGATCATTCCGAGCTCGAAGGCGAGATGCTGAAGATCGTCGGCGACGAGCTTCGTGAAGCCTACAAGATCACTGAAAAGCAGTCGCGCTATGCCGCGGTCGACGCGGTCAAGGCGAAGGTCAAGGCCGCTTTCGCTCCTGCCGAGGGCGAGGAAGCCAAGTATACTTCCGAGCAGATTGGCACGGTCTTCAAGGAACTCCAGGCCAAGGTCGTGCGCTGGAACATCCTCGACACCGGCTCGCGCATCGACGGCCGCGACCTCAAGACCGTGCGCAAGATCGTCTCCGAGGTCGGCGTCCTGCCGCGCACCCATGGTTCGGCGTTGTTCACCCGCGGCGAGACCCAGGCGCTGGTGGTTGCCACGCTCGGCACCGGCGAGGACGAGCAATATGTCGATTCGCTGACCGGCATGTACAAGGAGAAGTTCCTTCTTCATTACAACTTCCCACCCTACTCGGTCGGCGAGACCGGCCGCATGGGCTCGCCCGGCCGCCGCGAAATCGGCCACGGCAAGCTTGCTTGGCGCGCGATCCATCCGATGCTGCCTTCGGCGGAGCAGTTCCCCTACACGCTGCGTATCGTGTCTGAGATCACCGAATCCAACGGCTCGTCCTCGATGGCGACCGTCTGCGGCACTTCGCTGGCGTTGATGGATGCCGGCGTGCCGCTGGCAAAGCCGGTCGCCGGCATCGCCATGGGCCTGATCAAGGAAGGCGAGCGCTTCGCGGTGCTCTCCGACATCCTGGGCGACGAGGACCATCTCGGCGACATGGACTTCAAGGTCGCCGGCACCGCCAACGGCGTCACCTCGCTGCAGATGGACATCAAGATCGAGGGTATCACCGAGGAGATCATGAAGATCGCACTGGACCAGGCCAGAGATGGCCGCCAGCATATCCTCGGCGAAATGGCCCATGCCCTGACCGGCGCCCGCCCCGAACTCGGTGAGTTCGCGCCGCGCATCGAGGTCATGCATATCCCGACTGAGAAGATCCGCGACGTCATCGGTTCCGGCGGCAAGGTGATCCGCGAGATCGTCGAGAAGACCGGCGCCAAGATCAACATCGAGGACGACGGCACGGTCAAGATCGCTTCGGCGAACGCCAAGGAGATCGAGGCGGCGAAGAAGTGGATCCACACCATCGTCGCCGAGCCGGAAGTCGGCGAGATCTACGAGGGCACCGTCGTCAAGACGGCCGACTTCGGCGCCTTCGTCAACTTCTTCGGCCCGCGCGACGGTCTCGTCCACATCTCGCAACTCGCCAGCGAACGCGTCGCCAAGACCTCCGATGTCGTCAAGGAAGGCGACAAGGTTTGGGTCAAGCTGATGGGCTTCGACGAACGCGGCAAGGTTCGCCTGTCGATGAAGGTCGTTGACCAGGCGACCGGCAAGGAAATCGTCCAGGAAAAGAAGAAGGCCGAGGGCGAGGAAGACGCCGCCTGATCGTCCTGATCGAATAAATCAAGACGGGCGCGTCGCAAGTCGCGCCCGTTTCTATTTCAGGGCCATGGGGACCCGTCCGCAATTGCATCGGAACGAAAGGTCCCAAGGAGCAGGTGAATGGCCGCGGAACCGCTCAAGACGCTGTTCTACCCGTTCGAGGCCGGGGCGCTGCCCCTGCCGGGAAAGGGTGCCCGCGTTCTGTTCCTCGGTGCCGAACCCGGCTTCCGTATGCCGGCAGTCTTCGATGCGACGCTGCATCTGGTACAGGGTTTCAGGCCACATTTTCGCGCCTTGCAGGCGTCTGGCTATGCGGTCACGCCGCGGGCGCAAGGCCAGGACTACGACATCGCCTTCGTGCTTGCCGGCCGGCATCGCGGGCAAAACGAGTTGCGCATCGCCGAAGCCATCGAGCGCGTCGCGCCGGGCGCGCTTGTCGTCGTCGCCGGTAGCAAGGACGACGGCGTTGACAGCCTGCGCAAGCGGATCAACGCGCTGGCTCCCCTCGAAGGCCATCTGCCGAAGCATCACGGCATTGCTTTCTGGTTCCGTAGGAACGGCGCGGAGGCGGCCGTGACTCTGCGCGCGGCCAACCTCGATCTTGTCATCGAGGGCGGCTTCAAAACCGCGCCTGGCATGTTCTCCTTCGATCGGATCGATGCCGGTTCGAAACTGCTCGTTGCGAGCCTGCCTGACGATCTAAAGGGCAATGTTGCCGACTTCTGCGCCGGTTGGGGCTATCTGGCAGAGGACGTTCTGCGGCGCTCGCAGGGCCTCACCGCGCTCGATCTCTACGAAGCGGATTTCGAGACCCTGGAGGCGGCCAGGGTCAACGTCCGTGGCGGCGCCATCGAGCCGCGCTTCTTCTGGATCGATCTGCTGACCGAGGCGGTCGAGCGGCGCTACGACGCGATCGTCATGAACCCGCCTTTCCACAACGGCCGGGCCGCAGATCCGGGTATCGGCGCGGGCATGATCCGCGCCGCATCAAGGTCGATGAAACCGGGCGGCCGCCTGTTCATGGTCGCCAACCGCCAGCTTCCTTACGAACAGGTGCTGTCGGCGGCCTTTGCCAGCCATGCCGAGATTGCCCGCGACGGCATGTTCAAGGTGTTTTGGGCGCGCCGTTGAAAGCAATTCCAGCAAAAGTGTGAAGCGGTTTTCCGTCCGGAATTGCGGCAGGGGAAAGCAATTCCAGCAAAAGTGTGAAGCGGTTTTCCGTCCGGAATTGCGCCGGGAAAGGCGAGTTGCCTACTGCACGCTGACGATGCGGGCGTGCTCGTGCGTGCCGAAGACGGGCCGCGCTTCGCCGAGCTCAACCTCGAGCGGCGCCGGCCGGCCGAACAGATAGCCCTGGACCACCTCGCAACCAGCGGCCCTGAGCAGTGTTGCCTGGTTCTCGGTCTCCACACCCTCGGCGATGATGCCGACGCCAAGCGCCCGCGACAGGCCGACAATGGTCGAGACGATCGCGCCGGAACTGGAGTCGGTGTCGATGCGGCTGACGAAGGAGCGGTCGATCTTCAGCTTGCCGAAGGGGAAGTCGATCAGGTAGCTCAGATTGGAATAGCCGGTGCCAAAATCGTCCACGGCCACCGAAATTCCCATCTCGGCAAGCTGCTCCAGGATCGTCGCGGCGCGGTCGCGATCCTGCATCATCGCCGTCTCGGTGACCTCGAGCTCCAGCCGCGAAGGCTTGATGCCGGTCGATTCCACCACCTCCCGGACGATCCCGACGAAATCCTTGGTCATGAACTGGACCGGCGAGATGTTGACGGCGACGAAGCAGTCCTGCGGCAGGTAACGGGCGTCGCTGCAGGCCTTGCGCAGCACCCATTCGCCGATCGGATTGATCATGCCGGTTTCCTCGGCGATCGGAATGAACTCCATCGGCGGGATCATGCCGCGCTCCGGATGCTTCCAGCGGATCAGCGCCTCATAACCGACAACGCGGCCGCTCGGCAGGTCGAACTGCGGCTGATAGTGGAGGCTGAAGTCGCCACGGTCGAAGGCGATCTTCAGCTCGGCCTCTATCCATTGCCGATAGTCCGCCACGCGGCCCATGTCGGAATGGAAGGCACACCAGTTGCCGACACCGCTGGCGCGCGCGTTCTGCAGGGCCAGGTTCGAGCGGCGCAGGATCAGAACCGGGTCGACGCCGTCCTTCGGCATCGCCACGATACCGACCGACAAACTGACCGACTGCAGATGGCTCTGCAACTGATAGGGCTCCATCATCTCGCTGATGAGTTTTTCAATCAGCCGCTCCATCGAACCCCTTATGTCGCGGTCCGGCAGAAGCACCGCGAACTCGCCGGCGCCGATGCGGCCGATAACCGCGTTCTTCGGCATGTTCTCCTTCAGCCTGGCGGTGAAGGCGCGGATCAGTTCGTCGCCCTGGCTGTAGCCGATGGCGTCGTTGATCTGCTTGAAGCGGTCGATATCGATGTCGATCAGGAACACCGGCTCGCCGGTCCGGATCGTCCCGGAGGCGGCCTCGGCTATCTTGCTGACCATGGCCTGGCGTGAAAGCAAGCCGGTCACCTTGTCGAAATGGGTTTCCTTGAAGACATAGGCCGCCGATTCATCGACACCCGCGAAGAACGACAGCGCGGCGCCACCAGCGGCAAGCGCGCAGAGCGCGGCGATGACGCCTGCCATCGTTTCGGCCGGCATGCCGGCCATGCCGTCGCCGAAGCCGAACCTCAAGCCCCATAGACCAAGGATGAAACTGCCCATGCCGGAGCTGGCGATGGTGATCAGCCGGAACAACGGCGTACGTCTGGGATTGCTGACTGCGGGCATGCATGGTCCCCGGATTACGGGACCTTATAGCGGACATCTCCTTAAAATGAGTTTCCGCCAAAGAATCCAATTTTAACCGGAACAACTACTGCCGCGGCCGCAAGCTATTCGCGCGTGCCGTCGTTCTGCTTCAATTCCTCCAGTGCCGGCATCGAAACGATGTGGTAGCCGGAATCCACATAATGGATCTCGCCGGTGACGCCTGAAGACAGATCGGAGAGCAGGTAAAGCGCCGAGCCGCCGACTTCGTCGATGGTGACGGTGCGCCGCAACGGCGAATTGCGCTGCTGGTAGGAGAACATGTGGCGGGCATCGGACACACCGGAGCCGGCCAGCGTCCGCACCGGTCCGGCCGAGATGCCGTTCACCCTGATGCCGCGGGGACCGTAATCATTGGCAAGGTAGCGCACGCTAGCCTCAAGCCCGGCCTTGGCGACGCCCATGACATTGTAGTTCGGCATAACCCGGACCGAGCCGGCATAGGTGAGCGTGATCATCGAGCCGCCATTGCCCATCAGCGCGGCGGCGTTGCGCGCCACCTCGGTGAAGGAGTAGCAGGAGATCACCATGGTGCGCACGAAATTGTCGCGGCTGGTGTCGGCGTAGAGGCCCTTGAGCTCGTTCTTGTCGGAAAAGCCGATGGCGTGCACGACGAAATCCAGCCCGCCCCAGGCCCTGTCGAGGGTCTCGAAGGTCGCGGTGACCGAGGCGCTGTCCTCAACGTCACAGGGCACGATCAAGGAGGCCCCTACCTTCTCGGCAAGCGGCTTGACCCGCCGCCCGAACGCGTCGCCCTGGTAGGTGAAAGCCAGCTCCGCCCCATGTTCCGATAGCTTTTTGGCGATGCCCCAGGCGATCGAATGGTCGTTGGCGACGCCCATGACAAGCCCGCGCTTGCCCTTCATCAACCCGTCCATGAATGGCAATCCTTATGCGGAATAGCGCTGGAAAACCAGCGTTGCGTTGGTGCCGCCGAAGCCGAAGGAGTTGGACAGGACGGTGTCGATCCTGGCGTTGTCGATGCGCTTGCGCACGATCGGCATGCCCTCGAATTCTGGATCGAGCGCCTCGATATGGGCGCTCTCGCCGATGAAGCCGCCCTGCATCATCAGGATCGAATAGATCGATTCCTGAACGCCAGCCGCGCCCAGCGAATGGCCGGTCAGCGACTTGGTCGAGGTGATGTAAGGCATCTTGTCGCCGAACACCTCGCGGATGGCGCCCATTTCCCTGGAATCGCCGACCGGCGTCGATGTGCCGTGGGTGTTGATGTAGTCGACCGGCGACGATACGGTCGCAAGCGCCTGGCGCATGCAGCGCACGGCGCCTTCGCCGGAAGGGGCCACCATGTCGTAGCCGTCGGACGTCGCGCCGTAGCCGACGATCTCGGCATAGATCTTGGCGCCGCGCGCCTTGGCGTGTTCCAACTCCTCCAGCACCAGCACGCCGGCGCCGCCGGCGATGACGAAACCGTCGCGGTTGACGTCATAGGCGCGCGAAGCGGTCGATGCATTGTCGTTGAACTTCGACGACATCGCGCCCATGGCGTCGAAAAGGTCCGACATCGTCCAGTCGAGGTCCTCATGGCCGCCGGCAAACATCATGTCCTGCTTGCCCCACTGGATCAGCTCATAGGCGTTGCCGATGCAATGCGCCGAGGTCGAGCAGGCGGACGAGATCGAATAGTTGACGCCATGGATCTTGAACCATGTGGCCAGGGTTGCCGATGCCGTCGACGACATCGCCTTCGGCACGGCGAAAGGACCGATGCGCTTGGGACTGTTGTTCTTGATCGTGGTTTCGGCCGCTTCGACGATCGTCCGGGTCGAAGGACCGCCGGATCCCATCACGATGCCGGTCCGCTCATTGGTGATGTCGCTTTCGCCCAAGCCGGCATCGGCGATCGCCTGGTCCATGGCGACATGGTTCCAGGCCGCGCCTTGGCTCAGGAAACGCATGGCGCGGCGGTCGATCATCGGTGTGGGATCGAGCGTCGGCGCGCCCCAGACCTGGCAGCGGAAGCCGTGTTCGGCGAAGGAATTGGAAAAGCTGATGCCCGATTTGGCATCGTAAAGCGAGCTCTGCACTTCATTGGCATTGTTGCCGATCGACGACACAATGCCGAGCCCTGTCACTACGACCCGTCTCATTCGCAACTCCTTCCGGCGTATTCGGGCGTAAAACCTAGCCGGTTTTCACCTGTCATCATACGCAAATAAACTGACGTGGCGCCCATTGGGTACACGGGCGCCGTGGCGAAAAACGGTCAGGCGGCCGACTGCTTGGACAGACCGACCTTCAGATCCGTGGCCGCGTATATGGGTTCGCCATCCGCCTTGAGCCAGCCATCGGCTATGCCCAGCACCAGGCGGCCGCGCATCACGCGCTTGAAGTCGACGCCGTACTCGACCTTCTTCACCGACGGTGTCACCATGCCCTTGAACTTCACCTCGCCGGTCGAAAGCGCCATGCCCTTGCCCGGTTCGCCGAGCCAGCCGAGGTAGAAGCCGGTCAACTGCCACATGGCGTCGAGACCGAGGCAGCCCGGCATGATCGGATTGCCGATGAAGTGGCAGGCGAAGAACCACAGATCCGGCTTGATGTCGAATTCAGCGCGGATGAAGCCCTTGTCGAAAGCGCCTCCGGTTTCGCTGATCTCGGTGATGCGGTCGAACATCAGCATCGGCGGGTAGGGCAACTGGGCGTTACCCGGCCCGAACAGGTCGCCGCGGGCGCAGGCAAGCAGTTCCTCGTAATCGTAGCTGGACTTTTGACCCGCCATCAAATTTTGTCCCCGTGTTCCTCGCGGGCGGCAGGGCGCCCTTCTCGGTGGTTTCCTAACACACTCTGTTTGCGGCCGGAAACCGGCGTTTGCGCTTAACCCGTGCGCCTGCCCGGGTCAATGCGCGCTATTGATCGCATTCGGACTACAGAATATATGTCGGCAGATGTCCGGTCTTGGCTTTTGACGTCTTTTTGCCACTCCGGAAGTGTTGATGGGCTGGGCAACAAGCTTCGAAGCGAAGAGATGGATTCGGGCTACCGGAAGGAAAATGTCGCTGTGGACAAGCGGGTTCGCGAAGCCGGCCTGAGGCCGACGCGCCAGCGCATAGCTCTGGCCGACCTGCTTTTCGCCAAGGGCGACCGCCACCTGTCCGCCGAGGAATTGCACGAAGAGGCGATTGCCGCCGGCGTGCCGGTTTCGCTGGCGACTGTCTACAACGCGCTCCACCAATTCACCCAGGCCGGCCTGCTGCGCATCCTGGCGGTCGAAGGCGCGAAAACCTATTTCGACACCAACACGTCCGACCATCACCACTTCTACGTCGAGGGCGAGAACCGCATTTTCGATATTGAAAGCGGCCCGGTAACGGTCTCCAACCTGCCAGTGCCCCCCGAGGGCATGGAGATCGCGAATGTCGACATCGTGGTGAGGCTGCGCCCCAAGCGCCGCGACTGATCCGCTGGCGATGCGCCCGGTCGACCTGGCCGTCCGGCTGGAATGGGTCACCGCTGCCGCGGCGGCCATCATTTTCTACATGATGTCGGGCGTCTCGTGGTGGCTGTTCGCGCTGCTCATCCTGGCCCCCGATCTGTCGATGCTCGGCTACCTAGCCGGGCCGCGCGCAGGCGCAATCGCCTACAACGCCCTGCACATCCTGATCTTGCCGCTGGTTCTTGCGCTCGCCGGCAAGCTCTTCGATAATTCAACGGTGACGGCGATAGCGCTGATCTGGATCGCGCACATCGCCATCGACCGCGCCCTTGGTTATGGGCTGAAATTGTCCACAGGTTTTCAGGATACTCATCTCGGGCGCATCGGGCGCCGTGGAGATGCTTCCGTCAGGCTCAGTTCTTGACTTTCTCGCCGGGATAGGCGCCCCAGACCTGCGACTGTGCCATCCAGCCGGTGTGTCCGTCGAAGGTCATTTCGCACCATTGGCCGTCGCATTTCTTGATCGAGCCGATTACGCCGGGCTCGATTATTGCGACGACACCGGCATCCTTGTCCGGCTCGTCGAGCAGGTTGATTTGACCACCCTTGCCGCGCTGCCAGGGCGCGACGATCGCGGTGCGGCGGCCGGAAAGCAGCGACTGGTTGATCCAGCCTTCCGACCCATCGGCATCGCGCACGCGGCGCCAAGTGTCGAATTCCTGGATGACTTCCATCGGCAGCCCGGCCTTCAGATACATCCAGTTGACGGAATAATTGGCGCCAGGGCCGACGCGCGAATTGACGCGGGCCGGTTTCAGGCTGACGAAGCGCGGCAGCGGCAGGCCGCTTGGGCCAAGCGTAATGGTTTGCGCCGGCGCGGCCGCGCTTTGCGCGAATGCCTGTGGCGCGCAGAGGAGGGTGCCAAGGATGGCAGCGCTGATGGCCAGGCGAAGCGACGCGAAACCAGACACTTTCATTCCTTTCGGCGCCGGTCCGTCGGATAAGCGCCCCTTTTTCTTTGTCTTCGACGGCACCGCTTGTTACAGGAGTGGGCTGATGCCGCGACTGGTTACAAGTTTCGCCTGTCTTGGTTAAAGAGGTCTCAACGAGATCGGTTTCGAGAGCATGATCCCGAAAAGTGGGAACCGGTTTTCGGAAAAGATCATACTCCAAAAAAGGGTAGGGTCA
>Ga0315336_1006358_pt1 | contig 12148 bp, 5 predicted proteins | sample ASW5metaG_FD_204512 | JGI IMG/M metagenome (GOLD analysis project Ga0315336, IMG submission 204512) | Ammonia-oxidizing marine archaeal communities from Monterey Bay, California, United States - ASW #5 | ecosystem: Environmental > Aquatic > Marine > Intertidal zone | place: USA: California...
GAAGCCGAGGAGTTGAAAAAACAGTTGGAGGATGCTGGCGGAACCGTTGAGGTCAAGTAACGCTGGTTTCTCGGTGCTGCCCTTGCAAAGCCAGGTTTCAAAGACAGGGTTGGCTGCTAGCGTCGCCTATCAGCCAACTTCGCCTTTTTATTGTGAAAAACGGCCTGCCGTCGAAATTGCCGTATGTCACCCAAGTCCCATCGTACGATCGAGAGCAATAAATGACTTATTCCTTTACTGAGAAAAAACGGATTCGCAAAAGCTTCAGCAAACGCCCAGGCAGTTCGGCTGTCCCGAACTTGTTGGAGATCCAGAAGTCATCCTACCGCAAGCTCCTACAAGAAGGTGTTGCGCCGATGCAGAGGATTGATGAAGGTCTTCAGGCAGCCTTCAAATCAGTATTTCCCATCGAGAGTTACAGTGGTGCCGCTTCGCTGGACTTTGTTGGGTATCGTTTGGGTCAGCCCACATTTGATGTGCGGGAGTGTCAACAACGCGGTTTGATCTACTCTGCGCCGCTATACGCAACGTTGCGCTTGATTGTGTTTGAAAAGAGCGAGTCAGGTGGTGCAAAGACACTTCACGACATGAAAGAACAAGAAGTCTACATGGGTGAGATGCCTTTGATGACTGAAAACGGGACTTTTGTGATTAACGGGACCGAACGAGTAATTGTCTCACAGCTTCATCGCTCTCCAGGTGTGTTTTTTGATCATGATAAAGGGAAAACTCACTCGTCAGGCAAGCTTCTTTTCAACGCGCGGGTCATCCCGTATCGCGGGTCGTGGTTGGATTTTGAATATGATCAAAAAGACCTGCTATTCGTGCGTATTGATCGCAGGCGTAAGCTTCCCGCTACGATCGTTTTGCGGGCTCTAGATTACTCGACCGAAGAAATTCTGGCCTTGTTTTTTGAAACAGACTTTATCCAGCTTCAACCCGAGGGAGCCACAATTTCTCTTGTTGCAGATCGCCTGCGAGGTCAGGAATTGGAATTTGATATTGTCAATGCTCGGGGCACGGTGATCGTAGAAGCAGAAAAACGCTTAACAGCGCGACACATCCGCAATCTGGAAAAGGCGGGGCTAGAAGAAATAAAAGTGCCAGATTCATTTCTGCTCGGACGTGCCCTGTCGCGGGATCAGGTAGACACTTCGACAGGTGAATTGCTGGCCAGTGCAAACGATCAAATCACCGGTGAACTTCTGGAAAGTTTCAGGGCAGCGGGATTGGTCGAATTTGAGACGATCTACACCAACGATCTAGACCATGGTCCATACATTTCAGAAACCATGCGGGTCGATCCTAGCCACAATGCGCTTGAAGCACAGGTCGAAATCTATCGCATGATGCGTCCCGGAGAGCCGCCAACAAAAGACTCAGCCGAGCAATTGTTCCGCAACTTGTTTTTCAATATTGATCGGTATGATCTTTCTGCTGTTGGGCGAATGAAGATGAATCGGCGCTTAGAGCGGACCAGTGATGAAGGCCCTGGAACGCTTAGCCAGCAGGACATCGTCGATGTGATCAAAGTTTTAGTGTCACTGAAAAATGGCCAAGGTGAAACCGATGACATTGATAATCTGGGCAATCGGAGAGTTCGTTCGGTTGGAGAATTGGTAGAAAATCAGTTCCGAATTGGGTTGGTGCGCGTAGAACGAGCAGTCCGTGAGCGTTTGTCGATGGCGGAATCTGAAAATCTTACTCCACAGGACCTGATTAACGCGAAACCTGTATCAGCGGTGATCAAGGAGTTCTTTGGATCAAGCCAGTTGTCCCAATTTATGGATCAGACCAACCCGCTTTCAGAAGTAACCCATAAGCGCCGTGTTTCTGCTCTGGGCCCAGGCGGGTTGACGCGAGAAAGAGCAGGGTTTGAGGTTCGTGATGTACACCCAACTCATTATGGTCGTGTCTGTCCGATCGAAACGCCCGAGGGCCCAAATATCGGTTTGATCAATTCTCTGGCGGTCTATGCCCGTACCAATGAGTATGGTTTTCTGGAAACACCGTACCGTAAGATAGCGGAACAGACCGTGACCGACGCGATCACGTACCTATCGGCGATAGAAGAAGGCGGCTATGTCATCGCCCAGGCCAATGCACGAGTCGACGACAAAGGCCGGCTGATTGACGATCTAGTTTCCTGTCGTTACCAGAATGAATTTACGTTGTCGACGCCGGATAAGATCGACTACATCGACATTGCGCCATCGCAGATCGTATCAGTCGCAGCCTCGCTGATCCCATTTCTTGAACACGATGACGCTAACCGAGCTTTGATGGGTTCTAATATGCAGCGCCAGGCTGTGCCGACTCTGCAGACGGAAAAGCCACTAGTGGGTACTGGTATGGAGCGAATAGTAGCCACCGATTCAGGGGTCGTAGTGATTGCACAAAGATCGGGTGTAGTTAACGCAGTGGATTCCTCAAGAATCGTTGTCAAAGTTAACGACAAAGAAGTGGGTGCGAGTGATTCGGGTGTCGATATCTACAATCTCATCAAATACACCCGCTCGAACCAGAACACAACAATCAATCAGCGCCCACTGGTCAGGGTCGGCGACCGGATCGCCAAGAATGATGTGCTCGCCGATGGGCCGTCTACAGATTTGGGCGAGCTGGCATTAGGAAGGAATGTGCTGATTGCGTTCATGCCCTGGCATGGCTACAACTTTGAAGATTCCATACTGATTTCAGAGCGCTTGGTGAAGGACGATGTATATACCTCAATCCATATTGAGGAACGCAGTTGTTACGCACGTGATACGAAACTGGGTTCCGAGGATGTGACCCGCGATATACCCAATGTTGGTGAGTCCGCTTTATCCCGACTCGATGAATCCGGGATCGTTTATATCGGTGCAGAGGTAGAGCCAGGCGACATCCTGGTCGGGAAGGTCACGCCAAAGGGTGAGACTCAGCTCACACCAGAAGAAAAGCTTTTACGTGCAATTTTTGGCGAAAAGGCATCCGACGTTAAGGACACATCGCTGAAGATGCCTTCAGGCATGTCCGGTACAGTCATCGATGTTCAGGTATTCACGAGGGATGGTATCGACAAGGATGCTCGTGCGCTGGCTAATGAGGCTGACGAACTTGCAGTAATCAAGAAGGACCTCCGCGATCAGCAAAAAATTGTCGAAGACGATACTTACGATCGCATTGCCCGGTTGCTCAGTAGCAAGGTTGCTGAAGGCGGACCAGGTGACCTGAAGGCCGGCGATAAGGTAAGCAGATCCTATCTCCAGGAACTGCCACGCGACAAGTGGTTTGAAATCCGGTTGCAGGATGAGTCAGCGAATACAGTATTGGAAGGAATTCGCGACCAACTCGCAGAACAGGCGCGGCACTTTGATGAATTCTTTGAAGAGAAGCGAAGAAAACTTGAAACTGGCGATGACCTTTCACCGGGCGTGTTGAAGCTGGTTAAGGTGTTTGTCGCGGTCAAACGTCGAATGCAACCCGGAGACAAGATCGCTGGTCGCCACGGCAATAAAGGTGTGATCTCAAAGATCGTTCCAGTCGAGGATATGCCATATCTTGAGGATGGAACTACGGTGGATATTGTACTTAACCCGCTGGGAGTACCATCACGGATGAATGTGGGCCAAGTGTTGGAGACCCACTTAGGCTGGGCATCAAGCCATTTGGGTCGCCAGATTGGGAATATGATTGATAGTCAGGCGGCGCCGTCAGATGTCCGTAAAAAGCTGGGCGATATCTATAATCACGTCGCCGGGACTGAAGATCTTGATGCACTTTCAGACGATGAGGTTATCGAGCTGGCGGACAATTTGCGTGGTGGTGTGCCTATCGCGACGCCAGTATTTGATGGCGCGTCAGAAGTCGAAATCAAGCAGATGCTCAAATTGGCCGGGCTACCAGAAAGTGGTCAGACGATTTTGACTGATGGTAGAACGGGTGAACAATTCGATCGTCCGGTGACTGTAGGCTACATGTATATGCTTAAGCTTAATCATCTTGTCGACGACAAGATGCATGCTCGTTCAACGGGTCCCTATAGCCTGATCACCCAGCAACCCTTGGGCGGTAAGGCGCAGTTTGGTGGTCAACGATTCGGCGAAATGGAGGTATGGGCTTTAGAAGCTTACGGGGCTTCTTATACCCTGCAGGAAATGCTGACGGTAAAATCAGATGATGTGATCGGTCGAACGGCGATGTATGAAAACATTGTCAGGGGTGACCATCGCATGGAAGCTGCTGTGCCCGAATCATTCAATGTATTGGAAAAAGAGATCAGGGCGTTAGGCCTGAACATCGAACGGCGGCAGGGTCGGTAAGTTAGTGCTGAATCATTTGCCATCCATGTCCACCACAGATTTAAAGCACGAGGAATTGTCATGAAAGATCTGTTCAGCCAGTTCGGAAAGCACAATGTTGTAGAAGAAGACTTTGATTCGATTAGGATCGGGCTCGCGTCACCTGACAAAATTCGTTCGTGGTCTTGGGGTGAAGTTAAGAAACCCGAGACCATAAATTACCGCACTTTCAAGCCCGAACGCGATGGGCTTTTTTGTGCAAAGTTGTTTGGACCGATCAGTGACTACGAGTGCTTGTGCGGTAAATACAAACGCCTCAAGCATCGAGGGGTCATTTGTGAGAAATGCGGTGTTGAGGTCACATTATCGAAAGTGCGTCGAGAACGCATGGGCCACGTCGAATTAGCTAGCCCGGTCGCTCATATCTGGTTTTTGAAGTCGTTGCCATCCCGGTTGGGTGTGTTACTCGATATGACGGTTCGCGAGATCGAGCGCGTGCTGTATTTCGAGGCTTATGTTATTACCGATCCTGGGATGACTGAACTCGAAACCAGCACGTTGCTGACCGAGGATGCCTACTATGAAGCCGTTGAAGAATACGGAGCGGACTTTGAGGCAGGGATGGGTGCCGAGGCGATCAAGGAATTATTGAAAGCACTAGATCCTAAAATGGAGTCTGCTCTACTGCGCGAGCAACTTGCTGAGTCGACATCCGAGACAAAGACCAAGAAACTGATCAAACGGCTTAAAGTGGTCGAAGCGTTTATCCATTCTGGGAATAAACCGGAATGGATGATCATGGAAGTTCTGCCGGTTCTGCCCCCGGACCTGCGGCCTCTTGTGCCTCTTGACGGGGGTCGATTTGCAACTTCAGATCTCAATGATCTGTATCGACGTGTAATTAACCGTAACAATCGCTTGCGCCGACTGCTCGATTTGAATGCGCCGGACATCATCGTCCGTAATGAAAAACGCATGCTGCAGGAGTCGGTGGATGCGCTACTTGATAACGGTCGCCGAGGAAAGGCTGTTACTGGTCCCAACAAACGTCAGCTGAAGTCTCTGGCAGACATGATCAAAGGGAAACAAGGTCGATTTCGTCACAACCTTTTAGGAAAACGTGTCGACTACTCCGGTCGTTCTGTAATCGTAGTTGGGCCGACGCTCAAACTTCACCAGTGTGGTTTGCCCAAGAAGATGGCACTGGAACTCTTTAAACCCTTCATCTTTCATAAACTAGAGATGCGAGCGCTGGCTTCAACGATTAAGCAAGCCAAAAAAATGGTCGAGATGGAGGAGCCTGAAGTCTGGGATATTCTTGATGAGGTTATTCGTGAGCACCCCGTGCTATTGAATCGTGCGCCAACGCTGCATCGACTGGGGATCCAGGCATTCGAACCCATATTGATTGAAGGAAAAGCGATTCAACTGCACCCTCTGGTCTGTACGCCCTATAACGCGGACTTTGATGGTGACCAGATGGCGGTGCATGTTCCGTTATCAGTTGAGGCTCAACTAGAAGCACGATCGCTGATGATGTCCTCAAACAATATTCTGTCGCCCGCCAATGGCGAACCTATTATTGTTCCGTCGCAAGACATCGTGCTGGGTCTTTATTACATGACTCGTGAAAAAGTGAATGCACCGGGTGAGGGCATGGTCTTTTCCGATGTGCTCGAGGTTCGACGAGGACTTGACACCGGCGTGCTGTCGTTGCATGCGCGCATCAAAGCTCGCATTACACAGTCACGAGTCACTGCCGATGGGGATCTTGAAAGCTTTACAACACTTTACGAGACTACGGCGGGTCGCGCACTATTGTCAGAAATTCTGCCCAAAGGACTCCCTTTCGACATAGTCAACCAAGTTATGAAGAAACGGGCAATATCAAGTCTGATTGACGAGTCCTATCGAAAAGTTGGTTTAAAAGACACTGTTATTTTTTGTGACCAGTTGATGTATGCCGGATTCTCGATGGCAGCTAAGGCAGGTGTTTCTATTGGCGTAGATGACATGATGGTCCCGGATAACAAGGCAGAGGTCCTGGCAAAGGCGGAAAGCGAAGTAAAGTCAATTCAGGAGCAGTATGGATCCGGGTTGCTAACCGATGGAGAGCGCTACAACAAAGTCGTTGATATCTGGACCCACGCCAGTGATGAGGTTGCTGGAGCGATGATGGATCATCTCAAAGTTGAAAAGGTTGTCAATGCACAGAAGCAAGAGGTTGATCAGGAATCGTTTAACTCAATCTACATGATGGCGGATTCCGGAGCGAGGGGCAGTCATGCCCAGATACGACAGCTTGCTGGGATGCGTGGCCTGATGGCGAAGCCGGACGGCTCGATCATTGAGACGCCGATCACGGCGAACTTCAGAGAGGGTCTCAATGTTCTGCAGTACTTTATTTCAACACACGGTGCACGTAAGGGCCTGGCCGACACGGCTTTGAAGACAGCAAACTCCGGTTACCTGACTCGTCGCCTGGTTGATGTGTGCCAGGACCTCGTGATTACTGAAGTTGACTGTGGAACGACCAATGGTCTGCAACGTGAAGCAATTGTTCAGGGTGGTGAGGTCGTGATACCGCTGGCTGATCGAATTCTAGGTCGGTCCGTCGCCCAAGAGGTAGTCAGCCCAGGAGATGATGGCCAACAGCTGCTGCCTGCGAACGGGATAGTTGATGAGGAAATTGTTTCATTATTTGAAGAACACAACGTCAACCAGGTTATGGTGCGTTCACCAGTGACCTGCGAGACTCGTTATGGTGTGTGTTGCACCTGTTATGGCAGAGATCTAGCACGCGGGCATGTGGTCAACATGGGCGAAGCGGTGGGTGTAATGGCGGCGCAGAGTATCGGTGAACCCGGTACTCAGTTGACCATGCGTACGTTTCATATCGGTGGTGCTGCGTCTAGAACAGCGGCGTCGAGTCATGTTGAAGTAAAGAACAATGGGACCGTGTCGTTCAACAGGATCCGTTCAGTCCGAAAGCAGAACGGTCACAATGTCGTCGTCTCCCGGTCGGGTGAGCTTATTGTTCATGATATTCATGGTGTTGACCGTGAGCGTTATAAGGTGCCGTACGGTGCGACGGTAAGAGTTGATAATGGTGACGAAGTAACCAGCGGCCAGGTCATTGCTGCCTGGGAGCCGCACACGCATCCCATCATTACTGAAGTTGCAGGAAAGGTCCGGTTCGACAATATAATCGAGGGTATCACTGTCAGTCAGCAGACAGACGAATTGACAGGGACGACGACCTATCTGGTGCTCGATGGCAAGCAGCGTCGAGGCACCGCGCAGGACATCAAGCCGACGATTGAACTGGTAGACGGTCGGGGAAAACCGAAGATCATACCGGGTTCGGAAAAAGAGGCTAGCTACCAGATCCTACCAGGCGCATCGATAACCATTGAGAATGGTGACAAGGTCGAGGCGGGGGATGTTCTTGCTCGAATACCGCAAGAGGGATCCAAAACCCGGGATATTACTGGTGGTCTACCCCGGGTAGCTGAACTGTTTGAAGCGCGTAAACCTAAAGAGCCGGCGATACTTGCGACCCATAGTGGTGTTGTGTCTTTTGGTAAGGAAGTGAAAACCAAAATAAGACTGGTGATCACGACTGAAGACAATGAAGAGCACGAAATGCAGATACCAAAGGGTCGCCCTATCACTGTATTTGGTGGTGAGCACATCGAAAGAGGTGACGAAGTGGTCGAGGGTCCTCCTATCGCGGCAGATATATTGGCATTGCGTGGCGTGAAGGAAGTGACTGCTTATATCGTCAACGAGGTGCAGGATGTTTACCGTTTGCAGGGTGTGAAGATTAACGACAAACACATCGAAGTGATCATTCGCCAGATGTTGCGGAAAGTTCGGATCGTTAAAAGTGGTGACACCCAATATCTGCTGAACGATCAGGTCGAACGGGCAACGCTTCTCGGTGAAAATGAACAATCGGTCGCGGATGGGAAAGAACCGGCGGCTTTTGAACCGGTGCTTCTGGGCATCACCAAGGCTTCATTGAGTACGGAGTCGTTTATCTCAGCAGCATCGTTCCAGGAGACCACACGGGTTCTAACCGAGGCGTCCATGCAGGGTAAGGTGGATCATCTCCGAGGTCTTAAAGAGAATGTCATCGTTGGTCGATTGATACCTGCCGGGACCGGGCTTGCGTATCATGAGGATCGTCAGCGTAAACGGGAGGAGAAAGACACTGAGAAGCCAGAACTTGTCGAATTGAGCTTCAGCACAGATTTTACCGATGAACCGGACCAGAAACCGTCTGAGGTTGCTGAAGCATGACCCAAAGCCTGGACCCTGAGAACGGCGATTTCTTGACAAGAATCGTTTATCTGCCTAAAATCGCGCCCCTTCCTGGCTCCATTGAGCTGGTGGATTGGTCGAACAGAAACGAGTCTTAAACAGTGCCAACAACAAATCAACTCGTCAGAAAATCGCGGTCACGGCAAGTCAAGAAAAGTAACGTGCCAGCACTGGCTTCATGCCCGCAGAAAAGGGGGGTCTGTACCCGTGTTTACACGACTACGCCGAAGAAACCAAATTCGGCACTGCGCAAAGTTGCACGCGTTCGATTGACGAATGGTTATGAGGTAACAAGCTACATCGGTGGAGAAGGGCACAATCTCCAGGAACACTCAGTAGTTTTGATCCGGGGTGGAAGAGTCAAAGATTTACCAGGTGTTCGCTACCATACTGTTCGGGGGACACTTGATACCTCGGGCGTTGGAGATCGCCGGCAGGGCCGGTCAAAGTATGGAACGAAAAAACCGAAGTCGTAGTGATTAGGCTCCGGCCAGGTGTTGAGGCCGGAATACATTAACCGAAAATTGACCAGATTGGCTAACTGGTCACGGTGAAAAAAAAGCGATCTTGCCTGATTAAAGATCGCTACAGAAGTCGCGAAGGTAACAGAATCGGTTGCTAGCGACAAAGGGCTGTCTCACCGGACTGCGCGCAATGGTGGTACTCACCGCTATTGGGTGTGCCTTGTTGGTTGTCGTCCCTTTGTGTGTGGCGTGTAGCACACATGCTGTAGCTGTTTAGCGGGACGCCAGTACAGTAAATAGGTGTCGGATTCGGTTCAGCGAACCGGATCGACAGAAACATAACGGAACCGAAGCTAGATGCCCAGAAGAAGAGAAGTACCAAAACGGACTATTCTGCCGGATCCCAAATTCGGGGATCAGACAGTCGCCAAGTTCATAAATGTAATGATGCTTGACGGTAAGAAATCGATCGCTGAGCGAATCATCTATGGTGCGCTAGATATTATTAGTGAGCGCGGGGCGGAAAAGCCACTCGATGTGTTTTATGAAGCACTAGACAATATTCGACCAGTGGTAGAAGTTAAGAGTCGTCGTGTAGGTGGGGCAACTTATCAGGTGCCTGTAGAAGTGCGGCCCAGTCGCCGAAATGCGCTGGCTATGCGCTGGCTGGTGGACTCTGCAAGAAATCGCAGTGAGAAATCCATGACACAAAGGTTGGCTGGGGAGTTGATGGATGCAGCTGAAAAACGGGGTGGGGCAGCTCGTAAGAAAGATGAAGTCCACCGTATGGCAGAAGCAAATAAGGCATTTTCTCATTTTCGTTTCTAAATTTATCAACTGACGACTGGATATCACAACGTGGCACGGACAACTCCTCTTAACCGTTACCGGAACGTCGGGATCATGGCTCATATAGATGCCGGTAAAACCACCACGACCGAGCGAATCCTTTTCTATACTGGGATATCCCATAAACTTGGTGAGGTTCATGACGGTAATGCGGTCATGGATTGGATGGAACAGGAGCAGGAACGCGGGATCACAATCACTTCAGCTGCAACAACCTGTTTCTGGAGTGGTATGCGGCAGGACTATAAAGAGCACCGTGTCAATATCATAGACACACCCGGACACGTTGATTTTACTATCGAAGTGGAGCGCTCTCTGCGTGTTCTCGATGGTGCAGTAGCTGTTTTCTGTGGTGTAGGTGGTGTAGAGCCGCAATCAGAAACAGTTTGGCGTCAGGCCGACACATACCATGTTCCGCGGCTTGCGTTCATCAACAAAATGGACCGCACTGGCGCCGATTATTTTCGTGTAGTGAAACAGATATCTGATCGCCTCGGATCGAATGCACTGCCACTGCAGATACCAATTGGTGCGGAAGATTCCTTTTCTGGAGTAGTTGACCTTATACGTATGAAGGCTGTTTATTGGGATATGTCGACAATGGGAACTCAGTTTGAAGAACATGAAGTTCCAGTCGAACTGGTCGCCCAATGCGTAGAGTATCGTGAAAAACTGATTGAAGCGGCTGCAGAGTCCTCGGAAGAATTAATGGACAAGTACCTGGAAGCGGGTGTCCTGTCAGATGCAGAAATAAAAGCGGGGCTGCGTGCGAGAACGCTTACCAACGAACTTGTTTTGGTGACTTGCGGTTCTGCATTCAAGAATAAAGGTGTCCAGACTCTGCTGGACGCTGTGATTGACTATATGCCGAACCCTACAGAGGTGCCCGCTATTCGTGGCCTGCTGGAGGACGGTGAAACAGAGACTACTCGCCGATCAAGTGATGATGAACCTTTTTCAGCACTGGGTTTCAAGATCATGACCGATCCATTTGTTGGTCAGCTGGTCTTTTTCAGAGTGTATTCAGGCATCCTTAAAACGGGGGACACCGTCTACAACCCAGTCAAGGGCAGAAAGGAGCGCATCGGGCGTCTTCTTCAGATGCATGCAAACTCAAGGGATGAACTTAACGAGGTACGAGCAGGCGATATTGCAGCAGCAGTCGGACTTAAGAACATCACGACCGGGGATACCCTATGTGATCCTGCCAATATAATTACTCTGGAACGGATGGAATTTCCAGAACCTGTAATCTCGCAAGCAGTTGAACCTAAAACCAAGAATGACCAGGAAAAACTTGGCGTTGCTCTGGGCAAGTTGTCGCAAGAAGACCCATCTTTTAGGGTTCACACTGACGATGAATCAGGTCAGACAATCATCTCTGGTATGGGAGAACTTCACCTAGAGATTATCATCGACCGGTTACGCCGTGAATTCAGCGTTGATGCCAATATCGGCAAGCCACAAGTTGCTTACCGTGAGACATTGAAACGTGCAGTTGAGCAGGAACATAAGCATGCTAAACAGACTGGTGGGCGTGGTCAGTATGGCCATGTCTGTCTTCGGATTGAGCCACAGACGAAAGGTAGTGGATTCGAGTTTGTGGATGCGATTAAAGGTGGTGTTGTGCCTCGAGAATATATCCCTGCCGTTGAAAAAGGTGTCATCGAAGCAATGGGTTCAGGTGTGATTGCGGGTTACCCAGTAATTGATGTAAAGGTTACGCTATATGATGGGTCCTACCACGACGTCGATTCCTCAGAGCACGCGTTTAAAGCAGCGGCCATGCAGGGGTTCAGGGGGGGCTGTCTAAAAGCAGACCCTACGCTGCTTGAACCCATCATGCGCGTCGAGGTGGTTACACCTGAAGAATATATGGGGAGCGTGACAGGAGACCTGAATTCCCGACGGGGCATGATTTCAGAGATGGATGAAATCCCAAATGGGAAAGTCGTGAGAGCAGAAGTACCTTTGTCCGAGATGTTTGGTTATGCGACCTCTTTGCGTTCAGTGACGCAGGGTAGAGCGACATACTCCATGGAATTTAGTCAGTATCTTCCGGCACCTGCCAGCGTGACGGAAGTTATGATGAGAAAAGCAAGTTAACCACTGAATCACGAGAGGGAAGAGAAAGTGGCGAAAGTTAAATTTGAGCGAAGCAAGCCGCATGTAAATGTTGGGACTATTGGTCATGTAGATCATGGTAAGACGACGTTGACGGCGGCG
>Ga0315336_1006359_pt1 | contig 12147 bp, 9 predicted proteins | sample ASW5metaG_FD_204512 | JGI IMG/M metagenome (GOLD analysis project Ga0315336, IMG submission 204512) | Ammonia-oxidizing marine archaeal communities from Monterey Bay, California, United States - ASW #5 | ecosystem: Environmental > Aquatic > Marine > Intertidal zone | place: USA: California...
CAAGGGGATGAATCTGGCCGCCCGCGTGCTTGCCGCGACCGCTTGGGATCTCTACCACAGTCCGGCAACTCTCCAGCAGGCGAAACAAGAGCACGACCGCCGGTTGGACAAACAGACTTACCGGTCGTTGATACCGGCTGAAATGCCGCCTCCGCTCGATTACCGCAAACCACCGAAAAACCGCTGAGCGTCTGTGGGCCGAGACTGCGGAGAGGCTTGGGTTGGCTGTAGAGTGCCGCACGGTCGCCCCCATTCCAGTTTCCTGTTTGGCCCGCCGGAGCGTTGGCGCGTCACGCAAGCGCGTTTCCTTCATGCGATGCGATGCCTTCGTGCAGTTGGCGTTCCGGTTAGACCAACTTACGAATTACCGTTCCGGGTTCCGGCTCGCGGGAAGCAGGAATTGAAGTGCCAAACGGCTGACGGCGCGGCACAAGACAGCAAAAGACGCTGTAGCAAGATAGTTTTTCACGCGCCCGACCGATTTTCTGACACACGCTGGCGTCCGCGCGAACCGCCGATAGAGGTTGGCGCACGCCCGAGGCGTCAATCAGACGACATCTTCTTGAACACCTCATCCTGAAACATTGCCGCCGCTTCTCCCCGCGCCGCGAATGTCTTGCGCAGATCATGACCGGCGTCTGGAACAAGCGTCAGGCGACAAGGGATGTCCTTCGCCTTCAGCGCCGCCTGAAACGTGACCGCTGACTCATTCCACGAGTCCTTGTCGCCGCAGATGAGTAGGAAGCGCGTGCCATGTTCACGGACGGCAGCATGGTTTTGCTCAAGAAAGTGGTAGGTATTATTCTGGCGGATCAGTTCAGGATCCGACTTCAGGTTCCTCTCGAGGATGTCCAAGACGAACTGGCTTTTCGTGTTGCCCAGATCGATCGCACCGCCGCCGTACGCAACCGTGGCGCAGAAAATCGCTGGGTATTTGATGGTGAACTTGAGCGAGCCACTGGCTCCCATGGATGAGCCGTGGACGGCCCGGCCGGCGCGCGAGGCGATTGTGCGGTAGCGCTTGTCGATCCGCGGGATCAGTTCGCGGATGATCATGGTTTCGACCATGACCTTGCCGTCGTGGTGATCCATGTAGCCCGACCGGAAACCGTTGGGGTACACAAGGATCACCTCCTGAATCTTCCCGAATGCGTACAGCTTCCGCCAGACGCGGGACGTGAACAAGTTGGAACATTCGTTGCCGCCCCCGCCGTGCAGCCAGTAGACGACGGGGTATCGCTTCAATCCTTCCGCATAACTCGGGGGTAGCACGACCGAGTAGCCGATCGTCGATTTCATCGCACGGCTCTCAAACGTCTCGTGGACTAAGCCTGGTATCTGCGCCCGCACTTCCTTGGATGGCTTCTTAACCCATTGCGCCCGTACTCGATGCGTATTGAAAGACAGCAGCAACGGAGCACAAGTGATAATCAGGCTTGAAGCTCCGTCAAAACCCGTGAAGGTACTGAATACACAAAGGAAATTGAAGGATTTGCAGCGCCAAACGCCTTGTTTTACAGAGCGGCTGGATCGTCGCAAATCTCGTCTACTGTACGAGTTAAAGGTTCTGACGGAGCTTCTTGTGAAGTTGGCTTTCATGGCCGCGGAATCTCCCAAAAGTGGATCTATGATCGACGCCGAGCAAACGATGGGCACCCGTCGAGGATTCTATCATGCCGAGGGTCCTGTTGAACGCAGGAAGACGTGCACACCGTCCGTGCCGGCAATGTTCCACCTTCTCATACGTTTCTAGGAATTCTGATTTAACCACCGTCTGTGACACAAGTGCCGTTTCCGAGCTATTCAAGGGTTTTTTGACGCACTGAATCGTGGAATGACACACCGTCTGCGGATATCATCGAGTCAACTGATCGCCGGTGCGATCAGAACGGAATCCATCTGGGAAATGTCGGTTTATTTCCCCCTCACTTCCAATGTACGAAGTGTTCTTATGCGAAGTTTCCAGTGGCGCGCCTGCTTCTTGCTGTTGATTGCCATTTCGCCCGCGAATGCAGAAGAGCCGTTGGATCGTGCCAAGCAGGCGGCGGAGGGAACGGCACAGGTCTTGACCGAGGCGCAGTTCAAGGATGTTAGGCAGTCGGTCGACGCGGCGTTGAAGTGGCTGGCGGGACAGCAGCAACGGGATGGTCGCTTTTTCGGGCCAGCGACCGGTCAGCCGGGTATCACGAGCTTGACCGTGATGGCGTTTCTATCTGCCGGCCATCTGCCGGGGGCAGGACCCTATGGTGCACGCCTCGAACGGGCAATCGACTATGCCTTGAGTTGCGAAATTGAAGACGGGCTTTTCTGCGCCGAAAAAGCGCGACCGGTGTGGGCGCTCGATCAGACTTCGCATACGGGGACCTACAACCAAGCGATTACTGCGTTGATGTTTTCCGAGGTTTTTGGGGAGTTGAAAGGGCGGCTGGGAGAAGATGTGAGTGCCGCAGTCAAGCGGGCATTGGACTACAGTGCGAAGATACAGTTTCGTACCGTACCCGGTCGGCCACAAGATGAAGGTGGCTGGCGCTACATCATACCGAACCCCGAAGACCGATTCGTGACGGACTTATCGATTACGGCCTGGCAGGTCACTTTCTTGCGCAGTGCGAAGAACGCGGGATTCGACGTCGACACCAAAGTCGTTAAAGCGGCGCAGAAGTATGTGAAAGGGCTTTATGATGCCAAACAGGGCACATTTACTTACGATCATGCCCGCAGGAGCCGCGGTATGACGGGGGCCGGCATAATGGCGATGGCCATGCTTGGCCGGCACCGGACGAAGGAGGTGAAAGCGGCGGCGGCATGGTTGCGTAGGCACCCGTTTGACCGATACGGAGAGCGGATTGGTCACTTGGATCGATTTCACTACAGTGTTTACTACTGCACACAGGCGATGTATCAACTCGGCGGCAAAGATTGGCAGCAGTTCTATCCGAAGACGGCGGAGCTATTGGTCGGCAATCAGAGACCGGACGGCTCGTGGCGGGCTCTCAGCTACGAGATTCCCTTTGGCGACGCCTACGCAACGGCGATGTCGGTTCTATCGCTCACTACGTCCTATGCGCTGTTGCCTATCCACCAACGTTAGAAAATAGGAGATGTTGCATCGACGCTCCAAGATCACGATAACCAGCGCCCAACCTGGCACACACGCTACTTGACTTCCGGATTCTCGGATACGCTCCGTGGATTAAGATTCCGAATTCCTGACCGACGTCTTATACTGAAAACGTTACAGCGTCTTACGCTGTCTTGTGCCGCGCCGAGAGCGGTTTGGCACTTCAATACCTGCTTCCCGCGAGCGGGAACCGGGAACGGCATTTCGTAAGTCGCGGTAGTGGGGGATGAGTATGCGTGAACCAACAACAGATTTCGACCGCTGGTACGTACGGCTCGTTGCGGTGTTATTCGCCTTCACCTGCGGCGTTTGCTCAGTTCGTTACCTCTGGATGAACATCGCAGATGGCGGATACGTCCCCTTACGCACTCAAACCCTCTGTTTCGCTCTGACGGCGGCTTCAGTCGTCTTCTTTGTCCGTCCGAGACTCGGCCATCATCTGCTCTTGGGCCTGACTGCCACTGTTCTGCTTTTCGCCGCCCCAGGGGGGCCAGTACAGGCGGTCCTTTTCTGGCTCTTCGTAGCCGCCTTGCTCGTTCTACCGTGGTTGTCCCGCCAACCAAAGTCCCGCATCGCGAAAGACATTCAATAAGAGCTATGCGTGCGGTGATTCGCTGAATGGACGGTCTCGTTCGCTACCAACGCACGCGTCTTGTGACCGAAGCGTTAGAACATGCGAAACAACGAGGCTCTCCCCATCAACTCATGCCCTTTCCGCAAGGTCGTATCAAACGATCCATTTCTGACCGCCGGGCCGACCAAGTTCTAAGGTTTGCATGTAGTGTTAACACGCCACGCATGGGATTCCGAACCGGCCGGGCCGCGCCATGGGGAGTACCGCGCGCACCGGGCTTCTGGTTACCATTTAGCGTAGCGGAGCGCTCACATTTCAGCCGCGCTTACCAGTGATGATGGTGTCGATGCCAATGACGACGGTGGAATCGTCGGCCTGGTCCGAACGTGACGCCAATGCCGACACGGGGTGCGGAGGGGACAATTCACGGCAATGCAGCAACTTGTTCTACGAGTTGAGTTCTTCGCAAACGAATTTCAAGGAGCCTCGGCAAGCACGGGTTGGTAAACGAATTGTGTCGCCGAAGGAACGCTTTCTGGCGTTGCGAGCGCTTCCACGAAGTCATGACCTTCGCATTGTCTCAGAAGGTTTCTCGCCGAATCGCTTGCCGTACGCTTCCGCAAAACGCCCCAGGTGCGAAAAACCGCATGCGAGCGCGATCGACGTGACTGTGTCGGTGGGAGATGCGCGCAAAATCGCATTGTGTGCAGATTTGAGGCGGGTCTCCGCCAAGAATTGCAGTGGAGTGTACCCACGGTGCCGGCGAAATGCCTTAAAAAGCGCCCTGCGACTGCAACCGCATTCGTCGACAACATCAGAAATCGAGATCGGCCTTGTCGCGTTCGCTTCCAAAAACTGTTCAGCCCGCCGCACGAGTCGCGGAGCAGCCTGAACGTGATGCCCGCTTCGGAGCAGATTGCTGTAGTTGCTGGGAAGTGCCAAGATTGCGCCGAGCAGCATGTCGTCAAGCCCGGTTCGCAAGAGGGGATTTCTCAGAACTGTGTCGGTCTTCGCAGCATCGTCGACAAGATACGCCAACAAACGACGGATTTGTGCGCCGACACCATGGTCCATTTCAACGCTGCGATCGAAGACGATTGGTCTGGTGAGCTCTTCGCCGGTCACTTCTCGGAACCGTTCCTCGATCGCTTCGACACCCGCACGCAGCAAGAGTACTCCGCTTCCAGGGGCACGGTGGATGGTTAAACGCCTGGAAGGGGATACGATGGCAAGCCGGTCAGGTCCGACTGATTCCCCGTCGAGATGGAGGACCGCCGCCGGACCAACGCTCAGGCTGAGTATCACCGCATTCTCAATGACACCCGCATCAACTTCAGCCTCCGTCGAAAACTGATTGAAACCGACCATCGTTTGACCCAAGTGGACGCCGTTCATCGCGAATTGGAACCGGCTTCGGTCACGGACCGCTCTGAAGCGTAGATCGGACAATTCACGCGAAAGCACCGACTGCGCTTCGTCGGTGTCACACGTTCTGGCTAGGGGAAAGGATGCCAGTGGAAGGCTCATCTCGGTCCTGCAGTGAGGCCTGCACTATCTGGATAACACGGGCACTATCTGGATTTCACAAATTCACGAGAGTCATTTATGCTGAACACACAATTCACTTTATCGGGATTCCACGGGGCAAACAAGAAAATTGCCCTCAGCGCGCCGAGTCAATCGTGTCCAAGCGCGGTGATGGCAGGCAATCCGGAGAGAAACGATCATGTCGCACAAAACCAAGAAGCAGCTTGGCATTTGGGGGACTCTGGCGATTGGATTCACGCTGGGGTTTTTCGCCGCCTGTAGCAGAAACGAGCCGGAACCGAAGGCGGTTGCAGAGGCGGGCGACGCCGTCGCGGTGACAGATCGGACCGAGGTTGAACAGGATGTCGCCGTCGGAACGATCAACCCCCGAGACATGTACTTTCCTGGATCAGAAGCTCTCGCGCCCGACGAGATGCGGATCGTTTCCTGCGGTACCGGCATGCCGGCCCAACGCCGTTCTCAAGCGGCGACTTGCTGGCTGGTGGAGTTGGGCAACGGCGACAAGTTCATCTTTGACATCGGCACGGGTTCAACGGCCAATCTGGGAAGCCTGAACATTCCCTATGATTTTCTGGACAAGGTTTTCATCAGTCACCTCCATGCCGACCACGTCGGCGACCTGGATGGGTTGTGGGTCGGAGGTTGGACCGGTGGGCGACACGGCGCGTTGCGTGTCTGGGGACCCAGCGGCGCAAAACCAGAGCTCGGCACGAAGCATTTTGTCGAAAAGACCAAGGAAGCGTATCACTGGGATTACACGGGCCGACTGGGCGTTATTCCGACTCGCGGCGGTGATCTCGAAGTCCACGAATTCGATTACAGGAATGAGAATGAACCGATCTACGAGGAAAACCGTGTGACGATTCGATCCTGGCCCGCCATTCACTGCATCGACGGCTCGGTCAGCTATAGTCTCGAATGGAACGGACTCAAATTCGTTTTTGGCGGTGATACCGAGCCGAATAAGTGGTGGGTCAAATATGCGAAGGACGCCGACGTCGCGATTCATGAGTGCTTCATGACGCCCCCTCTGATGATGGAAAAATACGGATTCAGCGCTCAGGCCGCGCTCAATGTTGCCACGGGAGTCCACTGTGTTCCTGCGGCCTTCGGCAAGGTGATGACGGCGGTCAAGCCACGGTTGGCGATCGCCTACCACTTCTTCAACGATTTCGATATCCGCTACGCCGTCTACGAAGGGATTCGCACATCGTACGACGGGCCGTTGAGCATGGCCACGGACTTACTGGTTTGGAACGTTACCAAAGACGATATCCGGCTGCGGCAAGTGATTGTTGACGAGGAATCGTGGCCTGCGAAATCTCCGACGCCGGCGGATGATCCGGACGCCGACAAGAAGACCCCGTTCTCCGAAGAGATCGAACAGGGGCGATACGACGTCAGCGACGTGCTCGACCCGTTGATCAATGATTTCAAGAAAGCGAACAATCTCAACTAACGTTGAGAGCGGCATTCGGCGATGTGCCGGTACCGGCCGTTGTGTTTATTCGCGCCGTTCGTGATGGCTTCGCAGATCGCTCCGTTCTTGACTGCGTTGCCAACTGAGTTCCAAGGTGCGCACGCGCTGATGACGCGGCCCGCCTGTGGTTCTGAAACTGTCGGGCCACGTTGTGGGCGCGCACCGGGCTTCTGGTTACCATTTAGCGTAGCGGAGCGCTCACATTTCAGCCGCGCTTACCAGTGATGGTGGTGTCGATGCCAATGACGACGGTGGAATCGTCGGCCTGGTCCGAACGTGACGCCGATGCCGACACGGGGTGCGGAGGGGACGACGACGACGTCGGGGCCCGGTGGCGCGACAACGACGGTCGGCGGTGCGGCAGCGACGGCCGGAGGCGCTGTCGTTTGCATGGCGATGAGGACAGGTTCGCTCACACCTGAGGATTTCAAGCCGATGATCGATTGCGTGCTTACGTCGAAACGTCCGCCCCGCTGGCGAATCGTTTCGATGATGAACGCGTCACTCAATCCGTTTTGTGCCATGCTCACGATCTCTGCGTTCGTCAACGCGACACGTTCCGCTTGCAATGCTTGCTGAGAGAATTGTGCTTGAGCAACGGCGGCGTCTCGCTGATTGCGGGCATCCTCAGCCTCGCCGAGCAAACCGCCCGCCAAGGCACCGGCGGCGGCGCCAAGAACGGCTCCCCCTTCCCGGTGTCCGCCTTGGTGTCCGATGATCGCTCCCGTGGCAGCGCCCAGCCCACTTCCGACGAGCGCTCCGTTGCCGGCGTGGTTGAGGTTTCGGCAACCGACCAGACCCAAAGAGAAAGCTGCCAACAACGCCACCGATGACCGGGCGATACTCGGTCTGTTCATCATCGAATCCTTTCGCTGCTCACCATCCGTCACGTTCGCTTCCAAAACATTGACACGCGTCAGACGTCCGGAATCGAGCGTATCCTTTCCGATTTTCGGGTTTCCATCAAGAAGACCTGAGCGGGATCCGGTCTTTTTCGTCGAAGAGGGTGAAGAAAAGTGGGGGGAGAGTCCTGTTTGTGGGTACCTCAAAAGTCTGCTGCTGATCTTGGCGCTGCTCTGCGTCTGCACCGATTCTTGCTAAAGCGTCTTACGCTGACTTGTGCCGCGCCGACAGCCGTTTGGCGCTGCAATTCCTGCTTCCCGCGAGCCGGAACGCGGAACGGTATTTCGTAAGTTGCTTTAGCTTGAATAGGTTTGTTTTGAGGACGAGCAGGGGCGGTAGGGTGTCCAGTTGACACTGAGTCTCAATCTCAGATAAGATCGGGCCTGACCTCTTACACGATGAGGAGCTCATCTTTGACGCCTGACATTCCACCCCAAGTCGGTGCTTCGGCCGAGGAAGAAATATCCGACGAGGCGAATGGTCCGAGCGGCTTGGAACAGCAGGAAAGCCTGACGACGTTGGATCGGCTCGCCCCCATGCAAGTTGCTGCCGTGGTGCGAATTGACGCGCGGGATGTTGATGCCGCCCGGCTAAAGCGATTGGGCATCTGTGAAGGGCGGCTCGTGCAGTTGGTGAAAGCAGATGACCCGCTGATTGTCCGCGTGGTGGGGACGCGTGTGGGGATTTCTGCACAGTTGTCGCCGGCGATTCATGTGCGGCCCTGCCGATCGTGACCACGTTTACCGCTGGCTCTCATTCCTGGAACGTTCCCAACGACAAAGTCCTTCCCCGATGAGAACCGTGACCCCTGCTGATTTCCCCACTGGCTCGCGAACCGATTCGCTGACCGTCGTCTCGCCGGTGCCGCAGCGGGATCGGATTGACGCGACCATCCTGCTGGTGGGCAATCCCAATACCGGCAAGACGGCATTGTTCAACGCCCTAACCGGCCTGCGCGCCAAGACCGCGAACTTTCCCGGCACGACCGTGGACTACCGGATGGGTCGAGTGTCGCAGGTGAGCCGGCGACTCAAGCTGATCGACCTGCCAGGCATCTATAGTCTCGATGCCCTCTCACCGGAAGAAGAAGTGACCGAGCGCGCGTTGCGCGGCGAGGTCGGGAGCCTGGCCGAGGCCGACGTCGTCTTGCTGGTCATCGATTCGACGCACTTGGAGCGAAACCTCTTCCTGTCGAGCGAAGTGCTGGAAATGGGGCGTCCGACGGTGGTCGCGCTAACGCTCGGCGACGCGGCCGAAAAATTGGGAATTGAAGCCGACGCCGACAAACTGGCAGAGGAACTTGGCTGCCCGGTCGTCCAGGTCAGCGCGCGGACGGGTGACGGGATCGACCGTCTGAGGTCGACGTTGTGTGACGTGCTGGAAGAACAGCAGCAACCAGAAATCGACTTGCCCACGATTCCGGAGTTTTCAGGCTGCGGACCGTCGTGCCGATCGTGTCCCTATGCCGATCGCTATGACTGGGCCGAAAGCGTGGTGAACCGCTGCGAAACGGCAACGCCGGAAACGCACGGCAAGACGACCGAAGCGATCGATGGCATTCTGACACATCCGGTCGTTGGGGTGCTGGCATTCATGAGTGTGATGGTCGGCGTGTTTTATTTGATTTTCTCGCTGGCCGACTTGCCGATGGGGTTGATCGAGGGTTTGTTCGCCACGTTGGGGCAGCAGGTCGGCGGTTTCTTGCCGGTCGGCGAGATGAATAGTCTCGTTGTCGACGGAGTCATCGGCGGAGTCGGTGGTGTGCTGGTCTTTCTGCCTCAGATTTGCATTTTGTTTTTTTTCATCACGCTGTTGGAAGATTCGGGATACATGGCGCGGGCGGCCTTTGTGATGGAAAAGCTGATGCGGCGCGTCGGATTGCCGGGCAAGGCGTTTGTGCCGATGCTTTCGGCCCACGCCTGTGCGATACCGGGAATTATGGCAACGCGGGTGATCGAAAGCCGTCGCGACCGGCTGGCGACAATTCTAGTACTGCCGCTGGTGACCTGCTCTGCACGATTGCCGGTCTATTCAATGGTGGCGGTGCTGTTGTTTCGAGACGAACCACTTTTGGCGGCGCTTCTGTTCTTCGCGGCTTATGCGCTGGGAATCGTCGTGGCGCTGGTGATGGCCTTCGTCTTCAAGAAGACCCTGCTCAAAGGGCAAACCCGGCCGATGGTGATCGAATTACCCAGCTACCGTTTGCCGAGCCTTCGCAACGCTCTGCTGACGACGTGGGATCGTGCGAAGATTTTTTGCAAGAAGGCGGGCACGGTGATCTTAATGATCTCGCTGGTGCTCTGGGTCCTGATGACGTACCCGAAGCAAGATGAGCGTGATTTGCCGGGAGACGTTTCGACCCGGGTCGCTCAATTTCGGACCGAGGCCGACTCGCGCCGGCAGCAGAGCGAACGGTTGGCTCCCGATTCTGCGGAAGCCAAGAGACTTGCCGCCGAAGCTGAAGAGCTTCGCGTAAAGGCCGAGATGCTGATCACACAACAGGGACTCGAATACTCGCTGGCAGGACGCATTGGGAAGCTGGTCGAGCCTCTGTTTCGGCCGCTCGGATTCGATTGGAAGATGAACGTGGGTGTGGTGAGCTCCTTTGCCGCTCGGGAGACGTTGGTGTCGACGTTGGCAATCGTCTATGGCATCGGCGAGCAAGGATCGGATGACGAGACGGCGCTGAGCGAGACGCTCCGCAGCCAGACTCGTGACGACGGAACGGCCATATTCTCGGTGCCGACCTGCTTTAGCCTGTTGGTATTCTACGTGCTGGCCATGCAATGTCTGCCGACTCAAGTCATTACTCGACGCGAAACGGGCCGCTGGGGCTGGGCGATCTTGCAGTTGGGCTACATGACGGTTTTGGCCTACGGTGTTGCGTTCGCAACTTTCCAGGCGGCTTCCATCGTGGTCGGCACGTGAGGTCGTTCGCCACAGCGTCTTACGCTGTCTTGTGCCGCGCAGAGAGCTGTTTGGCGCTTGAATTCCTGTCTCCCGCGAGCCGGAACCGGGAACGGCTTCCTCATGGATGCTCTAATTCCGCCAAAAGAGGTGGATGGCGCAGCCGTGAAATCCACGTCCCCTGCTGCTAAAGTTGAGTATCGCTCGGCTTGAGCCTGGGATAATGCTTTCATCTCCGCCGGGGCATTTGCGACGGGAATACAGTCGTTGAGAACTGGTATTTGCACACGGAACATCCAAGAGGCCCATCCATGAACAAGTCTCCGCGTTGTTGGGGAATCGGAATCGTCGTTGCCCTGCTGGTGCTGTGTTCGGCGGGGCTGGTGGCTGTTTGGGCCAAGAATGCTGACACGGACCACCCGAGCGGTGGCGATCTCGAGATTCGCTGGACGCTCATCGCAAACGGAAAACAGGGTCAGTCGCATCGCGCTCGCTGGGCGATCACGAATCATGGCAACACATCGCTGCCGGCGCGCGGATGGACGCTCTACTTCAATATGCTGCAAATGGCCGAGCGGAATCCCCTTCTCGAATTGCCGCCGACGGTGAACATCACGCACTTCAACGGCGACCTCTTCAAATTGCAGCCGACCGATTCCTTCCCGCCGTTAGCCACCGGTGCGACATACACTTTCGAGTATCGAGGTGCTTCGCCGATCAACAAGCCGAGTTGGGGGCCCGAGGGAATTTACATCGTCTTTGAGAACGAAGAGGGTGAAGAAGAAAAGCCGGCAGTCATCGGCAAGGTGACCATCGATCCCATTACGCGGCCGGAACAGATCAATCGGGGGGACTTCGACCAGACCCCCATTCCGACTCCCGCGTATCTCCACGGCGAGAACAAAAAGCTAACACGCCTTACGGCAGATCGCATCGGCAAGGTCACTCCGACTCCGGTGGTCTACCGGGAGACGGGAGCCGAGATTGAGTTGAACACCGACTGGAAGATTCGCCACGAGCGAGGACTCGAACGCGAAGCGCGTTATCTCGCCGGGAAGCTGAAGAGTATTCTCGGCACCGTACCGGCCGTCGAAGTTGGCACGACCCCAGAGATCTTGACGATCGTCTTGCGAACCGGAGAGGTCAGCGTGGCCGGCGAGCGGAAACAGGCTGGCAGCGAGGCCTACACGTTAACAGCCGACCCGTTTCAGGGTGTCGACATTCAAGGCGCCGACGCGGACGGTGTTTTCTACGGAATCCAGACACTGTTGCAGCTCTTGCCCCCGTCCGCCTTCGCGGGGACGAATGGGACAACCGTCGTTCCCTCTGTACGTGTGGAGGATACTCCACGATTCGCGTACCGCGGCCAGCACATCGACGTGTCGCACAACTTTCACAGCAAGGAGAGCATTCTCGGTTTGCTGGACCGGATGGCCTTTTACAAGCTCAACAAGTTCCATTTTCAGGTGAGCGACGACGAAGGTTGGCGGATTGAAATTCCTGAGCTTCCCGAGTTGACGGCCATCAGCGGCGGCCGCGCCCATACGCGCGATCACGACGGCGTGCTAATTCCGACCTATGGAGCCGGACCATTTCGCGAACCGGCGACGCACG
>Ga0315336_1006360_pt1 | contig 12146 bp, 10 predicted proteins | sample ASW5metaG_FD_204512 | JGI IMG/M metagenome (GOLD analysis project Ga0315336, IMG submission 204512) | Ammonia-oxidizing marine archaeal communities from Monterey Bay, California, United States - ASW #5 | ecosystem: Environmental > Aquatic > Marine > Intertidal zone | place: USA: California...
TTTCTTAAATGTGGCTGGTTGTTCAGCGAAGATCATACGGGCAACAGTCAGCCGCCGTTTCAACGTCACCGGGGCGAGTGTTGCTTTCCGTTTGCCCTTGGCGAGTGCCTTACGTAGTCCCGTGAAGTCGCCTAGCGTCAGACCATCAAGGGCACGATGCTTTCCGAAGTAGGCATGGATAACCTCACACGTTGCTTCGTACTCGTTGAACGTAGTCTGTGTTATATCGCCTGAGTCCAGGTTGTCTTGCTTCTCGCCTAGAAACAGGTCCAACAGATTGGCGACTGTGTGCTGTTCCGGTGGTGGCGTTCTACCGGCTAACAGAAAGTCGCGTTCGGCTAGGAATCTATCGAGTGCCCCGTTCGGATTGTTCCACGGTCCAAAGTAATGAACCTTGCCGCGAATCTTCTTAGCCCACACACCACCTGCATGGGCGTAGAGGGGGAAGTCGGCATAGGGTTTCTTGGGTTTCGTTGCCATAAGAAAGTGTAGCCCACGGTGGCGGGCATAGAAGCGGGCGTAGAAAGACGAGCGGCTAGTTGCCGCCCTTAGCCCACTATGGCTAGAAAAGCCTGTAAATCAAGAGTACCGGAGGGGGGACTTGAACCCCCACGACCTTGCGGTCACTGGATTTTGAATCCAGCGCGTCTGCCAATTCCGCCACTCCGGCAAAGTGTTTAAGGCCAACAGTTTATGTCTATTCTCCCAACGTGTCTACAGGGCTGACAGTCTACAGGCACTCCAAAAACGGTCTCTTACCCGGCCCCTCGCTTCAAGAAATCCGGCACGTGGGTCTTATCGGCTACCCCGGACCGTTTCATTCTCTCGACTTGGTTTATGTAGTGGCAAGTCGTACTGGCGTCCCAATGCCTCATCTGGTGCTGTTGAACGTCCGCGTCAAGCCTATCAACGTTGGCGTTGGCGTACCCAAACCGGAAGCGGTGGAAGCCCCCTGAGAACGCTACGCCGGCCTCGGCCTTCAGCTTCGCAAAGTCAACCCACAGCAGCCGTTCGTTATGCGGCCAGGTAAATACCAGCGGCTCGAACCCGACGATGGCCTTCAAGTGGTCGAGAACGATGCTATTCAGCTCGACGCGAGCGTCTCGCTTGCCCTAGATTTCATCAGCCGGGATAAACGCAATGTCAGACGACTGAGCAAGTCGTGGAAGTATTGAAATATGTTGTGCGTAAATAAGAGCCTATCTCAGAACATGTGTTGGAGTGTCCAGCGACCGAGGAATTCCGAGCAACTTATCCTCGCTAATCGACACGAATCAGATTGCCGCGGACTAGTGGGTATCAGTGATCCTTAACAGTCTGTTGTGTCAATTTGTTTTCCCGCGTGCCATGGCTTGCATCCGACGTAGTAGAGGACATGAGGTTCGCTCTCTGCTTCTCCGCGTGAAACAATCACCGAACAAGACCTCACCGTCCTGTACAGCCTTACCGCACCCCTCGCATCCCCACTCATGCTGGCCAACGCCTACGCGACCCCACATGTATCTCCCGCTCCGTCCAATTAGGGGCCGAACGGACAGGCTGTTTTGCTTGAATTGCAGTATCGGACCAACCCATCTCGTCGCCGCTGGATCAAGGTCAGTGTCGATGAAGACCTCTTCCACCACCTGCATATCATGGCGGCCCAGTCTCACATGCGGATTACTCCCTTCCTGAGACGCTATCTAGCCCTGGCGGAGCCGTTTCAAGAACAGTTTCGACGTTGACACCTTGCCAATGTTGCAGACGAACGATGCTTAAGTTTATTGGCAAAATCTCACTCACGCCTTGCTCGCCGACGCAGGCCGAGGGCGGTGGTGGATGGTTCGGGGACCCAGACGCCCCACCTAGAATTATTGTAGCTACATCCAACTATGGGCAGACAACAACATTCCCCCGGGCGGTAGAACCAAGTGACACAGTACCGAGACTCCACCGATAACCAAGAGCTACAACTATAACATAGGGGTCCCTGCTTTGCTTGTTTCAAGACCGCTCTGCAACACATTGATAAAGCATCCTTTGGGAGAACTGGCCCAGTTGCTTGGGACTTATCTGAAGATAGGCTGCGACATCATAAGCCTTTCCCTGTTTCTGTGGCGAATCGCGGCGCGAATCGGGCTCCCATTCCTTCTGGAGCTCATATCCGACTCGTTATCGGCTGATGGGCTGATCGCCGATTGTATTCTAACTCTCCTGCCTAGACAAATTGTTCACGCAAGGGCGGTCAAGGAAATCCACGAATTGGCCGAGGCGCACTTCCAAGAATGCGAGGTGATGGTTATCACTCGCCTGCATGAAAATTTGTATCGTCGCGCTTGTGAGGTTGCGAATCAGGACATTAATAGTCAAGGATCCGTCCCCGGCATCTTGACCATTACCGATGAACGTCCCCGCCCCCTGCCGGTTGGGCCGGTAATCTCAATCATCACAAACCAGGCAGAGCGCTTGCTGAAAGGATTTGGTCAGCGGTATAGCACCGTGGATGACGAGGAGCATCAAGTGGCCTCTACCCGGCTGCGCGCTCTGCTGAAAAACATGGGGCTTAAAAACCGACTCTCCTGTCCCTTCGAAGATCACATCGTCGCCGAACTTCGGCCAGAGGAAATGTTGGTCACACAGAGACTGATGCGGACCATCGCGGCGCTGCGGGTGTGTTGGATGGATGTGCAAGGACAGACGCTGACACCCCAGGAGCGCATGTGCACTGTCGATGACTATGCCGTCGCTACCCGGCACCTGAATTCCATTCAGGCGCCTCATTTTCTTAAGTCGTTGTCCTGCTAGACTATAGCGAACTCCAAAACGGCCGCTTACCCTCAAGCTCACCGGAAACAAACGGCACCGCTTTTCGCCGATGGACCGAGTCTGTCGCTAATCGGATTTCTGTGAAGGCAGAACCGTTGACAGCAGCAGTGCACCACAATTTACTCATGTCGTAGCGGAGTTAAGACAAACTCGTATTCGTACGGCCTGTTTCCCGAAAGTGTGTAATCGGGATGTGTTTTGGCGCCCCAACTGTTATCGCCACCGACGCCGTGTAGTTTCCAATCAATATGGACTATGTTGTAATTCCGACGTGGCAATTCGTTGGGATGTTGTGCCTGTGCAAGATCCTCTTGAGAAAACGGTAGGACGCTCACACTCAGCGGTTGTGTGCCGATTACTTTCAGACCCAGGCCGGATAGGCTTGATAGGGTCACCCACCGAACGTCCGTACGGTTCCCGACATCCTGTGGGCGTATGTAGGGGAAGTTCAAATAATCAACCGTGTTGTGATAGACGGCTAATTCTCCTCCCGTCTTCCGGTCCCAGTAAGTTTCGTGAGGACCTCGTCCATACCATGAGATTTGATCTAATTCACGAGGTACAGCTAGCCGCATGCCGAAACGAGGCATCGTGGGCACTTTATCAGCACCTGGTGTGTACGTGGCATTCACTCTGATTCTTCCCAAGGCTTCAAAGCTGTAGACAAGACGATAGGAGGCCTGGCCCACAGGGAGAGTAAAGTGAGCTTGAATGGTAGGTCTTCCATCCGAGATGGTTGCTGAGATGTTCGTTAGGTCGCGTCGTTCCGCGGCGGTCTTCCACGCCTCCAATCGTTTTACATATATATTCCCCATTGATTGTTGTTGGGATGCTTCCACAAATTCGGTTCCAAAGGTTGGAACATCAGATCTTTGCCGTCTACTCGATAAGAAGTTAATGCACTGCTAGTTTTGCTAATTGTTGCAGAGTAGCCTGATGACTGAATCTCAAAGGCTTGATCCGACTCCGAGAACTGTGGCAATTCCGCGTTGCTATCGACCGGCTGCCCGAAGTCACCCCACGGAAGAATGAATTGATCCCAAGCAACAATATGCCCCGCGTCGGCCCAGGCTGTGGTGTCGGCCAATCTGAATCGGATGTTCAAAACAAATTCACCAGGCTGCTCCGGCTGAGTTATTGGAATGTCGATAGCGAGTTCACTATTCGGAGGTACGTCGAGCCGTCCCAAACTCCCTGATGCAACGTTCTCGCCATCTCTGCGCAGAATCCACTCCGCCTCGAACTCGTTCAAATTGGTGAAGTAGTATTTGTTGCGCACGAGGAATCGGTTGCTAGCTAGATCCAACGGTAAGACTTTGACATGTTGGTAGACTTTCTTTACTTCCCACAGGTGAGGGTTGGGCCGTCGATCGGGGCTAACCAGTCCATAGATGCAAAAGTCACCATCATTCGGGCGATCACCAAAGTCACCTCCATAAGCGAAGAATTCAGTCCCGTCTGGGGCCTGCTTATAAAGCCCTTGGTCCACCCAGTCCCAAATGAAACCACCCTGCAGATGAGGATGGGTCTCGATGGCCGACCAGTAGTCTTGCAGGTTGCCGACGCTGTTGCCCATGGCGTGGGCATACTCACAAAGGATAAGCGGCCGATCCGGATTATTCTCGGCGTACTGTACAATCTTCTCAATGCTGGCATACATGGGACAACGAAGGTCTGTGTTTCGTCCGTCGAATCGTGCGCGTTCATACACCACGGGACGAGACGGATCACGAGACTTAATCCAATCGTAACACTGCATGAAATTCACGCCATTACCTGACTCGTTCCCTTGCGACCACATAATCACGGACGGGTGATTCTTGTCGCGTTCGACCATGGCTTGCGCGCGGGCCAGATGGGCTGGTCCCCAGCTTGAGTCTTTGGCCAATGATTCTTCTCCGTAGCCCATGCCGTGTGATTCTATGTTGGCTTCGTCCATCAAATAGATGCCGTACTGATCACACAGCTCGTACCAACGAGGGTCGTCTGGATAGTGGGAGGTGCGAACTGCATTGATGTTGAACTGCTTCATCATCTTGATGTCAAGGATCATGGATTCGGTTGAAACCGTGTGACCCGTACGCGGATCGTGTTCATGCCGATTGACGCCCTTGAGATAGATTGGCTGACCATTGACGTGCAGCAACCCCCCCTTGATTTCAACTATACGAAAGCCAACACGACAAGTTGACACTTCGAGAATTGTGTCGTTGTCATCAACCAAAGATATTAGGAGCCTGTACAAGTTCGGTTTCTCAGCTGACCACTTAGTCGGGTTGAGTACTTGCTGCTCTATGCGTGTCGAAGCGGGCACTCCTGGTTTCACCCGCAATGTCTGCAATTCTTTGGCAAAAATAGTCTTGCCTTGGCCGTCGACCAATTCCATCAGTAGGTGACATTGGTGCGGCTGCTCAGAGAGATTGGCTATCTCCATGTCGACCTTCAGCGTGGCGTTCTTGTAGTTCTCATCAAGATCGATGTTCACAAAGTGGTCGAGCACATGGAGGTCTGATGTTGACCAGAGAAAGACGCTCCGAAATATGCCGCTCAAACGCCAAAAGTCCTGATCTTCGAGGTAACTGCCGTCACTGTATCGATAGACTTCTACTGCCAGCGTATTCGTGCCGTCCTGAAGGTACTTAGTAATGTTGAAGAGGGCCGGTGTTCGGCTGTCCTGGCTGTAACCTACTTTTTGCCCATTCACCCAGATGTAAAAGGCGGAATCCACACCATCGAATTGCAGAAACACATGCCGTCCCTGCCAGGCGTCAGGTATTTGAAACTCACGCCGATACGACCCCACGGGATTACGATGCTTGCTGCTGGTGTAATGCTCAGGAGGCTCACTCATCACATGCGGAGGTGCCTTTTTGAACGGGTACTCAATGTTGGTGTAGATCGGGACACCATAGCCCTGCAGTTGCCAGTTGCTGGGCACTGGAATCGGGTCCCATTCGCTGACGTCAAACTTAGCTTGGTAGAAGTCGATGGGACGACTTGAGGGGTTAGGAGACCAGTGAAACTTCCACTGCCCATTCAGACTATGGAAGTAAGTTGACTTCGTGGGGTCGGCTTGAACCGCGCTTTCTCGATCAGCATATGGCTGAGATGTTGCCCGCGGCGGTTCCTTGTTTATTCCGAAGACTGCCTGATCTTCCCATTCGGGAACAGCACTAAGACATCGCTTATCCGACAAGCAGAGCATAACCAAACAGCCTAAAGCCAGAATTCCAACATGGGCAAGAGGAATCCATAAAACTTGGACAAACGAAAGGACACGCTTGCTGTAGGTTGGTTTTAAGTTTCTCATGCCAACTCCGAGAGGACTTGCCAAGCACTCACACTCAGTGAGGCTCTGGCTGCGGTTGCCAATTGTCATAGATGTCTGCACTGTCTCCCAGCCAAGATGGTGAAGAACCCCAAAGCGGAACCGTCGGCAGTGAGGCTTCCCACCGTGCCAACTCTTGAAACAGTTTTTCGAACTGTGCGGGTTGCTGGGAGGCCAAGTCGTTGCTCTCCGCTGGATCGCTAGTGGGTTGATAAAGCTGGGCGGGTCGGTGCGAGAGCCGCACCAGCTTGTTTGATTCTCGAAGTATCGCAGCTTGCTCCTGCAAACGCCAAAAAAGCGTGCGTTCAGGAGAGCTGACCTTACCCCGATTTTAGTACCAGTCTAAGTGAGAGAATCAGGGTTAATTGAACCCATCCCCAACTTGGTACCAGTTGGAATGTTAGGGGATCGGCTTCTTCACGGCTGCCTAGGCAGCCGTGAAGAAGCCGCGAACTCGGTTGGTGTGCGGTTCCCCAGTGAGCTATGGGGACGCACCTCGTTGTAATCCTTTCTCCAATCGTCGAACCGTTCCTGGGCATCCTCCAGGCTCACGAACCAATGCTGATTCAGACACTCAGTGCGGAACTTCCCATTAAACGATTCGATAAACGCATTGTCGGTAGGCTTTCCTGGTCGACTGAAGTCCAGCTTAACCTGGTTAAAGTAAGCCCACCAGTCGAGTGACTTCGACACAAACTCAGGGCCGTTGTCAACTCGAATCGATTTTGGCGTGCCACGTCGCTTGGTAATAGCTTCCAAAGTCTTCACCACGTCATCGCCGGTCAGCCGCTGGCCAGCGCAAATTGCCAGACTCTCACGGCTAAAGTTATCGACTATCGTTAGGATACGGAATCTGTGGCCCGTGAACAGCTGGTCAGCCATAAAGTCCATGCTCCAACTCTCATTGCTACTGGTTGCTTTCGGCCGCTCCTGTCGAATTTGACAGCTCCTGTGACGCCGACGCGTCTTGGTCCTCATTTGCAGGCCTTCCTCGACGTACAGCCGATAAACCAGCTTGTGGTTCACCTGCCAGCCTTCTCGCTTCAGAAGAACATGCAGACGCTGATAACCATAGCGGACTCGCGAAGCTGCTAGATCGCGAAGTCGAATGCGGAGGTCGGCCCGATCATCACGGATGCTCTGGTAACGCTGCGTCGTACGTGGCTGGCCGAGCACGCGACAAACGCGTCGCTCGCTCACCCGGTAAGCCACTTGCAGCTGCTTCGCCAAAACCCGTCGACGATCGGGCCTCAAAGCTTTCCCGAGACGACATCCTGCAACATCTTCTTGTCCAAGCTTAGATCTGCCACCAGCTGCTTGAGCTTGCGGTTCTCTTCTTCTAGCTGTTTTAGCCGACGCAGCTCAGCAACGCCCAGGCCAGCGTACTTCTTCTTCCACCGATAGAACGTCTGCTCCGCAGTGCCCATCTTCCGGACAATATCCGGGACCGACGTTCCTGCTTCATGCTGACGAAGAGCAAAAGCAATCTGCTCCTCCGTAAAACGCTTTCCTTTCATGGCTCTAGCCCTCCTTCGAATATGCAAGATAAACAAAATCTCACATTCCGCATGGGCCAGAAAATGGGGGGGGAAGGTCACGTTCGTCGATCATCTTGTCGCGTAATTCATCGAGAGCGACCGGGCCAAATTCCACCAGGTCTCGTCTCCCGTGCGCGCTGCGGACCATTCGAATCGCTTCGTCGATCTGCTCTGCTTCCCGGGTTATCTTGCCACGCTTGCGGTAGTATTGATGCGTGTGGCGCCGGTAAACCAAGATTAACTCATTGATCGTCACTTCCAGGCCATGGAGCCGCTTCTCACGCAGTGTGGCGGGTGTGATTGCTTCGACTAACGCTTCATCTCGTGACTTGACTGCAGCTTGTCGTTCGTGGTGACCAGCCTGCCACGCTTGGATCAATTCCTGGTACTTCTGGTGGCTCCGTGCCGAGCCGTAAGGGCCCAGGTAGATGCGCTTACCGGCGAGCGAGACGATAGCCTGATTGGTGCTCTTGTGGAGCCGATACTTGGGGGGGCCGATGAAAGAGGCGTGGCATGTGCGTTCCCTTTGCTCTGGTAGAAGCCAAAGGGAGAAGTTTTGCCGGGGTTCCCCCCTAGCATTCCCCCTTTGCGCTACCAATGAGCCGCACTGCCAACGCTGGCAGGTAACCTAACGTGAGGTTTCAGCAAGACTTAAAAAAGTGGCGGGGACAGGATTCGAACAACCCCCGGAAACTACCGGAAAAACTGTAGTTATTCAAAAGAGTGGCGCAGAATCCGGCGCAGTTGGCGCAGAATACAACCCTTTCGACCCCGATTTACGCGACGTGATTCAGCGATGGCCTGATCTGCCTGATCCTATAAAGGCGGCCATCGCGGCTATGGTACGAGCCGACTGCGAACCAGATCGGGTGTAATCCCGGACCGTAGTGACGCAATCACACCCACCGCCTCCAAATGGCTGGAAGTGTCGCCGGGCACCCAAGGCAAGATCAGGTTCCAAGAGACTGGACTGGGTGCAGATCAACCTAATGCCCCGGAGTTGACATCTCCCAGATTCAGCTGATTCTCGGCCACATTCACCTGACCCACATTGTGCATTACAAGCGATGGAGCATGACGCCGTAGATCACGGAGAGCTCTGAGGCTCCGCATGAAGACCCTGTTGAACCGGTCGACCATTTGGGCTGCCTGATCGACAGCCTGGGCGTCTGATACGCGTGGATGCTCGGCCCAGCCGTTGGTCTTGATCTGCTCGGTTTTTGACTCTAGGCAGGCGTAGCACATCATGCGTTCTTGCCAGAATAATTGGCTCGCGTACGCCTGGGCCATCATGTCAATCAGAGACCATTCGATCCCATTTTGCGGTTCCCAATCCGTAGCAAGTCCGTCTCGAATCGCCAAGAATTGGGCACGTTGCCAAGTATTCGACGAGAAGGTGCCTTCGTTCGCAATGGCCGCGCGGTGACCAGATTGAAGCTCCTGCCTGGCGGCTTCCTTGATTTCCTTCCACCGCTGCAAGCCTAGCTCGGGATCACGTTGGGAGAGAGTATAGAAGTCCATCCATGAAAAATGCCTCGGTTCGCAGTTTAGAGCTTTTTGCCCGCGGTACTCAGAATTCTGTTCAAGACTTTTCAAACTGTCTTCGGGCGTGACCTCGAACTCGCGGACGTGAGCCTGCACGTAGCGACGGACAGCACGAGACATTTCCTGTGCAAGCGGCTGTGCATCTGCAGCTGATTCAGAGGATTCAAGAGCCGTCGAGATCATGGATGGTTTTCTCTATTTGCTTGAGCGAACCGGCCAATCCGCTTGCCAACTGTCTGGCAGCTTTTGCGTCTCTTTGTTCCCGTCTTCGCCGATCACAGAGTTCGGTCACGGCCTTCAATTGTGAACGGGGGACGTATTTCTTTCGCTGTCGACCGTCTTCCCACCAAAACCGATAGAAGTAGGGACCGTGCAAGCTTCCGCGCCTGCACTTGCAGCTTAATTTACCACAACGAACCATCTGCGAGCAGACTGTTCCGGGAAGCGTCTTGGGTAACGAATTAGGCTTTAAAGTTTGTTGTTGCACTCAATCGCACCACATCGCGTCTCTTGGCATCTGTTACAGATTCACGGATTCCGATGGTACTTCCCAAACTGAAGGTCTCTAATTGACACATTAGCCCGCAAAATGGTTTTGTTGTACCCATGGAAACCGTTTCTGCATATCGCCCAGCATCTAGCACTGGCGACTTGCCGGTCCTTCTCGCTTCCCCACGCTCTCGGCAGCTCAATCTACGTTGTTGCTCCGGGTGAATGGTTTGCGGGACTGGGATGATCGCGTGTGAAGTTACATGTGTGCCCTCTTGACTGTCCACCCCGTCAAATACGCCGGTCTTGAACTCGGATTGGTGCGGGTCATCCGCCGCCTCGAAGTGCGTTCGGCGTGTCGGGCTGAGGCAGGTTAGCCATCGAATTGACCAGCAGGGTCGAGTTGCCAATATCCACCCCGGCCACCCGCTGCAGCCTGTCGATCGACATCGGTTTGACTACACGAAGCGGGGTTTCAAAATGCGGGCGGTGTTGTTCACCGCTGCGTCCAAGGACAGATCTTTCGAGCGGGCGGATGATGCAACCTCCAATACGAAACAAGTTGCAAAACTCGCACCGGTCACGATTATGTGCCAGAGATTACCACCCGATACTTCCATTCAAGGGAGATCCCTCCTCTCTGAATCGTGCCTCGAACCTGCTATATTTCTAGGGTGCCCCAGTTTTGAGGGGATATGGCAGCCTGTCGAAAAATGAAACTCTATACTGACACCAAGGAGCCTCCGATGCCTGAGTCCGAACCGTTGCCAAGCGACAACATTCCTCCGGAAGAGCTCAAGCGGGCCCTGAAGGCATTCAAAAAACGGCTCAAGTTAACACGGCTGGACTGTGAATCGAGCCTCGGAGTTGGCCCCTTGAGTGGCGGTCGACCTTCGGGGATCGTGGCGATCACACCGCCCAACCAGTACCCTCGCGCGGTATGGGAGACTCTGGTCGAACAGGGACGTCTCAAGAAAGCAAGCCAAGGGCAGTACGAGTTAGTTCAGAAGTAGCCAACGGTTTTCTCCTGGCCCTTTCTGTTTTACCAACATTCTGCTTAGGACAAGCACGACGTGTCGGAGCCTGAGCGGCTGCGGAGCCTAGCCGAAGAGGCCAACACTTTTCAGCACTTTGCGTAGGACAGACTTCATGGCGCGAGTCTCCCTTGTAGAACCAGATCTGCCGTGAGACAAACTCCCTAGAGGATCGATGGATTGCCAATTTGGGGTGTAGCGTCAAGGATAGGGCTATGTACCAGCCGCCGCCGGGTTATGAAATAGTCCTCAGGACCAGATCACGAGACGAAGACCGCGAGTCGCGGTTGGTCCTTGATGCAGCGGGGGTTCCCGCCAAAGCGCATCATCAAGATGGTTGGTGGTTGCTCATCGTGCGGCGCGACGATCTCACAACCGCCACGGCCGAGCTGAACGCCTATCGGCAGGAGAACATAGAACCATCGCACCACGGCGACGCACCTGTCCCCGTCTTCGATGGGGCAAAGGCAGCTGTTGTTGCTTACACGGGAGTCTTAATCGTGATCGCCATTCTCACGGCCCAGTCGACATTAGGCCTGCAGTGGCTGGCGGCGGGCAAGATGCAGGCTGGAAGGGTCATGGCAGGCGAGTGGTGGAGGACGGTGACAGCGCTGACGCTCCATGTGGATGGAGTGCATCTCGTCGCGAATCTGGTCTTTGGAGCTCTCTTCGGTATTCTGGCGGGACAAGTCCTCGGTGGGGGTGTCGCGTGGTTGGCGATCGTTGTCGCAGGGGCACTGGGAAACTTGATTAATGCGATGGTGCGGGCGCCAGACCACACGTCGATCGGCGCCTCGACCGCTGTTTTTGCCGCCCTCGGCCTGCTCGTCGCCCACGCGCTGCGTCGTCGAAAAGCGGTCCAAGAAAAACTTCTAAGACGTTGGAGCCCGATGATCGGTGGAATTGTGTTGCTGGTGTACACCGGCCTCGGAGGCGACCGCACGGATGTTGTCGCACACCTGGCCGGTTTCGTTGCTGGTCTGCTTACCGGCTGGGTGGGATGTAGTATACCCACCTCTTGGCTGGTCCACAGCAAAGTTCAGCAATTGGCGGGTTTCGCGGCGATAGCTAGTGTCTGTTGTGCATGGATCGTGGGCTTGATCGCTGCCGGCTAGAAGCAGTTTCGAACAACGTAGCTAAAGCCGCCTGTCTTGAGCCAGCCTAAGCGAGTCGAAAGCCCAGACTTTCCACATCTGGCGAATTGCCGAACCACAGCGTGTGACAGAGTGCGCCAGTGTAAACACGGTATGTACGATCAAGGGATTGGTCTACGTGTCGGGGCTGCTGACGATCTCGCACCAATCAAACTACGAAGGCGTCGTGGTGTGCAACCAGCTGTCGCCCACGGCTGACGCAACGTTTAACTACAATAGCATTTTCTTGAGCAACTCGCCGCCAGGTTTCTCG
>Ga0315336_1006362_pt1 | contig 12145 bp, 12 predicted proteins | sample ASW5metaG_FD_204512 | JGI IMG/M metagenome (GOLD analysis project Ga0315336, IMG submission 204512) | Ammonia-oxidizing marine archaeal communities from Monterey Bay, California, United States - ASW #5 | ecosystem: Environmental > Aquatic > Marine > Intertidal zone | place: USA: California...
TAGATGAAGGCGCCGACGCCAAAGAACAGATAGGCCGGAATGATGCCATAGAACAGGATGACATGGGTCGGCGAGAACGCCGTGTCGCGCATCGTCAGCTGATGCCATGTCGCATCGCCCTCGGTCCACACGCCCACCGTAACGATGGATGCCGTGTAGGCCACCAGCCAAAGCGTCACATTAAAGTACCGCTTGAGCTCGACCTCAGGCGAGATGTTCGCAAGATCCCGGTCGCGTGTCACGATCAGATAGGTCCAACACGCAAGGTTGGCCGCGATGATCAACGGCACCTCAAGGTAAAGAAGTCCGAACCAGTAGGTCTGGAATTCCGGCGAAGTGGCATCGAGGCCCATCGCAAACCCGTAAGTCTGAAGATACATGCGAAAGAATGCGGCGATCACGATAAGCGCCAGGATAGCGACGCCAAACCACATCATACCATTGCCAATTCTATATGCTGGCTTGGTCCCTACCGCCGTAGAAGGAGCAGTGTCTGTTAAAGCCATTTTCGTCTCCTTGCTGGTATTTCCCCAATTCGTTTCTTCGGAATAGCTTGCTGTTGATGGCTCCCATTTGGTGCGGCTGCCATGTGGGGTGGATGGCGCGTCGCCGTAATCCGGCCCGCGGCAGTGGAAAAAATGCGCTCCGAAGGGTGAGGCCACTTTAGCTGGCGGCGAGCCATCGAGCTACGGCAAGGATTTGCGGTCAGTCATCGAATTTCGTTATGCCCCTCTCGGCTATGACAGTGCGGCCATGGCCGGGATCAAAGTTTCTCTGTGGTGAATTGGGGGCCTCGTCCCTTTATGATCGCGCGTAGCCATCTGCATCATCAAGGGAGGCCGTAGTGCCCGTCGTCGAAACCGAAAGAAGAGACCGCATCCTTTATGTCACCCTCAACCGTCCCGAGGCCAAGAACGCGATCAACCAAGAGGTCCATCGCCTGCTGTGCGAGACCTGGGAGAAGTTTGGCCAGGACGATGGGCTCGACGTTGCCATTCTGACCGGCACTGGCGATGCCTTTTGCGCCGGCATGGATCTCAAGGAGTTCGTGCCGCAATATGTGGGTGCCACGCCGAAGATGATCGCTGATTGGATCGAGCTGGGTCTGGGTGGCCTTCCCCGGGGTTACCACCGGCTCGACAAGCCGGTGATCGGCGCCGTCAATGGATGGGCATTGGCGGGTGGCTTCGAGCTGGCGATGGCCTGCGACATTCGAATCGCTTCTGATCAAGCGAAGTTCGGCTCCTTCGAAGCGCGGCGTGGATTCCATCACGGCGATGGCGGCATCGCCCGGCTGGTGAACTTTTGCGGGGTGGCCGTGGCCTTGGAGATGTTGCTGACGGCCGAACCGATCGACGCCGAGCGAGCCCAACAGATCAATTTGATCTCGAAGGTCGTTCCCCATGGGGAGCTGATGGCTGCCGCCGAGCAAACGGCGCGCTGCATTCTGCGCAATGACCAAGCGGCGGTGCGCTCGGCCAAGCGAACGATCATGGATATGATCGGGCGTCCGCTCGAGGATCAGCTCAAGGCCGAGGCGCTCGCCTCCTACACCCTGGTGTCCGGCGGCGATAACGTCACGGAGCGCCTGCAGAGCTTCTATGACAAGACCGATCGTGGGCGCCATGGCGAGCACTCGACGCCGCTCTAATTGCCGCAGTGCCGTCGCGCGATGCCGATATTGTTCCTATATGAAGAGGCGGCACGAAGCCGGCGGTCGCCCTAGGAGGAGAAGAAATGCTACGCGCATTGGGCTTGGTGGTCGTTGCGGTGGTCATTATTGGGGCTGCGACGGTCTTCTATCTTGGGCCGTCGAGGCTGTTCGAGGTCTCCCAGCCTGACGCCTTTTCTGAGAATGGCAGTCAGACCGCGGAGCCATCGGCTCCCGCACCCGCGGCCCAAGCTGCGCAAGAACCGCTGTTCGATAATCTCGGGAACCTTACCTGGCCGATCTCGACCGAGTCGAAATTGGCACAGGCTTATTTCGACCAAGGCATGCGTTGGACCTACGCCTTCAATCACTCGGGCGCCCGGCGTGCCTTCCAAGAGGCCCAGCGCCAGGATCCCGATTGTGCCATGTGTTACTGGGGCGAGGCCTATGTGCTGGGTCCAAATATCAACGCGCCCATGGAAGCGAGCGACAACGCGCCGGCACTCGCCGCGCTAGAGAAAGCACAACAGGCCGCGGCCAACGCCAGCCCGCGCGATCGCGCCGTCATTGAAGCCCTGAATCTTCGCTATTCCGCCGACCCGGACGCCGACCGCAAACAGCTCGACAAAAAATATGCCGAAGCCATGGCAGAGACCCACAAGGCCTTCCCCGAAGACGAGAACGTCGCCGTTCTCTATACCGACGCGGTGATGATCACGACGGCTTGGGACTATTGGGAAGCCGATGGCACGACGCCGAAGGGCGAAGTCGGCAATGCGATTGCGGCGGCGGAAAAGGTGCTGGCCGCCAATCCCGACCATGTGGGCGCCATCCACCTCTATATACACCTGACCGAGGCCTCGAAAACGCCCGAGCGCGCCGTGCCCCATGCTGAGCGACTGGCTAGCCTGATGCCGGGTGCGGGTCACCTTGTTCACATGGGCGCTCATACCTTCTATCGGATTGGACGCTTTCAGGATTCCATCGAACTCAACAAAAAGGCGGTTGAAGCGGACGATGCCTATTTCGCGAAGATAGACGACGACAGCAGCGCCTGGCGGCAGGGCTATCACGTCCACAACATTCATTTCGTGGTGATGTCGGCGCTGATGGCGGGCGATGGCGACACCGCGCTCGAATATGTCGGTCGCCTGCAACATGCTGTCTCCGGCGAAACGGCGCGCCGGATTGGCTGGGTCCAGCTGATCAAGCAAGCGCCGTACTTCGTGAACGCGCAGTTCTCCGAGCCCGAGACGATCTTGGCGATCGAGGATCCCGGCGACAGATTCCCGTTCGTCCAGGCCATGTGGCATTACGCGAGGGGCGTCGCCTATGCGCGCTCAAACCAAGTCGCCGAAGCCAAGGCAGAGGCAGCGAAAATCGCCGAATTGGAGCAGCGCGAGGACATCACCTACCCGGAAGACATCCAGGCCGTGGTGCCCGGCGTGCTGAAAATCGCTCAGCGGATCATCGAAGGCCGGGTGGCAGAGGCTGAAGGTAACTGGAAGGCCGCCGCGCAGGCCTATGGTCAGGCTGTCGAGGTCCAGGACTCGCTGCCCTATCTGGAGCCGCCCTATTGGTATTATCCAGTCCGCCAGTCCCTTGGGGCGGCCCTATTGCGTGCGGGCGATGCTGCGCAGGCTCGGCAAGTGTTCGAGGAATCGCTTAAGCGCGCACCGAACAATGGTTGGGCGCTGTTCGGCTTGATGCAGGCGCAAAAGGCGATGGGCGACGAAATTTTGGCGGCCGAGACCCAAGAACGCTTCGCGGCCGCCTGGTCGGGCAATCCCGGGGAGCTCGACCTTTCGCAGCTCTAGGCGGATTGCGGCGGCGCTCAGGTCTTTGGGAAATCCGGAAAGACCCTGTTTGCGAGTCAGCGCATTCTTAACCCTCGCTGGGTTAAGCAGGCGCCGTGGATGTCATTTGTCATAAGCCGGTGCGGATCGGCGGCTTTCCGGGCAGCCCGGCGCGGGACTGGCTGATCGGCCTGTTGTCGGCATGCCTATTGGTGGCCGCCGCGGGATCCGCCGACGCCAGGAAGGCGCTGCGCGCTGACACGAAGCCCCATCAGGGCGTCGCACGTGCTCATAAGATGCCGGTTCAGGGTATCGACGTCTCGCAATGGCAGGGCAACATAGATTGGCGCAAGGTACGCGCCGCGGGCATTCGGTTCGCCTATATCAAGGCGACCGAGGGCGGCGATCACATCGACCCCAAGTTTCACCGGAATTGGCATGGCGCCAAGCGGGCCGGCGTTCTGCGCGGCGCCTATCACTTCGTCTATTGGTGCAGGCCCGCCCACGAGCAAGCGCTTTGGTTCGTGCTCAACGTGCCGTCGGATGCGGACGCGCTGCCGCCCGTGCTCGATGTGGAATGGAACGCCCACTCGAAGACGTGTCCCAGCCGGATATCGCCGGCCCGGGCCCGAGCAAAGATCGATGTCTTGCTTGACGCCATGCGGGCGCATACCGGCCTGGAGCCGATCATCTATACCGACATCACCTTCTATAGGCAGGTGCTAAAGGGCAGGTATCGAAAACGGAATTTCTGGCTGCGCTCGGTCGCGGCCGAACCCCGCAAAATCTATGGCAACCGTCCCTGGCTGTTCTGGCAGTTTACGACGACGGGCCGGGTCCACGGGATCAAGGGTACCGTCGACCGCAACGTATTCAATGGCCGTCAATCCGACTGGAATTACACGCTACGGCGCATGCGGGCGGGCCGGCCCTGACATCTCAACCTGGCGCGGGAAATCGGCCGTCCTAACCGAGCTACAAGCTAGCGCTCCCTTGAGGGCTTAAAAGAGCACCAAATAGGCCGTCGCCATGCAGAGCCCGGTCATAGAGCTCAAACCTACAAGCCGAATCCGGGAACACCAGCGCTGAAAATTCGGGTCATCTTGAAGCATCATTTTACGCAATACCTTGTGATGTTTTGGATTGTCTAAAGCCCAACTGATATCGCTCTGGTTCGATGGGGTTGAGCAGAAGCATGGGGCGGCGGTCTCAGAATCCCGAATGGCTCCCTATCGGGCGGTTGGCCTGCAGCGTGCCGCGTGAGACATGCGGGTAGCCCTCCAGAATCGCATATCAATTCGTAGCGTTTATAGCATTTGATTCGTCAATTCGTCACTAAAATAGCCATGGCAGTCATTTGGCCGACCACCATCGGCGTGATCTTGCCGTGAAATCAATGAGCGAGCCCGATGGTGCGATTGGCAGGACGGTGCGTCTCGAACGGCTCACCAAGGCGGTAGACTTTTAAAAAAATCACCAGATAGGCTTTTCAGGGAGATCCGGGAGCAACAGACCGAAACGGACTATCTACCCCCGTGACCTCTTGGGGTCCCGGCCCTTCCCATAGGTGCGCTCCTCTTGAATTCTGCCGTTCAGCTTTTTGATTTTAACCGAGCCGCCCTCGGCTCCCAGGATCTTATCCAGCACGCCACCCGTCAGGGCGTCGGTCTTGTTGTCGAAACGCTTCTTTACACGGTGGGATACGTCGTGCTTGAGGACCCAGTCGCCAATTTTCTTGTCGTGCGACAGGGTAAATTTACGCAGCTTCGCCATGATTGCTCTCCCAGCCTCGAGCTTCGCAATTTCTAAAGCTTGATCAAACCCCAATGGGTGGCAGGCCGCAAGCCGTTAGGGCCACGAGGCGGCTGACCGGTGAACCGATTTTGGGCTGCTGCGCGCTGCAAGCCGCATCTGCAATGTGTGTCCGGTCTCGCAGGTGCTGTAGGCTACGACGACGCAGCTATTGGGACTTACCAATAAGCGGACGGATTACCGTGTCCATCAATCTCGAACCAAGCACAGGGTGGGAACCTCCATGTTCATTCAAAGGCGCGACCTGATTGCCGGATTGTCAGCGCTGACAGCGGCCGGCGTCTTGCCCGCCTCTCAGGCGAAATCGCTGGTTGCGCGTGACCGGTCTCGAAGTATTGCCTATGTGCCCGCGGCGCATCTGCCGGAAGACGAACACGCGATTCACCGGGGGCATATGAGCAAGGCAATAGATTTGGCGGAAACCGTAACGTTCCCATTCGGCGCCGTCATCGTCGATCGAACTACACAGCAAATCGTTGCGCAGGGCGCAAATGCTGGAGCCGAGAACCCGATCTTTCACGGCGAGATCATGGCGATCATCAACTGCGCAAAAGCGAATCCCAAAGTGGCATGGGAAGACTTGACTATCTATAGCTCCGGAGAGCCCTGCCCGATGTGCCAGTGCGCCATCATTTGGACAGGCATGGCCGAGGCTGTCTACGGAACCTCGGTCCATACCCTTTCGGAAATGGGCGTCAACCAAATCAAGCTGGATAGTCCGACGGTCGCGGCCGCGGCTACATTTTACAGCGGTCGGATCGTCGGGGGCGTCCTAAAGGAGCGCGCGGACGCAATGTATCAGAAATGGGCTGACACCTTCGACCGTCCATCGGGTGGATGAGGCCTATCGGCGCGGGGTTCCGAATCTATTCCGGCACGCCCCGCAAGCCGTTTGAACTCGCCGCCGGCGATTAGACGGGCGGAATTCGAAGCACTTGGCCCGGATAAATCTCGTCGGGGTCCTTGAGCATCGGCTTGTTGGCTTCAAATATGGTGTTGTATTCGTTGCCCTTGCCTTTGCCGTAATGCTGCTCGGCGATCTTCCACAGGCTGTCACCCTTCTTGACCGTATAGAGTCCGGGCTCGCTGGCGACTTTCGCCTCCACTTTGGAGATTCCAAGCGTATTGCCGACCGCGACAATGGCCTTTTCGAGGATACTTTGATCGGCCACGTCGCCTTTCAGAATGGCCTTATCCCCATCAACCTCGACGTCGATCTTCTCCGTGCCAAGCCCGTAAGAGTCGAGCTCCTTCTTCAATTCCTCCGCCGATGGCGGCGTGTCCTCGTCCCCAATTCCAATCGCTTTTCCGGCGGCTTTGACGAAATCAAACAGTCCCATTGGAGTGCTCCTTAACTGGCCTAACGACAGGGGAGGTAGTGGTCCGGGCCCGGTTTCACAAGCGCATCGCCAGATTCTTGCAAAAGTTGAATGGGGCGAAGGGTGCGGGCCCGAACGGCTCGGCCCCACGCGCGGTGCCCGCGCTAAGGGCTGGGCTGGCCCGTTGGAGTGCTTTTGGAGGATTGGTGGAGCCGAGGGGAATCGAACCCCTGACCTCTACGTTGCGAACGTAGCGCTCTCCCAACTGAGCTACGGCCCCGCACCAAGGTTGGTTCGCCATTTATGGTGCGGGCCCCGATGCTGTCAAGCAAGCCTGCCTGGCACACGGGCGCCGCAACCGGAAACCACGCGCCATCGGCAAATGCGCCCATTGTCGGGCCTTGCGGGGCGCCTTAAGGGCGGTTACATGAAGCCTTGAGCAAGCCTGCGGGGAGTTTTACGCATGATCGCATTGATCAACTTCATCGCTATGGTGATCAGCCTCTATATCTGGGTAATCATCATAAGCGCGGTTTTCAGCTGGTTGATCGCGTTCGGCGTTGTGAACACCCACAACCAATTCGTCTACACCGTCGTCAACACGCTCTATCGGCTGACCGAACCGGCCCTGCGGCCGATCCGCCAATTCATGCCGAATCTGGGCGGCATCGACATCTCTCCGGTGATCCTGATCCTGTTGCTGATCTTCCTGAAGGACGTGGTGCTTTACGGCTGGATCGCGCCGCTCTTCTTGCCCGCAATGCAGCCCTTGAGTGGCTAAGCCCGAGAGATATCCCTTCCAACAGACGCAATCTGGCGTAACGCTCTTCGTCCGGCTGACACCGCGCGCAGCCCGCGATCAATTGGGGTCGGTGGCGGAGAGCGGCGACAGGACCCATCTCGAAGCCTCGGTGCGCGCCCTGCCGAAAAAGGGCGCCGCCAACGCGGCGTTGCTGTGCCTGCTTGCCAAGCAACTGGACCTGCCTCGAAGCACCATCCAGATTGCGCGGGGTGCAAGCGCGAGGCACAAGGCGATCCGGATCGCGGGCGATCCCGAATTGCTCGCCCGGCGATTGCGATCCTTGATGCCGCGGGCTCAGCGAACAACAAGTCAGGCGGGAGCGAGATGAGCCAGGGCCAAGCGAGCATCATCGACGGCAAGGCGGTCGCGGGGCTGGTGCGCGAAGGCGTCGCCGCCGGCGTGGGCGAAGTCATTCGTGCGCATGGGCTCAGGCCCCGTCTGGCCGTGGTGCTGGTGGGCCAGAACCCGGCGAGCGAGGTCTATGTCCGCAACAAGACCAAGCAGGCGGGGCTTGTGGGCATGGAAACCTCGGACCACAAGCTCGCCGCCGACATCGGCCAAGCCGAATTGCTGGACCTGATCACCAGCCTCAACGAGGACGAAGGCGTCCACGGCATCCTGGTCCAGCTTCCGCTCCCCCCGCAAATCGATGAGGACATGGTGATCGCGGCGGTCGATCCCGCCAAGGACGTGGATGGATTTCACCCAATCAATGTCGGTCGTCTTTCGCTTGGGCAGCCGTCGCTGGTGCCCTGCACGCCCCAGGGCTGCATCATCCTGGCCCGCGAGGTCACACCCGATCTCACCGGACTGGAAGCGGTGGTGATTGGCCGCTCCAATATTGTCGGCAAACCGTTGGCCCAGTTGCTACTGCGCGAGAACTGCACGGTCACGATCGCGCATTCCAGAACCCGTGACCTGCCGGCGGTGGCGGCCCGAGCGGATTTGCTGATCGCCGCAACAGGCCAGCCGAAACTGGTCAAGGGCGATTGGATCAAGCCCGGCGCCACGGTGATCGATGTCGGCACCAACCGTACCGAGGTGCCGGGCGGCAAGGCCAAGCTGGTTGGCGATGTCGATTTCGACGAAGCGCTGAAAGTAGCAGGCGCGATCACGCCGGTGCCCGGCGGTGTCGGTCCAATGACCATCGCCTGCCTGCTCTCCAATACGCTGCAGGCGGCCTGCGCGCTCAAGGGCGTTCCGGTCCCGCGGCTCTAGTTCTTCCGAAGAAACTGCGGAATCAATTAGTCATCGCGCAAAAAGCGCGCGAGGGGCCTCTGATAGGCGACGAAGACCACGTCCGGCAGACGCCGCTCGCTTGCGTGCAGCCGGTGGAGCTGGCTCGGTGTGAGCCGGGCCGCCCGGTAAAAGAAGCACAAGCCGCGGGCAACGTCGGGTGCGCCGCGCCGGTAGGCGGCGGCGTAACAGCCAAGTTCGCGGGAGAGCGCGGCGAGTTCCTGCGCTATTTTGGCCCTTGGGGCCGCCAGCTCGCTTGCATCGATTCGGCGTCGGAACGAGGCGGGTACCCACTTCGGAGGAATGGACTTGCGGTTAGTCATGTGTTGAGTTGATTATCAAACCGACTCCCAGTACGAGCAAACAATATAGAGCGGCGTCGCGGGCACCAGCAGAGTGGTCCCAATTATGCTGGGAACGCTTGGAACACCTGGGAATCTCGGGGACAAACTCTAGGAATCCGTTGCACAAATACGACTGCAGCTTATCGTGACGCGAGCTGCCCAAAGCCACGAAACTCTGAATTCGCATTCGTCCTTACGAGCCGTTCGCAGGCAATTCGGGTTGAAAGATTGTTTCAAATTCCATGCGCAATAAGATTCCAAATTTCGCGCTCAATTTGTTACATGATTCTACAAGCCCATAGTTAAGGTGATTCTACGAATCCATAGTTGGGGTGGACAGCTTCTGATCAGTTTTGTAGTGAGCCGCTCTTCGACACAACGATTATCGAGCCAGCGCCAACCCGGGACTCTACAATGTCGTTAGCCATGGCCGAAAACTCGGCACCTCATAATTCCAAACTTCAAAAAGGTGGTTGGCTGTCGAAGAAGCCGATTCCTTCCCGAGAACGACTAATCTTTGCACTGGATACGTCGGACATTGATGAGGCAAAGCAGCTCGTCAAAACGCTTGATGATAGCGTACATTTTTACAAGCTTGGTCTGGAGCTCTTCATGGCCGGAGGTTATTTCGACCTCATCGATTGGCTCAGCGACCAAGGTAAAAAATCATTTGTAGATCTAAAATTCTTCGATATTCCCCAGACGGTTGGATCGGCGGTGCGACAACTACGAGGTCGCCATGCGGACTTTGTAACTGTCCATGGAAATGACGAGATTCTAAGAGCTGCATGCGAACACAAGAACGGAATCAAAATCCTTGCGGTCACAGTCTTGACCAGCCTCGACGACGCAGATCTTAAGGCACTGGGATTCAAGGTAAATGTTCAAGAGCTAGTCTTGTCGCGGGCAAAACGCGCATTGGATATCGGTTGTGATGGGGTGATCTCCTCTGGTCTTGAGGCATCGGGACTGCGCCAGGAGCTCGGAAATCATTTCCTTATTGTGGTTCCCGGCATACGACCCATCTCAAATTCCGACGATCAAAAAAGAACGGTTGATGTAGAAAAAGCATTTGAGAACGGGGCTGACTACATTGTAGTTGGCCGTCCGATAAGAGAACATAAAGAACCCAAAAAAGCGGCTGAAAATATTCAGAATCGAATAGGAAAAATGTTTCCCTCATGAACCGATAAGCTCGGGCTTCAACCGAATATTTTCGATAACTACCGAAATATCCGATCAGCGTTGCAGGCGACAATCAAACGGTCCTTGGGTGCGAGCATCGAAGCTTCGTCAATGGGTGAGTTTGGTGGCGGCGACGGCGAGGTTTTCGATTAGCCTTTTATAGCGCTCCTGCAGCGCCTTGTCCTTCAGGTGGCCCGAGGCCTCGAACGCGCCCGCCGCCCTGGCCACGGTGACCTGGCCCGGCAGCACCAGCGCGCCCAAGCCAACCTGCAGGATCTGGCGCACGGTGAGCAGCGCGCGGACGCTGCCATAGACACCGGGGGAAGCCCCGCCGATCGCGAAAACCCGGGTCTTGTAGACCTGAAGCGCCGGTTCGCCCTCCTCGCGTATCCGCGAGACCCAATCGAGCGAATTCTTCAGCAACGGGGTGATTGAAGAGTTGTATTCGGGCGCCGCGATGAAGACGCCTTGATGCTGCTCCAGCAGGTGCTTGAGCTTCAGGGCGTTTTCCGGTGGACCATCGGCGCTCTCTAGATCGCCGTCATAGAGCGGCATCGGATAATCGCCCAAATCAGCGAAGGTGCTTGGCAGGCCATTGGCCTGGGCGATCTCCGCGCCGAGCTTGGCAAGCTTTTTGTTCCAGGAGTCTTGCCGGGCGCTGCCCGCGAAGAATAGAAGCCGCACATGTTCGGCCATAATGGGCGCGCGTCCCTACTCGCCGATACTATCCAGGAACTCCTTGACGCGGGCAAAGAAGCCGGCGGAGTGCGGATGGGTCTTGTCGCTGGAGGCTTTGTCGAAATCCTTCAGCAAATCCCGTTGCTTGCGCGTCAGGTTCTTGGGCGTTTCGACCTCGACCTGAATATAGAGATCGCCCTTGGCGGCGCTGCGCAGCACAGGCATGCCCTTGCTCCGAAGACGGAATTGCTTGCCCGTCTCACTGCCCTCAGGGATTTTCACGCGGCTACGCGCGCCATCGACGGTCGGCACTTCAATCTGTCCGCCGAGAGCGGCGGTGGTCATGGCGATCGGCACCCGGCAAAACAAATCCGCGCCATCGCGCTGGAAGAATTCGTGGGGCCTGATCGAGAGAAAGATATAGAGATCGCCCGGCGGGCCACCGCGCATGCCAGCCTCGCCCTCGCTGGCGAGCCGGATCCGCGTGCCGTCCTCGACGCCGGCGGGAATATTCACTGAGAGCGTGCGCTCCTTGGCAACTCGGCCGGCGCCGCTGCAGACCTCGCAGGAATCTTCGATGATTTCGCCCTGGCCTTGGCAGCCCGGGCAGGTGCGCTCGATTGTGAAAAAGCCCTGGCTAGCCCGAACGCGCCCCGCCCCGGCGCAGGTGCGGCAGGTGCTGGGCGTCGTGCCGGCCTTGGCGCCGGAGCCTGCGCATTCGTCGCAAGCGACGCTGCCGGGCACGCGGATTTGCGCAGTCTTGCCCGAAAAGGCCTCCGACAGGCCGATTTCCATATTATAGCGTAGGTCGACCCCGCGCTCATGGGGTCCACGGCCCCGGCCCCGGCGTCCGCCCATGAACTCGCCGAACAGATCGTCAAAGATTTCCGACATCGAGGACGAGAATTCCGCGCCGAACCCATGGGCCCCGCCCATCCCGCCGTCGAACGCGGCGTGGCCGAAGCGGTCATAGGCGGCGCGCTTTTGCGGATCCTTCAACGCTTCATAGGCCTCATTGACCTCCTTGAAGCGTATCTCGGCCTCGCCATCGCCCTGGTTCCGGTCCGGGTGGTACTCCTTCGCGCGCTGCCGGAACGCCCGCTTGATATCGGTTTCGTCGGCGTCGCGACCGATTCCCAGAATTTCGTAATAGTCGCGCTTCGCCATCGCTATCTGCTCGGGCGCCGGAAACGAGCCAGGTCCCCGGCCGCGTAGCGCGCGGCACGGGAACCAAGACTCACAGCGTCTTGTGTTGAACGGTGTCCCTCAGTTTTGGCGGTGGACCACGGCCTGTTTGGCAAGAGGGACATGCTCCAGCTTAT
>Ga0315336_1006363_pt1 | contig 12145 bp, 13 predicted proteins | sample ASW5metaG_FD_204512 | JGI IMG/M metagenome (GOLD analysis project Ga0315336, IMG submission 204512) | Ammonia-oxidizing marine archaeal communities from Monterey Bay, California, United States - ASW #5 | ecosystem: Environmental > Aquatic > Marine > Intertidal zone | place: USA: California...
CCATGGCCGTTGCCGAAGCAATAAATCCGGCTGTGCTCGAGGAAGCGGCCGATGATCGATTTCACCCGGATGTTTTCAGAAAGTCCCGGAACCTGCGGCCTGAGGCAGCATATGCCGCGCACGACCAGGTCGATCTCCACACCCGCCCTGCTGGCGTCGTAGAGCGCATCGATGATCATCGGATCGACCAGCGAATTCATCTTCAGCCAGATCTGCGCGGGCCGGCCTTCCAGGGCGTGAGAAACCTCATCGGAAATGTGTTTCAGAATCCGGCTCCGCAGCGTCAGCGGCGACATCGCCAGATGCATCTCGTCGGCCGGCTCGGCATAGCCGGTAATGAAGTTGAAGAGCTGCGCAACATCATGGGCGATGTGCGAATCGGTCGTGAAGAAGGACAGATCGGTATAGATGCGGGCGGTGATCGGATGATAATTGCCGGTGCCGAGATGGACATAGTTGCGCAGGCGGTTGTCCTCGCGGCGCACCACCAGCGACATCTTGGCGTGCGTTTTCAGCTCGATGAAGCCGAACACGACCTGCACGCCGGCACGCTCCAGATCGCGCGCCCAGCGGATATTTGCCTCCTCGTCAAAGCGCGCCTTCAACTCGACCAGCGCCGTGACCGACTTGCCGGCCTCCGCCGCATCGACCAGCGCGCGCACGATCGGGCTGTCGTTCGAGGTGCGGTAGAGCGTCTGCTTGATCGCCACGACATCGGGATCGGCAGCAGCCTGGCGCAGGAACTGCACCACCACGTCGAAGGATTCGTAAGGGTGGTGGACGATGAAATCCTTCTCCCGGATGGCGGCGAAGCAATCGCCGCGATGGTCGCGGACACGTTCGGGAAAGCGCGGGTTGTAGGGCGTGAATTTCAGGTCGTCGCGCGGCACGGCGACAAGTTCGGAAATCTGGTTCAGCGCCAGCGGCCCGGTCAGCACGCTGATGCGCGAGGAGGAAACGCCGAGTTCCGTGGCAACGAATTCCCGCAGTTCATCCGGCATCTGACCATCGAACTCGATGCGGATCACCGAACCGCGACGCCGGCGCTTCAGCGCCGTTTCGAACAGCCGCACCAGATCTTCGGCCTCTTCCTCGACCTCGATATCGCTGTCTCGGATGATGCGGAACGTGCCTGAGCCCTTGACCTCATAGCCGGGGAAAAGCTTGCCGATAAAGATGTTCACCGTCTCTTCGATAGGGATAAAGCGCACGCAGTTCTTGCGATCCGGCAGACGGATGTATCGCCTCAGCGCAGTCGGCAGGCGCAGCAGCGCCGTCATTTCCTCGCCGTTCTTGCGGTGACGCAATTGCAGCGCGATCGAGAAACCCAGATTGGGAATGAACGGGAAAGGATGCGCCGGGTCGATGGATAGCGGCGTCAGGACCGGAAAGACCTGTTCCTGAAAATGGTTTTCGAGCCAGGTCTTCTCATCCTTGGTCAGCGCATCACCGGTGATGCTCTCGATTCCTTCCTTCTTGAGCAAACCGATCAGGCCGGAAAGGCTCGTCTGCTGGTCTTCCTGCAGACGGCCGACCTCGACAAGAAGCTGTTCGAGCTGCTGCTCGGGCGTGCGCCCGTCGGGGCTTTTGATCGAGATGTTTTCGCGTATCTGCCCGGCGAGGCCGGCAACGCGAACCATGAAGAATTCGTCGAGATTGGCGGCCGATATCGACAGGAAGCGAACGCGCTCCAGCAGCGGATGGTTCGGGTTCTGTGATTCTTCAAGGACACGACGGTTGAACTGGAGCCACGAGAACTCACGATTGACGAAACGGTCCGGATTGCCTGCGGACGCATCGCCGTCGGCGGTGCTGACGGTGGTGAATTCGGCCTGGACCGGTCTTAGCTCGTTCATGTCCCTCTTTATCCTTTATGCGACCACAGCCGCTTATTCGGCTCAGCTTATCTCCTGACAGGGTTTTGCGACAGTTTGATTTCACATGGCTTGCAAAGAGGTTGGCTATGCTTCAAACGCTTGCTAAGAGCGAGATGTAATCGACAGGAGAAAGCCATGGCCGGCGGTTCCATTCCCCACTTCCAGAACGATGCAGGTCATGCCGTGATTGAAATCGGCGTGAAGGAATTCATGTGCGTGGGCGCAAACCCGCCCTTCGACCATCCGCATGTCTTCCTCGACATGGGCGCCGACTCCGAAAAGGTCTGCCCCTACTGCTCGACGCTGTACCGCTTCAACGGCACGCTGAAGGCCAGCGAGACGCGTCCGGAAAACTGCCTCTACATCGTTCGCGCCGCCTGACCGGCGCTGCTTGCGGCGATTGATCCGGTGGATATTTCTCACCCCGGAAAGATCGTCATCGCGGGTGCCGGCATTGCCGGGCTGACGGCAGCGCTTGCCTTTACCAGCCGCGGCTTTGCCGTGGAAATCTTCGAGCGCTCGGAAAAGCTCGAGGAAGCCGGCGCGGGCATCCAGCTTTCGCCCAACGCCACCCGCATCCTCGATGATCTCGGTGTGCTGCAATTTTTGCTTCCCAAGGCGGTGCAGCCTGAAGCAGTCATCCTGCGCGACGCAAAGACCCTTAGAGAACTCGCCCGCGTACCGCTTGGCGCAATGGCTCAGAAACGCTGGGGTGCCCCCTATGTCGTTGCGCACCGCGCCGATCTGCAAGGCGCATTGCTGGAAGCCATATCCCGGCAGCCGGCGATACAGCTTGTCAAAGGCGCTACCGTCCGCAGCGTGACTGTGGGTGACGGTGGTGCTTCCGTCTCAGTCGATCAGTCCGGAAAAAGCGAGCCGGCAGACGCCCGCCTCGTCGTCGGCGCGGATGGCGTCTGGTCGGCGCTGCGCGGTGAAGCGAATGCAAAGAGCCGTTTTACCGGCGAACTCGCCTGGCGCACGATGATCGACAGCCAAAGCCCGCAAGGCCGTGCCTTTGCCGAAATCGGTTCGACGGATTCGGTGATGGCCTTCCTGCATTCGGGCTTTCACCTCATCGCCTATCCGGTACGCAGCGGGGCCGCATTCAATCTCGTCGCCTTCACGCCGGGAAAAGGCATTGCTGAGGGATGGTCGGGCAAGGCCGACATTTCCATCCTGAAACAGGCGATGCGCAACACAGCACCAGCGCTTGCGCAATTGGCCGAAAACGCCGGCCCATGGACAGCATGGCCAATCCACACCGTCGACCCGAACGCGCCATGGATCGCTCCCGGTCTCGCCCTCATCGGCGACGCAGCGCACGCGATGACGCCTTTTGCGGCGCAAGGGGCGGCGATGGCCATCGAAGACGCCGAAACCCTTGCCGCATACGTGGCCGCCACACCGGGCGATTTGTCGAGCGCCCTCGCCGCCTGGGAAGCATCGCGCCGCCCGCGGATCGAAAAGGTCGCGCGGCGCGGCGCCTTCAATCATTTCGCCTGGCATGCGAGAGGCCCTGTCGCGCTCGCCCGCAATCTTGTTCTGAGGACGCGCCCGCCCGAAAAGCTCGCCGCCGACATGGACTGGCTCTATGGCTGGAAGCCACGGGCTACGGACATCCACTGAATCCATCTGGACAAATCACCTATTTGTAGTTACATTTTTGGAGTTACATATACATGTCCCTGCGCTTTGAATGGGATAGCGCCAAGGCGGAAAGCAACAAGCGCAAGCATGGGGTCAGCTTCGAAACGGCGGCTCGTGTTTTCCTCGATCCTTTTGCTCTAACCGACCAGGACCGGATCGAGGAAGGTGAATATCGCTGGCAGACGCTTGGCGCTGTCGACGGGATTCTCCTGCTAATGGTGGCGCATGCTGATCGCGAGGAAGACGGAACAGAAGTGATCCGCATCATTTCGGCCCGGTTGGCGACGCCAAGGGAAAGGAGACATTATGGGCAAAATCGTCAGATATGAAATCGATCCCGGCAATCCAGCGCCGCTGACGGAAAACCAGCGTCAGGAAATTGCCGACCTGAAAGCTCGCGCTGAACACGAAATCGATACAAGCGATATTCCTGAGCTGCCGGATGCTTTCTGGACGAGCGCCGTGCAAAATCCGTATTTTCGGCCGGTCAAGCAGCAGCTGACCCTTCGGCTCGATGCCGATCTTGTCGCGTGGTTCAAGAAGCACTCCCCCGGCGGGCGCGGATACCAGAGTAATATCAATCGCGCGCTGCGCGAATACGTCATCGAGAAAGAGAAAAAGGCCGGGTGATCTGAGACTCTTTCACAAGAGCCTGACCGAACTTTGGAAGTGACCCTACGGTGGGAAACCGCCCGGTCGATAACTCTCAATTGTGCAGCCGAAGCGAGTAACCAAGCGTGACCGGCAGTGGGTTCCACCAACCCGTCTGCAAGCCGGCCGCCCGCAATGCTCCTGCCGTCCAGGTGTTGCAGCCGACCAAAGCGTTGAAATAGCCATTGGCTTCAAAGAAGGCGTCGTAGTCGCCATAGGCCGCGCCTTGGATCAGTTCGGGGCCGTTCGTTCCCTGCCGAAAGCCCTGCTCAATAAAAGCCAGCAGGCGCTGGAAACCAGCTTCACCGATTTCATAGGCGGCAACGGCCGGGTTTGGTTCCGGAATGTCGCCGGCGACTTCGACATGCATGGCCGAATTGTCGAGCGTCAGCGCGCGGAACACCGGCCCGGCGCGAAGCTCCGACCAGGTCGGCGTGCCGATGTAGAATGCCCGGCTGCCCCAGCCGAAGACGAGATAGCGCGCTTCAGACAGATCGACGGGCAGACCCGCCTCGCGCAAGAAGCCGAAGCGTTCCAGCAAATTATCGTCGATCGGAACGGCGATGTCGGTGTGGATCGGGTTGGTCAGCACGAGGATGGGGCGGAGCGGCGTCTGCCCCGTTTCACCGGATTGAAACAGCGGTCGCGGCACCAGTGTTCCCAATGCCACCGCTACGATAGCCGCGAGCAGCACCAGACCGGCGAAGCGAATAAGTCGTTTCATTGAAGCCGAACCGATCCTGAGCGCGACCTCGATGGCCATTGCACTTGCTTACGCAAAGAAGCCCGGCCGAGTTTCAGCCGGGCTTCTTTCATGATCGAGAGCGCGCGCATCGAATGCGCGAACCAAAAGATCAATGCAGGATTTGCGACAGGAACAGCTTGGTACGTTCATGCTGCGGGTGATCGAAGAACTCCGCCGGCGTATTCTGCTCGACGATCTGGCCCTGATCCATGAAGATCACGCGGTTGGCGACTTTCCGCGCAAAACCCATTTCGTGGGTCACGCACAGCATGGTCATGCCTTCCTCGGCAAGGCCCACCATGGTTTCCAGCACTTCCTTGATCATTTCCGGATCGAGCGCCGAGGTCGGCTCATCGAACAGCATGATGCGCGGGTTCATGCACAGCGAGCGGGCAATCGCCACGCGCTGCTGCTGGCCGCCGGAGAGCTGGCCGGGATATTTGTTGGCCTGCTCGGGGATCTTCACCCGCTTCAGGAAGTGCATGGCGATTTCTTCGGCCTGCTTCTTCGGCGTCTTGCGCACCCAGATCGGCGCCAGCGTGCAGTTTTCCAGGATCGTCAGATGTGGAAACAGGTTGAAGTGCTGGAACACCATGCCGACTTCGCGGCGGACCTCGTCGATCTTCTTCAGATCGTTGGTCAGTTCCTTGCCGTCGACGATGATCTTGCCCTTCTGGTGCTCTTCCAGACGGTTGATGCAGCGGATCATCGTCGATTTGCCGGACCCGGAAGGTCCGCAAATGACGATGCGCTCGCCACGCATGACCCGGAGATTGATGTCCTTCAGGACGTGGAAATCGCCGTACCATTTATGCATGTTGACGATATCGATGGCGACATCGGTATCCGAGATCTGCATCTTGCCGAGATCGACCTTGATCTCCTCGGCGCTGACTGCGTTTTCTATGGCCATAGGCCTTCCCCTTTATTTATCTTTTGTGGCCGGTATCGAGGCGTCGTTCCATGTAAATGGAATAGCGCGACATGCCGAAACAGAACAGCCAGAAAACGAAACCGGCAAAGACCAGCCCCGAAATCGGCGTCTGCGGTGAGGCCCAGGCGGCGTCCGAAAAGTTCTGGCGCACCACGCCGAGCAGATCGAACATGCCGATGATGTAGACCAGGCTCGTATCCTTGAAGAGGCCGATGAAGGTATTGACGATGCCTGGAATAACCAGCTTGAGCGCCTGCGGCAGCACGATCAGTCCCGTTTTCTGCCAATAGCTCAGGCCGAGCGAATCGGCACCTTCATACTGCCCTTTCGGGATCGCCTGCAGACCGCCGCGAACCACTTCGGCCATATAGGCCGAAGCAAACAGCGCAACGCCGATAAGCGCCCGCAGCAGCTTGTCGAAGGTCATGCCGGCCGGCAGGAACAGCGGGAACATGACACTGGCCATGAACAGCACCGTCACCAGCGGAACGCCGCGAACCGCCTCGATGAAGATCACGCAGATCATCTTGACCACCGGCATCTTCGAGCGCCGCCCGAGCGCAAGCACGATGCCGAGCGGCAGCGAAACGGCAATGCCGACAAAGGACAGAACCAGCGTCACCAGCAGGCCACCCCACAGCGGGGTCTCGACATGCGTCAGGCCGAACCAGCCGCCGGTGAGCAGGAAGTAGGCGACGACAGGAAACACGGCAAAAAGCAGGATCGCGTTCAGGCCCTTGCGAGGAATGCGAGGAACCATCATCGGCACCAGCAGCACCACGAACATGATGGCTACGAGGATGACGCGCCAGTGCTCTTCGACCGGATACCGGCCGAACATGAACTGCCCGAACTTCGCGTTGACGAAGGCCCAGCAAGCGCCGGACCAGCCGTCGGGTTGCACACCGCCCTGGGCCACCGTCGCGCAGAAAGTACGGTCGGTGCCGGTCCACTGGGCGCTGATGAACGCCCAGTTGATGAGCGGCGGGATGATGTAGGCCACCGCCAGCAATCCGACGAGCGTCAGCGCGGAATCGAAGGGCGTGGCGAACAGGTTCTTGCGAACCCATGCGCCCAGCCCGCTCACACCCGCCGGCGCCGGCTCGGATGCCGCCATTTCGGCTCGGACATAGGAAAGATCGTGTTCTTGCATGACCTTACCTCTCCACCAAAGCCATCTTGGCATTGAACCAGTTCATGAAGGCCGACGTCACCAGGCTGAGGCCGAGATAGACGACCATCCAGATCACCACGACTTCAATGGCCTGGCCGGTCTGGTTCAGCACCGTTCCGCCCGTTGCAACGAGATCGGGATAGCCGATCGCGATGGCAAGCGACGAGTTCTTGGTCAGGTTCAGATACTGGCTGGTGAGCGGCGGTATGACGATGCGCATGGCCTGCGGCACCACCACCTGCCTCAGCGTCTGCGCGGGTCGCAAGCCAAGAGCAAAGGACGCCTCGCTCTGCCCCTTGTTCACCCCCATGATGCCAGCGCGAACGATCTCGCCGATGAAGGCTGCCGTGTAGAAGGACAGGGCAAGATAAAGCGCCAGAAACTCCGGCTTCACCTGGAAACCACCGGTCAGATTGAACGTGGATTGCTTCGGAAAATCAAAGGTCAGCGGAAAACCGCTGAAGATGAATGCCAGCAGAGGCAGGCCGACGATCAAGCCGATGGAAGTCCACAGGATCGGAAACGGTTGTCCCGTCGCCATCTGGCGCTGACGGGCCTTGCGCGCGACGAACCATGACATGGCGATCGCAAGCAGGAAGGCCACCAGTATCAGCCAGGAGCCCTCGCCCCAGATTGCCTTCGGAAAGTAAAAGCCGCGGCCGTTGAGAAACGAACCGAACGGCAGGTGAATGCTGTCGCGCGGCGGCGGCAGAACCGAAAGCACGCCGAAATACCAGAAGAAGATGACCAGCAGCGGCGGAATGTTGCGGAACACCTCAACATAGACAGTCGAGATCTTGCGGATCAGCCAGTTTCGCGACAACCGGCCGATGCCGATCAGAAAGCCGAGAATGGAGGCCGTGATGATGCCGGCGACGGCGACCACGATGGTGTTCAGCAGGCCTACGATGATCGCGCGGCCGTAGGTGGAATCGGACGAATACGCGATCAGGCTGTCGCTGATGTCGAAGCCGGCGCGCCCGCGCAGGAAGCTGAAGCCGGATGCGATGTTGGCGCGACGCAGGTTTTCGACGGTGTTGCCGACGATCCAGTAGATCGCTGCCGCAAGGAGGGCCACCACGACAATCTGGAAGAATATGCCGCGGATTTTAGGATCGTTCATAAGCGAGACGCGGCTGCCTGCGTCCCGGCCAAGTATTTCCTGGGATGCCATTTAACCGTCCCCTGATGTGAGAAACCGGAAGGCGGAGAATCCGCCCTCCGGATAGTTCTCGATCAGCGGATCGGCGGAGCGTACTGCAGGCCGCCCTTGGTCCACAGCGCGTTGATGCCGCGCGCGATCTTCAGCGGGCTGCCGGCGCCAACGTTCTTCTCGAACATTTCGCCATAGTTGCCCACTGCCTTGACGATGTTGACGACCCAGTCGTTCGACACACCGAGATCGGTACCGATCTTGGTGTCTGCCTCGGTGCCAAGCACACGCTTGATCTCGGGGCTGCCGGAGTTCTTCATCTCGTCGACATTGGCTTGGGTGATGCCGAGCTCTTCAGCCGACAGCAGCGCGAAATAGGTCCACTTGACGATGTGGTACCACTGGTCGTCGCCCTGGCGGACGGCGGGTCCAAGCGGCTCCTTCGAGATGATCTCGGGTAGAACGACGTGATCGTCCGGCGCGCCGAGCGTCAGGCGGATGCCATAGAGGCCCGACTGGTCGGTCGTGTAGGCGTCGCAACGGCCCGCGTCATAAGCGGCGTTGACCTCTTCGAGCTTCTCGAAGACGACCGGGTTGTACTCCATCTTGTTCGCCTTGAAGTAGTCGGCGAGATTGAGTTCGGTGGTCGTGCCCGATTGCACGCAGACGGCAGCGCCCGAAAGCTGGAGCGCGGAATTCACGCCCGGCAGCTTCTTGGCGTTGATCATGAAGCCCTGGCCGTCATAGTAGGTGACGCCAGCGAAGTTCAGGCCGAGTGCGGTGTCGCGGTTGATGGTCCAGGTCGTGTTGCGCGACAGGACGTCGATTTCGCCCGACTGGAGCGCGGTGAAGCGTTCCTTGGCGCTGAGCGGCGTGAACTTGACCTTGGTGCCGTCACCGAAGACCGCAGCCGCCACGGCGCGGCAGAAATCGGCGTCGATGCCGGTCCAGTCGCCCTTGTCGTTCGGCGCGGAAAAGCCGGCCAGACCGGTGCTGACACCGCACTGCACGAAGCCCTTCTTCTTGACATCATCGAGCGTTGCAGCAGATGCGGCCGAAGCCAGCAGCCCCAATGCGGCAGCGCCCAAAATGATTTTTACGGAGTTTTTCATAACCCACAGACCCTTTTCTGTTGTTGTTCGGGAACTTGCCCCGTTTTTTTCCCGTGCGGAAGCAGCGTTGGCATTCCGGCCCATTTCCGAAACGCGGCATCGCAGAGGATGCGCTCGCAGCAATCACAATCACGAACTGCATCGAAAGCGATTATGTCCGTGAGGTCAAGCACAATGACCGGATGAAGGGGAAATTGAAAACCATATGCCCAAAACCGACATTTAGAGGGTATTTTCCGCCTTTGAATTGCCCTTGCGGCAGGTCTTTTTCCGCCGCGTGAACTTCGCTGGAGCAACAAAGTTCGAGGCTGGCCACGCCCCGTCTCGGTTGCGCCGTTCAGCCCGCCGCTTTATGCCTGTCAGCCTCTTATCGAAGCGGGGAAGACATGGCCAAGCGAGACTACACAGACATGGGCGTCAACACGCGCCTGGCGCATGCGGGCAACGATCCGCGCGACTATTTCGGCTTCGTGAACCCACCGGTCGTGCATGCTTCCACGGTCCTGTTTCCGAACGCCGCCACTCTGGCGGCCCGCGCGCAAAAATACACCTATGGCACGCGCGGTACCCCGACCACAGACGCACTCGCAAACGCCATCGACGAGCTGGAAGGCTCGGCCGGGACCATCCTCGTGCCTTCGGGGTTGGCCGCCGTCACGGTGCCGCTGCTTGCCTTCCTGTCGGCCGGCGACCACGTGCTGATCGTCGATTCGGTCTATCACCCCACCCGCAATTTTGCCGACACCATGCTGAAGCGGCTGGGCATCGAGGTCGACTATTACGATCCCCATGTCGGCGCGGGCATTGCCGAGCTGATGAAGCCGAACACCAAGGTCGTGTTCAACGAATCGCCGGCCTCCAACACGTTCGAGATGCAGGACATTCCAGCAATCGCCAAAGCGGCTCATGAACGCGGCGCCGTGGTGATGATGGACAATACCTGGGCGACGCCGCTCTATTTCAAGCCGCTCGACCACGGCGTCGATGTCTCGATCCACGCAGCAACCAAGTACCCCGCCGGGCATTCCGACGTTCTCCTGGGAACCGTCTCGGCCAACGCCGCATCATGGGAAAGGCTGCATCAGGGTTTCCTGACGCTCGGCTGCTGTGCGGCACCCGACGACGTCTATCAGGTGCTGCGCGGCCTGCGCACCATGGGCGTGCGGCTGGAGCGCCATCAGGAAAGCGCGCTTGAAATCGCGCGCTGGCTGGAAAAGCAGCCCAGCGTCGCCCGCGTGCTTCATCCCGGCCTCGAGAGCCACCCGGGCCACGCGATCTGGAAGCGCGATTTTTCAGGCTCCAGCGGCATCTTTTCGGTCGTGCTCTCCGGTGGCGGCCAGAAGCAGGCGCATGCCTTCCTCGACGCGCTCGAAATCTTCGGCCTCGGCTATTCCTGGGGCGGCTATGAAAGCCTTGCGGTGCACGTCTTCCTCGGCGACCGCGTCGTCGCCAAGGGGCCGTATGAAGGACCGATCCTCCGGCTGCAGATCGGGCTGGAGAACGTAGAGGACATCAAGGCCGATATCGCCAAGGGACTGGCGGCCGCAGCGGCGGTGAAGGATTGAGGCGGCAACGCCTCTCCCCTACTTCGCCCTTGATGCCCGCACCTTGTCGGGCAATCCATCGTGGTCGCCCAATGGACGCCTGGGGTGATCGTCCCACCAGTCGTCGCGCATCGCTTTGCGTTCGAGGTTGACCGGGTAGACGATTCGGTTCTCTGCCTTGGCCGTCTCGCCCACGACCAGCAGCCGGACTTCCGTCTCAGTGTTGTTCAGGAAACTGTGGGCGAGCCCGGTGCCTGCTGGAAAGCCGACGCCATCGCCCGGCTTGAGCCGATGCAGCCGGCCATCCAGCCAGACATCGGGTTCGCCTTCCAGCACATAGACAAATTCTTCTTCTGCGCTTTCGGCATGCGGAAAGGATGTGCGCCGGCCCGGCAGCAACCGCTCATGATGAATGCCGAGCCGCTCAAGCCCGAAATGCGCGCCGAAGGCAGCGTTGATACTGCGCTGCTCGTCCGTGCCCTTGAACGTCTCGCCGTCAGGATTTTCGATATCGGACCAGTGAGCGATGGGAAGGTCGGAATCCGTCGAGGTCATGAGCGTTTCCTGCCGATGTAATATGTCCGCTATTTCGCCGCGAGAGTTCTGCAACGGGCGCAGAACCCGACAACAGGCTACACGCATCCTTCACGAAACAGAGGCACCTAGCTAGAATGAAATAGCATCTTGTTGCTTTGTAGCCTGTAGGATACTATTTTGGTGACTGCCGTTCACTATACGACCGAGTTTGAGGAATGGCTGGATAGCTTACGAGACAGGCAGGCGCGAAGCCGAATTATGGTGCGCATCGAGCGCGTCAAAGAAGGCAATCTCGGTGACCACAAATTCTTCGACGGGATCGGCGAACTACGTTTGGTCTTCGGCCCCGGCTACCGGGTGTATTTTGTTCGACAAGGCGACAAGGTCGTGATCCTCCTGTGCGGAGGCGACAAGACTTCTCAAAGTCGCGATGTCGAGCGCGCAAAGGAACTGGCAAAAGGAGTTGGATAAATGGCTCTGCAGACGAAGAAATGGGACGTTGTCAACTTCCTCAACACCAGGGAGGATGTCGTCGCCTACCTTGATGCCGCACTCGAAGAGAACGACGCGGCTTTCTTCGCCAAAGCCCTTGGTGACGTAGCCCGCTCACATGGCATGACCCAGATCGCCAAGACCGCCGGCGTCTCCCGCGAAAGCCTGTACAAGGCGCTCAGCGTCGATGGAAACCCGGAGTTCGCCACCATCATGAAAGTGATGAGCGCGCTCGGTCTGCACATGACCATCGAATCGGCCGACAAAGCCGCATGAATC
>Ga0315336_1006364_pt1 | contig 12145 bp, 10 predicted proteins | sample ASW5metaG_FD_204512 | JGI IMG/M metagenome (GOLD analysis project Ga0315336, IMG submission 204512) | Ammonia-oxidizing marine archaeal communities from Monterey Bay, California, United States - ASW #5 | ecosystem: Environmental > Aquatic > Marine > Intertidal zone | place: USA: California...
GGCGTGGAGTGCGCCCGTATCATCGAGTCCGAGCATCTCCGAATGTTCCGTGACGTTGGAAGCAATGACTCGGAGAGTCATGAGTTCGTCCCTGTCGCCCGCCGTGAGAGGTGTGTACGTCTCAATAGTGTCCACGTCTGCGACATGCTGCACCGTGTCCAGAATCATCCCTGCTGAGCGATGGATCAGTGCATAGTCGAGCTTTTCTGCCGTATCAGTTTTTTCGTGGTAGTCAGAGAATTCTCCACAAGAAAAAAACAGGCATGGCATGCCATAGGCCAGAAAGGCGACGTGATCTCCGCGTGGACCCGCTACATCGGCGCCAACGGGCAATACGTTTATGTGATGGGTATTCGCAAGTTGATTGAGATGATAGCGGATGTCGCGGTAGTGCTCTGTCCCGATTAAGAATACCGTGTTCTCAACAACATCAAGAAACTGTCTCCCCAGCATGTCGATGTTGACGACCGCTGCAATCGCGTCGGAATCAAAATCATCACGGCAGGTGAAGGCAAACGCTCCGTAGGCCATAGATTCTTCCCTGTCAAAAGCGGCAAAACAGATTGTACGACGAGGCTTGACAGATGATCTCGACAATCGTTCTGCCACTTCTAAAAGTACGGCAACACCCGAGGCGTTGTCTGCAGCCCCTAGTAGTCCTTTGCCTTCATGATCGTAGTGTGCACTGACCAGCACGACTTCATTTGACAGTTGCGCATCGGAGCCAGGTAGAACACCGATTACGTTGGCACCGATTAGGATTGATTGCTCATACTCCTTGGCGTTTCCCCAAGGCTCCAAGCCGTAAGCTTTGAACCGATCCATGATGTATCGACGAGCATATCTGGACCCTCGACTCATTGGTCGTCTGCCGTCCAATCTGGGTTGTGCGAGGAAATAAATGTGATCACGTAACTCGCTCTGATCAATTTCGGGGGTGACTGATGGTGATGGATAAGAGATGCAGCCTCCCGATAGCAACGCCAGACTCACAATCACGAATCCAATAAGAACATGCCTATACATATGATCTGCAGCTACTGCTGCCTCCTCCGGGAATCCCGGGTGAATGCGAGATCAATACACATGCTTTATTTGCGTCAGAAAAGTAAGCACGCCATCCATGATGCGATTGATTTTCTGATACATCGAATCAGGTGTCGAAAGCATGGCGGTTTCGGACTGCACGTACTTACCCGGCACTATTTCATCTCTGCAATTTGCTATCAGGGCTTCAGCGGCGGTCGGTGTGGTTTCCAGGTGAAATTGCATTCCAACTACAGAAGAGCCCAGCTGAAACGCCTGATTCTCGCACCCACTACTCCTTGCCAGGTGTTCCGCTCCGCCCGGTAGGTCAAACGTCTCGCCATGCCAGTGAAATACGTCGACGGAATCAGGAAAACGAAACACGTTTTGACTTCTCGCTGGAACGCTTTCTATTGGACACCAGCCAATCTCTTTGACTGGGTTCGGATACACCTTCGAGCCGGATGCACAGGCAATGAGCTGTGCCCCGAGGCAGACTCCCAGGACAGACTTCTCTGCCTCAATGGCCTTTCGAATGTAGCTCTTTTCAACAGCAAGCCAGGGATGTTGACGCTCGTCGTTGACGCTCATGGGGCCGCCCATGACGACAAGGAAATCTACCTTGTTGAGATCCGGTAGATTGGTCGATTGAAATAGCGGCGTACACGATATTTTGTATCCCGCTGCGGTCAGCCAAGGCTCAATGCTGCCGAGCCCCTCGAATGGAACATGTTGAAGGCAGTGAGCACGCATATACGATATTTTACGGTTCAGAGCTGTTAAGTTCGAATCACGTTTCCGCACGTATTGTCAGATACAGCAACCATTACCGGACTGAGCATCCTCAAAGGCTTCTACACAGTCTGACAAGCCGCCGTCGACGAAATAGACCCGTTGGCAGAACGTCACGGTCTGCTCTTGCTCTACCACCGGTACTGCGGCTTGAGTGCTGTGGATGCACAATAGGTTGTGGTTCGCGCAATTGTGAAACAGATAGGCATAATCCTCAGATGCCGTTCCCACGCAACGGCGGCCGTCCGTGCCCACACAGACAATGAGCGGATGATCGGCCTCTGTGTTTTCGAACAGATGTCCCAGTTCGCCGCCCCAGCCCACTTTCCCATCGACCGGTTTCGAGCCACGTCGGAAAAAGTGTGGATAATCCGATCTGGGTTCGAGCACGCGTAGTGACTGCCACTCACCTGATGTGCGAATGAAAATGCGCGAAAGGTCCCCGCAGGCGAATTCAGGCGCCAGCGGAAACTGAATGCAATTGGCCACCGCCATGTCATTCAGCGCCTGGTCTGAATCATTTGTTATCCGAACAGCGAGTGTTAGTATCCGGTCGCCTGGTGTCGCTTCCGCCTCGATCCGGACGCCTGAAGTCGATGTGAATGCCCAGAGCAGGCCGCCTTGTTGCGTCTGCACATAATCCTGGTGTGCCACATCCGCCTGCCAGTTGCCCCAGATTTGACCGACGTGTTCCGGCAGCCACAAACGAAAGATATTCCCCGGCCACTCGTCGACCTGCACCATGACTTGGGTCGTGGGCGCCTGTCGTGCCGGTGCCCCGCCCGGCGGTGGTATCGCGGGAATCAATTCATCAGCCGTATAGAGCCGTAAGGACATGGTTGCACCTTGTGGTTGATGTGGAGTGCGTTCTTGTTCTTGTGCTTCCGCTACTACCAGGGGTTTGATTCCGGCAACTCGTAGACTGGTAGTAGCTTCTATACGTCACTTCATCAAGGAGAAGATCATACAGGAAGGTTTCTCGTCATCGCGAATGATAGAATTTGTAGAGCAATAGTATCTGGCGATGCATTGTCTTGTGACAAAATTTGATACGTTTAACGCGTTCCGGATACCGGACTGCTACGAATTTGCTGATGATGCAGCCATTCGTGTTCTCACATCTTTGACCTATTGGGATGTGGCACGCGTGCTGCTGAGTGATTGAGTGTTTAACTGCAAAATGGAGGTGACTCGAAAGCAGGGTAAGCGTATAGTAGGCGCGCGTGGGGCAGGAGGGACGCTCGAAACGGTCGCCCATGATTCTCACATTGAGTTGCCTGTGCTAGCAGCACAGGCTTTTTCATCAGTTACGGAAACAGATCCAACAGGATTAGGGATATAAGATGAATTTTGTTTCAGGTCGACAGAACATTAAGATGAATCACAGTTGCTTTCAAAGTGGTGCTCGCTGGCTTTCGGTATCGCTTATAGCGCTCTTAACACCATGCGTCGCACTTTCTCAGGAAACCAGCACGTCCAGCTCAACCAGTACGAGTTCGAGCAGCTCCAGCACTACAAGTTCCAGTAGTTCAACCAGTTCAACGACGATTCCTATCTTTATCACCACCAGTTCAAGTTCGTCGACGAGTACTGACAGTTCCAGTAGTTCAAGTTCGTCAACATTGAGCAGTTCGTCCAGCACCAGCAGCACGAGCAGTACATCGACGAGTTCTACAACGATGAGCGACGGGCTGGTCCTGCATTACCCCTTCGATGTCGATGAGGGCTCAATAGCTGGTGACGAGAGCGGCAACGGCCACACGGGGATGGTTTGCGGTGCGACGTGGACACCTGAGGGTCTCAACGGGGGTGCCTACATTTTCGACGGCGAGAACGATTGGATAAAGACATCACAAGATGATCAGCTGAACTTCGATACGAATGCATTCACGCTTTCGGTGTGGATTAAAACGACCCGGTCTGCAGGGCAGACGATGCTGTTTAAAGGAGATCCTTCTCCATCCGTGACAAATTCCACTGGATACGAACTGGGCCTTACGGGCGATTGTGATGATGACAGTGACAGTGGAAAGAAAGTCACCATATGCCATCGTCCCCCGGGGAATCCCTCAAACGCCAAGACGATACGAGTGGGCGCGGCCGCCGTGGATGCGCACCTTGCCCACGGGGACTCGCTCGGGCCATGTGAAGACGATGACGATCAGGACAGTGATACGGATAGCGACAGTGACAGCGCAGGCAGCCCCTTCGGGGAAATTCGGGATGGTTCGAACGCCACGGCCGTCGCGTCGATGAGTACCGTCAATGACGATATGTGGCATCATATCGCGTGCGTGCGCGACACGGCGACAGACACGCTGCTGCTCTACGTGAATGGAGAACTCGATGATGTCGTTGTCGATGAGGTGGAAGGATCGATATCAAATACGTTTGATGTCCTGATCGGCCGCGGTCGCGGCGAAATCCTCGACTGCGTCGAGCAAGACGACAGTGACTCTGACAGTGAGTCAGATAGTGACTCGGACAGTGACTCCAGCGAGTGCGGATGCTGGTTCGATGGCTTGATGGATGACGTTCGGATCTACAATCGGGCGCTTACTGCTGATGAAGTTGAAGGTCTATCTGAGCTTGCGATGCCTATTGCCGATGTGGAGGCTAACGGATCCGAAGAAACAGTGAGTGTCGCTGCTGGAGAGACGTTGACCTTGCGGGTCAGTCTGGAACCGGGAGCTTTTCGAGGTGTAATGGCGGATTGGTGGGGTTACGCCGAAACGCCTTCGGGCGTCTTTCACTACAATGCTAGAAACGGAAAGTGGAAGCGCGGTATGAAGCCATCCCATCAGGGGCCTCTGTCACGGCTCAAAGGATTTAAGATGACCGTTGACAGGAAATTACCAACTGGTGTTTCGACCGTACACTTTGGCGTCGATCTCAACATGAACGGGATAATGGATTCCGATGACTTTTGCTCAGAGACCGTTCAAGTTGACGTAAGGCCGAGGTAATAGGCGTCGAGCGTGTCGGTAAGTCTCCGTGCAAAACCGCGGAGAAGGCGCCTCTGAATGCGTCACATCACAGTCGCCCATATTGCTTAAGCGTGTCGCGGGCGCCGTTTTCTATGAACCAGCCATCGTAGCCGACTGTGACAAAGACAAACCCTTTGTCGATCCAGCGTTGTGAATCGCCAATGGATGCTATACCGGGAATCTTATTGGTTTTTCGGCACACGTCCAGAATGCTGAGAATCGCTGCATCGCAGGCTTCCGCGCCTTCCGGGGTGTTCTTGTCAACGCCCATCGATCTTGCCAGGTCATTTGGCCCAATCCAGCATCCATCCACACCGTCCACGGAGAGTATTTCCTCGGCGTTCTTCAGACCTTCTGCAGATTCGATCTGAACGGCGAGTAGCACTTCGTCGTTTATGCAAGTGCCATAGTCCTCACCATGAAATCCTGCGCCAACGGGGCCCCATGAGCGCGTGCCTTTGGGAGGATAACGCGCAGCAGAGGCTGCTGCCTTGGCTTCCTGCGCGTTGTTGATCATTGGAACAACGATTCCCAAAGCTCCTCTGTCGAGCAACCGTTCGATCGCGGCCAGATCGCCTGGTGGAACACGTGCCATGGGTATTGCAGAGCCCAAACAAATGCTTCTGAACGTCAGCGCTGAACTTTCCAGGTCAAAGGCACCGTGCTGGTTGTCGACAAGTACGTAGTCAAACCCTGCACGTGAAATCATTTCTGCAGCAAGGTAGGATCCCAGAAGCACATCCCCTCCCAGCGTCGGTTTTCCTTCCAGCATGCGTTGTTTTGCTGTGTTTTTTCTCAATGTTCTCTCTCTGGTTCGTGTTTCATTGTTCTTTTGTCGTGTATCAGAAAATACCTCGCGATTTCCCTAGAGCGTTTGTTGTCATGTCGTGTTTCCAAAGCCAGATGCAATACCCTTCGAAGCCATTACGGTCAAGTGCATCAATTTTTTCTTTAAGCAGGGGGATGTCATGGTTGTAGTGCCAAACCCAGGGATACATCTGAACCTTGCCCTTCAACGGATTCAGGTGCTTCATTTGGCGGTCAATGATGGTCGCTTCAAAGGTGTTGTGGTAGAACAACTCTTCGTCAGGGGTGGGACTTGGTTCGTAGTTGGCCGGTCCCGGTCCAATGTCCAAAATTTCTCGCATCGACTCTCGCAGTTCAGTAGTTCGTGCCTGCTCGCCCCCCGTGTTCATCTGGTCGGTCAACATCGGCACGATCGATCCTGTCAGATAATCTGGGAACTTCGGAGAGATCCAATCGAACAGCGGATACAGGGTATTGAAATCGGTTCCCACGAGCTTTGCAACTGACGGAAGGAAAACGTCCATGCCGATTTTTAATTGGGGATTGAATTGCGCGGCTGCCTCGCGTGCCGCGTTCGTGACCGTGCGTATGAATTTTGTCAGGGAAGCCGTGCGAAATGTCATCCATTCTGCAAGCATAGGGCGTCTAAGTATGCATTCTAGAACGGCGTTCTTCGTTGGTGGCGAAGTAGTATCATTCTCCGGCGGCATGGTCGTGAGGTCCTCGAGCAGTGCCCTGGCTTCGCCCTCTATGGCCGCGAAGTCGAGGCCCGCGGACTGAGCTGTTTCCCGGCAATGCTGACAGAAGCATGTGAAAATCACGCCGCAGCCGGTGTGGGGCCAGACAGGGTACTCTACGTGGTTCAATTGCAGTAGCTCCGCGGGCTGCCAGGCCTTGATGATGCTGCGCACTTCAGCGGTCGCGTATCGGACTGTTAGTGGATTGTTTGGACATCCCCAGATTAGGTCGCCGTGAAACAATTCGTCCGGACTCGGCTGGTGAAGTGCTTGATTTCGTAACGCAAGTAAATCCGGATGATGTGCAAACAGGGGGCAGAAGTGGCAAGCGATCTTGAATCCTTTCGATTTTGCCAGATCGAGAAAACCGGTGAATGTATCGAACGCCGCTTCGCCCACGACGGGCGCAGGTGAATCGAAATCGTCAAAGCCATCAGCCGTTGGCAGCAATAGCTTGTCGCCTTTGCGGGTCTTGGTCCAAGAGTAGAGCAACAGTGTGTCAATGTTGGTCCAGCGTGCGAGGTCATCGAGAACTGGCTCTGTATCCTGCTCGAGTAGTGACCAATGAAAATATAGAGATCGCATAACGGTCAGGAACGATAGTCTACTGAACCTACTCCGTCGACCGAATAATCCAAGGCCGTGGCAAGCAGCGATAGATGATCTAATGTGCGCCACATATCAATCACGAGTTCGATACGTCTCCCGGGTAGACGGGTTCGTTTATGAGGTTTGAGGAATTGCAATCAGAAAGAGAAAGTGCGCGCTGATTGTCGCGATAACTTTTGTTTTCTGAGTGAAACTGATTTCCGTTTTCGCACAGGTACCTAGTGTAGTGAGTCAGAAGTCTCTTTCGAAACCATTCTATCGAAACTCTACACAAGCGGACGGCCCGGCGGTCCGTCCCTACCTGCTCTTTTCTTTTCCGTAAGGTAGGGCACGCCCGCCGGGCGCGCCGCCTGTTTCGCAAGAAATCAGTGACTCACCACACTGTTCTTGTCTTCTCAGGCCGGGCATTCGTTGACGCGAAGTTTAATCTCATCTTGCTTATCGGATCTGTGCACTACTTCAGCATCTCACGCCAAAAATAAATGGGAAGATTTCTTGAATGCGAATCTGTGCTGTTGTATAATTGCTTGGCTCAGAACCAGTAAGCGAGGTTTGGGAAGGCCTCTGCTCCCGAGTTCCAAGTAGGAACTATTAGCACAGTTGAGAATTGGACTGTTGGCAGCGCATTGGTGCAACCCAACGGGCTGACTACATTGACTAAGACAGGCTGCGCTTTCGCAGAAATGAAAGAATTTAGACAGTTGCAGGCGAAAGATGTTGGCTTCGGAAATGCAGGCGCTTGTGCATTCGATCACAATCCTACCTGCAGGTTCCAAGGTTTGCTTCAGCTTAGTTGCGGCATTACGAGACCCAGGGAGAAGTGCGATAGCTACAGGAACCAACTGGACACTACCGTGCTAGCCCCGAACCGGGGAGATATCTTTGCCGCGCCCAGAAAAATGATAGCAAGGGTCGGCGATAGAGATACGGATTCAGGATGAACAATGGCATTACCATATGCAATCCGTTAGAACATCCCGAGTGGGATACCCGACTTCGTAACCTCCCGGATTCTTCCATATTCCACTCCGCTGCATGGGCACGTGTGTTGACCGACACCTTTGGCTACAAACCACAGTACTTCTGCTCGGCTAATGGCTCATTTTTGTCAGCAGCGATGCCTGTAATGGAGGTCCCCGGCAGACACAGAAAGATCAGGGGAAAAAGCCTTCCGTTTACGGATTTCTGTGAACCCATTTCCTCGAACAAGATTCATAACTTCGACCTGATGGAATTGGCATTGAAATATGGCCGTGAACGTGGCTGGAAACGATTTGACCTTCGCGGCGGATCGGGTCTTCACGAACACCATCCTATATTCTGTTCGATCTTCTTCCACACTGTGGATCTTGAGAAAGGGGAACAGGACATATATGAAACCTTTAGGAGCAGCACCAAGAGAAACATCAAAAAGGCGATATCTGGTGGCGTGGAAATTATACGAGACCAATCTCTCGAATCTGTTAAAGCATACTACAGACTGCATTGTCTGACTAAGAAGCGGCAGGGGATTTTTCCTCAACCGTTTCTTTTCTTTCGCAAAATCCACGAGCACGTTCTTGACACGAATCAAGGGCATATCGCGCTGGCTGTTCTGGATGGTAAACCGGTTGCCGGCACAGTCATATTTCATTGGAACAAGGATGCAAGCTATGTATATGGGGCCTCCGACCTGAGGTATCAGCACTATCGACCTCATAATCTTCTCATGTGGGATTCCATCCGCTGGCATGCCAGACAGGGCTTCAAAACATTTACTCTGGGTGTCACCGACCTGAACAACGATGGGCTCAGGCAGTACAAAAAAGGGCTGTCGCCAACGGAGGAAGTCCGACACTATTATCGTTACGATTTTGAGCAAAACCAATTCCTGAAGCACCAGGAATCGCTGTATGGCGCACTTCGTCGGATCGTGTGTCGGAAAATGCCGGTGCCAGTTCTGAGGGCTGCGGGCACTCTGTTGTACAAGTATTACGGTTGATTCTCTCCCAGGCGAGAATTCTGCATCCTGAAAAAGCGTTTTTCTGACGGCATTCACAGGTAAAGCACAGGGATGCATGTGACTCTGAAATCAATTGGTCCGGATGAACCAATAGCCCGCATGTCTCACACTTTTCCTGCTACGACCGCAGATCCCTCCCCGAGGACGTGCCGAAAAAGTGCGAGATGTGCGGGCTAGACGAAGGCAGGAGCGCATTCAGTTAGGGGTCCGAGACTTGTGATCACACAGCGTCTCGGTCAGCAATGCTGACAAGAAGGCTGTTGCCGTTCGGACGGTATGATATGACGAAAACAGGCTTATGCAATCGTTGGGTGACCAAGGCAGAGAAGGAGTCGCTCCGACGTCTATGGTTAGCCCCCGACTCAGATTCAGTTCGCAAACGAACCGCCATCGTTGCCGGCATCCTGCTTTTCGTGGACATCCTGTTTGTCGCGAGACAGCTACTGTCCGGTTTTGTCAGATCGCTGGGTTATGAGGCAGGCCTTGGAATATTCTCTCACCCGAAATTCAATGTAAGCGCTGACGGCGGCATTCCCGAAATCTTCAACTATTTAAAACTCGCGCTTGCGAGCTATTGGCTGCTCCGAAGCTGGAAGTGCACGCAGGCTCACATCTATTGGATTTGGGCTGTTATTGTGCTGACCATTCTGGCCGATGACGCGCTCCTGCTGCATGAGAAGACAGGTTTGTTACTTCGAGATCGGTTCGGACCGATCTCTTTTCTGTGGTTGACTGCATACGAGATCGGTCAGGTCATGTTCTGGTTTGTCAGCGGATGTTTCTTGATTGGGTTGCTCGGATGGGGTCTTCGGAAAACGAGCGCGCCGGATCGTTTCCTTGGGCTTATCATTGGAATGCCCGTCCTGGGGATTGCGTTTTTTGGCGCCGCCGTCGACATGCTCAACCATGCCTTTGAGGCCGGATCCTTTCCGCAAAAAATGATGAGCGTTGTTGAGGACGGCGGCGAGATGGTGTCGGTTTCGTTTGTTTGCGTCGCGGCCTATGCTATATCGAAGATTCGAAACAAGGCTTCCGCGGATTGAGCCGCAGTCTTGAGGGTGTCAATGAGATGAAATTGTCACGTCAGCTTGCGGCACAGATTCGATCTTGCTGTCCAACGATCGCTCTGATTCTAGTGGCGTCGGCAGTTCCCCTGGGCACCGTATTGTTCCTGCATTCCTGGAAAGGCATCCCGATTCGCAGCTTGACCCGTGACATAACGTACAACCTTGATGCTCCCCTCTACATCGGGTTTCTTTCGCAGCTAAGTATCTTATTGTGGTCTGCTGCGGCAGCGATTTGCCTGTTCGGCTCCAAGGTGCTGCCACGCGAGTCGGACGGTCGCAGGACCAAGCAATTTCTTTTTGTGTCAGGACTCCTGACAGTAATTCTATGTCTCGACGATGCATTTCTTCTTCACGAGGACTTCTTTCCCCGCTTTGGTATACCCGAAGAAGCAATGTTTGGACTCTACGCTGTACTCGTTCTTTTTTTTCTCTTTAGATATTATGCGCTGATCTTAACGACCGAGTATCTATTGCTGGGAATGGCGATTGCCTTCTTTGGCTTTTCTGTCATTGTTGACTTGCTTCGACCGCAAGGCATAAACCGATACTTCTTAGAGGATGGTGCAAAACTAATTGGCATCATAACCTGGCTGGTTTATTTCTTCCGGGTCGGAGCATTTACGTCACGTCGCAATGCATACCCGCCCAGTGCTGTACGGGACCGCGAGTCCTCTGCCATTAGCAATCGGTAAACATGGATGATTTCCCCTTTAGACCTGTTGGAGTAGAGGTCGAGTTTGGCATCAAGGGACTGATTGCCGACTCCCCCAGAGAGGTCCCAGACGAACTTTACTTTCTGCCACTGGAAATGATCTCGCGGCGGTTCCGGGCCGACGGCCACTCGGTTAGCTCCCCCACCATTGCCACGTATGAGAGGCCCGGTGTTTCCAATGGAAAGAAGGCAGTCTGGATCGACCCACTCGGCCGCGAGTGGCAAGTCGTTCCTGAAGGCGTCAATACGCCTATCTCTTCCTGGCCACCGTTGGTCGTCATCCCGGACTACGAGACCTTTGATGGTGTGGAACTCGTCACTCCGCCTTTAAGTGATGAGCATCAACTTCAGATGGTTGGCGATCTCGTCGACGAAATGCTGTCAACCCAATATGAGCTCGGCATGGGAGGAACTCGATCTTCCATCCACTCGACCTTTCATTTGAAAGACTTTATTAAATCCGACAAAGCTGACGATGAAAGAAAACTGGTTGATACGTTCATTGCGGTTGTCTGCTTCATGGAGGCCTACATGCCGGCCATACTGGCCTGGTTTAGCCCGTCGCGCTCTGGCGGCCTTGTCTCCCGCCAACACGTGCCGGTCTCGATCGACCACCCGGAATTGATGAGGCAGCTAACCGATGCCTACGGACAAGGTCTGACGGTGGATCAACTGGAGAACCTTATCGACCAGCATAGTGACCATGAAATCAGCATAATCGGAAATCGATTTCGTGCCTGGAAAACCCGTGCGTTAAACTTCAAAAAGTTCTTTGGCCTGCTCAACGAAGAGCGACAGTTCCTGCTTGAAAACCGGATGCCCGATATTATCGATGGCCGTCAGGTAGTTGAAGATGTCCAGTTCTTGCAACGCGCCATGGCGATCGGCGTCAACTGCGATCCACGTGAACTAGAATTTCCATTGGCCGGCATTGAGATCGATCGTCAATTTCTGGCTGCAGGCCTGGACACCGTGCACAGCGAGGTTCTCCGATTGGGCGTGGAGCAATACCAGGCGTTCATGACACGGCTAGGCATTGCCTCGCCTCCCGAGCCCTTCACCAGATTTTTTCGGCCAAGCAAAATTGAAATCCTCACTCACCTCAATGATCCTTCAATGTCGATGGTGTCGTTAATGCGCGACTACCTTGGTACGTATCGAGACCACCCGATGACGAGGGAGGAAGAAAAGCTTCTCAACGCTCACATCAGGGCGCGATCGCTGTCCAGGACATTGAAATACTTGCGCACAGCTTCACAGCACGAGCGACTGGTGGCTGCCTATGCCACCGAAGCATGGCGTTATTACCTGATGCGGATATTCCGCTCCCGACAGGGCAGATTGCTCAAGGCCCAGGCGATCAGGGCAACGCAAGCCGAGTGGCAAAGAAATGTACGCCATCACTC
>Ga0315336_1006365_pt1 | contig 12145 bp, 7 predicted proteins | sample ASW5metaG_FD_204512 | JGI IMG/M metagenome (GOLD analysis project Ga0315336, IMG submission 204512) | Ammonia-oxidizing marine archaeal communities from Monterey Bay, California, United States - ASW #5 | ecosystem: Environmental > Aquatic > Marine > Intertidal zone | place: USA: California...
GATAAATTATTGTAAATAATAATCTACGATAAATTATTGTAAATAATAATCTACGATAAATTATCTATATAGTATATCATGAAAGTTATTACGACAGGACCGAAAAAGAAATCGCCTAAAAAACCTAGTTCTTCATCTAACAGATCTATTGATAATTACAAGAATTTCTTAGGGGAAAATAAGGATAAAGAAAAAGTAAAAGAAAATAAAGTGACTAGAGATAAGAAAGTAATTCAAGTAAAGAGAAAGAAGGGTTCACCTAGAATCAGTAAAAGTAATGATATTAGAAATATCAACGATATTGAGATGAAAATAATAAAGATGAAAAATAATAAAATTCAAGTTCCTACACAGAATGTAATTAGTAAACCTGAGCCATCAGTGGAGCCATCAGTGAAGCCAACAGTGGAGCCATCAGTGAAGCCAACGGTGAAGCCAACGGTGAAGCCATCAGTGAAGCCATCAGTGAAGCCATCAGTGAAGCCAAAGCCGAAGCCAAGTAAGCAGGTTACTAAAGTAAGAATATCGGATATAGATGTATCCGAAAAGAGGTCTGGAGAAACTGAATTCCCCAAAGCTCAACCGAAAACCGAAACAAAAGTTCAGCCGAAAACCGAAACAAAAGTTCAGCCGAAAACCGAAACAAAAGCTCAGCCGAAAAACGAAACAAAAGTTCAGCCGAAATCTGCGAGAAAAACTAATAGAAATAATACGAGATCAAATCATAGGTCAATTAAGAAGAAATCTCGTCCGAGAAATATTACTGTAAAAACAGAGATATTCAATGGAAAAAATATCAAAGAGGTTGAATCGCGAATGAAAGATATTCGGAATAAAAAGACTGATGAAATAAAAACAGAATTAGAAAAACAAGGAGTAAAAGTATCAGGTAAAAGTAATAGGTTAATAAGAGATATTTATCTATATTCAAAGATTTGTAATATTAATATCCAACATGAGAAATAAATTAATTTATATGGAAATTAAGATATAAGATAAACTAAATATTGTGGTGAATTTTTATGAATATTAGAGTATTTAAATTATTCTTTTTAATTTCAAATTATTTTATTATTAATATTATAAAATGGTTCGATCTAGTCGGAAGAGGGTATCTTCTATGCGAAGAAAAAGTAGGGCGGCGAGTAAGCAAAGTAATCATTACAGGAAATCAAGACGTAAAACCAGACGTAAGTCTTATAGACGTAAATCTCAGAGGCGTAAATCTTATAGGCGTAAGAGCGTGAATAAACAATTAATAGGTGGTTCGGGGGGGAGGAAGGGGGGCAAGCAAGGTACGACTCCTGATGCGGCACCAATGCAGGTGATAGTGGCCGGTGAGCCAGAAGAAGAAGAGCGGCCCCTGTTGGGGAGTAGGGGGGGTTCAACAGGTTTTGATGAGGGGGGGGCTGCGGGGGCTGCGGAGCAACCGGTGGTCGACCTGGAGGCCGAGCTCGGGCCGCTCGTGCCAGGCCCTGCTTCTTTGCCACCCAGCGACGTGAGGACACGGGCGGCCGCCAGGGGTTCTTTACCCGCATCCGGTTTCGACCTCAAACAATCTCAGGCTGAGTTAAAACAATTGAGAGAGGCCTACAGCCGCGCCGCGGCGGCTGCCGCGGCCCCTGCAGCTCAACCACAGGGGCCGCCGATTCCCAAAGAAAGGCGTCAAGGAATGACCCCGATCGGGGCGGCGTCCGCTGCACAAGCGGCTGCGGCCGCAACTCGGAGGGAACGGCAGCTGCAAAAAGAAGAGGCTGCCAAGCAAGCTGCTAGTTCGGCAGGAGAAAGGCTCGATTCTGACATAACAAGTGCACGTAAGGAAGCTGACGCCGCGGGAAATGCAAGAAAGGGCTCCCTCCTGGTCCAGCCCGCGGGGCAGGGGGTTGAGCCCGCGGGGCCGGGGTTTGAGCCCGAGCCCGAGCCTGAGCCTGAGACAGAGGCGGAGCGCTTGGACAAAGCTTCGGACGCACGTCTGAGTGAATTGAATGCAAAACGAGAAAGCTTAAGAGGGATAAGAGATCAGCGTACAGAAGAAGCAGTCAGAAGTCAGCACCCCGTTGGTTCACACGCGGCTGTACCTCCAGGTAGCGCGGGTGGATATCAGGGTGCCGCGGGCGGCCCCGCAGACCCCCCGCGAGGAAATGCCGACGAAGATGTATGGAGAACCGAACAAGCTATGTTTATTAACCAAAGGAGAGCGAGAATCGCTCATGAGTGGAAGGCGAGCGGTGAAGGTCAAGCAGTCTGGCAAGGAATCGTAGAGGAAGGAGGAGGGGATGGTAGTGGTAATTTGACGCCCAAGGGTAAAAAAGAATTTGAAGAGCGAGCATTCGAGGAGGCCCGTCTCCTAGATACTGATTCCGACTTATACGGGTCCGATGTAGTCCGCTATGAGACGAACGCTCAAAGACTCCGAGAAGAATCTCTACGGGATCCGTTGTCCCCCGATACCCTTCCCGCAGCCGAACGGGCGGCCGAGAAAATGAAGCTTTACCAGCCTCAACCCGCCAAATGGTCCGAAAAATATCTGAGGGATGAGTTGCACGATTTGGAAGAGGAACAGAGAGATCATGAGGAGAAGCTGTTTAAATTAGATAATCTGTGTACTGATACAAAGGACCAAATTACCAGTATTAAACCGGAGGCTCGGTATCTCGCCAATGAAGTAGAGATACAAAAGGAAAACCACAGACAATGTCTTATTAAATTAAAATCTCAGAAGAAATTAAACGACCAACTGACGAGATTTGGAAACGTCCTACCCGACCGTGAAGCATTTGAGAAGCTCAAGAGCGAGGAGGTTATGTTACGCGATACTATTGCGATGCTTCGTCGCGACTTGCAGAGATGTATAGAAAATGAGGAGGATCTGGTGGCCCGGTTGGAGCAGGCACTAAAAGATGTGGAATTATGTAAAATAAGATTAGAACAATGTAACGAATTGGTGTCGGCATATCATAAATGCCTTCGGGAAATCAATGGTCAAGCCCGTTCAGTGGCACAATATGTCGCGGACCTCGCTCAAAATGCTCGGAAGCCACCGACTGCACCGGCCCCTGGCAAAATGAGATTCGTGATCCGTGGCAACCGCCAAATACCTGCAGAGCTAGGAGGGGGCGTCGCCTTCGTTGTAGATGTGACCGATGTCGGCGAGGGAGAGACGAAAGGCGACACCCGTCGCCAATACCTGCAACAATGGTCTGGAAGCGTTACCGCGGACAGACCAGATTTCTTCAAGAATTCTAACTGGACTCTAGAGAGTTATAGCGGAATGGATCTTGCAACTGTAGATAACGAAATCCGAAAACAGAATGATTATATAACCAGGAACGATATAGCCAACACTCCGGTTGACCAAAAACTCCTTGAAGCCGTCAGAGAAGGATTAAATGGTCTCCAGGAAGCTCGTCAGCGATTAATGGGAAACTACACCGAGGCTGGGGTTAGGAACCGTGTATCGGGTGTTGTGACCAAGGATTTACAAGTCCCAGCCCACGCCGCCGAGGCCGCCCTACCCAAGGGCCCCAAGTCCCCGGAGTCGTATGTAGATCAAAGAGGAATAGGAGGGAGGAGAGAGCAGGACCGAAGCTCGTCGCCGACGTCGGGCAACATCGGATGGGATAAGGCGCGCCGCGGTCTTGTCCGCTCGGGCAAACTCGCGCAGCTCGCGCCGTACACTCTCCCCCCGCTAGCTGATCCGGACAAGCCCAGCACCCCCGCTGATGACTGGAGGCCTGGACGCAACGTGCGTGAAGACGGAGAGGGTGGCCTCCAGGCCGCCAAGCAACCTCAGGGTCCAGCCGTTGGTGCTGAAATTCACATCCAGGAAGGGTTCGGCGCGCCTGACTGGCGAGCTGAGGAGGGCGCAACCGGCACCAGAGAATACGAAGGGGGACACGGGCTCGGCAGCGCACCGCCCCCCGTGGAACGACTCTATACGCAAGGCCACAAAACCGAGCCGGACACCGGTCGCCCTTCAACTGCTGAAACAAGAAGAGGTCAGACCCTTGAACCTGGGCCTGAGCCTGAGCCATGACTAGACTTAGGTAAGCTTCATTGGTCTCAAGATGCCGATCTAGATAGATCTCTTGGCCCGCCTATAGACTGGAATGAAATCATAAATTGATATAATTATAAATTAAATAATTATAAATTAAATATTTTCTAAGTATTTTATATAATGAGAAAAAAGAAAACATATAAAAAACGAATTTCTCGTAAAAGGAGAATTTCTCGCAAAAGATCAAAAAATAAATATTCTATGAAAGGTGGTGAGCCACCCGCGGAAGATGGGGAAAACGTAAACCAGATCTTACAGGAACAGGTGGAAGATCTGGAAGATCAAAACCAAGAACTGATAACAGAAAAACAGGGGTGGGACGATAAAATGGAGGGAGTAAGAAACCAGTACCAACGACAAATACAGGGGCTCAAAGGACTGCGTACAGAAAACGAGGAGAAGACGCATTACATAGATGAGCTTGAGCACCGCGTCAAGGAGCTCGAGGATCAAAAGGCAGTGCTGCTCGAGGATGATCCGTATCGGACCGATGAGCAGCAGAGAGTCGGGGACGACAGCGGTGAAGCGATCCCGGTGGCTCCGGTCGTTGACGCACCGCAAACCGTCAATAATACCGCACCAGAAGAGCTCGCGGCGCTGAAGCCTCGCTTATCCGCACTACAGGGGGCGAACGAGGAGCTTACGGCCGAAGTCAGGGACCTGCGTGATGCCAACGCCTCCGAGCAGACGGCACGATTAGAGGCCGAGCAGACGGCCAAGCTCAAGACAGAGCAAGCCGCCAAGGCCGACGAGGAGACGGCACGGGTGGGGGCTCAGAATTTGAAGCTGACCGAGACGCTCGCGGCGGAGCAAGCCCAGATGCCGATCCGGATGCAGCGGATGCAAGAGGAGATGGAGCGGACGCGAGTTGAGCTTGAGCTTGCGAATCAGAGAGAGAGGGATGCCGAGCTTTTGGCAGGACCCGGTGAGTCCGGACCTTCCCTCTTTGATGAAATCGAAAGACTTGGGTCACCAGTAACACCGTCTGTAGATGACAACCTAAAGGATCAACAAATAGCCAGCCTAGAAGCAAAGGTAGAAGCAAAGGATCAACAAATAGCCAACCTAGAAGCAGAGATAACAGATCAGAAATACAAACTAGATCTCCCTTGTACCCAGTTAGCAAGATTTAAAGAAACACATCATTGTCGCCAAAAAATAGATGTTTAATAAATTTACTAAAATTTGATTTTATTATTTAAACTTAATACCATAAGTTTATTTATCAATGGCAACTCTCGGGAACAAAACTCTTGAAGAAAAATATAAGAAGGAAAATCTTCAGAATCATATTTACAATACTCCTGATACTTATGTTGGGGGATGTGATTTAATTTCAGAGCCTTTGCCTTTATTCGATCCTTCAACTGATAAGATTGAGTATAAGGATACTGAGTTCATTCCAGCTCTTTACAATACTTACAATGAGATTTTAGTAAATGCGAAAGATCAGGTAACAAGATTACAGGTATTACACAAGAATGATAAATCGGTAAATTTAGTTAGTGAAATCAAGGTTACTATTAATTCAGAAACGGGTGAGATATGTATCATGAATAATGGGGATGGGGTTGATATTATCGAACATCCGAAAGAGAAAAAGAATGGGAAACCGATTTATATTCCTCAATTAATTTTTGGTGAACTTCTTACATCAACAAATTACAATAAGGATGAACAAAAAGTTGTCGGTGGTAAGAATGGCTATGGGGCAAAGTTAACAAATATCTTTTCTCGTTCATTTAAGATTGAGACAGTAGATCATATCAGGAAAAAGAAATATACTCAACTATTCAGAGGTAATATGAAGATCATTAGTTCTCCTAAGATTAGCGATTATTCCGGGAAGCCTTATACAAAGATTACTTGGATTTCAGATTTTAAGCGGTTTGGTATAGAGAATTATTCGGATGATATGATAAATTTAATGATTCGTCGTGTTTATGATATCGCAGGTATTACGGATAAGAGTGTTTCGGTTTATTTGAATAATAAAAAGTTATCTGTGAAGAGTTTCTTAGATTATTCAAAGATGTATTTGAGTGATGAAACAATTGTTTATGAAGAAGTGATTGATAATAATATCCTTTGGAAGATAGGAGTTACTTTATCAAAGACAGATAAATTTGAACAGGTATCATTTGTGAATGGAATTGCTAATCCGAAAGGTGGTAAGCATGTAGATATGATTTCAAAGCAATTAACTTCTGGTCTCAAGAATTTAATCATTAAGAAATCAAAGAAGGATATCAATGAAAATTATATCAAGAATTATTTACGTATCTTTATTGATTGTTTAATTGTGAATCCTTCCTTTGATAGTCAAACAAAGGAGAGATTAATTACACCGCCTTCAAAGTTTGGATCGAAGCCGATTTTATCGGATAAATTTATGAAACAGATTTTAGATAAGACTGATTTACTGGATAAAGTTTTACTCTTCAGCGAGTTCAAGATGAATAAAGAGTCTAAAAAGACCGATGGACAGAAGAAGAACAAGGTAAGGGATATTCCGAAGCTGGATGATGCGAACTGGGCGGGAACCAAGAAATCAGATCAATGTATTCTTATTTTGACTGAGGGTGATTCGGCGAAGTCAATGGCTGTCTCAGGATTATCGGTTGTTGGTAGGGATATTTATGGCGTTTTCCCTCTAAAGGGTAAGGTAATGAATGTTAGGGATGCTTCCCAGGATCAGATTATGAAGAATAGTGAGATTACGAATATGAAAAAGATTTTAGGATTAGAAACTGGTAAAATCTATAAGAATACTAAATCGTTACGATATGGGAAGGTGATGATTATGACAGATCAGGACCATGATGGTTCTCATATCAAAGGTTTAGTCATGAATGTATTTCATCATATGTGGCCATCTCTCTTAGAGATAGGTTATATTACGTCAATGATTACTCCGATTGTAAAGGTATCATTGAAGAAGCAAGTGAAATCATTTTATACCTTGACTGAATACAATGATTGGATAACAAAGACTAAGAATTCAAAATCATGGAAAACCAAATATTACAAGGGACTAGGGACAAGCACTGCCAAAGAGGCTAGGGAATATTTCAGTGATATCAAGATGAATAATTACATTTATAATGAAGAGACAAATGATAGTATGAGTTTAGCCTTCAGCAAGGATAAGAGCGATTCAAGGAAGAAGTGGCTGTATGGTTACGATGAGAAGATTATTCTGGATCACAATGATGTTGATATATCGATACCTGATTTCATTAATAAGGAGTTGATTCACTTTTCAAATAGCGATACATTTAGATCAATTGGTTCTCTGTATGATGGTTTAAAACCGAGTCAGAGAAAGATTTTATATTCGTGTTTCAAGCGAAAGTTATATTCTGAGATTAGGGTTGCTCAGTTAGCGGGTTATGTAAGTGAAAATGCTGCGTATCATCACGGCGAGGCTTCTTTGCAGTCAGCTATCATTGGTATGGCTCAAGATTATATGGGATCAAACAATGTAAATTTACTAATGCCGAATGGTCAATTCGGTACACGAATTATGGGAGGTCATGATTCGGCAAGTCCTAGGTATATTCATACGGAGTTAAACAAGATTGTTGATTTAATTTATCCATCAGTTGATTTTCCTTTATTAGAGTACAACGATGATGATGGTATCTTTGTTGAGCCGAAGTATTATGTTCCTATTATTCCGATGGTTTTGGTGAATGGAATGAATGGTATTGGTACTGGGTTCAGTACAACGATTCCGAAGCATGATGTTATTGACGTAATTAAGAATATGAAGAAAAAGATTAAGAATGTATCATATGGATCAATTGCGCCTCATGTGAATGGGTTCAAGGGAAAGATCATTAAGATTGACAAGAAGAATTATATCAGTAAGGGTATTTATGAGGTTCTAAATGATACATCAATTCGCATTACCGAGTTACCGATCGGTAAGTGGACGGATGATTACAAGAAGTTCTTAGATGGTCTTCTCCCTGATACGAAGAAATCTAAATCATTAGAGAATGAAAAGCATAAGAAGCCTAAGAAGACAATCTTAGATTATGTGAATAATAGTTCTGATACGGAGGTAGATTTTAAGATCACATTTGAAAAGGGATTTTTGAATTCTTTACAATGGGATGATGATGAAAATATTGATGGTATAGAGAAATTCTTCAAGTTAACTACGAGCAAGGGATTATGTTATACGAATATTCATTTGTATAATAGCAAATGCCAAATCAAGAAATATGATAATGTGAATGATATCTTTGATGAGTTTTACAGAGTAAGATATGATTTATATGTCAAGAGGAAAGCATATCAGTTAACAAATCTTGATAACGAATTAAAGATCCTTATTAGTAAAATGAGATTCATTCAATCTGTGATGAATGATGAGATAGTGATTTACAAGAGGAAGAAGATTGATATCATTAGGGATTTATTGGCCCAAGAATATATTCAGGTTACATCTGGTAAGGTTGTTGAGTATAAGAAGGATGATACTATTACAAGCTATGATTATTTGATCAAGATGTCTCTGTATCTGTTTACGGAAGATGAAATTGAGAAGTTAGAGAAGCAGATTTCAAATCTTCAAAATGAGTATCATACGTTAGAAAAGTTAACGGTTGAAGATATATGGATATCTGAGTGCGATAAATTAGTAGATTATTTATAAATAAATATATTAGTGAATAATAAAGATGTCCTTATATGTTTCAAATTCGGGGGCTAGAGCGGGAAATTACAATGAAAATGTTGGTATTGATATTGATGGTGAAATAGTTAGTTCGGCACCTGGTGGCGGAGATTATTATGATTATGATTTATTGACGCGGCCAAATGTTGGTGTATCTGGTTCGGGTATTATTATCTCTCCCCCGGATGGTGGTTTTCCGAGTGTAGATGATTACATTATTAATCCGGACGGGAGCAAAGCGAGAGTAGGGATGGAAGATGTATTATATAAAAAAGATTTTTTATCGGTTGATCAATCAACTTCATTAAATACGCAGATAGGAGATGTTAATAATGGCCGATTAAGTGATATTAAGGTTGTTCAGGAAGTTACTGTTCCGGAAGGTACAGATATTGTTATTAAGAAAGATAATAATGATACATCAATCAAAGGTATTTTAGAGCAGAATTCTGTAAATGATATTTTTTTCTCTGATATGAATACGAAAGTTATTCAAGATACAATTCGTTATAAAGTTCATCAGAATACGCAGCAGGTTATTTCGGAGCAATCATCAAATGATTTATTTATTATTATGAGATCAATCATGTTACAGTTTGCGAATTTCAGAACAGGAGTTGATAATATTGTTGATGAGGTCAGAAGATTAAATGCGAAGGTTGTTGAATATTCTGTTGGGAATATTTCATCTAATGTCAAACAGCACCAAGGTTACGTCAAAGATTTATCTAAGCTACCTACTCCTATGGATATGCCTGTTTATCATAACAAGAGAAATTTCACCTATGATATTTCTAATTTATTGTAAATTAGTTTAAACATACTCATCTAATATTTTTAATGACTGATTCTAAAAAAATAGAATTACATTGTAACAAACCGCTATTAATCTATGGCCTCCCAGGAACGGGCAAAACTCATCTTGCACTAGAGTTATTAAAAGATACGATTTTATTGCGAATAGATGTTTCGCAAATAAAGGCAATCAGAGATATGAAAATGTATATTTTGGATAAATTAAAGAAGAGAAATGTGACGCTTATGTTTAAAGAAACCAATGAGAATCGTGGTTTATTAATAGATGATATTCATGTATTTCATAAATACGATAAACCATGTTATAAATCATTGTTAGAATTTGTAAGAGGGGGTATTTATTATAAATCAAATATTGTTATAACATGTTGTAAAACATTCCTAAAGAATAAGTATATATGTAAATTAAAAATAGATAGATATGAGATAAACTATAATTATCCAGAATATTATAAATTATGTCTGAAGATAATGAAACAGCGACAGATAAAAATAGATTTTGAATTATGTGATGGTAAAATATATAATTCAAAATATAATTTGAATACTTTCTTGAGTGAGTGTGAACAAACAAATGATAAGCTTATGAAAGATAATTATGATGGTATAGAAGTGATCGCTGAAAATATGATTAATAATAAATATTCAATACAAGATATATTTAGGATATGTGAAGGGTCTGAAAAAATTATTTTATTAAATTTAATTGAGAATATAGATAATGATTTTATAAAAATTTATAATTTTATTAATTTATTTAATCGGGCACCTATTTTTACACATGAGAATAAATTTTTAAATATACCTATTAAAATGATAAATAATACAAACCAAACGGTCAATGAAATAATCTATAATCGTTACATAAGTAAAAACATGGTAAAGTATAAAAATGCGAATAATGATCTTATATCTGATAAGTATAATTATCTGATCGATGCGTATCAGAGAACAGCTGATCAAAAATATAAAGATGAATTATTAAAAGTAGATAGAAAGACAATAAAGTATCATGTTGCTATCTACGAAACTTTATATGATGTTAAACCGTTGTATCAATTGAATTAGATGGTTTACTTTGTTTGGGCTTGGTCAGAACGTGAACTGTAGTTGTTTCGCGATTATTCATAATTAATTGCATTGCTTGTTCAATTTGTGTATCGTCTGAAATAACCTGAGCGAGATTACCCCTAATATTGGTTTTATTCAGCGCTTTTTTCTGAACTCTTTGATTGCATCTTATTTTACCATTTTCCGTATTTAGATCTTTCACATTATACGAAACCATGAAGGTTGTAATTTGTGGTTCTAAGATTTTCTTTTTTAGTTTTTTTAGTTCTCTGATTTTGTTTTCATATTTAGATATTTCTTCGTCAATTGCGAGCCATTGTTTTACCTGTGATTTAAATTCTTTTAAATCGCCTTCTTGAATATTCAATGAATTGCTCATTTATAAGAATAATTATTATATATTTAAATATTATAATGAAAACAAAATCTAAACGGAAAAATATAGTTAGATCTAAAAGAAGATATAATAGGAAGACTTCTAAAAAGATTCGGAAAAAGACAAGAAGAAGAAATTATCAGTCTTTAAAAGGTGGATCTGAAGCCGCTAAGGAAGCAGCCGCTAACAGACAAAAAAACAGTGGAGAGGGAGTGGCGGCAGCTTTGTCAGGTGAATGGTTTAAGGAAATGAGTTCTCCACCCCCAGCTAGATCAATGTCTCGTCCGGCAAAAAATGTTTCGCCGTCGCAAAAAAGATTTCAGCCAGCACCGACGAAAATAACATTTCAGCCGATGATGTCCGATGAGACAATGAGAGAGGAGAAACAAAAAGAAGAAAAATTTCTTGCCGAAAAAGAGCATGCAATCTGTATCTATCTTTTATCTAATTATATTGAAGAGTATGAAGAAGATTTGTCGCCCTTATCTGATCCCATGAAATTAATAACGTATGGAGACATACTGGAGACGATCTACATTACTCAATTAGCAAGAGCTCTAGACGGGTCGCTCCATGATATTCTTTCTGCTACCACGATGAATGAACTCAAGGAAGCTTTGATCGGGGCGTTCGGTTTAGATTCTGTTTGGGCGGACCGAACGTTGTATGGAAAATACCTTGATCTAAACGAAAGAATGAAAATGATATTATTTGATGTAATTCGGGGAAGATGGGGTGGCGAAAACGAGATGGGAGATGCAAATGTTATAGATCCCACTTATTATGAAAAATATCAATTTTTAGAGGATATGTTATTGGAAGAATACTGGGATCCGAGCAAGGGTCGGGTGGTCGAGCTCAGTGAGAGGGAACATCCAGATACTGGTCAAAGACGAGATGCACTCTTCCGTAAGATTAAAGTTGACTCGGGGCCAGGGTCTAATTCAGATACAGAGACAGATACTTCAAATACAGGGACGGGTACAGATTCAGAGACAGATACTTCAGATACAGGGACGGGTACAGATTCAGAGACAGATACTTCAGATACAGGGACGGGTACAGATTCAGAGACAGATACTTCAGATACAGGGACGGGTACAGATTCAGAGACAGATACTTCAGATACAGGGAC
>Ga0315336_1006366_pt1 | contig 12144 bp, 8 predicted proteins | sample ASW5metaG_FD_204512 | JGI IMG/M metagenome (GOLD analysis project Ga0315336, IMG submission 204512) | Ammonia-oxidizing marine archaeal communities from Monterey Bay, California, United States - ASW #5 | ecosystem: Environmental > Aquatic > Marine > Intertidal zone | place: USA: California...
TCCCGAATCTGGGTATTCGAAACACCGTAGATCGTCGTTACTTCGTGCCAGGTCCAGGATCCACCGGGATCACCCGGCGATTCAAACCAGCCGTTGCAGAACGCAATGTCGATATCGCCGTCGAGATCGATATCGCCGGTGTCAACGCCGGCATGGTTGTTGTTCGGGCCTGCCTGGTTTTGAGTGATATAATGCTTCTCCCAATCCTGGTACGGATCCACCTGCGGTCGAAACCACACGACATGAACGGGCGCATCCCAATATCCGCTTTGGAAAACTGCGACGAATTCGTTTGTCAGTCCGTCCTGGTTGAGATCGGAGGCGACCAGGTCATGCATGAACCACCCATTGAATCCCGTTCCGAGCCGATGATAATTCCAGGGAACATTGGTGAGCGGCGGGCCGGGGTTTTCCCACCATCCCGGGTCGCCGTCCTTCTTGGCGCCCACGATATCCAGGTGGCCGTCCCCGTCGACATCGAAGAGCTCTGCGCCGTTCTGACCGCACTGCCCGGTGCTGTCAAGATCATCAGAAATGGTCCAGGGTGCGCAGCTCCCTTTGTTCGACAGGATGAAAATGTTCCGGCCGCCGATTCCAACAATGTCCGGTGCCCCGTCGCCGTCCATGTCTCCGGCGCGAACCGAGCCCACGCCATTTCCCACCTCGATCCAGTCGGTTCGATCAAACGTGAAAGACGTCGAGAACGACGGTTGCACGCTTACCTCAAGACCGAAAAGAAGAAGGAAGATAAATCGTACGGATATAGAAAGGGACGACTTCAACGAACTCGCTGCACACCTTGAAAAACGGACCGAATGGAGACTCTACCCTAGCTAATAACCCTTTTCAACAACCAGGTGTCAAACGATCCACATCCGATTTGGCCGATTTTTTTAAACTTGCCTTTTCGGTCCCGATTCGCGAAGAGTCTGCTCCGTTCTTTAGGTTAGGAAACAGCGAAAGCGTTTTATGAAAACGGAACAAGTGCACACATTAATTCTGGGTGCGGGTCCCGCCGGACTTGCTGCCGGTTACACGCTGGCGAAAGCCGGTCATTCGCCGGTCATTCTCGAGAGAAACAAGGTTGCGGGGGGGCTGATGCGCTCGATCAACCGCGGCGACTTCACGGTCGATGTGGGCCGGAAGGAATTGTACAACAGGCTGGAGCAGGTCGATTCCTTCTGGGAGAACATCCTTGGCGATGACTACAAGGGATATCCGCACCGGGGAGGAATTCTGTACGATGGGCACATCATCGACATTTCGTCACTCTTCCGCGGGTTTCGTCGCGGCATGCCCTGGAGGATGTTTTTCGGATGCGGATGGGATTTTCTCTTTTCAAGAGTCGGGCGCCGGAGTGCCGGGCCGGCAAATCTCGAGGAGTACTTCTACCAGAAGCGCGGGCGAAGACTGACCCAGATTGTTTCGCAGGGATTTCAAGAGAAGTTGAACTGCCAGAAGTGGGCGGACATTCCTTTGCCCGAAGATTACGTCGATGCGCTGGACACGAGTTTCGTGCGCACGGTAAAGGGCCTGATGACGCGCGCCTTCTCGAAAGCCGAATCCAACACGTTTCAAGGAGCCTGGAAGCATCCGGTGGGAGGAACAGGACAAATCTGCGCCGCCATGGAGAAGGGGATCCTGGATCATTCGGGGCGAATCGAATTCGAAGCAAACGTTTCGCAGATCAATTCAGAGAACGGGGTGATCAAGGAGGTGGTTGCGGAAGTCGACGGTGAGACGGTTGCGTACCATCCAGCCAACCTGGTTTCGAGCATTCCCGTTACGATCCTGTTGAAGCTTCTGAAGCCCGGGCACGATGACGATGCGGGCGGGGCGGCGGGCAAACAAGCAACGCGGCGAAGAACGATTGTGCTGGTCTATCTTTTTCTGGATGAGAGCCCCAAGTTTCCCCACGCCTGGCTGAATGTTACCTGTCCGAAAACCCGCATCGGCCGCATCACAAATTATTCTGCAATTCACAGCGAGATGGTGCCGGAGGGAAAAACATCTCTCTGTTGTGAGTTTTATTGCGACGAAGGAGACAGCCTGCTGGAGCAGACGAACGATGAATTCGTAGAACTGGCGCTGGCGGAGTGCTTGAAGTACGAGTTGATCGAAGATCCCGATCATTGTTTCGACAACCTGGTCTTGAGATTGCCGGGGGCGGATGCCTCGCAAAACAGACACAATTGGATGGTCCGCATGAAATCGAGTTTTCTCGACGATCTCATCCGGTATCAAAACCTCTATTTCGTAAGCCGTACCGACCTGGATATTGCCACATTGGCCGGAATCGAGTCGGGAGAAGCCATCCTGAGCGGTGACCGAACGACATTCGATCGGCACATCGATCCCAGCGAATTGCCGATCCGCAGCGTCAAGAAAACATTTGAGTTCAAGAATCCGGCGGACCAGTAAGCGATTCGGGAAGAGGACGCATCGTATGTCTTTTGGTGGAGATGAGCAGCGACAGATCATGGGGCGATTCGCGACCGGTGTCGCGCTGGCGACTTCAACGTTCGAGGGCAAGCCCTACGGTATGACAGTCAACTCGGTGACTTCGCTGTCCCTGGATCCGCCCCTGGTTCTGATTTCGGTGAACCGGGAAAACAACATGCACACGATTCTGAGCTCCGCGCAGGTGTTTGCGTTGAACCTGTTGACGACCGGCCAGGAGGATGTCGCGCGTAGGTTCGCCACCAATGGCCCCAAGGATTTTTCCGACTTGCAGACGGACGTTGCGGAAACGGGTTCGCCCGTGCTGAAGGACGCGCTGGCATACATTGATTGCACCGTCATCCAGGTTGTGCCGGGAGGCGACCACGATATTTTCATCGGGAGATGTGTTGCCGGGGAAGTACACGAAGCCGAACCGCTGGTATTCTATGCGGGCCGGTTTACGCAGCTTCCTCCCGCCGCGTTCGCAAAACCGGCCGATGCGGACCAGGTCCTCCTGGAGGACATTTACGAGTATTACGGTTCGATGTGAGCCCCCCGAAAAGCCGGGGGGCGTCGAGAGGTTATCTTTACTGGCTTTCGAGCCATGCTTCGAGGCTGTACAGGGTGCATGGATTCGACTGCGGAGGCACATTGTATTGTACTTCGGTTCCGGTGCCCGGAATCCGGTCATATCCGGCAACCGTTTCCCAGGCTCCGGTTCCGGCGATACACTTCTTCAATCGGTAGTACCGAGCCAGACCGTCATATCCGGTGCCCGATGTTTCGGTTGCCTGGAAGTACACCTGTGGAGCCCCGTTTGCGAATCGGATGTTCACGGCCGAATAGCTCGTGCCGCTGCCGGGGTCGGTCCCAAACACGAACTCCTGAATATTTGAAAAATGGTCGCCGTCCGGATCGGCGTCCGGACCGCTTTCCGATCCATCCAGCACGAAGGTGGATAATTCCCAGGTATCCGGAAGTCCGTCGACATCGCTGTCCGCGGCCGAACTCGTGGAGGTGCTCTCAAGCCACGCTGCCACGCGGTACAGGGAGCAAGCGCCGCTGGATTCCGGAACGCTGTGGGATACTGTGTCGCCATGCCCCGGGATGCGATCATACCCGGGTACCGTCGTCCAGATGCCTGTGACCGGGTCGCCTGTTTCGAGGCGGTAGAACCGAGCGAAACCCTCGTAGCCGGAGCCGTCTGCATCCGCGGCCCAGAAGGTGACCCGGGGATTTCCACCTGTCACCTCAATCCGTACCGCGAAGTAGCTCGTCCCGTCCCCCGGATCGGTCCCGTATATGAACTCCTGCATGTTCGAGAACCCGTCGCCGTCGGTGTCGCCGAAGGTGGATCCGTCGAAGCTCGTGGATCCGAAGAATTGCGACTCCCAGGCATCCAGGATTCCATCGCCGTCCGCATCCCCTTCGAGTCCCGTGCTTCTTTCAAGCCAGGCGGTGGCGCGATACAGGGTGCAGGACGCATCCTGGCTGGTCATCGGATAGGAGACCAGGGTGTTGTCACCCTCGATTCTTTCGTACCCGGTGACCGGGATCCACGGAGTACCGGTCGCTACCTGTTTCTCCAGCCGGAAGTACCGGGTGAAATCATCGTACCCGGGTCCCGATGCCTCCGTGGCTGCGAACATCACGTGAGGCTGGCCGTCGATCATATCAATATAGACAGGAAGCGATCCGCTGATGTTTGCGGGGTGGGTACCGAGGATGAATTCCTGGAGATTGGATACGCCATCGCCGTCCTGGTCCGCCGACGAATCCGCCTGTGTGCCTTCCTGCAGGTACGCGGATTCCCACGCATCCTGAATCCAGTCTTTGTCCGCGTCTCCGGACATTGAGACCAACCATGCGGCGACGCGGTAGGTCACGCAATCGGCGCCGTCGGAAGGGACCCCGTAGGTGACCTGGGTGTCGTTGCCGAGAATCCAGTCGAATCCCTCAACCGGCGCCCACTCCCCGGTCGCCGGGTCTCCATGCTCGAGCCGGTAGAATCTCTCATGGCCTGCATACCCGGCCCCGATGGCGCGGGAGGCAAAGAAGGAGACCTCTACGCGTCCGTTGTTCACCGCGATGGTGAAGGGAAAGCCGCTCACCGCATCGCCGGGATCAGTCCCGAGTATGAATTCCTGCAGATTTGACAATCCATCCTCATCTGTGTCCACCGTGGCATCCGCATTTCCGCCCCCGGATCCTACCAGGTAAGAAGCCTCCCAGCTATCCACGAGACCGTTGTGATCTGAGTCGCCGGGGATGTGCTCGAGCCATGTCTTGGCCCGGAAAAGAATACAGGTGTCATTCGAATCCGGAACAATATGCACCAGGTCGGAATCCGAACCGGGAACCCGGACGAGACCCGGAACCGGGGCCCATCTTCCTTCTACCGGATCACACTTCTCGAGTGTGTAGAATCGAACGAATTCACCGTAGGCCGTCTCGGTTCGCGCCGCAAAGAAGGAGACATTCGGCGCCCCGTCTTTGCAGGCGATTTTTACGCCAAAATAGTTTGCGCCATCGGTCGGGTCCGTGCCGGCAAGGTACTCTTCCAGGTTCGATAATCCGTCCCGGTCCCCGTCCGTCGAAGGGGACGCCGCCAACCCCATGCCGTTGAAGTTCTCCGTTTCCCAATCGTCCTGCATTCCGTTCTGGTTGTTGTCCAGGAAGGTGGCCGGCGAGGGCTCATCGTCGGGTGGAGGGTTCTGCGGCCCCTGGGTAAATTCCGGGCCGGCTTCGAGGTTTTGAAGGATTTCGGAAAGGGTTAATCCCCGGCCATAAACGGCCATCAAGTGAAATTCACCCAGCCACGGCCGGTTCCCGTCCGACTCGTTCGCCAGTACCAACGGGATTGCCTCGCCCCAGGTGTCGAGTGTTCCCGTGATGGTTTGCGCAGCCTTTTCCACCCCGTTCACGTACGTTTTGGTCATGCCCGAGGCCTTCCGCGTCACCACGATGTGTTGCAGAGCAGTGGAAAGTGATCCCGCCGGCGTGGTTGTACTGGTGAAGTCGTTTACCGAGGTCCGAATCCTGGTCTCGATGACATCACTGGCATGGCTTCCCCATCGGCCGGCACCCACCATTACATTGGCGACACTCGAAGAGTTCTGAGAAATTGTTGCGATTCTCGCGGGGCCATCCTGGGATACATTGCTGGGGCGTACCCACAACTCGATGGTGAATTCGTCCGATGATTTACAGGTCTGATTGATTTTCAGCGGAGCCGTAGTAGAGCTGACTTTCGTGGAATTGTTGATCCGCAGCGCCCCGGGAATCCACGAAACTTTTGACAAGTCATTGATGGTGAGATCCAGCGGTGATTCAAAATTGGATTCATCATGCACAATCTGCCCGCCGAGCTCGTCGAACGAGTAAAGCGCAATCAGTCCATCCGAAGTTCGTACCAGGTCCTGGAATTCGAAAGTCCTCAGTGTCAGTGATATTGTATTTCCCTGGGGGGACTGATCCCGGACCCCGGTAACGGACAGGGTGTAAGTCGTTCCCGGAAGCAACGCGGACGTGTGAAGCGTCACGATTCGCATCGATGAGTCGATGGTTGCAGATTCTACGGCAATGCCCGGAATGATCTCGTAGTTTCCCGGGGTGGTTGCGCTCGAGATGTTCAGCGGCTCCGAAAACTCAAGAATTACTTTCCGGTCGTCACCTACCGCGTGCACCACATCCAGCGTAGGCGGAGTTGTGTCGGTCGCGATCGTGAATCCCGCCGCGGACACGCCGCTGTTCTGAAGACCACTCTTCATTGCGACCGCTCTCACCGTTGCGGATTGGGTCAGGGTGAAGGGGCCGGAATAGACGGCGGAACCCGACGTGGGAGTTGAGCCGTCGATGGTATACCGGATCGTAGCCCCGGATGTGGTCGTCGAAAGGGCGACCTGCACGGAGTCCTGAAATCCGCCGCCCGGAGGCGAGATCAATGGATCCGCGGACCGTCTCTCCCAGATCAACTCATCGGAAAGAGCACTCTCGGTCCCGTTGGTCGCCAGCGCCGTTACCGAGAAGAAGAGGGTTGCCGCATCGGGCAATCCGGTAAGCGTCGCGCTCGTCTGTGACGGAATCTCCTCCGAATCACTATAAGAGGAGCTGGATGTTCCACTGTATACCCTGTAACCAGCAACTGCGCCGGCCGGTGTTCCGTCGGTATAGAGTTGAGGCGCGTCCCACGCCAGATTGACATCTACCCCTACCGCCAAACTTCCAAACTCAAATACACCTACTCCTATGGCGATTGCCATCGCCGTCCCGCGAATGCGCCCATGATGAATCGATCCGAACTGAACATTTGATCTGCATTTTACGTCATTCATAATACGTCATTAAGCGTGGTTGGTGTTCTCAGTACGTCAAGGGTTGCTGTCACGCCTCGGAGAGCAGTCGACGTACCAAGGACCTGTGGGGACAGCTGCGCGATTCGAAGTAAACATCGCGGACTGTCTGGCCGTCGAAGGCACATCAGTTTTGAGAAATGAAGACCCGGCCGGGACTGGATGACGTATTCATGAATTGATTTTCGCTGGATCGAACATCGATCAGCGGAGTCATGAAAGAGTAGGGTAGCGGGCCGGCGCGCAGCAGTGAAGAGGCTGGACCATCAATTTTCGAAATAATTTTGTCTCTATCCAAGCGAAGTGTGGATACGCCGCTCAATAGGTATTCGATGTGCACGTGGGGAAGTTACCGAATTGGCAAAATCCGATTCACTACATAATTCTGGCACGTGTTTCGAATGATCGCACGCATCCCGGTGTTGGGAGATGGGCTGACCAGGCGATGCTCGGTCCAGACTCGGTTTACCACGCAGTCTATGTCCGTTTCCCATCCGTTTAGATCGAAATACATATCAAGATGCTCGCACATTGCCTTGATTCTTCGCAGGTGACCCCGGTCAATCCCATCCCCCGAATAGGGGAACGCAAACGGAACCGAAGGGGCCCCAGCCAACTCCTTAACGATCATCGTGGAGTCGATGATTTCCTCTTCCCGCTGCTGCTCGGAGACGATTCCCAACACCGGATGTGATTTGCTGTGCGCACCGATCGTAAACCCATCTGAAACCAATTCCCGAACCTGGTCGCATGTAACGTAGGGTCGGTGGTCTCGCAGGTACGCCCGGATGTCTATTTTAAACAGGGAGCAAAGCTCGTCCAAAACTCCGCTCTCCGATGCTTCCAGGGCGAGAATCCATCGCCGTACATCCAGCTCAGTCAGCAAAGTCTGCTGAAACGTATCATTCATCTGCTTCGCAATAACCGCCACTTGCTCTTCGTCCATCTTCTTTAAACGCTCCAGGCAGATCGATACCTGGTGTCGGTGAAACATCGAAGCGTTGTCCAGAAAATCTGTCGTGAGAAAGAAAATGCAGGGAATATTGTGTTTTTTGAGCAGCGGCCTGACGACCGAGTAGCACTCCGCCATTCCATCGTCGAAACTGACAAACACTCCGGGGGATGATCCAGGCTTTCCCGATCTCCGCCGGGCTGAGATTTCTTCATAGGAAAGAACCTGGAACCGCTCCTTCAGATATAGAAGGTGCTGCTCAAAAACTTCGACGGGCTTGTATGCGTAAAGGCTGTCGGCGTGCTCCAGTCTTTCATCGCTGACTACATGATAGCAGAATCCAACAACGTCCCTTGGAAAGAGGCGAAGGCAGGCGGGCAGAGGAAGAATGGGGGCCCGGGAAAGACCCTCGTTCACTCTGGCGGTTATTCTGTATCGAATGGACTTCATGTTCAATCGGCCGCGAACTCAGGTAAATGCAAGATCACCGTCGCAGAAATCGATGCGGATGTCGTCCAGCACCGCCGCCAGCATCGAATTCTTACGTCCCGCCCGTGCGAAGTAGTAAATACTACCGGTACTCAGAATGCTTTTCATCGCCGGAATGCCCTCGAAGAGATCACGTAGATGTGCCGGCAGCAGAATCAGGGTGGCGTCGGCCTGTTGTGCTCGTTCGAGAATGATGGGTCCCAAGCTCCGTTCTGAGACTCCGGTAGGCAATTGGTAGTCCAGGACCTTGAGGGTTCTTTCCCCTTTATTCGAGGACGCCGAGAGAATGAGGAATCCTTCTCCCCCTTCCTTGGATTCGGTCAGCTTCAGGGTGATGTACTTGAACTGATCACGAACTGAACTGAAAAAGAAGCTGGACCCGCTGCCCGGTGTTTCGGAGCGGTCGAGGACCCATTTGTCCTTCAGCATCCACCGCAGTAATTCGTGGCCGCGGTAAAACCGGGGAGAGGATTCGGTCGGCTCACGCAGCAGGGAAGAATCCATGTCGGAGATCTCCGTTGCCGTGAGCGCATCTGCGGGATCGGCGCGAATTGATTTCAGCAGCCGTCGATAGAGTCGTTGTCTCAGTGGTTTGTACAGCTGAACCGAGGCCCGGGTTGCGCGCCCGATCCCGGGCAACGATGCGCCGATCGAATTCAACCGGTCTTGGACGGCGTTGAGAAGGCGGTACAGTGTGTTCAATCTTTCTACTTCAATCCTGCCGAAGGAGAGAGGCCCGAGTTCTTTGAAACCCAATGCGCGATATACGCTCTGTGCCTCGTCACCCATGTCCGGCGCACAGGCGAGGAGATCATATCGCAGAGAGATAGCCGTCATCATCAGGAGCGATCCCGCGGCGGTATCACGGAATTCTTCCGGCACGAACCACGTCGTGAGCCAGTGAACTTTGGATGTTTTGCCGGCCGATTTCAGTTGGCCGGGCATGATTCCCAGGTACCCGACGGGCTTCTCTCCCATAAAGGCGACCAGCAGACCAATATCGGCCTCATCCGCGCATGGATTCCGCGCGTAGGCCCGTGCGCGGTGAATGGGCAATACATTCAGATCACCCGAATGGGTGTTCGCGTCAAGGGAGCGCGCGAATTCACACAAGGTTTTGACCGGAACCCGTTCAATGCGAATACCGCCTTCTTTTCCCATTTCCGCCACGACCTATTCCTGTTCCGGTTTTTCCCGCTGCAGAAGCTCGAATAGACCAAACTCCGCATGATACACCCACGCGATCAACCGGTTATTGAATGCGACGGCAGGAACCGGGCGCCGAATGCAGTGAAAGCCATGTTGCCTTCCTCGTTGCAATGCCTCATCCAGATCGTCCACTTCGTAGCAAAGGTGCAGCAGCTTCTCGCCCTTTGTAAGGCTTTTCCAAACCGGAGAACTCTCGTCATGCGGTTCCAGGAATTCAACCTTGGTGTCGTGAAAATTGACGAATGCGATGTTCACTTTCTGGATTGGATCCGACACCGTTTCTTCGTCGGGAGATATTTTCGCAATGGAACGAACGACGAGCCCTACGTGATCCAGTTTCGCGGATGGTCCAAAAAAATCATGTCTCGTCACGATGGCTCTCCAACGATTTTTACGGATTCCGGCGGCGCGAATTCCCGTTCCGCGCTCCACGAGAAGAAGTGGTCTTCGTTGCCGGGAGTCAGGCCGGACTTTACCAGGAACTCGCGGCATGGATTGTTTCGAGGGGTGGGGAGATACTCCAGGTTTACTTCGCGCGCTGAGATGGATTGCGCATGGAGGATCGCAGTGTGCAGCATGACTTCCTCGATGCCCCGGCCGAACACTCTGCAACTGAGGACGAAATCGATCACCCGTACCGATTCCCCTTCGGGGTGAACACTGACGATGCCGGTAATTCCCGCGTCCCCGAAACGGTCGGAAACGCGAAAGGTCCACAGGCGATTTCCATTGGACATCGACCAATTCCGCAACTCCTCCTGACTCATGCGCCGCGTGGTCAGATTCATCTGGTTCGTCTTGTTCAGGAGTTGGCTTGCACGCTGCAAATTGGCTTCATTCAACGGCTCGATCCGGACCTGCGTCTCCAGTGTGACCAGCCAGTCGTCCAGGGATGGGAATTCCTGCCTGGAACTTACTCGTTCTCGCTCCGAAGCATACATCGACGATCGGGTTCGATCCTCCCGGGTGAGCGCCGGCCCGTCGAAACATCGCATCGACAGCAGGGTTCTTGCGTAGAAGAGTTTGTTTTTCGGCCAGTCCGGCACGAACACTTCGGGCAATGCTTCCGATACCCTCGCCCGCTCCGCCGGGTTGTCGTCAATGAAGACGACGGATTCGAGGCCAAGATTGAGCTCGGACACCAGCTCAACGATATTCCGGGCCTTGTCCTGCCAGTTGATTCTCCACCCGGCAAAGTCGCCTTTTCGAAGGACCATTTCGGGGTGATTCTCAATGGCTTCGAGTGCCGTATCCTCCTCGTTCTTGCTCACGATGCCCAGGAGGATGCCCCGGTCTGAAAGGGCCCGCAAAGCCTCTTGGAACTCGCGAAATGCCTCGCCCACGGCATCGTGTCCGCCGATTCGGACGTTCTGCCAGCCCGTCTCGCCCACGATGCCGCCCCACAATGTATCGTCCAGGTCCAGAATGATCAGCTTGCGCGCCCCGCCGGTGAGTCCCTGCAAGGCTGCCTTGATATCGAGTGCCGCCTCTTTGAATACCTGGTCCGCGAAGGGGATCTTTGCCATGTACCACGTGCGGGGGTCACACGCGTTGGAACCGGCTCTCTGCACCCATTTTTGAGAATTGAGCACGTAGACATTTGTCGATTCCGCCAGTTGCTCGGTGAGCCGCAGATTCATACGCATCAGGGCACTCTCGATTCCGATGCCCGGCCGCAGATCCAGCGGACCAAATCCGTGACGGTAGGGGGCGGTGACCCAGGTCGGAACGAACACGAATCTCGCCCGGGAACTGAAGTTCCGGATCGCCGCGGCGAATATATCCACCTGCTCCAATACGGATTCGATTGGGGTGTTCCCATAAGTAAGGATTGTTGAAAACAGGCTGACCTGGCTCTCCGGCAGCGTCCAGATCACGACGCAGTCCGGCGGGGGAGATAGATGGCCGGATTCGGGATTCATCAGCAGAGGCAAAACCTGACCATAGGGGGCAACGAGGGTCGTGGTTCCGGGGGGACTCTCGTCGTTGTCGAGGAGACGACCGAGATTGTCGATGCAAAAGTCGGAGATCAGAAGCGAGCGCAGCGGGTCCTTAGCCATGACCCTCTCCTTCAAGCTCTTGACCGATAAACAGGGCCAGAGTTCCTACCGTTTCGAAAGGGTTGTGATCCCCTTCGTGTCCGATCGCATCGGCCAGGCTGATAGATGCGTCCAGTGTCTCCATGAGTTGATCTTCTACCGCTACGACAAACCCGACCAACTCAATGGAATCAAGGCCGGTGGGAGCATGGATGAGCGCGGTGTCCCCGGACTTGACGAGCTGCTTGCCAGGGGGCAGACGTTCGTTCATTTGGTCGATGGCTTTGTAGATCGCTTCCAGGATTCGACTTTCAGTATTCATCATATTTTCTCGGGATGATCGGCAGCGACAGGTGTCCGTACTACGGAAGGACTTCTACACTCGGAATGGGAATGACAAACTCGCCGCCCCAATCCCTGATGCCGGCCATTTGGGTCATGATTTCATCCTTAATATTCCATGGCAGGATCAGTACGTAGTCCGGTTTGGTTTCAAAAATATGCTCCGGTGCCTCGATCGGGATGCGGGTTCCCGGCAGAAGGCGGCCTTGTTTCTGGGGACTTCGATCCACCGTATATTCGAGAAAGTCGGTTCTGATTCCGCAGTAATTGAGCAGGGTGTTTCCTTTCGCGGGCGCCCCGTACCCGACAATCCGCTTGT